>Ga0180086_1000118_pt1 | contig 9819 bp, 5 predicted proteins | sample EasRiv760_16_10D_FD_121778 | JGI IMG/M metagenome (GOLD analysis project Ga0180086, IMG submission 121778) | Soil microbial communities from meander-bound floodplain in the East River, Colorado, USA - East River metaG ERMLT760_16_10D | ecosystem: Environmental > Terrestrial > Soil > Floodplain ... | reverse complement strand
GCCGCGGCTGAACGAGGTCAAGCCACCGAGAGTGCCGAACCATAAGCGGCCATCCCGGTCTTGCTGGATTGCCCTGACACTGTTACTGCCAAGTCCGTCGCGGACCGTGTAGTTCGTAAACGTACCATCCTTGACCCGTCCCACACCGTAAGGCGTGGCAATCCAAAGCGCACCGTCGGCATCTTCGAACAACGCCTGGATGCTCCCACCAATCAGGCGCTCCTTTGTAGTGAACGTGGTAAGTCCGCCACTTTTGAAGAGGCCTAAACCGGTAGCAGTAGCGACCCAGAGATTGCCTTCACGATCTTCATAGACGGCTTGGATGGTATCGCTGGGAAGTCCCTCATTAGTAGTGAACACCGTGAACTTACCATCCAGCATGCGCACCAAGCCTTCCGCTGTGCCGATCCACAGTGCGCCCTGCCGATCTGCTAACAGAGTGCGAATGTAGTTGCTCTTGAGTTGTGGAGTATTCTGCTTGTCGAACACGGTAAATCTTACCCCGTCGAAGCGGGCCAAACCCTCCTCAGTGCCGATCCAGATGTAGCCATCCCTGGTTTGCGCGATCGAGTGAACGGTGTTTTGCGGCAGGCCGTTCTCAGTCAGCCATACCTCATGGCCGAACTGAGACAGTTCTCTTTGCGGATCGAGAGCGAAGACTGTTCCACTCCAGATCAGCAATACTAGAAAGAGCTGATTAAAACGGCGAGACAATAGTTTGTAAACAAAGCTTGTTGGGTCCATGCGGAGAGCCTGCGATATTGCTAACGAAACGCGTGATCACTCTGAAGCATACCTTAACATTCCCTGCACTGTGAAAAGCTGTGAGCCGAAAAGTAGGTTATTGAGCTGACGCACTAATCAACTGCTTTTCATATTCGCTGAAGGGAAGAGCGCCATGCCACACCCCGGTAATGAACGTCGCCAATGGCCGGCGAGTCAGAATCTGAGCAGTGATGTTGTCCCACCAGAAACACCGGCGAGGTAATCAACTGATCGAGAGTACATGTTGCCTCTAGATTCGAACTTGCAGAGCTGGGCCAACAAGTGGCGCGAGCGCCCCTTTTCGCTGCCGGCCGTGCGCGTGAAGATTGTTAAGGCGGAATGCGCCGACGACGCTGGCTTGCTCGGAGCGGCGCGGGTGGGGTTCGTTGCGAATCGCAATCTGTTTAGATAGCGGACTTGTCCCAAGGAGTGACTACCGTGCGTGCGCAGGTTAGCCGCAGGTTGCCACTTGCTCAGCGGGCGGTCGGGGCCAGGCTAACGAAGTGGTTGCTCAGGTTGTTTTCCGTACGAGGAATTGTCTATCTAACTTTTTTCTGTTTATCCGCGCTTTTCTTAATCGCGCCGCTGAGTCTAACGACACTCTCCAGATCGCGACGAGCCTTTTCCAACTCCTGAGCGTCGACCGTACCTGGAGTCTCAATAATTGGATTTCTGACAAAGCTCTCAATCTTCCTGCAGAGCATGATCAGACCATCCTGCGTCGGGATTACTTCCAGATCCTGCGTTTCTCGCGGAGTCTCGGAGGTCTCAGGCTTATGCAGTTCAAGAGTAGATTGCAGGCGAGTCGCTCGCTTTTTAATCTCACCGGTCGCATCTGAAATGAACTGATAATTAGGAGAGTCGTTGCTGGCAATGGATCGAACGATTTCATTGTGGCGTTTTAGGAGGTGCTGAAAATCTTCGCTCACCTGGTCCATGATGGCTCGCGCCCGCCTGGGATCGGTTTCCCTGTGATTCCCTTTGGCTAGATCACTCAGTTGCAATTCACGCTTATCCATCTCTTGCATCCGGACCTTTGCCGCGTTGCCTACGCCCTGGGCCGATGCTGGCACCGATAAGAGTAGCCAGCAGCCTATCAAGAGCAAGAGCGACCTGCTCAACTGGACATGCACCTTGACGTTATGACTTGCCATAGCAACTCCACCGGGCGTGATTCTTCTGTAGAAGCAGCAGTATAGCGCTCGCCGCTTCCCGGCACAATTTAATGCTCCTACCGGCCCAAACCCGCTTGGTTGAAAATACGTTTGTTAGGTTTGTATCGAGCTCACGAAGAACGGTGCCCGTATGCCCCTCCCCTTTGGGTAAATGTTCTCTTAAGAGAGAAAACAGTTGACTGTCCGGCCCGGCTGTACTACTTAATAGCCGGAGCTGACATAAGTTGGTTACGGCGACACACCAGGAGCCCCCGGAGATTATTTTATTCACAGCCTAAGCCCATCGTGAGACGAATAGATCTCAAGAAGGTCAATGTTGCGCGCTCGAATACGATCCGCGACATAAACCGTCAGATCGTGCTCAATTACGTCCGCGAGCTGGGACCGATCTCGCGCGCGGAGATCGCGCGTGAAACCGCACTTCAACGCTCTACTGTTTCGCTCATTGTCGATGAGTTAACAGGTGATGGACTGATTGAAGAGGTTAGCGGCGAGTCTACCGGCGGACGTCCTCCCAGTTTGCTCTCCCTGCGCACAGCTGACGCCGTAGCAATCGGTGTGGATCTCGGCACAATTAAGACAGTCATGGCGACCAGTGATCTGGCTGGACGCGTCCTGGGCCAGGAAGAGTTCTCAACCGATCCCGACGCGAATAATACGACCCAGAAAATTGTCGAGTGTGCGCTGCGACTCATGCGAAAGAATGGCGGCACGATTGAAGGAATCGGCATCAGTTTCCCAGGATGGGTCGACCCCAAGACCACCCGCTCATACGCGCCCCACTTTAAATGGAGCGACCTGCCAATTGCCGAAACGTTAGCGCAAGCCACGGCTCTGCCGGTAACTATTGACAACGATGCTAATGCTGCGGCCCTTGCCGAGCTTTGGTTCGGTCGTCCCGAAATACGCGAGATCCGGGACTTCATTATGGTTTTGGTCGAGGCCGGTCTCGGAACCGGGATTGTTTTTGATGGACAAGTTTATCGGGGAGAAGGGGGTACCGCCGGCGAATTCGGCCACATGACCATCGGCACCGGTGCACCAGTGGCTTGTGCCGCAGGCAGCACCGAGTGCTGGGAGGCGTTTGCCTCTGAACGTGCGGCGCTGGCCCGCTACAAAAAGTTGAACCGCCACAATGGAAGCAGCGATGTCGATTTCACAAGGCTAGTGGATCTCGCTCTCAGGGGAGAAGGCAGTGCTCGTTCCGCTTTGAAGGTGACCGCTCGTTACTTAGGAATCGGAATCGCGAATTTGATCCAGGGTTTGGCTCCGGAAACGGTAATATTAGGTGGTCCAATCGTTCGTGCGTGGCCTGTCATTGCCCAGGATCTCAAAGCGTCGGTAGAAGCGAGCATCTGTCGCGGTCTGCCTTCCACACCCATCATCAGTTCAACACTGGGAACTCAGCCCACGCTGATGGGTGCTCTTAGTCTTGTCTTAGCAAGCAAGTTCGCGTCAATCGCCTAACACACGTCCGGTCGCTCCGTTCCCTCGCCAAGCAAAGAATATTTAAGCCAAAGGGCGGGTCTGCGACGAGCACTTACAGAAATGTAAAAAAAAGTTCTTGACAAGAATCCCGCTTAGGAGTAAATGCTTTTGTCTGATTGTGCAACAAAGTTCCCTCAAGCGTTAGTTTGGATTTACAAGTTCGGAATCCACGGCTTTGGATTAAGTTTGAAAAAATGGATTCGACGAAGCCTGGCGGTGACGTGCAGTTTTTCTAAACTCTTGTGCTGAGCAGTTTAGCTTCAAGTAGTCACGAGGAACGTGCTTTGCTTTCAAAAGTTTCCGTCTGAAGCAACAAGTAGATACATCCTCTTTCTCTTTTCTGTCCAGGGGTAATGCATGGTGTAGTCCCCAGAGTCGTTCTGGGTCCGTGAATGTTCATTCGCGTTCGGTCGTCTTGATAACTTTTCAAGCGTTGCTCGGCGAGGCGGAGAGAATCGCCGGGCAACCGTTTGCCTCGAGCCCGTAGACTTAGGAGGTCTTATGCTTAAGAAGCTTGGCATGAAAGCGGTGTTGGTTCTAATGGGTGTTGGTGTCTTTGCCGGCGTAAACGCCCAGACAGCAACTGTAGGAAATCTGAGCGGCACGGTTCGAGATTCTAACGGGGCTGCTGTGCCCAAGGCTGACGTAGAAATCAAAGACGAGCACACTGGGGCGTCGCGTACCGCACAGGCAAACGACGTCGGGTACTACGTTTTTGCTAGTTTGCCGGCTGGGCAATACACGGTAAGCACGGCGCCCCAGGGTTTCAAGCGAACGGTTGCCACGGGGGTCGAAGTACACGTGGGTGAGAACAAAGTTATGAACCTGGATGTTCAGATCGGCCAAGTGAGCGAAACCGTCACCGTCTCAAGCGACGCCGCACCCGTCGAGACCCGGAGCGGGGATGTGAGCAGCCTTGTTTCTGAGAAACAAATTACCGAATTGCCGCTGAATGGCCGCAACTATTCGCAATTGGCTTTGATGGTGCCCGGTGTTTCACCCGTTACACAAGCTGGGGCAGGAGGCGCCTTTGCGGCTAGGGGTACTGGACTTGACGGTGGCGTCGATATGTCGGTCAACGGCAATGGCTCGAATCAGAACCTCTGGACCGTCGACGGTGTCAACAACATGGACGTTGGCTCGAACCGCACCCTGCTGGTTTTCCCGTCAATAGATTCAATTGCGGAATTTCGGGTTATGCGCAATAGCTTCAGCGCGGAATATGGGCAGGCACAGGGAGCGGTGATCAACCTTATCACTAAGGGCGGTGGCAATCAGTTTCACGGCGCCGGATTTGGATTTTTGAGGAGTGATAAGTTGAACGCGAGCCCCTTCTTCCTTAACCTTCAGGGTAACTTCCCTGACGGAACACCGAGATCCCCTAAGGGCAAGCTGAAATATAGCAACTTCGGTGGCAACCTAAGTGGACCTATAATTAAGAACAAGCTTTTCTTCTTTTTCTCTGAGGAGTGGCGTTTTGAAGACCGCGGTATTACGGTGCAGGGAAATGTGCCCACTGCTGCAGAAAAACTTGGAGATTTCAGCGCTCCGCAGGCGCTTCTGACTGGGACCCTGCCGCATCGGGCTGGATTGGTGTGTGATCCCAATAATCCTCTGAATTATGGTACCAATCCGGTAGATGCAGGTTGCTATCCCGGCAATAAGATTCCTACAGCCCAACTCAGCCCCGCGGGCCTGGCGCTAATGGGAATCTATCCTGATCCCACCAGGGCAGGAGGCGGAACAAACTGGGCCTCGTCACCACTGCAGCCTATCCGAACCCGGCAGGATTCTATCCGTGGCGATTGGACTGTCTCGAGTAACATGAACTTGATGGTTCGGTTTATCAACGAGAAGTGGACTCACGGTCAGGATACGCAGCAATGGGGTGACGTTCCTTTCCCAACTCTGGCGGACGATTGGAACCAGCCCAGCAAGAGCTTCTCCGTGAAGTTGACTAATACACTGAGTTCAACTGCGGTGAATGAGTTCCAGTTTTCGCGTGCCGGTAACGACATCTTCATCGCCACCAGCGCACAATCCACGGCGCTGGTTGATGACATTTCTTCTAAGTTTCCCACTGTCTTTCCACACTCGGCCAATGTGCCCAGCGTTATGTGGGGTCCCGGTGGCTACAACGACATCTGGCATCAGGCGCCCTGGCAGAATCACGAGGATCTTTGGAGCTGGAAGGACGATTTCTCAAAAGTGATGGGCGCCCATGAACTCAAATTCGGTGCCCTCTACAGTCACAACATCAAGAACGAACAGGCTGGTGGTGCCGCTGGAGGCAACACGCCCACCTTTATCACTGGATGTAACTCCAAAACTGGAAATTGTATCGCTGACCTGCTGGATAGGACGTTGACGCTGACGAACTATGCGGAGGTCGATCATACGGCGGTGGCGCTGGGTCGTTGGCGTGATACTGAGTTTTACGGCAATGACACCTGGAGGATCCGTCCGAATGTGACGCTCACTTTGGGCCTGCGCTACTCTCAATTTCCCGCAGCCCACGTGGACAACGATGAGATGTCTAACTTTATCCCTCAATTCTACGATGGCGTTAGCTTCCTGAGCGCCTTGATTACACCGGCTACTGCCGGCAGTCATGGGCTGCCGCGCTCTCTGGTAAAGCCCTACAATGGTGGCTTCCAGCCGCGTGTAGGTATCGCCTGGGACGTTTCTGGGGATGGCAAGACAGCGGTTCGTGCGGGCTTTGGGCGCTACATGAGTCGTACTAATGTGATTGAAGACGTCAATCGCATGGTGGGCAATCCTCCCTGGACCAAGTCAGTGGATTCAGGTTGGTCCGGTGCGACCGATACGCTGGCTACCTGTCCGACGTGCCGTACGATGGATGCGATTGGTCCTGGCTTAATAAACCAGGTGGTGGGCGTAAGTCAAACCGGAACTTTCGCCGCCGTTGACATGAACTTCCGGCCTCCGGAGAGCTTCCAGTGGAACCTGACTGTGTCTCGCGAGATTATTAAGAACACCGTCTTGGAAGTCTCTTACATCGGCAACCACGGTCTGCACATTTGGCGACGGAACGTCAACTGGAACGACGTACCTGCGGGTGTACCGTGCAAAGGCGGCGCCTGCGATCCCACTCTAACAAACGACGCTCGATTTCAGATTGCTGCCCAGACGCGGCAGGGCAGGAACGTCGACGCCCTGGTCGCGGCCAATCGTAGAATTAACACGCTGGGACCGATCACCATGGCGCAGTCCACCGGAAACTCCAATTACAACGGGTTGCAGGTCTGGCTAAATCGCCGCTTCGCAGACAGATTGTCCTACCAGGTTTCTTACACCTGGTCTCATACTATTTCGGATATTCCGATAACGTCCTTTACCAATTCAACGACCGATCCGTTCAACTACGCTCTCGACAAAGGAGACGCGGACCTTGACCGGAGGCACTCGTTCGTCGGTAACATGGTCTACCAGTTGCCCTCCTTTAAGAATTGGGGATCTGCGGCCAAACATATTCTGGGGGATTGGCAGTTAAATGCCATCTACTCTTACTTTGGCTCGACTCCAGTAGATGTCTTATCGGGTGCAAACACCTATGGAACCGCGGGCAATGTCAATCCGCGTCCGAATCTGGTTCAGGGCGTTCCCATCTACCTCCAAACATCCGACTCAACGCAATGGCTTAATCCTGCAGCATTCGCCTTGCCCGGAGTCGGAGAGATTGGCAGCCTGGGGAAAGGATCGATACGCGGAAAGCCGATTAGCAATGTGGACTTCTCTATCAACAAGAACTGGCGGTTCAAGGAGAAGTATGGCCTTCAGTTCCGCGCGGAGATGTTCAACGCCCTCAACCACACAAATTTTGTTGGCTTCAACAACAATTTGCAGTTCGATGGCGTTCAATTCACGTCGCTTAATCCTAACGTGCTAAACCCCAACTTTGGTAGAGCACAAAATGGATCTTTTGGACGGCTTACTGCTGCGCAGAATCCACGGGAGATCCAGTTCGGAATGAAGTTTACCTTCTGATATACTTTGGCCTCGGCCGAATCGGAAAACGGAGGGCTGAATGTTTTAACTCAGCCCTCCGTTTTGGCTTTTGGCGAACCTGTCACTTAAGTAAAAAAGCAGCTCATGTTTTCCGGCCTAGCTCTCTTTCTGCTCCTCTTTTCGCTGCTTCCTGTCCAAACTTCCCGCGATTCATTCCAACTTCATTACGAAAAAGCCGAAGCGCTGCGACGCAGCGGAAATCTAGACGGCGCCGAAGCTGAATACACTGCGATTCTTGGCGAGGCGTACCACAAGCTGGGTCGAGTGCGCTCGGCCCAGGCCAACTATGCTGCAGCGGTAAACGCACTTGAGGCCGCGGTTGGTTACCGACCTGACTCCGACGAGGTGCTCATTGATCTTGCCGTTGCGTACTTTCACGCTGAACAGTACGACAAAGCTTTGGATTCCTTAAGCAAAGCAGCGTCTCGCAGCCCCAACAACCCCGGCGCCCTGCAAATGCTGGGAAAGAGCCATTTCATGTTGGGCAATTTTGAGAAGGCCACGGCCGAACTTGAAAACGCGCTCAAACTGTCACCGAATAATTCTGACGTGGCGTATACGCTGGGGCTGGCGTATCTGAAAGAACGCAAAATCGCGTCGGCTATGCAGATTTACGATCGCATGATCGAGCGACTTGGCAATAGGCCACAGCTTCGTGTGCTCATTGGTCGAGCGTATCGCGAGACGGGTTTCTTGTCCGAAGCGATAGAAGAGTTTAAAAAAGCGGTGGCACTCGATCCACGCTTCCCGCGCGTGCATTACTATTTGGGACTTACATATTTACTCAAGGGCGGTGCCGACAAGCTGGGCGAGGCTCAGGAGGAATTCAAGATTGAGTTGGCTACCCATCCAAATGAATTCTTCGCCCATTATTATTTAGGCATAGCTGCTACGGTAGAGAGGAATTGGACGGTTGCCATGGCGTACCTGCAAAAAGCCTCTCAGCTTCAGCCAGACAATCCGGATCCGTACTTCTTTATCGGCCAGGCTTTTCAAGGCTTGAATAAGCACGCCGAAGCGATTGAGGCCTTCAAGAAAACCATCGCGCTGAACCCTGATTTGAAACACAACGATTATCAGGTTACGAACGCGCACTACCGGCTCGGACAGTCATTGGTGAAGATGGGTTTGCGGGGCGAAGGCGATAGGGAATTGAAGATCGCAGCGGACTTGAAAACCGCAGCTTTCAAGAGAGATGAAGCTAAGATACAGGCTTTTACCGCAAACGAGGGGAATAAGCTTTCCGAACTTGTCGCGCCTGAGGGCGTGACCGCTGACGCGCCTGCACAGGATGCGGCTACTCGAGCGATACTCCAGAATGAAGTGGCCTTTTATGCGAAGGTGGTTGCGGCTACTCACAACAATATTGGCTTGCTGCGCGCGGAGCGACAGGATTTTCGCACTGCTGCAGAACAGTTTCGCCTGGCGAGCAAATGGGATCCGCAGCTTGAGGGTCTGAACTTTAACCTGGGGCTGGCTTGCTACAAAGCAGAACAATACGGGGCGGCGTTGTCGCCGCTGGCGAACGAGCTGAAGGCTCATCCGGAAAATATCGCGGCGAAACAGTTGCTGGGTTTAAGCTATTTCATGACAGATAACTACCCGCAAGCCTCGGCGCTCTTGACTGAAGTTGTGGCGGCGAAGCCAAACGAAGCGGCCCTCTACTATCCGCTCGCACTATCTCTCATTAACCAGAACAAGACCGAAGAGGCCAATCACTTCATTCAGCAGATGGTGGCCCTGGGAAGTAACAGCCCGCAATTGCACATTCTATTAGGCCGAGCATCCTACGATCAGGGTGATTCAGCCAAAGCGCTCGAAGAATTACAGTCAGCTCTCTCGTTGGATAACAAAGTTCTGCTGGCGCATTTCTATTCGGGTGTGATCTACCTGAAATTGGGAAAGTTCGAAGAGGCTAGAAAGGAATTTGAAGCGGAGCTGGCCCTGAATCCCAACGACTTGCAGGCGAAGTATGATCTCGGCTATGTACTGCTGGCGGGACAAGAAACCGAACGAGGCATCAAGTTGATGCGAGAGGTCATTTTACAGAGGCCACAATTGGCTGACGCGCGTTATGAGCTGGGAAAGGCCCTTCTGAAAATGGGTGACATGAATGGGGCCATCGAGAGTCTGGAGACAGCGGTCAAGCTCGATCCCGCCAAGGCTCATATTCATTATCAACTCGGCAGGGCTTATCTCGCGGTTGGGCGCAAGTTGGAAGGTGACGGTCAGATCGAGATCTCCAGGCAACTCAAAGAGAAAGAGCGAACTCAAACAAACCCCTAACCCTGCTGAGAGGTGCTTGCCGTTGCCCTATCCAAAAGTGTGGTTCGCGTGCTCCTTGTTAGCTCTGCTACTGGGT
>Ga0180086_1000117_pt1 | contig 9846 bp, 7 predicted proteins | sample EasRiv760_16_10D_FD_121778 | JGI IMG/M metagenome (GOLD analysis project Ga0180086, IMG submission 121778) | Soil microbial communities from meander-bound floodplain in the East River, Colorado, USA - East River metaG ERMLT760_16_10D | ecosystem: Environmental > Terrestrial > Soil > Floodplain ... | reverse complement strand
TCGTGCTCGCTTCCAGCTCGCCGCGCCGCGCCGAGCTCCTGCGCTCGGCGGGTCTCGACTTCGAGATCGTCACAGCACCGGTCGACGAGGAGGCGATCACCGCGGACCTCGCCGCCGCCGCCCGAGGATCATCTCCCGGCGGGGGGCCGATCGGCCCAAGATCCTGTGACGTTCGCGCATCGCTCAACGCATCCTCGATGATGAGGGTTCATGATAGGGTGCCATCATGTCCCGTCAAGCCGTTCCAGGATATCGGCTGGGGCGCTTGCCGGAGGTGCTCTGAGCCTTGGAGCGCCAGCCGCTGATCTCGATCATCACGCCGTCGCTCAACCAGCGGCGCTTCATCGAGGCCACCATCGACAGCGTGCTGTCGCAGGACTACCCGCGGATCGAGTACATCGTGGTCGACGGCGGCTCGACCGACGGCACGCTCGACGTGCTTGCCAAGTACGAGGGACGGCTCCAGTGGATCTCAGAGCCGGACCGGGGGCAGTCCGACGCCATCAACAAGGGTTTCCGGCGCGCCAAGGGAGAGATCCTCGCCTGGCTCAACTCCGACGACACCTACCTGCCCGGCGCCGTGCGCTCGGCCGTGGACCACCTGGTCGCCCACCCGGACTGCGCCATGGTGTACGGCGACGGATACCTGATCGACGAAGAGGGCCGCGTGACCCGACGGTTTCCCGCCACCGAGCCGTTCGATCTCTGGAGGCTGGTCTACGTCGTCGACTACATCCTCCAGCAGAGCGCGTTTTTTCGCCGCGAAGCCGTAGAAGCGGTCGGCTATCTGGACGAGCGGCTGCACTGGGGGATGGACTGGGATCTGTTCATCAAGATCGGTAAACGGTTCCGGGTCGACTACCTGCCCAGACCGATGGCGAACCTGCGCGAGCACGGCGCAGCCAAAACGTTCTCCGGCGGCACCCGACGCATGGCGGAGCTGGTCGAGGTGATGCATCGGCACGGATCGCGACGGTACCCGCCGGCGCGCCTGGTCTACGGGTTCGACACGTACGTTCGCCTCGTGTTCGCCGCCTTGGAGACGCTGATCCCACCGCGGGCGCGGGCCCCCTTCGTGCGTATGGAGCGGATTCTCGAGCGTCGAACGCGCGGTCTGGTCGAACGCATCTGCCGACACGCGCAAGGGCTGTATCCGGACGGCTGGGTCGCGCCCCGCGCGCATTTCCTTTTCTGCCGGATTCCGAACTGTCATCGGCTGATCGTCCGGGGCACGACACCGGCCAGGTTCCCCGGGCGCCAGATGGTGCGCATCCACGCAGTGGTGAACGGGGTCGATCTCGGCCCACGTGACGTGCCCCCCGCCGAGGAGTTCGAGGCGACGTGGCGGTTGCCGCCCGCCCCGCCACACCAAAACGTCGTCGAGGTCGAGCTCAGGTGCCGACCGGCGTTTCGCCCCTCGCCCGCGCCGCTTCGGGGTGACCGCCGCCGACTCGGATTCCAGCTCAAGGCGATCGCCGTCGAATAGCCTGGGCCGCCCCCGTCGTCATTCCGACCGGCGGCATCGTCTCAGAACGTCGTCGACCAAGCGATGTCGGTCGGCAGCCGCGCAAGGCCATAGAAGGGCGGCCAGCGGCCACTCCAAGCGGTCACGATGACGGGCGGCAAAGACTGGAGGCGATCATGGAGCATGCCAGGCTCTGGGTGGCCATTCGTCAATCCGCCGGTCTGGGGCAGCAGCGTGTACTCCCCTGGCTGGACGGCCATGTTCACGGTCATGGTGCACAGGATCCGCTCACCCGCCTGCAGCTCCGGGAACACGATCCCGGCATTGATACTCCCGACGGCGTAGACGAGGATGCCCCGGCGGTCATAGAAATGGATGCCGATGTTGAGATCGGGAACCGACGACTTCGCTTCGACGAGATACCAGAATTGAAGAGCGTCCTCGGGGGCGACGGTCCACGCCAGACGTCCCTTCCGGTCTGAGACCGCGAAGCCGACGATCTCGGTCGCCCGCGTGCCTGTCGCGGCGTGTGCCGTCGTGGGCAGCCCCTCTTCGAGCTTGTCCCGAACTTCCGCTGGTATGTGGGCGAGATCAAGCGCGACGGGGATGGCCCCAGGGGTGACGGCGAAGGGCGCGGACGTTCCGGGGGCGAAGGTCCGGCCCATCAGAGCGAAGTAGTCGTGGACCACCGTGGCGGCGTCGCCCTGGGCCACGAGCTTGCCCCCGCTCAGGAGGATGGCGCGGTCGCAGAGATGCGTGATCGCCTCCATGTCGTGACTGACGAAGAGGATCGTGCAGCCGCGCTTGCGCAGCTCGCGAAACCGCTCGAAGCACTTCTGCTGGAAGAAGACGTCGCCAACCGCCAGTGTCTCGTCGACGATGTAGACGTCGGGATCGACGTGGGCGAAGAGCGAGAACGCCAGCCGGACGAACATCCCCGAGGAGTACTGCTTGACGGGTTGGTCGATGAAGTCACCGACTTGGGCGAAGTCGAGGATCGCGGGCAGCCGCTCCCGCACGTAGTCGGCGGTGAAGCCGAGCAGGCGCGCGCTCTGGAAGATGTTCTGCCGGCCCGTCAGCTCGGGATGAAATCCGGTCCCGAGCTCGAGGAGGGACACCAGCCGCCCCCGCACCTCGAACGATCCGCTCGTGGGATAGAGCGCGCGCGACAGGATTTTGAGCAGCGTCGACTTGCCCGCCCCGTTGACGCCGATGATGCCCAGACACTCCCCGCGGGCCACCTCGAAGCCGACCCCGGTGAGCGCCCAGAACTCCCCATGGCGGATGGCGCGGCCGAGTGTGAGCCACTCGACCACGCGATACCAGGGATTCGCGTAGAGCTTGAAGCGCTTGGAGAGACCGCGGACCGAGACAACGACCTCGGTCATATCGCGTCGCGGATCTCCGGTCGCAACCGCCGGAGGATGAGATAGCCGATCACGGGCGTCACCGTCGCCCACGCGAGCATCATCGGCCACTCCCAGGCGGCTGGCCATGCTCCCATCGATACCATGCGGTGGAGGGCATCGATGAAGGGGTAGGCGGGGTTATAGGGCGCGAGCGCACGAAGCCCCGCCGGCAGGATCTGCTCGACGTACACGATCGGAGTGACCCACATCCAAAGCTGAAGAATGATCACGAGCGCCTGCCCGATGTCCCGCAAGAAGACGTTGAGGGTGCTGAAGATCATGCCGAGGCCGAACCCGAAGCCCTGGAAGAGCAGGAGCACCGGCGGCACGCCCAGCCAGGCCGGGCTCACCACGCCGCCGATACCGAGGCTCACCACGAACAGAAGTGCCATGGAGACGGCCAGCGAGATCGTGGCGGTCACCGCGTTCTGGGCGACGAAGACCTGCTCGGGGATCGGCAGTTTCTTCAGATACGAGGCGTTCTCGATGAAGGCGTTGGCCCCGCGCAGGACGCAATCAGAGAACGCCGTCCAGGGCAGGATGCCGGCGCAGAGATACAGCGCGAAGGCCCCGACCGCCACGGATCCGGGCAGGCGCATCTCCATGAGCTGCGAGAAGACGAGGGTGTAGATGAGGATCTGGGCGAGTGGGTTGATGACGTGCCAGAGGATACCCGCCGCGGAGCCGGCGTACCGGTAGCGGATGTCGCTCGCGGCGTTCCTGAGGATGAACGATCGATACCGCCACAGATTGACGATCACGCCGACGATTATAGCGAACGCGCGGAAGCGGGCCGCTCTTCCCCCACCGCGCGAACATTCCGAGCATCATCGGGCAGGATCTTTGAGCCAGCCCCGGCCCGCTTCGATCCACTGCGGAAGACTGCGTCCGTGGTGAGCGCGCCATCGCCACTCGAGCTGGGCCCGGTGCCAGTAGCCTCTCACCCAGCGACGCCAGAGGAAGGCGCGCCGCGAGTAGGCCTGGGCGGCTTCGCGGAAGGCGGCGCGATGCTCTTCGGCCATCCTCGCCGCGGAGAACTCGCGGGCCCGGCGGAAGCCGCGGGCACGTAGCGTCTCTCGCCACGCCTCGTCGTCGGCGACCCGCTCGATCGCGGCGGCCAGGGCCGCGGGTGAGGCCGGGTCGAAGAGCTCGGCGGCATCGCCGACCACTTCCGGGATCGAGGTGGCGCGCGCGGCGACGACCGGGCAGCCCGCCGCCATCGCTTCCACCAGCGGGATGCCGAACCCTTCGAACAGCGAGGGGAAGACGAGCATGTCGGCGCGCTGATAGAGATACGCCAACTCTTCGACCGAACGATAGCCCAGCGCGTGCACCTGGTCTCGGACGCCGTGCGCCTCGGCCGCGGCCGTAATGGGTGAATCGGCGTCCTGCCCGAAGCCGGTCAGCACGAGGTCCAGACGCCGCCCCCGCTCTCTCCGCAGGAGGCCGAGCGCCTGGAACAAGAGGTCGTGGTTCTTGTGCTTCCACAAGTTCGCCGGGTAGAAGAGGAAGCGCGCGGGCAGCGGAGCCGCCGGCGGCCGCGCCACCTCCGCGGCACGCGCGTAACGCTCGTCGCCGCACAGGTGCACCACCTTGACCCGTGCGGGCGGCAGGCGATGGTGCTCGATCAGCGTCCGGCGCGAGAACTCCGAGATCGTGATCACGCGATCGGCCATACGGGTCGAGCCGGAGAAGTGGAGCTCGCGGGTGTAGCGATCGATCGGCGCGAAGAACTCCGGGTAGAAGACTTCCTGGATGTCAACCAGCGTGACGACCGTCGGGCGGGGGAGGGGACGCGGATAGAGCGCGGTCAACGGGCAGAAGTAGAGATCGATCCGGTCCAGATGGTCCAGGACCTGGTGCTGGTCCTCGAGCAACACCGCGTTTCGTCGCCAGCGGTCGCTCCCGAGCTGTTCGAGCTCGTCCGCGTTGTGGCGATACCAGAAAAACACGTACTCGTGTTCCTCGTCCCGCTCCAACAGCTCGCGGAAGAGGGTCAGGAAGTACTGCTTGAGGCCCCCGATTTGCGGTTGGAGCAGGTAGCAGTTGACGCCGATCCGCACGCGCCCCGATTCCCTTCTACCAGGGCAAGCGTCCCGTAGTGCGCAGCTTGAGCGCGGCGCGGATGATTCCGGCGCTGTTGGCGATGGAAGAAACGGCTTCCATCACCCCCTGGACGGGATTGACGACCCGTCTCCAGCGCAGGACCGTTTTCGCAAGGCGCTTTCCACCTTGGGCGATCTCCCCCACATGGCAGCGGACAACCCGGTCCCAGTCCTCGGCCGGCGCGGAGCCGGACAGGTGCATGATCGTGAGCAGCGTGACACCCTCCCAGAAGCTGCGCCGGATGAAGTAGCGCTTCGTCACCTTCCGGGCGGACATCTTGTGCCACGAGCGGGCCGCCGCCTGGTAGTACACGGGGTAGCGCGCCTGTCTGGCCCGCATCGAGAACAACGCATCCTCGCCGAAGATCATGCCGCGTTTGCGTGCGTAGCTCGGTCCGATCCGCTCGTCGAACGGCCCCACGGCGTCGATGATCTTCCGGTGTACGGCGAAGTTCGCTCCGATGGGCTGGTCAGGCTCGGGCATGAGGATCAGGCCGTCGTACTTGTTGTAGATCCCCAGGAGATATTCTCTTCCTTCCGGCAGCCAGCTCGGCTTGGGGGCCAGCCATAAGGGATCCAGGCGTCCACCCACGATGACAGGCTCCCCGTCGCAGGCCGCGAACGTGTCGACGTAGGCCTGGAGCCAATGACGCTCGACCTCGATGTCGTCGTCGGAGAACACGACGATTTCGCCTCGCGCGTGCTGGATCCCGAGGTTGCGTGCCCGGCTGGCGTGGGGCTCGTCGAGGACCAGGTAGATGAGCCGGTGGTCACCGGGGAAACGGCGGCTGAGCGCCGCCTGGAGGCCACGTTCGCGATCCTGGTCGATGATGATGACCTCGAAGTTCTGGAACTCGTTGCAGAGAATACTGGCCACGCAGTCCAACAGCATCTTCGGGCGACCACACGTCGGGATGATGACCGACACGGCCGGGGCGTCGTGGGGCGCCGTCATGTCGCTAGTGGCCGCGCTCGTATCGGTAGTCGAAACGCGCTCGCCGGTAGCGCCGGATGGCGCGATCCACCCAGCGGTCGAACGTCGCCGCGCCGCGCCGACCGAGGAGACGGCGAAAGAGAACGCCGCAGGCGAGGGGGCAGAGCGCCAGCGCGGGCCGTCCGGCGAGCGCCCGCCGCAGCAGGACCCTCGCTTCCGTATCCGCGCTCGCGCGCTGGCGGTCGCGTGCGAGCAGCACGTGCGCGAGGGCCTGGCCACGGCTTGCGTCGCGGCTCAGTGCGGAGCGCTCGGTCTCCGGGAGGTCCCGCCATCGCTCGAAGACCCGCGCTCCCTCCTCGAACGCCCGGAGGGGATCTCCTCCGAGCTCGCGGGCGAGATTGTAGTAGTAGAAGCCGAAGAACTTCCCCAGCGTCCCACCTCCACGATAGCGCCTGAAGATCTCCAGATAGTCGGGCCAAAACGCCGTGGGACTCGACAGCGATTTCGTGCCGGCGATCATGCGGAACTTGCCGAGCTTCTCGGGCAGGTGACAGAACCGCAGACCGGCAGCCCCGGCCCGGATCCAGTACTCGACGTCCAGGGCGAAATGGAACGCGGGATCGAAATCGCCGATCCTCGCTCGGACGCGCCGTCGCCAGAACGTGGCCTGCTGCAAGACGTAGTTGGTGAAGTCGTTCCAGAGAAAGTGGTACGAGGTCATGACCGCGTGGTCGTACGGGCGCGAGAGCCATTCCCACTGGCGAGAGCCGTGTTCGTCGATCACGTCGCCGTCACCGTACACGAAGTCGGCCGCGGGGTCGCGGGCAAATGCGTCCACGACGCGCTGGAATGCCCCGGGGAAGTAGAGGTCGTCCGAGTTGATGTAGCCCAGGATGTCTCCCGTGGCCCGGCGCAGTCCCGCGTTGATGGCCGCGCTCTGGCCCTCGTCGCGCCGGCTCACCCAGTCCATGACGATTCGCCGGCATCCCCGGGACCATTGGCCCGACGCCACGCGTTCGGTGTAGCGCCGGATGACGTCCACCGACCCATCCGTCGAGCCACCATCCATGACGAGGTACTCGATCTCGAAGTCGCCGTCTTGCGACAGCACGCTCTCGATCGTCGCGCCGATGAATTGGACCTGGTTGTAGGACGGCGTGACGATGCTGATCCGGGGCGTCGCCGTCATCGCCTCACGCCTTCCGCATCATCAAGGAGAATCCGCGCGTCAGGAGCTCCTCGGCGGAGTATGGGAGCAAGGTCGAGAGATAGGCGGCCACGCGGGGCTTGTCGTCGCTCTCGTCGTCGGGCAGCGGTGTCATCCACTCGATGGTGAAGGGCGCCGCCTCGAACATCTGCCGCAAGCTCACGACGTCGAGGCGATTGATTTCGTGGCTCTCGTAGACCCATCGCACGGCGTTTTCCATCGACATCGGCGCGTCGGAAGGCCAACGCCTCGTCAGCGCTCGGCGCATGGTGTCCGGCGTCCAGAGCAGGTGCGCCCAGGGCGGGATCAGGCCCGCGATACTCTGCAGTTGGTGAAGGTGGTGCCCGGCGGACGAGGTCCAGACGGGCTGAAAGTTCGCGAAGAGCCGACCGCCGGGCCGAAGCACGCGGTGTATCTCGCGGAGCACCGCGGCGACGTCGAGGAAGTGCTCGAACGTTGAGAGCGATATCACGACGTCAACGCTCTCGGATTCGACGGGGAGGGCATCTCCGTAAGCGTCGAGCAGACGGCCGGCCGCCATGTGGTGCCGGATCTCCACGTGCTCAGACACGCCGAGTCCCACTCCGAGGTACGCAGCAGCACCCTTCTCGAGCACGCGTTCGAGGGAGAATCCGTGCGGAGAGGCCCCAACATCGAGCAGCGTCAGGCCGGCCAGAGGCACGGTGGCGTCCAGTTCATCGACCATCGCATGGTTGTAGGCCCGAACCGGGGCCATGTCGGGTCGCTTCTGCACGAACATGTCGATCGAGCGGGTGTAGTCGTCGAGGCTCTCATAGAGCGTGACAGGGTTACCTGGACGCAACGCCGTGGATGCCGCCGAGGCCTCAGGGTTGGCGGTGACCGGGGTCGTCTCGGTCGGGCGCGTATCGCGTTGTCCGCCGCTCGGCCGCGTGAGCGCGCGGACACCAGCACGGAGTCGCCGAACGGCCTTCTGCGTCTTCGCTCGCATGCTTCGGCCGCGGAGCGCGGCGAGCTCCGCGCTCATCCGTTCGCCCTGTGCCGCGAGAGTCTTGAGCCGGTCCTCCTGCTCGTGCACGGCCCGGATTTTTTCGGCCCGCTCCGCCTCGGCCTTGGAGAGCTGCCGTCTGAGCTCGGCAAGCTCATGCTCCAGGGCGCTGAGGCGGGAGCCTTGCTCCTGGATGACGGCTAGACGGATGGCCCGGTCGGCCTCGGAAGCGGCGAGGCGTTCGGCTTGATCCTGGATGACGGTCAGGCGAGCGGCTCGGTCGGCCTCGGAAGCGGCGAATCGTTCGGCTTGCTCGTGGATGACGGTGAGACGGGCGGCCCGATCGGCCTCGGCGACCGCCAACCGTTCGCCGAGATCCTGGATCACCGCCAGGCGGGCAGCCCGATCGGCCTCGGCGGCCGCCAGCCGTTCGCCGAGATCCTGGATCACCGCCAGGCGGGCGGCCCGATCGGCCTCGGCGGCCGCCAGCCGTTCGCCGAGATCCTGGATCACCGCCAGGCGGGCAGCCCGATCGGCTTCGGAAGCCCCCAAGGACTTCTTGACATGCTCAAGGTCCGCCCGAATGGCGTTGCGCTCGCCCTGCGCGCCCATCAACCGGGCACCGTGCTCGTGCAGCGCGACGAGGCGAGCGGCACGGTCATGCTCTGCATCCGCGTAACGCTCACGGAGATCGGACAAGCTGGCGTCGAGGTCGAGGAGCGCCTGCATGAGGCGACCATCGGGGCTGACGCCCAGCGCCTTCGTGACGGCCGGCAAGTCTTCGAGGACCAGCGGCTGGCGGCTTGCCACGACGAACATGTCGTAGGCGCCGAAGTACGCCGGCTCGAAGTTGACGTGGCGGATACCGAGGCTTTCCACGAGGAGGCGCCGAAGACTCGTGTGGTTGAAGAGATACAAATGGCCCCGCTCCCGCATCAAGGGCAGGAAGGGGTGGTTCGCGTCGACCATTTCTTCCCAGGAGAGGTCCGCTGGCGCGGCGGGTGTCTGGATCATCAGGATGCCGTCTTCGCGGAGGGCGGAGAAAGCGACACCCACGGTCGCCCTCGGGTCGACCAAGTGCTCGAGGACGTCCATCATTGTGATGACGTCGAGACTTCCCGGCTTCAGCGATTGTGCCTCGAGCGGCCCGAGGAGAACGGGCACGCCAAAGGTGCGCCGCGCGAAGTCGACGACCCAGGGACTCAGCTCCAGGCCCTTCGCATCGTAGCCGGCGCGGCTGAGAAGCATGACGAGCGCGCCGTGGCCGCAGCCCACGTCCAGCGTGCGCGCGGGGGGCAGGCGGTAACGCAGGAGGGTGCGGAGCCAATACACGCAGCGCTCGGGGAGGTCGCTTCGCGCCCGGAGCGTGATGTCGGGATTGCCGAGCTCTCGCTCCTGGTACTCGAACCAGTACCGGCGCCCGTAGAAATCGCGCTCCTCGTCCTCGACGCGGGCGATCTCGCTTCCGGGCATGCCCGTCGCGACGAGCGTTCGACAGTCACCGCAGACGAAATAATCTGGAGAGAAGGGTTTTAGGTGGGAGGAGCCGCACCAGCAGCGAGGCTCGCTGGCCATCCAGCTCCCCGGGCTACGAGTGAGCGGCCCGCGCCTCGCGCGAGCGGCGGTACCAGTCGATGGTCTTGCGGAGACCGTCCTCGAACGACGTCTTGGCGACGAAGCCGAAGTACTTGGCCGCGCGGTCCGTGTCGAGCATGCGGCGGGGCTGCCCGTCGGGCTTCGCGGCATCCCACACGATGCG
>Ga0180086_1000116_pt1 | contig 9850 bp, 6 predicted proteins | sample EasRiv760_16_10D_FD_121778 | JGI IMG/M metagenome (GOLD analysis project Ga0180086, IMG submission 121778) | Soil microbial communities from meander-bound floodplain in the East River, Colorado, USA - East River metaG ERMLT760_16_10D | ecosystem: Environmental > Terrestrial > Soil > Floodplain ... | reverse complement strand
GACTTCGGATCAGAAGGTCGCAGGTTCGAGCCCTGCCGGGTGCACCGCCTTCCACTCTTCAAAAACTCAGCTCACACTGCTGACGGGAACTTCGCTAATACTCTGATTCCTACCCCTACTTCGCTTCGCTGGTGCCAACCATCCAACGAGCAAACTTTGAGAACTCTTCCCTGCCTTTGCGGAACAACGCCACGTTGTTTCCGGCCCTTTACGCCTCACTCCAGCTTCGTTTGTGGAGAAAACAGGGGTTTAACGCGGTATAACAATTGCTCCTCCATCACTCGGGTCGGTAACCCGCAGAATTTATATAGAGGAGAATCATGTACAAAATTAAATCCCTTACTCTGGTAGCGCTAGCCATCTTATTTGGTGGAGTTTTCGTAAGTGCCGCGGCACAGAGCAGAATGCCGCCTGTACCCGTTGGACCACCGGTTGTCGGGATCCTGAGTGGTACTTACAAGGTCGCAGTCAACGCAAATGAGCTCTCGACAGGTGACATTGATTACACCACGGGGGCAACCTATGGTTGGACCTGTTACGGAACTACGGAAGGCGACTTGTCCGGATTTATGTTCGTCTCGATGGACTACGCATCGCCGCAGCCACCTAGCGGCAGTGAGATAGGTGAAGTTGTTGGTGGGACAAGCAAAGTCATTGGTGGGTCGTGGTCAAAGCTGATCTTCATCAAGGGCCAGTATGTCGGATCGGTTTATGGCAGGATCGTCGACGGGGAATTGGTCTGGAACATCGGTAAAGGTGATCTAACTGCCATTAGTCTGCAACTAACCGCCGATGAGGGCACTGGATCCTATGCTGGCAGCACAGGCAGCGGGACGTTTGAAGGAATATTGGATCAGAGCTCGAAGGTACCAAGCGTGTCCGGCACGTTGATCCTCAACTATTGAAAACCTCTGACATCGATCAAGGCGAGATGTCTTAACGGACATCTCGCTTAATTGTGTTCGGAGCTCTTACGCTAATTCGCGTCATAGTCCGGCGAATTGCGACTTTGAAAGCTGACTCGCCGGACTCTCGCCAAGCGGGTAGCGCTTAGTTGCAGAAATTAGATATCAGACCATCAGGGTCCGCTTTCTCTGAGTTATTCTCGGGCTCCAGCCGCATCGCTCGGCGCCGCCTTACGCTGCGCAATTGGAACGTAATCACGTGTTTGGGGCCCTAAATAAATCTGACGCGGGCGCGCGATTTTCTGCTCCGGATCTTCAAGCAGCTCGACCCACTGCGCCAGCCAGCCTGAGGTTCGCGGGATCGCGAACAGCACCGGAAACATGTCCACCGGTAAACCCATGGCCTGGTAAATAATCCCGGAATAGAAATCCACGTTGGGATATAGCCGGCGCTTCACGAAATATTCGTCTTCAAGTGCGATGCGCTCCAGCTCCAACGCTACATCCAGCATTGGATCTTTGCCGGTAACTTCAAACACCTCGTCGGCAACTTGTTTGATGATGCGCGCGCGTGGATCGTAATTCTTGTAGACCCGGTGTCCGAATCCCATCAACCGAAACTCGCCGGCCTTCACACGCTTTATGTACTCCGGAACTTTATCGATGGAGCCAATCTCTTTCAGCATGCGCAGGACCATCTCATTTGCGCCTCCATGTAGCGGACCATAAAGCGCGGCAGCCGCACCTGCTAAAGATGAAAAGGGATCCGTCTGCGCACTGCCGATGCTGCGCATGGCGTTGGTGCTGCAATTTTGTTCGTGATCGGCATGAAGAATGAAAAGCACGCTCAAAGCGTGTTCGAGAACCGGATCGGGCTTGTATTGCAACTCCGTCGTCTTGAACATCATGTTGAGAAAGTTTCCTTCGTAGCCGAGATCGTTATCGGGGTAGGCGTATTGCATTCCGATGCGATGGCGGTAGGCGAAGGCGGCGATAGTCGGAACTTTCGCAATGAGCCGGAAGATCTGTTTCCCTCTGGACTCGGCATCAAAGATATCTTTTGCGTCGGGATAAAAAGTCGACAGCGCGCCGAGGGTGGCTTCAAACATTCCCATCGGATGGGCGTTGTAATGAAAGCCGTCGATCACCTTCTTGATGCTCTCATTGATAAAAGTGTGATAGGTGATGTTATGGGTCCAGGCTTTCAACTCCGTTTCGGTCGGCAGTTCACCATTGAGGAGGAGATAGGCAACCTCCAGATAGGTGCTCTTCTCGGCAAGTTGATCGATCGGATAGCCGCGATATTCGAGGATCCCTTTGTCGCCATCAATGAAAGTGATCCGGCTTTTGCAGGACGCCGTATTCATGAACGCCGGATCGTAAGTCATCAAGCCAAAGTCGTCTTCCGACGCCTTGATCTGCCGCAGGTCCATCGCCTTGACGGTGCCGTTCTCGATCACGACCTCATACTGCTTTCCCGTGCGATTGTCGGTTATGGTTAAAGTGTTCGCACTCATGCGTGTTCTCCTTGTGGTCTTTCGACTGGCTGCTGTTGCCGCAATGCCAAAGCAGATTAACTCTGGGGCTGGTGACTAATCAAACTGGTGCGCCGCAATTTGAAAGTTTCTGCGATTGCGGAGAAGAGCCGTCGAAACCAGAACCCTCTTCAAGCAGGCAGCGACAGTCGCTTGAATTATGTTCACTTATCGCGACCGAGCAGCTACAATGCGCGCCGCGCCAGCCAGTTTTACCTTCGAAGGCAGGATTACGAATCAGAGCCGCCAAATAGTTTCCCAAAGGAGATCCCCCATGAATATCAAGAAACTTATTCCGACGATAATCGTCGTTTTTATCGTCGCGAATATTTTTGGCTTTCTTATTCACGCAATTCTACTGAAGGCCGACTACCTGCCGATTGCCGGATATTATCGGCCAAAGGGCGAGGAAAAGATGCTGTTTATCAGCCTCGCATATTTGTCGTTTGCGATTGGCTCGGTGTGGGTGGATGCCAAGGGAGATGAGAAGAAGAGCTGGCTCGGACAGGGAATTCGATTTGGTATTACGATGTGGCTGATCCTTGCGGTTCCTTCCTTCCTCATCGCTTACGCCGTGCAACCTATACCCACGATGCTGATGGTGAAGCAGGTTTTGTTTGAAGGCGTCGACAAGATCCTGCTGGGAATTCTGACTGCGGTTTTGTATCGTCCTTGAGAGGCAAACAGCAATCAGCAATCAGCAATCAGCGTTTCGTGCAACACGGAGTGTCCGAGAAACTAGAGTGAGCTCTGAAGAAGCGTCTTCGGTGCTACGCGTCGAAAGGGACCCTACTTCACGTTTAGCAACTCCACATCGAAGAGCAAGGTAGAGTTCCCGGGGATGTCGGGTGGCCTTCCCAGTGGGCCGTAGCCTAAAGCTGAAGGAATAACCAGCTGCCGTTTACCGCCAACTTTCATGGACATTAAGCCTTCGTCCCATCCTTTGATAACGCTGCCCACGCCGATCTTGAAGTCAGCTGGTGTTCCGCGGTCGAGCGAGCTGTCAAACTTCTTCCCGCCAGGCAACGTGCCGGTGTAATGCACTGTCACTGTCTGGCCTTTCTGCGGCGTGGCACCGGTTCCCACCACCAGGTCAGTGTACTTGAGGCCTGAGGCTGTTGTGACTTCTGTGCCGCCGTTTCCGGCGCGCTGCTTAATCAAGTAACCGATGGCGGTCGCTGCTAGCGCCACCACAATGACGATGCCGATTATCCTCGCCTGACGATTGGGGCCCGTGGGCGGCTTTGCCTTTGTAGCTGGATAGAGACCTTTGGGTCGTTTCCTGGCCTTATTTGTCTTTCGGTGTTTACTTTGCGCCAAGTGTCGCTGTCTCCTTCATGTACTGATTACCGTCCTTTATATCCGGTTTCGCCCCGCGGTTCAATTGATGCCGCGCTCCGAGACCGTGCAAGTTGATATTTAGGAGTCACAGCAATGAACCGTCGAAGATTCGAGAAAGGACACAGCCAATACAGAACCGTGCGCGGTAGCGCCGGATGCTACAGTCTACTGTGGCGATAAACACAGACAAGACCGCTCAATACTGAAGTTGACTGTAGGATCCGGCGCTACCGCGCACGGTTCTGTATTGGCGTGGTAAACTCTCCGCCCGGTTAACAGTTCAGTGTCGCCGAATCTCGGCAGGGGCGGACACGCAGGTCGGCATCTACAAGCTCGGCAATTCTTTAGTTCCAGGAGAAAGTACATGTCTTTTTGCAAACGCATCGTCGGCTTCAGTCTGTTCATCCTCTTTATGACGCAGGGCGCTGCGCCTGGCTTCGCGCAAGAGCCTTCAGCCACGCCTTCCCCCAGCCTCCAGGAAACTCCAGCGCCGAACGATATGAGTTCAAAGCCGCCTTTCGAAGAAGCATTTCAGAGACTTGAATGGCGCAGTATCGGACCTGCCAACATGGGCGGGCGCACAGCCGACGTTGAAGGAGTCCCGGGAAACGCAAACATCGTCTATGTCGCTACTGGTTCGGGCGGGTTATGGAAAACGGTGAATGGCGGGGCGACCTGGAAACCAATCTTCGAGCGACAGGGAACTTTCTCGATCGGCGATATTGCGCTCGCACCAGGCAATCCGGATGTTGTCTGGGTCGGCACGGGCGAGTCAAACTTGCGAAACAGTGTTTCGTTTGGCGATGGTGTTTACAAATCGACCGACGGCGGCAAGAACTGGCAACACATGGGATTGAAAGATACGGAGCACATCTCGGCTATCGTGATTCATCCGCATAATCCCGACATCGTTTACGCCGGCGCGCTCGGCCACGCCTTTGCGGCTAACGATGAGCGCGGTGTATTTATGACTACCGATGGCGGCAAGACCTGGACGAAGACGCTCTACATCGACAGGGAACACGGTGTTTCTGATCTGGAAATAGATCCCGCCAACCCAAACATTCTCTACGCCGGCATGTGGAGCTTCGAACGCAAGCCATGGACGCATCGCAGCGGCAGTGAAAAAGGCGGCGTGTTCAAATCGATCGACGGCGGGCGAACCTGGAACAAGTTGACCAACGGCTTGCCGAAGTTGCTGGGCAGAATCGGCGTGCGCGTGGCGCCGAGCAATCCGAATGTAGTTTATGCAATTGTCGAGTCGAAGGACGGCACGCTTTATCGCTCGGATGATCGTGGCGAAACATTCAAGCAGGTTTCGAAACAAAGCAACATCGTGTCGCGCGGATTTTATTACGCGCGTGTGCGAGTCGACCCCAATAACGAGAACCACGTCTACGCAGTCGCCTCAGGCTTGTTTGAGTCGATCGATGGCGGCAAGTCGTTTCGTTCGATAACCGGTAAGACCCACATCGACTATCACGCGTTCTGGCAGGACACAAAAAACCCGAAACGCATGTGGGTAGGCGAGGACGGCGGCATCGCGGTTAGTAACGACGGTGGGGAGACCTGGGAACCTGTCTACAACATGCCGCTGGGCCAGTTCTACCAGATTCACGCCGACAATCGGCTGCCGTTTTATTACGTAATGGGCGGATTGCAGGACAACGGCGCCTGGACCGGACCGAGCCGGACGCGCGAACCGGCGGGAATCATGAATGATGATTGGCGCATGGTCAGTTTTGGTGACGGCTTTTACATTCTCAACCACGCCGACGATCCGGAACTCTACATCTCAGAATCCCAGGGCGGAGAGATTGTTCGCACCGATTTTCGCACCCGAGAACAACAGCAGGTGAATCCCTGGGGTAGAGGCAGCGGTGATGGTCCAGCCCTGGGAGAGAAGTATCGCTTCAACTGGAATTCGCCGATCCTGTTGTCGCCTCACGACAAGAACACGCTCTATTTTGGCGGCAACGTTGTTTTCAAATCTACTGACTTCGGGAAGACCTGGGAACAAATCAGCCCGGACCTGACAACTAACAATCCGGAAAAACAGAAGGACGCAGGCGGGCCCATTGCCTTTGAAAACTCGACGGCTGAATACCACACGACGATCATCAGCCTCGCCGAATCACCCATGCAGAAAGGGCAGATATGGGCCGGCACGGACGACGGCAACCTTCAGGTAACCAATGACGGGGGAAAGAATTGGACAAACATCGTTGGGAATATTTCGGGCCTCGCGGCTAATTCGCCCGTCTCGCATGTCGAGCCTTCGCGTACGAGCGCTCAAGCTGCCTACGTGGCTTTCGATCGGCACATGTTCGACGATTTCCGCCCCTATATTTTTAAGACCAGCGACGGTGGAAAGAGTTGGCAGAGCGTTTCCGGCAATCTGCCACCAAAGGCTTACGTCCAGGTCGTTCGCGAGGATCCGAAGAATTCCAACCTGCTCTATGCGGGTACCGAGCTTGGTCTGTTTGCTTCCTACAACGGTGGCAGGGAATGGATCGCGCTCAATCTGAAGAACCTGCCGAATGTTTCGGTTCATGACATTCTGGTGCATCCGCGCGAGAACGATCTTGTTTTGGCAACACATGGCCGCAGCGTTTGGATCCTTGACGATGCCTCGCCGATTCAACAGATGACCCGAGCGATCCTGAATAGCAATGCGCACCTGTTTCCTGTTCGACCGGGACTCAGATTTGCGTCTCGCTTCACGCGATACGGAATTGGAGACAAGGCGTTTGCTGGTCCAAATCCACCGTATGGCGCGTTGATAACCTACTTCTTGAAAACCAAACCTGATGATAAGACAACCTTCAAAATTCAGGTTTTCGACCAGAACGGAAAGTTGGTGCAGGAACTCGACAAGCCTGCGAAAGAGAAAGGGCTTAACCGAATGAACTGGAATCTTCGCTATGGCGGCGCGGAGGTGCGGCGTCCACCGACTGAAGAGGAGACAGCTTTCGGCGGTCCCCCGCGCGGGCCACACGTTTTGCCGGGGAGTTATACCGTTAAGCTGATAGTTGGTGATCAGACCTTCGAGCAGCCGGTCGAGGTCCGTCTCGATCCAACCATCAGTGTGCCGGCTGCCGATTTGCAGGCGCAACTGGATTTACAGATCAAGCTTCGCGACATGCAGTCTGCTGCTAACAGCGCGCTGCGTTTTCTCGACAGCCTCGAGGAGCAACTGAAGCACACGCAGACGACGGCTAAGAATCTCAACAAAGAGCCGGATAAAGAAATGATGAAAGCGTTGGAAGATTACATAAAGCAGATCAACGCGCTCCAGGATCGGTTGGCGCGACGCTCAGAAGGTCTGGGATTTCCCGGCAAGTCGCAGGTGGTGAATAAAATTGGGGACATCTTCTTCGGGATGGATGGCACGAATGCGGCGCCCACTGCCGCGCAGCGTCAATACTATCAGGAGATCCAGCCGGAGTTTCGTGAACGCATGACGGAAGCAAACCGCTTCATCAACGACACGGTGCCACAATGGAACGAGAAGCTACGCGCCTGGAATCTCCCGACACTAACAACGCGAAAGCCGGTTGATTTTTGATTACTCTCTTTGTGCCTTAATGGTTCTATAATTGACCACTTGGGCGCGAAGACACAAAGGTATATTTGCGTGCCGTAGTCGCCCAGCAAGGTGAAATTCGGAGCCAGATCGGCCCCGACAACGGCACGGGCAAAAATCACCATCAAACAAAAACCCTGTTTGGTAGGGGCACAAGGAATTTGTGGGGTAAGGTGATGGCGCAGTTTGCTACCACGTTTTCCCTGCCTCAAAACCTTAAAGGAAAGGCGCTCTTCCTCGGTGCCACTTCTTTTAATGGAGGAGTTTAATGAAGTACATCACCGCTATTGCCGCTTCTGCTTGTGATATGTGGCGCGCGCGCTGGCGGACAGAATCCGCCGAAAAAACATCAACCCGAGAAGACGGAAGATGTGGTAATCGTCACTACCAATCTCGTCCAGCTGGATGCAGTAGTGACGGATAAGAGCGGTCGGCCGGTGACCGACCTGCAGCCCGAGGATTTTGAGCTGCTCGAAAGCGGGCATGCGCGACAGATCACGGGGTTTTCTTACATTTCTCTGACTTCCGAAGGGTCGTTGTCGAATGCGACGCCCGCCAGTCGAACCGGTGTAGATAGAGCCAAAAAAAGCGGGCCTCCACTCACCCTGCATGCATTCCGACCAGAAACCGTTCGCCGGGCTATTGCCATTGTGGTAGACGACTTTGGCCTTTCCTTCGAAAGCACCGCAAGACTCAGGAGCGCACTCGAGAAGTTCATACAAGAGCAAACCTTGCGTACCGATCTCATTGCTGTAATTCGGGCGAGCGGGGGCGCAGGTGCACTGCAACAGTTCACCTCGAACAGGGCCCAAATCCTGGCAACCGTCAAACGGTTACGGTGGTACCCGACCGGGCGCGGTGGCATGTCAGCCATAGACTCTTTCAGTCCCATCGATAACAACGAGAACGGGCTCGAGTTAAAAGGGTACAGCGCAAATCGTCCGCCTGATCTCTCAAGTAAAGAGTTCTTCGGCGGGTCGCTCGGCGCCCTCGGCTTTGTCATTCAAGGGCTGTCTCGCTTTCCAGGCCGGAAATCGATCGTGCTGATTTCGGACAACCTGCCCGTTACCGGCAGAGAAGCTCAGGTTAGCGGCATCGCGCGCGCTCTCGATAGATTGATTGAGCGTGCGAATCAATATTCGATCGTGATCTCGACGATGGACGCACGCGGTTTGCCGAAAGCCGGGTTAACCGCCGACGACAGCCAGTACAACTTAGCCGCCAACCAGATCAATACCAGGGGGCGCGAGCGCCGGATGAAGTTTACCGTCCAGCAGGACGCATTAAGTTACCTAGCTAAACAAACGGGCGGTATTTTCATCCACGATAATAACGATCTGACTGATGGACTCCGCCAGATCATCGACGGCGAGCAAGGTTATTACCTGCTTGCCTACCGTCCCGATGATTTAGACGCCGAGGCCGGGACGGCACGAGGGCGGACGTACAAGGTGAGTTTGCGATTGAAACGCCCAGGGCTTGAAGTGCGGACTCGAAGCGGTTTTCACCGAACAACGCTCACGCGCGAAGGGGACGGCCCTGTCAAAGGGAAAGACGACTTGTTGCGCGAGGCGCTCGCCTCCCCATTCGTCAGAGAGGGCGTGCGTCTGAAATTGACTGCGCTGTTTACTGGAGGATCGCAGATCAAGATTCTGCTGCATGTCGACGCGCGGGACATAGAGTTCGTTAAATCTCCGGATGACACTTACAACGGGTCTTTTGATATCGCCGCGGTTGCGTTTGACGATAACGGAAAGGTTGCTAAGCAGGTTGCGCGTACTCAGACTCTGCGCGTCCCGCCCAGAGGTTACGAACAACTCCTGCGGGACGGATTTGTGTACTCGATCACTGTCCCTATGCAGACGCCTGGAGCGTACCAACTGCGACTAGCTTTGCGCGACGGCACCTCCGGGCGGCTTGGTTCTGACTCCCAGTTCGTCGAGGTGCCTGACGTTAAGAAAACGCGCCTGACTGTGTCCGGGTTCGTGGTGCAACGTGTCGAACCGGATGCATCGCTGCAACACGCAGCTGAAATGCCGCGGACCTCCGTTGAGGGAACAGGCAGCGATGGAGCGCGCTGGGGACCCGCGGTGCGCCGATTCGACGCTGGTGATCTGTTGACATACTCCTACTTGATCTATGGCGCGAGGCGAAACAGTGGGACTGATTCGCCAACTTTGTTGAGTCAGATACGCTTATTCCGCGCGGATAAAGAAGTCTTCACGGGCAGGGCGGTCCCCGTGGTTGCCTCTCAACAATCGAGCAGTGGAGGCATCGTTGCGGAGGGCACACTAAGGCTGGGCACGGGACTGACGCCTGGGGAGTACTTCCTCCAGGTTATTGTCGCTGACAAGTTAGCAGCGGTTGAAAAGCAACTGTCGGATCAGTGGATCGATTTCGAGATCGTTAAATAGTCGCGACTGAGTCTTTAGAATCAGCCTTCAATTGAGATGAAACAATGATTTCACATTGGCAGAAAGACT
>Ga0180086_1000115_pt1 | contig 9886 bp, 8 predicted proteins | sample EasRiv760_16_10D_FD_121778 | JGI IMG/M metagenome (GOLD analysis project Ga0180086, IMG submission 121778) | Soil microbial communities from meander-bound floodplain in the East River, Colorado, USA - East River metaG ERMLT760_16_10D | ecosystem: Environmental > Terrestrial > Soil > Floodplain ... | reverse complement strand
CTCGGCGGTCCTGTTCCTGTCGCTCGGAGGCTGGGAGACGATCACGGTCGGGATCTTCTCCTTCTACATCGCGGGCAGCGCCAGCGAGGCCGCCGCCCTCGGCGTGATCCTGATCATCGTCGCCAGCGTGAGCGTGGTGGCGATCAACCGCATCGCCGGCACGCGGATGGGCGGCATGTTCGGCTAGTTCCTCCCCCCCCCGGACGGATTGCGCGGGCGAAGCCCGCGCTCGAACGCGGTTGTTCTGGCGCGCTCCGGTCGGTGAATCGATCGGGCGGTTGTACGTCGGGTTCGAGCGGTCCCAGAGGGATTCCGGAATCAAATCGATCGCTTACGGTCTATTGATGGGTCGGTGGGGGTGTGCTAGTGTTCTTCTTCACATGGCGCCGGGTGGGGATTCGGCGTGGAGATCGCTCGGTGAGTTGGCCTCGGTTGGCATCGCGCTGGTCGTCGCCACCGTGATCGGGCTCGGGGCTGGGTACTACGGGGACAAGTGGCTGGGGACGACCCCTTGGCTGACGTTGGTGGGCCTCCTGTTTGGAATCGTGGCGGGCTTCGTGAACCTGTTTCGGTCGGTGAAAGCCGCCGAACGGAAAATGGATGAGTCGGATGGTCAGTGAGCTGCGTCTGCGCGTGACGGTGGCGACCGCGATCGCCGTGGCCGCTCTCGCTCTACCCGCGACCTGGCTCGCCGGTCCCACGGCCGCGGTCGGCGTGCTCGCCGCCGGCGCCCTCACCGTCGGCAACTTCTGGTGGTTGTCCCGCGCCGCCTCGTCCGCGGCTGACCCCACGGCGCCCCGACCCGAGGCGGCGGGGTGGGTCCTCGGCGCCGCCGCCCGCTTCGCCGTCCTCTTCGCCGCGTTCGCCGCGCTCTGCGCCGGGGGTTACGCCCATCCGGTCGCCGTGGTCGTCGGACTCAGCGTCCTCCCCTGCGCGCTGGTCGCCCAGGGTCTCCGCTCCGCCCGCGAGACCTCGTAAATGGGCGTCATCGAGCATCCGCCGATCGTTCATCTCCCGGGCATTCCGGACCACGTCACGTACACGTGGCTCGTGATGATCATCCTCGCCGGAGTGGCCTTCGCCGCCTCGCGCCACGTCGCCCTCGTGCCGCGGGGAGTGCAGAACCTCATGGAAGTCGTCCTCGAGCAGATCCTCGGGCTGATCGACGACGTGATGGGCCACGAGGGCCGCCGCTACCTGCCGCTCATCGCGACGCTGGGGCTCTTCATCCTGACCGCCAACCTCATGGGGATCGTGCCCGGGGCGAACGGGCCAACGGCCAACCTCAACACCACGGCCGCCTGCGCGCTCATCGTTTTCATCACGTACCACCTCATCGGTATCCGCAAGCAGGGGCTCTTGCGGTACCTGAAGCACTTCATGGGGCCGGTCCCGGCGCTGGCGCCGCTCATGGTGCCGATCGAGCTGATCAGCCACCTGGCGCGGCCGCTGTCGCTGACGTTGAGGCTTTTCGGCAACATGTTCGGGGGGCACATCCTCCTGGCCATCATCTTCTTCCTGATGGGGCTGGACGGCCTGATCGGCTGGGCCCTCTCCGGGAGCGCGGCGGGAGCGATCGTCGGCGGTCTCGGCGGCGTGATCATGATCGCCTTCACGGTCGGCTTTCTGTATCCGCTCAAGCTCCTGGTGGCCCTGCTCCAGGCGTTCATCTTCGTCATGCTGACGATGCTCTACATCTCCGGCGCCATCGAGGAAGCGGAGCATTCGGAACACCACTCAGGGCACCACTAACTCGTTGTCAATGGAAGCGCACCCAGTTGTCGCCCCGCGGTTCGAGCGCCGGCTTTGCCGGCGCAATCGATCCTTGGGGGAGGCCTCGGAGGGGGCCATCGAGGCCCCCTCCGATCGAAGGAGGACGTTTGTGCGACGGACACTGATGCTCGCGGTTTTCGCAGTCGTTGGAGCGCCCGCGCTCGCTCACGCCGCCGATGCGGCCGCGGGCGGGGGGTGGGTCGGACCGTTCGCGGTGCTCGCGGCGGGTGTCGGCATGGCCATCGCGGCCGGCCTGTGCGGTCTCGGTCAGGGGCGCGCGGTGGCGTCCGCCGTCGACGCGATGGCGCGCCAGCCCGGCGCGGCGGCGCGGATCCAGACGGCGATGATCATCGGCCTCGCGCTCATCGAGTCGCTGGCGATCTACGTCCTCGTCGTCGCGATGATCCTGCTCTTCGTCCAGCCGATCAAGTAAGACAACGGGGTTACGGGCGCCGCGAGCAGCGGCGCCCGGGTATGCCGCGGCGTCAGAGCTATCGACTGCAGAAGATCCCGGAGATGACGGTCCGGCGTCTCTCCGTGTACACGCGCTGCCTGCAGCAGCTCGAGGAGGACGGCGTCAAGACCGTGTCCTCCCAGGAGCTGGCCGAGCGCTTCAACCTCAACTCTGCTCAGGTCCGCAAGGACCTCGCGTACTTCGGCGAGTTCGGCGTGCGAGGAATCGGCTACTACGTGGCCGGCCTCAAGGCCGAGCTCCAGAAGATCCTCGGCCTCGACCGCGAGTGGGCCGTGGCGCTGGTCGGCTTCGGCAACCTTGGCTCCGCCCTCTTCCACTACAAGGGGTTCGCGCGCCAGGGCTTCCGGATCGCCGCGATCTTCGACGACGATCCCGCCAAGGCCGGGCGTGAAGTCGGCGGGATCCCCGTCTTCGCGAGCCGTGACCTCGGGCGCGAGGTGAAAGCGCGCGGCATCCAGATCGCGATCGTCGCGGTGCCGCCCGAGGCCGCGCAGTCCGTGACCGATCAACTTGCCGACGCCGGGATCAAGGCGATCCTGAACTTCGCCCCCTCCCGTCTCCGCGCGCCCCGCGACACCCGGCTCAAGCACGTCGACCTGACCATCGAGCTCGAAACCCTGTCGTTCTACCTCGCCAAGGGTGGCCGCTGATACCGAGCCCGTCGTGGTACCGTTAGGCGTTCGTCGATGTTGAGACAGTGGGCCCCCTTCGAAGATCTGGCGAAAGCCTTTGCCGAGGGACACCCTTGTCTGCGTGTCGCCGGGCTTCAGCCGGTGGCCCGCGCGCTCGCCGTCGCTGAGCTGCGGGAGACCCATCCGCGCGCCGCGCTCGTCGTCGTCAAGGGGCTCGCCGACGCCCACCGCTGGACGCAAGATCTCCGATTCTTCGGCGCCGCGGTCGCCGAATTTCCCGAGCAGGAGCCGCGGCTCTGGCGCGGCGGCCATCACCGGGAGGCCGACGCCGAGCGCGCGGTCATCTGCCGGCGGCTCTTGACCGGCGAGCCGCTGGTCGTGGTGGCGACCGCCGCCGCCCTCGACGTGCCCTTGCCCATTCCCCGCGCGTTCTCGGAGGGGACGCTCCGGGTGACCGCGGGCGACTCGCTCGACCGCCAGCTCCTGATCGAGGCCTTCGAGCGGAGCGGCTACGAGCGCGTGGACACGGTCGTCGAGGTCGGGCAGTGGAGCGCTCGCGGCGGTATCGTGGACGTGTTCTCGCCGACCCACGCCGCACCGGCCCGGTTGGAATTCTTCGGCGACGACGTCGAGTCCATCCGTCTGTTCGACCCGACGACCCAACGCTCCCAGCAGCCCATCGACGAGCTGCTCGTCCTGCCCCTGGAGACGGGATCGACCGAAGCGCGGTCGCTGCTCGATTACCTGCCCGGCGCGGCCGCCGTGATCCTCGACGCTCCCGATCTCCTGGACGGCGCGAGCGAGGAATCGCCCGGGAGCCGACCGTTGCGCGAGCGGCTAGGTGACCGGCAGCGAGTCGAGCTCGAGGTCATCAGCGGCGCCTCCGCCCCCGCGGCGGGGGCGCGCGAGATCGCCCTCGACACGCGCGCGGTGGAGCCGTTCACCGGGCGCTTCACCGAGCTCGCCGGGGCGCTCGCCGAATGGCGGCGCGAAGGCTTTCGCGTGCGGCTCGTGGCCGGGGACGAGCGCCAGGCCGAGCACCTCCGCCAGATCCTGAGAGAGCACGCCGTCGAGGCCTCGATCGCGGACAGTCTCGAAGGAGCCGACGACCTCGGGATCGTCACCGGCGAGTGCTCGAACGGTTTCTCGATCCCCGCGCTCGGGTTCATCCTGCTCACCGAGGGCGAGATCTTCGGCGCCCGCCGCCGCACGCTCCGGCGGCCCAAGTACGAGCGCGGCTCGCCGATCACCGCCTTCACCGACCTCGCCGTCGGCGACCTGGTCGTGCACGAGGACCACGGCATCGGCCGCTACCTCGGATTGCGCACCATGAACATCGGCGACCGCGACGGCGATTTCTTGCTGCTCGAGTATTCCGAAAACAACCAGCTCTATCTCCCCGTCGGGCGGCTCGACCTGATCTCGAAGTATCTCGGCGGCGACACGGCGGCCGCGCGTCTCGACCGCTTGGGCGGCGCCTCGTGGCAGCGGGTGAAGGAATCGGTCCGCGCCGCGCTCCGGGAGATGGCGGAGGAGCTCCTCAAGCTCTACGCCAAGCGCTCGCTCGCGGAGGGCACGGCCTTCGCCGCCGACACGCCGTGGCAGCGCGAGTTCGAAGCGGCCTTCCGGTTCGAAGAGACGCGCGATCAGCTCAAGGCCATCGAGGACGCCAAGCGCGACATGGAGTCCGAGCGGCCGATGGACCGGCTCGTGGCCGGCGACGTGGGCTACGGCAAGACCGAGGTGGCCCTGCGCGCGGCTTTCAAGGCCGTGGCCGACGGCGCGCAGGTCGCGGTGCTGGTGCCGACGACCGTGCTGGCCCAGCAGCACTGGGCGACCTTCACCGACCGCTTCGGCGCGTTCCCGGCGAAGGTCGAGCTGCTCTCGCGCTTCCGGTCGCCCGCGGAGCTGAAAGCGGTGATCGCCGGCCTTCACGCCGGCACCGTCGACGTCGTCATCGGGACCCATCGGCTCCTGTCCAAGGACGTGGCGTTCAAGAACCTCGGGCTGCTGGTCGTCGACGAGGAGCACCGCTTCGGCGTCGCCCACAAGGAGAAGATCAAGGCCCTGCGGGCCGGCGTCGACGTCCTGTCCATGACGGCCACGCCGATCCCGCGCACGCTCTACATGTCGCTGTCGGGCGTGCGCGACATGTCGGTGATCGAGACCGCGCCGCTGGAACGGTTGCCGGTGGAGACCATGGTGCGGCGCTTCGGGCGCACGGTCATCAAGGAGGCGATCGAGCGTGAGCTCGAGCGCGGCGGTCAGGTGTTCTTCGTCCACAATCGCGTGCAGTCCCTGCCGTCGATGGCGCGCTTCCTCCAAGAGCTCGTGCCCGACGCCCGGATCGTGATCGGCCACGGGCAGATGAAGGAGCGTGAGCTCGAGGCGACGATGGTGAAGTTCGTGAGCGGCCAGGCCGACGTGCTCCTCTCCACCGCGATCGTGGAGTCGGGCCTCGACATCCCCGCCTCGAACACCATCATCATCAACCGCGCCGATCGCTTCGGCCTGGCCCAGCTCTACCAGCTCCGGGGGCGGGTCGGGCGCGAGCGCCAGCAGGCCTACGCGTACCTGCTCGTCCCCGCCGACGGCCGCGTCGACGAGCAGGCGCAGCGCCGGCTGCGCGTCCTGCAAGAGCTGACCGAGCTCGGCTCGGGGTTCAAGCTCGCCCTCCGCGATCTCGAGATCCGTGGCGCCGGCAACCTGCTCGGCGCCGAGCAGCACGGGCACATCGCCGCCGTGGGGTTCGATCTTTATTCGAAGCTCCTCGCCGAGGCCGTGCGAGAATTGCAGGGCGAATCGACGGCGGCCGTCGTCGAGCCGGTCGTGAGCGTGAATGCCGAAGGCTTTTTACCCGACGAGTACGTCCCAGAGGTGAACCAGCGCCTGGCTCTCTACAAGCGGCTGGCCGGAGCCAGGAGCGACGACGCCGTGGCCGAGCTGCGCGCCGAGCTGCAGGACCGCTTCGGCCCGCTGCCCCTGGCCGCCGAGCAGTTGCTCGACACCGTCCGCATCCGCGTGGCCGCGCGCGACCTCGGCATCGAGCGCGTGGAGGTCGGAGAGGGTAAGGCCCTGCTCACGTTCGCTCCCGGCACCTCGCTCGATCCCCAGCGACTGGTCGCCGCCATCCAGAAGAGCCGCGGCCGCCTCAAGCTCAAGCGGGAATTCACCCTGGAGGCCGTCATCGCTCGCGGGCCCTTCCCCGTCGTTCGGGACGCCGTCCTTCAGTTGTTCGCGGAGCTTCCGCGGTGACGGCCCGCACGGGCGTCGTGGCCGTGGCGCTGCTCGCGCTCGCCCTGTCAGGCTGCGCCCTGCCGGGCTGGGTCCCCCTCGTCGGCAAGAAGAGCGAGGGGCCGCCTCCGGCGCGTTCCGTGGCGCCCGGCTCGGAGATGTTGCCGGCGCCCGTGGTCGGACAGGCGGTGACGAAGCCCGCCGTCCCCGATACGGACGAGACCATCGCCGATCGGATCGTCGCCATCGTGAACAACGACGCCATCACGCTCGCGGAGCTGCAGGAGAGCATCGTGATGTTCCGGCAGGAGAGCCGCCAGCAAGCCTCCCTGAGCGACGAGGAGCTGGGCCGTCAGTTCCTCACGCGGCTCATCGACAATCGCCTGCAGCTCCAGGAAGCCGAGCGGGACAGGATCGTCGTCGACGAGATCGAGCTCAACGACGAGATCACCGAGCGCATGAAGCGGTTCGGGGCCAAGACGATCGAGGAGTTCGAAGCGCTCGTCAAGGGCCAGGGCCTCACGGTCGAGGCGGTGAGGAAGCGCTTGCGCGACTCCCTGCGGGTGACGAAGGTCGTCCGGCGGCGGGTGACGCTCCGGGTGTCGGTGACCGACCCGGAGATCACCCAGTACATCGAGGAGAACCGGCCCAAGCTGGAGACCAGTCTCTCCTATCACGCGGGCCACATCCTGATCGTGTCCGCCAACGACAGCGACGCGTCCTGGGAAGCGGCCCGGATCCGCGCCGACATGATCCGCACCCAGGTCGTCGACGGCGGCGACTTCGCGGAGCTGGCCAAGCAGAACTCCAGGGATGCGAGCGCCAAGGACGGCGGCGATCTCGGGACCCTGCACCGCGGCGAGCTGTCGCCGGAGATCGAGGAGCAGATCCTGGGCCTCCGTCCCGGCGAGGTGTCCCGCCCGTACAAGTCCCCGCTCGGGTATCACGTCTTCCGCCTCGAGTCCAAAGAGTCGCTGGACGGGGAGGCGCTCCAGCGGGTGCGCCAGCAGGTGCGAGAGATCCTCTACCGCGAGAAGTACGAAGCCCGGATGGAAGCGTGGATCAAAGAGATCAAGCAGCGCGCGATCATCGAGGTCCGCATGTGAACAAAAACGTTGACAATCACGGAGGCGGATGGGACGATACCTCCCGTAGTTAGTCCAGCCCGCGCGGAACATCTGCGAAGCGAGCCGATAACGATCCTCAACACCGTGCGGCGAACAGCGCCGCCCCCGGAGCCGTGTCAATGACTGCCCGCCGTGATCGAAGCCAATCCACCACCGCCGCCACCGAAACCGCCGCTCCCCAGGGAACCGGGATGAACCTCTCCGAGCTCAAGGAGAAGAACATTCCGGATCTCAACGCGATCGCCCGTGAGATGAACGTGCAGGCCATGGGCGGGCTCCGCAAGCAGGAGCTGATCTTCAAGATCCTGCAATCCCAGGCCGAGAAGGACGGGCTCATCTACGCCGAGGGCGTGCTCGAAGTCCTGCCCGACGGCTTCGGCTTCCTGCGGGCCCCCGACTACAACTACCTCCCCGGGCCGGACGACATCTACGTGTCGCCGTCTCAGATCCGGCGGTTCGACCTCCGCACCGGCGACACGATCTCCGGCCAGGTGCGCCCGCCGAAGGATTCCGAGCGCTACTTCGCGCTGCTCAAGGTCGAGGCCATCAACTTCGAGACCCCGGAGCAGGCGCGCGACAAGATCTTCTTCGACAACCTCACGCCGCTCTACCCGAATGAGCGGCTGCGCCTCGAGCACGATTCCGAGAACCTCACGACCCGGGTGATGGATTTACTGACGCCGATCGGCAAGGGCCAGCGCGGCATGATCGTCGCCGCGCCGCGGACCGGCAAGACCATGATGTTGCAGTCGATCGCCCACGCCATCGCGACCAACCACCCCGAGGTCTACCTCATCGTCCTGCTCATCGACGAGCGTCCGGAAGAGGTGACGGACATGCAGCGGACGGTCAAGGGCGAGGTCATCTCCTCGACCTTCGACGAGCCGCCGCAGCGGCACATCCAGGTGGCCGACATGGTGATCGAGAAGGCCAAGCGGCTGGTCGAGCACAAGCGCGACGTCGTCATCCTGCTCGACTCGCTCACCCGGTTCGCCCGCGCCCACAACGCCATCATCCCGTCGTCGGGCAAGGTGCTGTCGGGCGGTCTCGACGCCAACGCGCTGCAGCGCCCTCGGCGCTTCTTCGCGGCCGCCCGCAACATCGAGGAAGGCGGCTCGCTGACGATCATGGCCACGGCCATCGTCGACACGGGCAGCCGGATGGACGACGTGATCTTCGAGGAGTTCAAGGGCACCGGTAACATGGAAGTCCACCTCGACCGGCGGCTCATGGACAAGCGGATCTTCCCGACCATGAACATCGAGCAGTCGGGCACCCGCAAGGAAGAGCTGCTCCTCGAGAAGGACGAGCTCCAGAAGGTCTGGCTCCTGCGCAAGGCCCTCTCCCAGCTCAACCCTGTCGAAGGCATGGAACTGCTCCTCGACAAGCTCAAGCTCACCAAGACCAACAAGGAGTTCCTGGCCTCGATGCACACCATGGGGTAAGCCTCCACCTCATCCCCTCACTCTACTTCTCCCCGCTGCAGTATTTCGCGGAGGGCGCGGTCGACTTCCGCGTCACTCATCGAGTCGACGTCGAGTGGGGCGGGGGCGCCTCGGATGACGTGCGGCTCTGAGGCGAAAGCGCCTTTCGCATCCTCGACGGCTTGAGCGAGACCGGCGATGGTTGGAAAGTCGAAGAGGTGGCGCAACGGGAGCTCGACCCGAAACATGTTGCGAATGCGGGAAATGAGCTGCGTGCCCAGCAGTGAGTGGCCGCCCAGATCGAAAAAGTTGTCGTCCACCCCTACCTGGTCGAGATCGAGCAATTCTGCCCAGACTCCCGCGAGTCGCTCTTCGACTGTGTTGCGCGGCGAACGGAAGGATTCATGCAGCTCGGGACGTTCATGCCCGGGCGGCGGAAGCGCCAGGCGATCGACCTTGCCGTTGGGCTGGAGGGGCAGTTCGTCGAGGGTCACGAACGCGGCGGGAATCATGAAGGCGGGCACCGCTTGGCGCAGATGCGCGCGCAGGGCGGGCAGGCCGGCAAACCCCGGGCGAGGCACGACGTACGCGATGAGACGTTTCTCGCCGGGCGTATCCTCGCGCGCGACGACGACGGCTTCGGCCACGGACGGATGTCCACTCAGCACGGCCTGAACTTCGCCCGGTTCGACGCGGAAACCGCGGATCTTCACCTGGTCGTCGAAGCGTCCGAGAAACTCGAGCATCCCATCGGGGCGCCAGCGAACCTTGTCTCCGCTGCGGTAGAGGAGCCGATCCGGACCGAAGGGCGAAGGGATGAAGCGCTCACGGGTGAGCTCCTCACGGCGCCAATAGCCCAGCGCGAGGCCATCGCCGCCGATGTATAGCTCCCCGGGCACGCCCACGGGCACGAGGTTCCCCTGCGGATCGAGCACACAGACGCTGGTCCCCGACACGGGCCGGCCGATCGGCACGGACACGCCCACCTCACCGTCGGCCGGCACGGCGTAGGTGGTGGTGAACACGGTGCTTTCGGTGGGGCCGTAGGCGTTGATGACTTGCGTCGCGGGCAATTCCGCCGCTGCCTTGCGGACATGCGCGGGCGACAGCACATCACCGCCCGAAATGATCACCCGCACACCGCGCAGTCGTTCGATCTGCACGTCGATCATCTGACGAAAGAGCGAGGCCGTGAGCCAGACGATGGTGGCGCCGGACTGG
>Ga0180086_1000114_pt1 | contig 9924 bp, 7 predicted proteins | sample EasRiv760_16_10D_FD_121778 | JGI IMG/M metagenome (GOLD analysis project Ga0180086, IMG submission 121778) | Soil microbial communities from meander-bound floodplain in the East River, Colorado, USA - East River metaG ERMLT760_16_10D | ecosystem: Environmental > Terrestrial > Soil > Floodplain ... | reverse complement strand
GTACCGAACATTGGTCATGCTGCGTTTGAACTCAACACTACCAACACTATTTTCGGTGTCAGCAAATTCTGGATCAGGAAGATATGTGTAGACTTCTAGTCCGGGGTATGGTGCGCCAAGTCTCATCATTGGAGTTCACCCTCAAACTCGAAGGAAATGTCTACATTATTTCGCTTACTGCGAACTAACTCGCGATCCGGCGACACTATAACGCCGTGCCACGTTCTACTCTCCCAATCGGTAAAGCCAACTTCCAAACCTAACGTGTCTTCAAAGAAGTCAAGAACAGCTTGCGCTTCCGTTTCCTTTAAGCCGGTAAATTGCATTTCCAAAATCTGAAGTTTTGGCCATGTCGTATCGGCAAAAATCTTTAGTGAGCCGCCACGAGTATCACGGTTGATCTTATCGTGTTGCAAGCGGTCGCGGTCGCCAAACTCCGGTGCCCGAATCTGGACAGTCAAAGTCGGAGAAACCGTCGGATAAAACAGTGTCACAAAACTTTGCTTAACTAAGATTGGAGCCGCTGGAAATGTTCCACTTCCAACGATAGGTGCATAAAAGCAAAGTTCTGGCGTTCCAATTTCGTAAACATAGTGTTGTGAAAATTCAAGATCACTTTCGACTTCGCGTGAAATTGAAACGGCTAAGGTGACTTCCTGGTCAAACTCGACAGTTGATTCTACAAATTTCGTGCGTTCTTGATCCGCTGTCTGAGCAAAAACAATGTTGTTAAACGCAGCCTTGAAGATTGGTGTCGTTGCAAGGTGTGTAAATAATACATCATTTTCAGCATCAAGCGGAATCGCATCAACTGAGATAAAGACCTTTTGGCCTTCATCACTAAATTCAACAGTATGCGATTCACTCCGGTCAATGCCGTCTGTGACTTTTAGTTTCGTGTTTGTGTGATCAAATTCAACGGTTTGTTCGACTAAGCGATCTTCAATACTTGAATCTGCTTCATCATCGAACTCAACAGTCTGCTCGACTTCCTCCACAAACGGCGTTGGATTTGTCGTATCACAAGCATCCTCAAACAGGATGGTTGACTCCACACTCTGTGCGAAGTTCACCACATCGACAGTGTGGCTAAACTCTAGATCGCTCTCAGCGTCGTGTTCTTTCGTTTGCCCCGGTGCTGGAAGCGTTTGAGTGAATTGTACGGTTTGCTCCACTTCTGGTTGGAGCGTGTTAATGAGATCAACGTCATCGCTGAACTCTAAGTCACTTTCCACGTAGACCGGGAAAGAAACGATCATTTCGTGGCTGAACTCAAGATCGTGCGATTCGCTGCGTTCAAACTCAGCCGAAGCTGTTTCAAAGACGTAGATAACGCCCACTTGATACTGAGACGTTCCCGTCTCATATATCATTTGCTTTCCAACTTGATATTGGGCCATGTGGGGCTACCTTATGAAAAGAAACCGGACCCCGTTGCCAGGGTCCGGTTCTCGTGCCGACAGACTTGCTTACGCAGAGGTCGCGTTGACCGTATACGTAACTTTCAACTGATCTCCATTCACAACAGAGACGTTACCGCCGCTGAACAAAGCAGTTGACCACAGGATATGGGCAGCGCCAGATGTGTGATCTCCCTTCGTTGCAGCATTCGTCCCAGCGACCGCAAAGATGCCCTTCACAACGCCCGTCGCAGTGATATCGTAAATCGCTTGCGTCGAGTTTGTGATGGATTGACCCGAAGGTGCATCCGTCGGCCATTCTGGTCGAGTAACAGCACTGCTGGCGTTGTTCGCGTCAGTGTAGTCATCAAACTCATCCCAGCCGTTTCCAGCTTGATTGATGTCATCGTAAATGTCGGTGGCATCAAGCGCTGTGAACCCTGAGTTGTCAATCAGACCCAAGTACCACGTCGTAAGTTGCGTCGCGGCAAAGAAGTATACACCGAGGATTGAGTTCAATCCTTCGTTGACAATTCCATTCTTGAGTTCATACTGACCAATCTTCTTGCCTCCGCGAAAGTGTTCGACCACATAGCGGCCGGCACCAGCAAGGTCAGCAAAAAGATGCTTCATTCTCACATTACGATTCTCGTCGCCAAGCATCGGCCCTTGCGGACTCTTGCCTTTCTCAACGGTCACTTTGTGACCTTTGCTGTGCTTCCGAGCTAAATCGCGATCCTTCTGGCGTGTTCGCATTGCCGCGAAGCGACGATTGCGTTCTCGTTGAATCTCGTTCATCATAGTCCCTTCAAGTTAGAAGTTTTCTTTCGCAGTTCACGGTTGAGTGCTCGCGTTACTTCGCGTCCCGTGCCGCGACCATTTTTCGCTTCATTCACCGTTACGTGAATGTCGCCCACATTATTGACAATGCCTCCAGATTCACGAAAGACAGGTTGAACACCAGCATTCATCGCTTGAATCTGTGGGAAGAAGCGTCGTGTTGACGCCACATCATTCACAGACTCGCCTCGTGTTAACGCGGTGAGGATGTTATCAGTCCCTCGCGTAAAACCACCAAAGGCTCGATGTAACACACCGAGGTTAAACACAGGACCACCAAAAGCACGACCTGGACCTTGTCCGCCGCCACCCTGTAGCCGCGATGCTTGGTCATTTCGTTCTTTCAGCAAATCAATGCTGCGTTGAACTTCTCGGTTAAACGCATCATTAGCGGTACTTGCACCACTAACGCCCTCCTGAACTGCTGGTGCAAGGTCTCGCGCTGTTGAATTCGTAGTCTCGAATAAACCCTTAACGCTGTTGATTTTAGTCTCAAGTTCGGTAAGTTTGGCCGCGGCTGGAGCCGCAGCTTGATTCTCACCAGCTTGTTCCAACACGCCTTGCAAACTCTTGACCAGTGTATCAGCTTGCGTTGCGAGATTCGGGAAATTCTCACGCAGCTTATTCGCTGTTTCCAAGACATTGTTCAAGGACCGCTGTGCAGCCACAGCGTCACCGGAAGATAATGCCTTGTTAAAGTTTGCAACTTGGTCTATCAGGAATTTGGACAAGCCACTCTGAGGATCACGCTGAATACCACCTGACAGAAGTTCTGGTATGGAATCACTTAAGTCAGTGACACTTCGCAGAAATCCTTTAAGGCCACCTTGCGTGTCCGGGAATAGCTTATTAACCAAATCACCACGTCCGGCCACGGCGTCTAAAAGTTCCGCCAGTTGAGCCGTTTGCTGAACAACTTCGAGGCTTTTCTTCTGCAACTCTGCTTGAGAAAGTGTCAAGTCATCTGTTGCCTTACGAGCGGCGTCCGTTTCCTTCTGTAATCCAAGGATTCTATCTTGTGCCGCATTGAAGCCCGTCAAATTAGGCTTCGCACCCAAAGCTTCCAGACCACGTAATTCAATAGGGGTCAACGTTCCTGCCTGTTTATTGAGTCGATCCACGATTGCTCGTAGATTGATGTCAATCAGAGGCGTCAAATCAATTCGCGCTCCAGTAACCGGGTCGCGGAACTTCTCGGTAATCTGCCGACTAATGTCATCGACATTGAGTTCAACATCAATCTTAGCTACTGCTTTCGCTGAAGCGGCCGCACCCTCCAGTTCTCGCTTGATTTGCTCACTGAGAACTGTTAATTGCGTCTTAGCTTCAGCGGGATTGAACTTCGGATCAACCGTGAAGTTCTCCGCAATAGCCTTGAATTTCTTGAACTGCTCGAACAATTCGTTCAAGCGAGTAACACGAGCTTGCTCCGTATCGCGTAGCTGTCCAGCTTGTGCGATCTGATCCGCGTTAGTCTTAATCTGAGTTTGTTTGATTTTCGCTTGAGCCAAAAACGTATCACGTACTGTTTCTTCTGCTCGGCGAACCAAACCAATACTCTTAGTCTCATCAGCCGCTGACAAAGCGTTTCGTGCTGCTTCAGATGCAATCTGTTGCAACTTCTCAGCACGATCAATGTCGCCCTTACGCAAAGCTTCATTCAATGCGACAAGAGTTTCTTGCGATCGTGCAATTCCAGCCAACGCTTGTTGCTGTGGTTGCAAGTTCGCAACTCGGCGTTCAAAGTTGAAGGCATCGAGATTATTCCCGATTCCTTCAAGCTCAGTCCGCAAATCTTTAGCTGATCGACGTGCGCTGTTGAACTTGTCATTCAGCGTGTCAGCGAATCGAGAGATAAGGCTGATTCGATCCTTGACCTGATCTTGCAATCCACCAAACACCGTATCCTGAAGCCGCTTAGCTGCTTCGGCGTCTTTCTGAAACAGTTGTTGACGTTCAAACAAAAACTGTTGCGTACTGGACAAAATGTCCTTTTGCACAGCATCAACACCGACGCGGCGTTGTCGCTCAATTTGCAGTTCCAATTCTGCTTGTACATCAACCTGCTTCTTCAGCGCCGTCGTGACTTCCTCGATCGTCGGGACGAACTTCTCATACGCGGTAACAGCCGTAAACACGGCCGCTCCGAGCACTAAAGCTGCACCGGCTGGTGTCGCGAGGAATGCTCGCGTTGAAGCCAGTGCCGTTTGGAACGCAAAGACCGCAGTCTCGGCTGCTCCAAACGTTGTAATCATCGCCACAGTGCTGGCAATGATCTTCGTTGATCCGATCAAGTAGGCAGTTGCCGCAACAGTGATCGCCGCTCCAATTCCCTTGACAATCGCAACACCGCCACCAAACGCGTCGAAGACGGCTTGGACAGATGCCACGATTCCAGCACCGAACGTCGTCGTAAACAAATTGCGAATCTGATTGAGTTCAACCTCAAACCGCTTTGCGTTCGTATTGAAGATCGTATCGAATGCTTTTTGCAGGTCCGGCGCTCCCGCCTTCTCAATGTCCTGCAAAATCTTATTGAAGCGAATACCCTGCTCGTTAGTCAAGCTGAATGCACCGCGAACGGCTCGAATACGGTTGAATAACTTCGCGAACTCCGTAGTTGATCCTTCAGTGGTATCAGCTAACCGTTGCAACAAACCTTGGAAGCCGAATGCTTGGATCGCGGCTTCACCTGAAGTCACACCCATTTCGCGGAACAACTTATTCAGTTCTTCCGTCGGCTGCAACAACTTCTGTTCAACATTCGTAATCAACGTGAATGCTTCGTTGTACTTCAAACCTTGAACAGTGATGGACGCAATCGCAGCCAACACTTCGTCAAGTTCGATGCCCAATTGGGCTGATACAACAGACACTCGACCGAACGTATTCGCAAATTCCTCACCGCGAATACGACCCAATTCAATCGTCTTGAACAATTTGCCGGAAACCGTTTCAGCTTCCGAAACTGACAAGTTATAAGAATTCAGAACCGACGACAGCAAATTAACCGCACTATCGGTGTCTGTTACTGCCGCGATACCGAATCGTTGTGCTGTCGTCAACAGATCAAAAGCTTGTGCAGCTTCGCCGACCTGATTGGACAACGTATTGTAAACACCCTCAGTGACCACTTCAAGTGGTGCACCGAATTGATTTGATACCTCAAGTGTCTTCGCGCTCAACTGGTCAAAGCTGAGGTTAAGATCACGACTGACCGTTTGAACTTCAGCTATCGCTAACTGAAACTCGACTGCATTTTGAGCACCCTCGATCAAAGCACTTGAGAGTTGTGCAACGATCCGATGCAAAACTTGAATAGTGAAGATTCGGACCACAGACTGCCACGACAGGAATATTGCATTTCCTGCATCTGCACCCTGCTTGCCAGTCTTCTCAAGGTCTTGACCCAGCTTTTGAACTGGTTCACCGCGGAACGTCTTCCGAATTGATTCTTCGGTCGCACGAAGCTTAGTTCGTAACTCGTCCTGTGCGGTTATTACCCTCTGCTGTTCGCGGAAGAAGTTGGCCGCACGACCCTCAGCACCAACGACGCCTTGTGTCGGCGTTACGATGTTTTGAGGATCACGGCCTTGTTGGAGTCTAGCCTCAACCGCACGTTGGTTTGCTTTCTCTTGCAGCGTCGTCTTTAACGTCGCCTGTGCTTGCAGATTAGCTGCTCGTGCATCTAATTCGCGGGCCGCGGTAACTTGACCGAGACTTCGAGCAAGTGCTGCTGCTTCTTGAAGCTGTGCAGCCAACGACTTTTGAACGTTCTGCTGTGACTGTACTTGATTAGCAAAGTTCTGAGCCGCCGGCGACAAATTATTCAACTCGCGACCTGTACGGATGGCCGCTTGTTCAATTTGGCCAAGACTCTTTGCAATCTTAGCCGCTTGTACGTCAGTTTGACTACCGATGCGATTAAACGAGTTCATACTCGTCGCTGCAAGATTCACAGCGCCTGAATATGAATTCAACTCACGCTGCATTCGCGCAAGTTCTTGAAACATCGCTTCGGCATTAAGCCCTAACGTAGATGTGATTTCGTCAGCCATGTCACGATATCCTTACTGCTTTGCCTTCGATCTGCACCGGAGGCAGACGCAATGTTCGGACGTACTCTCGAAATGCTTGTTCTCCGGCGTCGAACGAACGCCACGGAGCACTTGGACTACCTCTACCTGTTTTGTTACGCACGTTCGTGTCTTCTTGGATCACGTAATGTTCAACTTCGACCTGAACTTCAAAACTATAGTTCGGGAAGCTTGTCGTTACTTTACCGTGTCCAAGACTGGCCCCTTGCGGTATTCGACTCTTACCTTGCAATGGCGATAATACAACTTTGCCATTGACCAATTGACTAATCTGCAAAAGTGCCGCACGGGCCATGCCCGACCAAAGCGGGACACGGCCCGTGACGGCTGTCAACCAAATACGTATTCCCTGGTGCAAAGATGCAGTGAGAAAGTTATCCACTTCGACTTTATATCGAGCGAGATCAAACTCAAGAGCCTTTAGTTCACCAGTGATTTTCATTTTCTTCGCCCTTTACCCATCTTAGGAGTTGTGGCTTTGACCAGTGCTGTAATCATCTTCTGATCGCGGTCCCACTCCTCATGCTCACGTATCTGGTTAAAGGCGAGCAATTTAGCTTTTTGCGTTCGCGAAAGTCTCTCCCACTTCCACGGTTTTATTCTAAAGCGTTCGCAGGCTCTCCAGATGGCGTACTCTCCGGTTCGCCATTCGGGGAACAAGATACGCTTTGCTCCTGAAGACGACCAGCTAAAAAATCGTTACGCGCTTCTTCGATCGCGGCCTCACTCAAACAGTTGGCGATTGAAACACCATTGATGATGCGATTAACTTCAACGCCGCTCAAACCGGCTTCCTTAAGTTCATCCTCATACTTGGTCCAGGTGTTGTGGTCATCCAACTTCACAGTTTCCCACTCGAAACCCGGCGTCTCTGACAATCCTTTGATGACCATGTAAGCCAATCGAAGTTGACCATGGCGCGCGACTGCTTTCTTGAAGTTCGGGTCTTCGTAGTTAGTCGAAACTTTCTTACCGGGCAGAATTTTCTGTGGCGGTGTCGGTGATGGACAAATTTTGTCGAATTCGTCGAAGCTGTCAATTGCTCGTGCCAGGAATACAAGAGGTTCGCCGGGACGCGGCAAGACAATTGGTTCGACGTGAGCGCCTGGGCGCTTGCCATTCAGTTTCATAAGTTGCTCCAAACGGGGTGGTTAAAATAACTCAAGAGGGCGGCAGGCAAGAACGCTCTGCCGCCCTTCCTGAGTTCAAACTCAATCAGATTAGTAGCTGTCAGTACGAGTAATGACAGCTTCGGTCGCATTGCACTGACCAGTAACCGAGACCTGAGCGGCGTCGGTGTCATGGCTCAACTGGGTGTACAAGAACATCGGAAGTTCGATAACTTCCGCAAGGATGTCACCGCAGTCAGGTGCATTCACGATCTCAATGTCCACGCAATAGGCAGCACAAGCATCCGGGTTGGTCGAAGTCCACGTCGCCGCGGCATTCGTCCGTTTCAGTGCTTCCTCAATCGTGGGAGTGTCAGCGCCGGCGATTGCCGTGATGAATTCCCACGTAAAGTCAAAGGACACGTCCATCGGTTGTTCATCACCGAGCCGATAGGTATCGAGGATACCGCGGTCGCGAATGAACTCAATTTCACGATTTTCGTCGTAAGTGAAGTTGCCTTCGCCGATCTTGATTTCAAGCTCAATCGGTAGGAAGGTCACGTCATCCAACGCCGCTAAGGCTGTAACCAAAGGCGGATCAACCGTGATGCTTTCCGTCGATCCCGCCGGAACACCTTTGTTCGTCTCGGTTTCGACTGGAGGCGTCATGTCATCCAAGTCAACATCGGTCGCAACAACCATCGCGATATCACGCTTCTCGACGCTGTTACCACTGAAGGTAAGAGTCAAACCGCCAGCACTATTGATGTCAGTTCCAGTGACAACAACGTCACCAGCGGTGTACGTGACACCATCGACAATCAAACCAGCCAATGCAAGATCAACGGCCGTCTGCAAAGCAGCGGCTGTAATCGCAAAACCCAAGTTGCCAGTCACGACAGGGTCGTTACCTGGCAAAGTGATTGTTAACGTCCAGTTTCCAGAAGTCGATGCAATTTCACCGAGATTCTGGACTTCATCTTCACCGGCCGCATTGATTGTGCGGGCGGTCACAACGTACTTGGTGTCGTCGCCTTCAAACATGACATGGGCGCCAACCGGAACGGTCGTTTCCATCGAGGATTGAGTCAACTCAATGACCGTATCACCGATGTTTTCAGTACCGGCAACCGTCGGAGACGAGTCACCGTTGCTAAAACCGTCTTTCAACCGGATAATGGCATCCTTCAAGTCGATCGGCGCAAAACCTACCAACTTCGGAAGAGCCTTCAGGAATTTCACGCTCAACCTCCTATAAGTGTAGTTCAAAAGTAGCCTCAACAGTTGCTTCTTCGATCCGGTACTTTGGATCAATTTGACCAAAGTGATTTGTCCGAATAGCGTCGAAGCTCTTTCTGTTACGCAGATGCAATTCTCCGAGAAGGGATAACTCATCGTCATCCGGCCCGTTCCCGTAACGGTAAATGCAATGATTTTGATCTAACCACGTTCGCACGCGGCCAGCCAAATTACGCATTCGATGGAAATTCTTTGAGTCCATAAACACCCGGCACAAGATATTGATTTCAAACTCATACCGCAGGTCTATGCGGCTAGGTTGTCGTTTTCTTGGGCCATCGAGTCTGAACTCTAGATATTCCTCGTTCAAAGGTCGCTCTTTACCTGTACCTTCAACGAAAACTTGAATGTCCGCCTCGAATTCTCCCACGAAATTCCCCGACATCGTGGCGAATGTCCAGCGATCAATGTTTTCAGTCATAGTTCAGGCTCCAACTAAGCAAGCGGTCCAGGTACATCACTTGACCATGTTGTGCCATTAGTGAGTGTACCATCTTTTCCATTTATCGGCTCGTCAGTATTAGTACCTGATCCTTCTTCAAGTGCCCAGTAAAGATCACCAGCACCAAAAGCAGGTACGGCTGTATTCGCAAAAAGATCGTCTACTTCTTGTTGCGTCAGAATTTTGTTGTACCAAATACGAACGTCATCAAACAAGCAATTTGCAGGTGAATCACCACCATCATAACCAATTCTACTAGTGTTGTTAGCTCCAAAGTTACCTCCCAACGAAGTTGAAGCAGTGTAGTTTACACCGTCAACATACAATTGGGAATCACTTGAAGACCCGCTATTGGGTTTCACCATTGTGATTACCCAGTGCCGCCAAATATCCACAGAGGATGCTAGGCTTGGGGCAGTTGGCCATTTCAAAGCCACACCCGACGTATGATTAAACTTCGCAAAGGTTGCAAAGTTTGCATCTGTACTTCGGATAAAGCCTAATGAATCCAGTGATCCAACTAATCGGAAACGACTTGGATATGTTCCCGATCCACTTTTCACCTTTTCCCACCAACTTATTGACATCGACACGTCGTTGATAGCATAAATTGTGGGCGAGTTCGTGATATCAATGAAGTCATCGGTATTATCAAAGTCAATTGAGAAATTACTCTGAACACTACTACCACTTACCAAATCTTCCACAACATCGCCTGTGAATTCGACGCTTTGTGT
>Ga0180086_1000113_pt1 | contig 9941 bp, 8 predicted proteins | sample EasRiv760_16_10D_FD_121778 | JGI IMG/M metagenome (GOLD analysis project Ga0180086, IMG submission 121778) | Soil microbial communities from meander-bound floodplain in the East River, Colorado, USA - East River metaG ERMLT760_16_10D | ecosystem: Environmental > Terrestrial > Soil > Floodplain ... | reverse complement strand
TAAAGGAGTTTCGGGCGCGCTTCATCGGCAAAGTCAGTCCGGTGCATTTCTTCTGGGGCAGTTTCGATATGGCGGTAACTCGCTTCTCTGGCAGGCCCGCGCCGGAACGAGAAGGCGCCGACCTGATGACACGCGAGGCTTACTCGCACGAAGTTATCAGCCACGGCTTCTGGCCGGGAAATAAAGATATGGAAGCGGCGTTTTATTCCTACACCACGCCAGAACCTGCCGGCCTCGCGGACACATTAAAGCAGGGAAAGATTCAGCCCGGGCAAGCATTTTACAACTCGGAGATGAAGGAATTCTTCCTGTTGTACGACGACGTGAGGAAGTCCGACTCGCCTGAGAAGACGCTCATGGATTTCTGCCAAACCACCTACGAAGCCGGCGCCAACCTCGCCAACTGGGATCGTGAGGCGCTTGAACGATAGCAGGTCGAGGCGTGCCAGCACCGCACTTGGTAGCAGTGGGCCGGCAAGTAGCCGCAGGGTGCAGAGGGCACCATCATCAACTAACGACGGCACCAGGCAACCACAAAAGAAAAGGTGAACACCGCGTCTGAATGAAGCGGTGTCCCCCCAACCACTTATCTCTTCGCGGCGTTCCTTCTGGCTAGCTCAAAGTCACGCGGCTTTGCGGGGGCGCACCTCGCGTTCGATGCGACTGGCTGAGGAATGAATGGTGACGCGGAGATCGTAGGCTGCCTGAAGATTGATCCAGAACTCGGGTGTGCTACCAAAGTAACGCGACAAACGCAGTGCGGCATCGGCGTTGACGGCGCGTCGACCGTTGACGATCTCGCTCATTCTGGTGACGGGAATTTTCAATTCGCGCGCCAGACCATTCACCGTAAGTCCCAGGGGCTTCATGAGGTCTTCTCTGAGAATCTCTCCGGGATGGACCGGCAACATTCGTCGATTCTTCTTAGACATGACGACTCCTAGTGGTAGTCAACTATCTCAACGTCAAACGCATCGCCATCGCGCCAAACGAAACAGACGCGATACTGATCGTTGATGCGTATACTGTGCTGACCCTTCCGATTGCCTTTCAAAGCCTCAAGGTGATTCCCTGGAAAGATCGTCAGATCACGCAGGCGATGAGCAGCGTGCAATTGCATAAGCTTTCGCTGCGCGACTCTGGCGACCTGCTGAAGCCGCCGCACGCTTTGGCCTTCGAATAAAGCCTGGGCTTCCTTTCCACGGAAGGAGCGAATCACTCGCTCACGCTATAAGCTGTCAGTCGATGTGTCAAGAGTGCAAACCCTGCTCACGATGGCAATTCAGACGCGGTCGCCAACGCCACGCCAGGGGCGCCCCCGGACGTGGTTCGCGTCACTCCAAGTTCTGTAGGTGTCCGCAAGTATTTAGAAGGAACGGAACCGCCGCGTACCAAATTTCGTTCTCAAGTATGAATGTCACGTCCCAATCAAACTTCGCAGCATGGTACGCGTGTCGAGCCGCCCGAAGCGCCGGCCAGGACACGGAATGCGCAACGACGGACTGTTTTCGCGCATCCTAAACTCGCAATGAAAAAGTTGTCCCTTGCCGCCCTCACACTATTCGCGTTCCTGATTCTGGGCAGTGTGACGGGCGTCTCTGCCGCCGCCGAAAAAATCGCGGGTAAATTCGCAGACAAGTTTGTGTTCTTTGTAAAGGTCGCACAGCTCTACACCAAGGATCCGGACAAGAAATTGGCAATGCCGGTCAAGGATGTTTCCAGGAGGCAGGTAGCCAACACCTGGCATGCGCCGCGAGATGGTGGTCGCCTACATGAGGGACAGGACATCTTCGCGCCCTACGGCACTGCCGTACTCTCAGCTACCGAAGGCTACGTTGAGAACATCGGTTAGAATTCGCTGGGTGGTCAGACGGTTTCAGTGATCGGCGCCGGCGGCAGGACATATTATTACGCGCACCTCGAAGCCTACGCACCGCACCTCGCGGAGGGCGACTATGTAACAACGCAAACGCTACTCGGCTATGTCGGCACCACCGGCAATGCCGCCGGCACGCCTCCGCATCTTCACTTCGGTGTCTACGAATCGATGCGTGGCGCCATGAATCCTTTGCCGTTGCTTAGCGATCGACCTGAAGAAAAGAAGCCCACTCCTGAAACTCAAGCGGCGCGCAAGAAGAAGAGACGTTAGATGTCTTTGCAGGTACTCGTGCAGTTTGCAATCAGGCCCGACCGACATTAGAAAATCAGCCGCGGATACACGCGGATGAACGCGGACCAGAATAAAACAAGAAAACGTAGTAAAGGCTTTTCAGATCTGTCTGTATCCGCGTTCATCCGCGGCTGATCTATGCTTTTACTGCTCCCGATTCTGTTGAGGCTTCGCGAAGTAGCCGGGGCGGTGGCGGAGTTTGAGTTGATCTTTTTGCAGCTCGGGATTGGTGATGTCAATGTGCATCTGGCGGTAGGCGCCGTCGCGGTTCTTGTTGGTGGAGGTATAAGCGATTAGATATTGTGAACGAAGTTCCTGCTCGATCTCCGCGAAAGCGTTCCTCAAGTCAGTTTCACGCTTCGGGAAAAATGCGCGGCCGCCAGTTCCTGCTGCCACTGCGTTCAGTGCGTCACGATTAACTCCCCCATACTTGCCGTCGCCGATGCCTATCGCGTAGATCACTGTTTCCGCTTCGAGCGCTCGGTTGATCGCTTCGCTTCTCGGCAGGCGACTGGTGGTGTCCTGCCCATCCGTCAGGAGAATGATCGCGCGGCGTCTTTGATTTGGAACCAGGACGCCGCGCGGCGCTCTGGTGCTCAAAGTAATCTGACCGTCATCACCTTGAGCCGTCCTCTGCCCCCGGGCCTGACCATCCTGCCCGGCAGTTTTCTGATCCGAATTGCGCGCCAGCACTTCGCTTGCCGTCAGGGCGATGGCGTCCCAGATTGCCGTCGAGCCTTCAGGCGGAGTCGCCTTCATGCCGGGCCCGGAAGCTATGCCGCTGATGGGCCGGCCCGAGCCGAGATACGCCGGCATCGCAACCTCAACGCGCTCGAGTGCGCGATAGATGCTGAATACGTCGCCCGTCAAGCCTTGTTCGAGAAACGCCGAACCGGTGAAAGGAATGATCGCTGCCTGGTCCTTGCTCGACCGAACTACGCTCTCGATAAACGCGCGCGCGGCCGCCTTCTCCTGCGGCAAGGTGCGTTCTTCGGAAGCGCTCACATCAATCAGGAACGCAATGGAAAGCGGGCGGTCCGTCTCGCGCTGAAAAGTAAGAATTTTTTGCGGCACTCCATCTTCAGTCACGCGAACGTCTTCCTCCCGCAGCGTAGTGACGAAGCCTTTCTGTTTATTGGTAGCCGTGAAAAACAGGTTGGTGAGATCAGTCTCAACTCGTATGACGTCGTCATCCTGGTCGGTTGGAGTTTGCGCGCAAACATTGCGCGCGAGCGTGCCGCAAAGCATGGAGACAATTAGCAGTAATGATATGCCCGTTGATTTCATTCTCGCAAAAGTGAATCGTGTAGGGGCGTCCCCTGGGCGCACAATTAGCGAACCTGCGGCTCCCTATGTGTGTGCGCCGCTACAAAACCGTCTGCGACTACTTCAGGCTCTTGATGTTTGCTGGTTTCGCAAAGAGCGTGTCGGCAAATGGCTGATTATATTCGATCGACTCGTAATTGATGCGGCTCGTTTGGGCGCCGTTCATGAAGTGGTCGATTACCCAGGGTGCGGTGATGCCGGCAATCGTGATCGGCTTCGCCAGACGGTCCTCTTCGGCAATTTCTTCAGTCTCATCTGAGTCTCGGTTCTTTTTGGTTGTCTTGTAGATCACTTTCGCCGGCAGACCCTCTTTGGCCGCAAATTCATATTCGATCCAGAAACCGTCTGGATAAGTGAGCCGGACCGTCTCGTTGCGTCTGGCGAGTCCGGCCTCGCGCCGGCCTACGTAGCTAAGAGTTGCGTTCTCCTTTTTCCACCAACCGCGCAGAAGATTTTCCACACTGGTGCGCATGCTTCTTTTGAAGTCTTCTATTTGCGCGCCCTTCATATCACTCAAGGTCTTCGTCGCACCGTCGAAGAGCCAGCCGGTTTCGCCGGTGTTTGTTTGGATCACGCGAATTCCGTCGCCCGTGAACTCAGTGCGCTCTCTGTCGGGATAAGCGATGTAATCAAGAAATCTTGCGGGAATTTGCGACATGCCGTCCTTGAAGGATGTGAAGAAGCCGCGACCCACTACCGTTTTGACATTCAAATACGAGTTGCCGCCAAGCACCTCGATAGCGCGGGCTACGATGGCTTCTGCCTTCTGATCCCCTGCGGTTGAGCGGGCCGCCGCACTGGTTGTTTGCGCCGCTGTAGTTGTCTGAGCCGAAATCGGCAACAGACCGACGACGAGGAACAACAATATAACCAGGGTTAGTCGTCTCGAAATCATTATCTGAAAATCTACCACAGAATCCACGGAGAACCCGGAGGCTGCCTGGAAAAGGGTACTGCTGCCAGTTTGAAGCCGGATTTCAGAGACCAGCCCCGGGGAACGCCGCAGCCCGCGTGGGGTGATAGCATTTAGGCTGCCGCTTCGCCCCGCAAGCTAAAGCTTGAACTCTAAACTGCATCATGCCTGGAAAAGAAAAGGGCTTCAATTAAGATCGTTGAAGCCCTGGTGTTGTTTTGTGCGGAACTCAGGTCCCGCCTATCAACGATAAAACCAATTACCGGCGAAATCAGTTCAAACTGGCGTTCGCGCCCGCGACCGGCTTCACCACGGTTTCGCCGTCTTCCACATCAACCACGAAATTCGTGGCCGTCTTCCACAACGCCGTTAACGGCAGCTTCACCTTCTCATCAATGTGCCGCTTCAGGAAGCGCGCGCCATACTTCGTGTTGAATCCCTTTTCGGTCAAAGAGTTGAGGGCTTCATCAGTGACGCTGACACCTTTGCCCTGACGCTGCATCTGGCGTTGCAGCTTTTTCAGGTAAAGTTCGGCAATCTGGCGCACCTCATCCATCGTCAGCGGCGCGAAGACAATTATTTCGTCAATGCGATTGCGAAACTCCGGCGAGAAACGCATTTCCGCCGCCTTCATTACTTCATTTTTTACCACCCGAAAGTCCTGCGCGGTCTTGGTACCAAAGCCAAGCGGTTTCTCAAATTTCTTGAAGCTGTCTGACCCCAGGTTGGACGTCATGATCACAATCGCGTCTGACAAATAAACTTTCTTGCCGCGACCGTCTGTCAACCAGCCCTCGTCGAAGGCCTGTAGGAAGAGATTCATCAGATAAGGCGACGCCTTCTCAACCTCGTCCAGTAACAACACCGTGTAAGGATTCTCGCGCAGTTGTTCGGTCAAGATTCCGCCGCGCTCCGATCCAACAATGCCGCGCGGCATCCCAATCAACTTCTCGATGCTGATGGTGCCGTCGCTGTACTCAGACATATCGATGCGCACCATTTTCTCTTCGTCGCCGAACATGAATTCGGCAACAGCCTTCGCCAGCTCAGTCTTGCCAACGCCAGTGGGACCGAGAAACAGCAACACGCCGTCAGGTTTGTAATGCGACTCTTTCAGCGGACCTTTATTCAGCCGCAGTCGTTGCGCGACTGATTTGATGGCGGCTTTCTGGCCTATTACGCGCTGCGAGAGCATCACTTCCGTCATTGAAAAACGTTCGCTCGTATCGCGAAAGATCATATCGCGCGGAATACGCGACTCCTGCGAGATCACGTCGATGACGTGTTCCGGCTTGACAACCATAGTTTGCGGCTCATTGATTTCCACTTTGACCGCGGCGGTATCGAGCCAGCCGATTGCTTTATCCGGAAGGTGAAGATTGCGAATGTACTTAGGCGCCATTTCCAGCGCGATGTTGATGGCCTCATCGGAAATCTTCACCGAATAGTTTCGCTCCAGCCGCGGGCGCAGGCCCAAAAGGATTTCGCGCGTTTCGCTAATCGAAGGCTCCACTACTTTCACCAGGCGGAACCTCCGCGCCAGAGCCTCGTCTTCCCCGATGTATTCCTTGTATTCCGAGAGCGTGGTGGCGCCGATGATGCGCATGTCGCCACGCGCCAACGCCCCCTTGAACATGTTCGCCGCGTCGGAAGAGGTGCCCAACGCTGCGCCGGCACCCATGATCGTATGCGCCTCATCGATGAACAGGATCAGATTGTCGCGTTCTTTGACCTCGTCGATGATGCCCTTGATTCTTTCTTCAAACATTCCGCGCAACATCGTGCCCGCCACGATGCCGCCCATTTGCAGTTGCACCACATGTGCACCGCGCAAACGCGCCGGAACTTTCTCGGGTTCCATCTCGATCAAACGCGCCAAACCTTCGACGACCGCTGTCTTGCCGACGCCGGGTTCGCCAACAAGCATTGGCGAGTTTGCACGCTCGCGGTGGCAAAGGATCTCCACCATCTGCTGAATCTCTTTTTCGCGCCCAATCGTGGGCGCGATCTTATCCGCACGCGCCAGGCGATTTAGAGAAACGCCGAAGTGCTTGAGATAAGGCGGCAGCTCAAACTTCTTTCGATACTGTTCCTCTTCGCGCTCGCGTTTCTGCACCTGCGTCTGGACGTTCTCAGCTACAGCGTCGGGGTTGGCTCCCATGTTTTTCAAGACCTCAACGAAGAGACTGTCGTAGTTTGTAAGCGCGGAAAAGATATCGGTCGCCTCGATTGTCTTGCGACCCTGCGCGCGCGCGCGTTCCATCGCTCGCTTGAAAAGATCGGTGGTGTCGGGAGAAATACGGAAACCCTTGCCGACGTGCTGCTGGCGGGTGCTGTCCAGTCGCTTATCAATGGCGATTTTGACTACGATCGGATCTAGTGAGAGTTCGCGCATGGCCGAGTTGAACATGTCCGGCTCCTCATGCATGAGGGCCTCCAGGATATGCTCCACTGACACGAAGTTCTGATCACGCTGGCGCGACTCGCTCAGCGCGTGCTCGAGTATACGTTGCCCGCTCTCTCCAAATTTGTCTTTATAAGATCCCAGATCAACCATTGTCTTCAACCTGTTCACTTCCTTCGCTAATCGTCGTGCACGATTTCATGACAGCAAACCCGCTGCCTTTCATTGTGCCCGTTGCAAAAATCTTAACTAACCTCGCGGGTTAGATGTCCTGAGCATAGGCGCCGTTGCGTTTCGATGCAATAAGAATTCTCCGGATTTTACTCCTGCAAATTTTCGGCCAACTCAAGGGCTTTTTGACGAACGGGCGAAAAGCCCCAGCTCCCGCCGCTTCTAATTGATGCCATCAATAGTCGTAATCCTCGCCGCCGCCTGGCATTGAAGGAGCCCCTTTCTTTGGTTCCGGAGCATCGGTGACGGCCACATCGGTTGTCAGCAACAGGCCGGCGATAGACGACGCATTTTGGAGCGCCGTACGCACGACCTTGGTAGGATCGAGTATACCGGCGGCCGCCAGATCCTCGTATTCGCCGGTGGCCGCGTTGAATCCTTTAGTGCCTTTCAACTCTTCAACTTTGCCCGCGATTACCGCGCCGTCGACTCCGGCATTTTCAGCTATTCGCCGCAGCGGTTCCTCCAGCGCGCGTCTCACTATTTTTATTCCCGTTACGACGTCCGGATCATCGTCTGAAAGTTTATCCAGCACTTGCCCCGTGCGCAGTAGCGCCACGCCGCCACCTACAACGGTGCCTTCCTGGGCCGCCGCTCTCGTGGCGTTGAGAGCGTCTTCGACGCGCGTCTTGATTTCCTTCATCGCGGTTTCAGTCGCCGCGCCGACTTTCACGACCGCGACCCCGCCGGCAAGTTTAGCGAGCCGCTCCTGTAACTTATCGCGATCGTAATCCGAAGTCGTCGCGTCAATCTGTTTCCTGATGGTAGCCACGCGTCCCTGAATGGCCCTGGGGTCGCCGCCGCCCTCGACGATAGTTGTAGTGTCTTTGTCGACAATCACGCGTTTTGCAGTCCCCAGATCCGATAGCTGAACGTTTTCGAGTTTGACGCCCAGGTCCTCGGTTATCACACGAGCGCCGGTTAGCACTGCCAGGTCTTCAAGAATAGCCTTACGACGATCTCCAAAAGCTGGCGCTTTAACAGCACAGACTTTTATCGTGCCGCGCAACTTGTTGACTACCAGCGTGGCCAGCGCGTCGCCTTCGATGTCTTCAGCGACGATCAATAGCGGACGGCCACCGCCGGCTGCCTGTTCGAGGGTCGGAAGCAGCTCGCGCATAGCAGCGATCTTCTTCTCATGTAAAAGAATTAAGGGCTCCTCAAGCACGCATTCCATCCGGTCAGGATTGGTGACGAAGTAAGGCGACACATATCCGCGGTCAAACTGCATCCCTTCCACGATTTCCAGTTCGGTTTGCAGTCCCTTTGCCTCTTCGACCGTGACCACACCATCTTTACCAACCTGCTCCATGGCCTCGGAAATCAGCTTGCCAATCTCCCGATCGTTGTTAGCCGACACACTGGCAACATTCGTCAAGTCTTCCTTGCTTTTTACTTTCCTGGAAACCCGCTGAAGCTCTGTCACTACTGCGTCCGTGGCGATTTGAATACCGCGTTGTAGCGACATCGGATTAGCACCGGCAGTTACATTCTTCACGCCCTGGCGAAAGATTGCCTGGGCCAACACCGTTGCGGTAGTCGTGCCGTCGCCCGCGGTGTCGTTAGTCTTAACGGCAACTTCGCGCACCATCTGCGCGCCCATGTTTTCATACTTATCCGGCAGCTCGATTTCTTTCGCCACGGTCACGCCGTCTTTCGTTATGACGGGCGATCCATACTTCTTACCAAGGACGACGTTGCGCCCTTTCGGGCCGAGCGTTACGCGCACGGCGTTCGCAAGCGTGTTCACGCCGCGCAGCATTGCACTTCGCGCTTCTTCGCGAAACTTCATCTCTTTTGCAGCCACTCTGGTTCTCCTTCAGTCACTTGTAACGCAAACTGTTAGTTTGCGGGGCGGTTCGTCACCACTTACTTGAGTTTTGGCCACGATCGCAAACCAACAGTTTGCTTTACACCAAACTTCGCTAGTTATCCTTACCTTAGTCACCAGCCTTGTTTGCTTTCTCGGCATAACGTCCAACCTTAACACGGGCCGGGCGCAACAGCCGGTCACCGATTTTGTAACCGCGGGTGTGCTGAGCAATAACCTTGCTCTCATCTTCGGGGGCCACTTCAATGGTCTCGACCGCTTCGTGCAACTCCGGATCAAATGTTTGACCGACTGCCGCGATTGGCTCAACACCCGCGGCGGCAAGTGCGCTCTCGAAACTCGAGGCCGTTCTCCGTATGCCCTCGGCAATAACCTCCGTCGGGCCGCCTGTCTCGGCGGCTTTCATTGCGCGTTGGAGATTGTCCAGTACTGGCAACAAGCCAGCAATGAAATCGGCCTTCTCACGTTGCGCGCGCTCGTCGGCTGCGCGGTTCAAACGCCGGCGGGTTTCGTCAGTCTCGCTTTGAAGTTGCTTCCGCAATTGCTCAAAACGCGCCTGCACTTCCTGGGTCTTTTGCTCCGCGGCTTTCGTGCGCATTTCAAGCTCTTCCACATAACCGGGCTTCAGATTCGGAGACTCAACGAGGGTGTTGCGATCAGCATCGTCGGCATCATCCAATTGAATGCGGCGCCGATCGGTTACGCGAATCTCAGGGTCGTCATCCCGTCTACCCTTCTGATCTCTGCCGAAGAAGTCTTTAGCCATGCTATCCCTGCCTTCAAGAAACAATTCTTGCGTCTTCGGAGGGGCCCGCCCTATGTGTGCCACTCTATGTCGGCGGACGCGCCGATCCGCCTTTACCGCCATTATGAAACCTTTATCGCAATTCGCTCAGTTTTTCGTTCAGAGCGTTTGGGAAGATGGACTTGAAGAACACCGTCCTTGTAATCAGCCCTGATATCTCCTTGATCCACGGAAGCCGGCACACTAAACGTCCTGAGGAAATTTCCCCTGGGGCATTCCCCCCGATGTTTGGTCGTATCCTGCCCAGCTCGCTTTCCTCTT
>Ga0180086_1000112_pt1 | contig 10035 bp, 8 predicted proteins | sample EasRiv760_16_10D_FD_121778 | JGI IMG/M metagenome (GOLD analysis project Ga0180086, IMG submission 121778) | Soil microbial communities from meander-bound floodplain in the East River, Colorado, USA - East River metaG ERMLT760_16_10D | ecosystem: Environmental > Terrestrial > Soil > Floodplain ... | reverse complement strand
ACGTATTAAATAATCTAAGCATGACAACCGAGACCACGGAGAAGGTCGATAGAATTGTGCGGATGCTTGCCGCTGAGAATTTACGCGGCGTATTCGTCAGGTCGCAACACAATTTTTCCTGGTTGACCGCCGGGGCAACAAACGGCATTGATCTAACCCGCGAGGCTGGGGCTGGCGGCCTGCTGGTGCGTAGCGACGGCAAGTGTTTCGTGCTGGCCAACCGGATCGAAATGCCGCGCCTCCTCGCCGAAGAAGTTTCTGAAAGTGATTTCGAACCGGTTGAGTTTGCGTGGGAGGACGAACAGGCGTCGCCGGCGTTCCTTGTGGACAAGGCACTCTCATTACTCGGCCGGGATGCTTTGCTCGGTTCAGACCTCCCTCTCAGCACCAACACGCGTACGGTCGAAGCAGCTATCGCGCGCTGCAGATATCAGCTGACCGGGCCTGAGTTAGAGAGATTTCGGCGCCTCGGGCTTGATGCAGGACAAGCTATCAGTGAACTGGTCAGAACTTTGGAACCCGGTCAAACAGAGCGGGAAGTGGCCGCGCAGGTTGTAAGCGCACTTGCGGCTCGTGGTGCATACGCAGTTGTGAATTTGGTGGCAGGGGATGAACGAATCAAGAGTTTTCGCCATCCCGTTCCGACTGACGTCAGATGGAAAAACGTCTTGCAGATTGTGGTCTGCGCGCGGCGTGGAGGTTTAATCGTTTCGCTAACACGCATCGTCTGCAGCGGGAGTCTTTCGGACGAACTGCGGCGGCGCACGATCGCCGCAGCGCGGGTTAATGCGCAACTTCTTGGGGCCACTCGTCCCGGCGCCACCGGGGCTGAACTATACCAGCTGGCTGCGCGCGCCTATGCGGACGAAGGTTTTAAAGGTGAGGAGCGACTTCACCATCAGGGCGGGGCCTGCGGCTATCGAACCAGGGATTGGTTGGCGCACCCGCAATCTGCGCAGAGAGTTTGCGTCAACCAGGCGTTCGCGTGGAATCCTTCAGTGACGGGTGCCAAGGTCGAGGAAACCTGCATCGCCCTCGCTGACAGAGTCGAGCTGATTACCGCCATTCCCGATTGGCCGCAGATTTCTGTTGAGGTTAATGGTCTTGCATATCATTCGCCCGATGTGCTCGCTATATGAAACCCGAGTGCTCAAATCACATGGCAGAACCACTGAAACCTAAAACGAAAGACCTCTGTCGCTGGGACTGCGTGAGTCTGGGCGAGGTGATGCTCCGCCTCGATCCCGGTGATGAACGCGTTCATACCACGCGCAACTTCCGCGTCTGGGAAGGCGGCGGCGAATATAACGTCGCACGCGGGCTGAAACGCTGCTTCAATCTCGACACCACGATTGTGACCGCTCTGGCCGATAACTCCGTCGGACGATTAGTACAGGATTTAATGAACCAGGGCGGTGTGGACCAGTCGCACCTCAAGTGGGTCAAGTTTGACGGAGTCGGTCGCACGGCGCGCAACGGCTTAAACTTTACCGAGCGCGGTTTTGGCATTCGCGCGGCGTTGGGTTGTTCTGATCGAGGTCACACGGCTATCTCGCAACTAAAGCCTGGCGTGATAGATTGGCAGGCGATCTTCTCAGAAGAGGGCGCGCGCTGGTTTCACACGGGCGGCATCTTCGCGGCGTTATCCGAAACAACTCCACTTGTCGCCAAAGAAGCAATGGCGGCGGCCAGGGAAAGTGGAACTATTGTCTCTTATGATTTGAACTATCGGGCATCGCTCTGGCAATCCATCGGCGGTCAGGCGCGAGCGCGCGAGGTTAATCGCGAGCTCGCGCCGCTGGTTGACGTGATGCTCGGAAATGAAGAAGACTTCACCGCGGCGCTGGGTTTCGAGGTCGAAGGACTCGACAAACATCATGCGAAACTAGAAGTGAAGAATTTCCAGCGCATGATCGAACGCGCCGTAAGGGACTTTCCCAACCTCAAAGTGGTGGCTACTACTCTGCGCAATGCAAGGACAGCGACGCGTAACGACTGGGGCGCGGTTTGTTATGCGGAAGGCGTGCTTTATCAGGCCACGCCGCGTGAAGATCTGGAGATCTATGATCGCATTGGCGGCGGTGATTCATTCGCGTCCGGATTGATCTACGGCTTTCTGGAAGATAAAGGACCACAATGGGCGGTTGAATGCGGCGCGGCACATGGCGCCCTGGCGATGACCACTCCGGGGGATACGACGACCGCTACGCTCGCGGAAGTTGAACGCGTGATGAAAGGCGGCACCGCGCGAGTGGCGCGCTAAACTTCGATGGAAAAAGCTGAGGTCCTTAAACGCATAGAGGAAGTTGGAGTTATTCCCGTTGTTCGCGCCGCCTCCAGCGACGAAGCAATAGCTATTGCTGAGGCAATTGGCGAAGGCGGTATTCCCCTTTTGGAAATTACGATGACCGTGCCGGGCGCCGTCGGCGTCATTGCTGAGCTCAGTAAGCGGTACGGCCATGAAGTTCTCGTGGGTGCCGGAACCGTGCTCGATCCCGGCGCGGCGCGTGCCTGCATTGAAGCCGGTGCGCAATTCGTCGTCAGTCCTTCGCTCAACCTGAAAACCATTGAGCGCTGCAAGGACCAGAGCGTCGCTGTCTTCCCGGGCGCGTTGACGCCGACCGAGATCGTCACTGCGTGGCAAGCTGGCGCTGATGCGGTAAAAGTATTTCCGTGTAGTGCGGTTGGAGGAGCTAAGTATCTGCGCGCTCTGAAAGCGCCGCTGCCGCAGATTAAACTGATTCCTACCGGGGGTGTTTCGCTGGCGACCGCGAAGGATTTTATTGCCGCCGGGGCTTGGGCCCTGGGCGTGGGTGCAGATCTTGTCAATACCACGGCTATTCAAGCGGGCGATCGTGCGAGTGTGGTCGATGCTGCGCGCAATTACGTGATGGCGGTACGCGAAGCACGCGCCGCAATCAATGGTTCCTGACACCTCGGTTAATTGAAGGGCTGTTCAACCGTGGGCACTCAAATCAGAACCGGGAGCGGGTAGCGACCGGCCCGACACTCAACTATCAGAATTGCGAACGTAACGACCGGCCAAATGCTCAACTATCAGAACCGGGAGCGCCCTTTCATATATAGAGTAGCGACCGGCAAAATGCTCAACTGCCAGAACCGGAAGTGGTGGAAACGAAATGCTGAAATTCAACTCGCGTCTATGGCCGGTCGCTACCACCACCCCACGCGGGCTGCCCGCGTGGGGACCCCGGTCCGCTTCCGGTTCTGATGGCGATACCCCTGAGAGGACCGATTTCAACATGTTGACGAAAATGAAGCTAGCAATAGTCGCCGTTGTTCTTACATTCGCCCTGCCGGCTGGTGTTTCGGCGCAGTCGGACTCGAGTTCGGCGCAAAGGTCGCCAACGGTAGCGGCGCGTCCTTTTGTTGTAATGCCAAATCAATCGCTCAGCGAAGTCCAGCGCAAGCTACAACCGGAGAATAAAACCGAGGAGTTGATTGGCGGCGAAGGAATGCAGTTGCGCGTGGCCATCCAGCACGAAAAAAATAAGACGGATGCCGCAGCGGAATTGCACGACGCATCTGATGATGTTTACTACGTGCTGGAAGGCGCGGCTAAGCTCACGCTCGGCGGCAAGCTGGAGGCGCCGCGCGAAGTCCAGCCGGGAGAATGGCGTAGTCCGCACATCATTGGCGGCCAGGCGTTTGAGGTTAAAAAGGGAGACCTGATCATTGTGCCGCGGGGGACGCCTCATCAGCGCACTACCGCCGGCAAGGACTTCACCATGATTTTGATTAAGGTTTATGCCGAAGGAATGCCTCCGACGAAAGCACCGTCAAAGTAATTAAAAGCTCTCCGCCATTCACCATGGAGAAAAGATCGCATAGCTACTAAGGTGGATTCCGGATTGCGAATTAACTTGGGGAGCTCAACAATAACTCTCTTTGCTTGCCAACTCTGCAGATGATCGAACTGCCGGACTCAGACGAAGACTTGCTGCGCGAGTGCGAGGTTGAGACGTTTCGTTCGAGTGGCCCGGGAGGCCAGCATGTCAACAAGACGGAAAGCGCGGTCCGCCTCCGGCATTCGCCTTCAGGCGTTGTCGTTTCCTCACAGCAGGAGCGGAGCCAGCACCGAAACAAGGCGCTTTGCGTGCAAAAGCTTCGCAAGAAGATTGAGAAACTAAACTTCCGTCCCGCCAGCCGCATTCCGACGCGCGTCCCAGCGAGCGTGAAGAACCGCACCCTGGAAGCAAAAGCCCGTCGCTCTCAGATCAAGCGGCTGCGCTCGAAGCCTTCAACGGATGAGTGACTTGGGACTTTAGTAACTCCATCGTGAGTGTTGGCCCACTTAGCGGGGGCAAGCCCGCCTTCCCGACCTGAGAGCTCTCTCGCTCTCTCGGTGATTCCCCGTGAAAGCCTTTCAATTCAGCATGTACTCACTCAACATAGTGAAGATCTGGGTGAGGAACGCGGGCTTGCCCCCGCTCATCCGCACCACTCAACCCGGAACAGCTAATCCTTTGCCGCCGGTGCTATCATAAGATAAAGGGAGACTCGCAATGATAACTGTCGCTAATCGCATCTACGTCAAGCAGGAACACGCCGACGCATTCGAGCAGAGGTTCCGCGATCGTGCCGGACTCGTCGACAAGATGCCCGGATTCATTTCCAATCACGTGCTTCGTCCCGTCAACGACGGTGATCCCTACGTAGTTTTCACCTTCTGGAACAGTCGGCAGGACTTTCTCAACTGGGTGCGGTCTGATGCGTTCGTTAAGGGCCACGCGCAGTCAGGCACTCTGCCGAAGGATGCATTCCCACAATCGAACGTGTTGGAGATGCACGAGGTTGTCCAGGATTCTACTCGGCCAGATTTAGAACCAGAGCCGCATGGTGGACCATTCAATATGCACTAGAGCCGCCTGTCATGAAACGAGTCTATTCTTAGATGAGTACGGGAACATCTAACATTATCCGCGAACCCGCCTACCAGGCGGCCCGAGCAGTGGCCCCAACCGTCGAGGCTCACTTCGCCCAACATATCGCGGCAGCCCGCCAGCGCGGTGAGCGGGAACTCGCACCAGAACCCGATACAACGGCAATCGAAACGATCATCGACGCTACATTCTGGGCGAGCCTCCGACGCGAGGAAGGCCATTCCTCGAAAATTTCGCTCGCATTTTTCCATCATCAGCAGGTGCCCCAGCCGCTAATATTTGAGCGGCCACTTCCGCTCAACCCTGCCGTACTTACAAAGCTCGGGCCGGCGGTTGAGCGTCCTGGCATTCATCTCGGCGTCTGGCGTGATCGGGCTGGTGAGTTACACGTCTGGGGCGCCACGCGCAAGGTGCCGAGTTTCTGTTTTGTTTTGGAGGTGATCGAACCTGGTCTGCTGGTAATCAAGCATCGCCGCTTGGATGGTTTTGGCAAGTTTGCCAACGTCGCCGTCCTCAAGGGTGATCAGGTGAAGGTGGTCGATGAGCAAGGGGCAAGCCTGCCGGACTGCCCGGGGCTTCTCAAGGCCTTACTGCCTTTCACCTCGCCTGGCTCCTGGGACCACAAATTCAATCTCCTCGTACAACTTGCGGCGTCCATGCGCGCTCACGGACACGGCGGCTCCTTGCTGGTAGTTCCCGCAGACACGGAAACCTGGCGACAGTCGATTGTGCATCCTGTTCTCTACTCAGTCACTCCTCCTTTCTCGGCCCTCACGGAGCTAATGCGGCAAGAGGTCGACGAGACGAATGAGAACACGTTGTCCGCAGCGGTGCGACGGGCAGTGGACACTGTTGCCGGTCTCACTGCGGTGGACGGCGCCACCATAATGAACGACCGCTATGAAGCGCTGGCATTCGGCGGGAAGATAAGACGACCAGAGGGCAGTTTTCCAGTGGAGCAGATGGTGGCGACCGAACCCATAGTCGGGGACCGAGCTGTTGTTGTTCATCCAGCCCAGAACGGCGGCACCCGTCACCTGTCGGCGGCGCAGTTCGTACACGATCAACGCGACGCGCTAGCGCTGGTGGCATCGCAGGATGGCCGCTTCACAGTTTTCGCGTGGTCGCCGTGCGAACAAATGGTGCACGCGCATCGCGTGGATACGTTGTTGCTGTAGTTATTCTTCCGCAGAGGAAGAAAAACTTAGTTCATGAGCACGCCTCTTAACATGCACGCAGCACGAACGGCGCTCAACCAGGATCCGGAACTCCGGAAGTGGGTTGAAGGGTGGTTGAAGAACAAAGAGCGCGCGGTACAGGCGACGATGGCGGACGAAGAGTTTGAGAAATACTGGCTCTACGTACGTCCTGAGAGAATGCACGAGGGCGCGCTGGAGGCAGTCGCCGCTTATCGCGAGCGCCAGGCATGAACCTGAGAGTTCATTGATCCTCCTGTCGTCGTTAACGTTGTTCTCCTGAATAGAGTATTACTGGCTAAGATCTCAAGCTTTAACCCGCCACATGACACCACGCTTCATGATGTTCTCACGTCCTCGGCCTGGCATGCCTAACTTCGTGAATGATTTGTTGTCAGACTGATTGACTGCCTTCAAAGTGACTGTTCTCACCGCCCCGCAATCTTCCCGCATGCATGGGCCCAGATCATTAAAACACTCCCTAAAAGCCCTTCTTTTAGCTGCTATAGCAAGAGGCACGGGGCTTGCCCTAATGTCCGCGACGGCGATTGTGCGCTCGCCGCTAGCTACATTGAAGATGATCGCGTATTCCGAGAGAGGCTTGATGAAATGAAGAACAGCAAACGATTCCCCGTCGGCTCACTAATAACTGCCTTAACAGTAATGCTTTCATTGTGCCTGGGCATCATGGTCATGGATAGCGCCAAGGCGCAGTCCGTGAATGACAGCGCCAGCACAAAGGCAAAGAGTCCGGCACTTGCCCGCTATACACGGGACCTGACGAAACTGGCACGGCAGGGCAAACTGGAAACTGGCAAAGGGCACGAAGCTGCGGTTCGTCGCGTCATTCAGATTTTCTCGCGCAGTCAGCAAAACAACCCGGTGTTGGTTGGCGAAGACCGCTTGAACTCGACAGCAGTTGTCGAAGGCCTTGCACAACGAATCGCGACGGGTCGTGTGCCTAAGAATTTAAGCCAGACACGCGTTTATAGTCTGAGCCTTGATGCGCTGCTGGCAGGTGTCAAGACCACTGAGGAACTTCAGGGGCGTTTGCAGGCCGTGTTGTCTGAGGCGTCCAGTGAGCAGGGGAATTCGATACTCTTCGTAGACGCGCTTTATCAGTTTGTCGGCAAACACGCTGAGCAGACCGTTTCGGACACCCTTACGGAAGCGACCGTCGGCGGCAAAGTGCGTCTTATTGGCGCGACCTCGCGTGGCGCTTACGACGAATACATCGCGGGTGTAGCGGCGCTTGACAGTCTCTTTCAGCAAGTTAACCTCGACGATCTCAAATCGTCGGAGACAAGTGAAAATGAAGATGCCAACAAGGGCAGTGATGCCGGCGAAGGCAGTAGCCGTTTCAAGGGTGAAAAGATATCGCCCGACTTACGAAAGTCTATGGAAAGCGCTGGCTCCCAAAAGGGTCGAGTGAGTGTCATTCTGCAAGTTGATGATGTGAGAAGCGCTCAGCTTAACGACTTGTTCGCTCGTTATGGCGTTAAAGTCAGTTCACGCATGTCGCGACTCGGCACGCTGAAGGTGGAAGTGCCCGTTAAAGCTCTCAAAGAACTGGCGGCCAGCAATGAAGTTTATCATCTGTCGGCCGATAGAGAAGTGCGAGCCTTCGGTCATGTCACAGCCACAACGGGCGCGGATGCTGTCCGTCAGCAGACCACGACCTCGCCGCTCGGCGAAATAACGAATTACAAGCTTGATGGGTCGGGCATCGGCATTGCGGTCCTGGACTCCGGTGTCGATACGGATCATGAATCATTCCTGGCTCTCGATGACAGCGTACGAGTTGTTTTCAGCGAGGACTTCACTGGCGAAAATCGTACCGACGATCCCTACGGTCACGGAACGCACGTTGCGGCAACGGCTGCCGGTAACGGTCGTATTGCCAACGCCAAATACACCGGGATCGCTCCGAACGCCGATATTATTAATCTTCGCGTATTGAATGAGACCGGCGCAGGTTCCGTTTCCGGATTGCTTAGTGCACTCGAATGGGTCATGGACAATCGCACGACCTACAATATTCGTGTCGTCAACATGAGCCTCGGGATGCTGGCTGTCGATTCATATCAGAATGACCCCATTTGTAATGCCGTTCGCAGCCTGGTTGATGCCGGCGTCGTGGTTGTTGCCGCCGCAGGAAACAATGGCAAGAACTCTGCGGATGAGAAAGTGTACGGCCAGGTTCACTCGCCCGGCATCGAGCCCGCGGCTATCACGGTTGGTGCGACGAACACTTTCGGAACAAATGGCCGCGAAGACGATGTGGTAACAACCTATAGCTCTCGTGGTCCAACGCGCGGGTATTGGACGGACACCGACGACGTCAAGCATTTCGACAATCTCATCAAGCCCGACCTGGTCGCGCCCGGCAACAAGCTGATCTCTGCCGAAGCAGATAACAACCTGCTGGTTACGGAGCGTCCGGAACTGGATGCCGGCGTTAGCGACATTGAAAACCGCCGGCAGATGTACCTGAACGGAACATCCATGGCTACCCCGGTTGTGGCTGGAACAGCAGCTCTTTTGCTGCAGGTTAATCCTAACCTGACGCCCAACATGGTCAAGATGATCATGAGCTACACGGCGCAGCAGCTTGCCGGCTTCAATTCGTTCGAACAAGGCGCAGGTGCGGTTAACATTAAAGGCTCAGTGCGACTGGCAAAACTAGTACGTACCGATTTGCTCTCGACCACACCGGCGGGTGATCCCCTGCTTATCGATTCAACGCCCCCAACCCCGGAGACCACCATTGCGGGACAGACGTTTACCTGGTCGCAAGGGATTATCATGAATCATAACTACGCCACTGGGACTGATCTGATTACCATGTATCAGAAGATTTATGACCTGGGCGTACTGTTAGCTGACGGCGTACTGCTGAGCGATGGTGTGCTGATAAGTGACGGCGTATTCCTCAGCGATGGCGTATTACTCGGCGACAATATCGTCACCAGCGATGGCGTACTGATGGGCGATGGAACGCTGTTCTGTAGCAACACTGTGCTGATGGGCGACGGTGTGTTGATCAGCGATGGCGTCTTAATGGGCGACGGTGTGCTGATCAGTGATGGCGTACTGCTGGGTGACGGAACGTTGCTCGGTGATGCCATTTTACAAGCGCAGTCCGCCGCATTTGGTGGCGATGCAACGGCTTCGATGGAAATAGGTGAAGACAATGGAGTTGATTGCCTGGAGTACTAAGTCTCCAAAATTACCCTCGGGAATCAATCATGAACAATCAACTTACAACGACCACGGGAATTAACATGACACAAATTGAAAACACCCCATCCTACAACTCGCTGATGAACACGGTCATGGCCGAGACGCCCTATCTCCCAGAAGCCGACGTCACGGTCACTGTCTTCGAACTGACAGAAGAGGATCGTAACGAAGTTCTCACCTTCCTGACCGAACGTCCCACACACACTGTCTGCATGACAGGATTCATCCGCGACAACGGACTGGTGAGTCCTCACAATCGAGGCACTTTCTATGGCTGTCGCAATTCAGAAGACAGGCTGGAAGGAGTGGCACTGATCGGGCACGCCACACTTATTGAAGCTCGCACCTCACGCGCTATGCGCGAGTTTGGGCTGCTCGCACAAACTCACACGCGCACGCACATGATCATGGGAGAAGTGGATGCGGTCGAGGAGTTCTGGAACTACTACGCCGACGAGGGACAGGAAATGCGGCGTGCTTGTCGAGAACTGTTGTTTGAACTGCGTCATGCGATGGACGTCCGCGAAGAAACCGGAGAAATGCGGTGCGCCAATCTCGGTGATCTTGATCAAATCGTGCCGGTGCAAGCTGCGATGGCGGAGTTCGAAAGCGGCGTTAATCCGCTTGAGGTCGACCCTGAGGGCTTTCGCGCAAGATGCACACGTAGAATAGAGATGGGCCGCGTGTGGGTT
>Ga0180086_1000111_pt1 | contig 10104 bp, 8 predicted proteins | sample EasRiv760_16_10D_FD_121778 | JGI IMG/M metagenome (GOLD analysis project Ga0180086, IMG submission 121778) | Soil microbial communities from meander-bound floodplain in the East River, Colorado, USA - East River metaG ERMLT760_16_10D | ecosystem: Environmental > Terrestrial > Soil > Floodplain ... | reverse complement strand
GCGGTGGGGACGGGAGTAATCATAACCTGCGTAGTCGTCACGATTTGGGCGGGCTCATGGGTTTTCGCCGTCATCGAGCGTGCGCTAAACCGGATTTGGGGAACAACCTCGCGGACGTTTTGGCATGGCCGCGCACTCACGATTGGAATGATTGGAATCGTCGGCGTGCTGCTGGCCTTTTCTGTCCTGGTCACTTCATTAGTTGTGGCGCTCAGGGAGATGGCAGAGAAAATTTCTCCGCGCCAGGCAGCGAACTATCCGCTGCTTCTTTCGGTTGGCAGTGTCCTCTGGCAAGGCGTTTTCGCCATCGCAAGTTTCTTGATAACGGTAACTCTGTTTGTCGTCGTCTATCGCTTTATGCCGAAAGCCGAAGGCACTTTGCGTGACACTCTACCCGGCGCCATTATTGGCGGTCTGCTGTGGGAAGTTGCGAAGTATGTGTTTGCCTGGACCCTCAACTATTTTCACTATGATCAGATCTACGGGTCGGTGGGCGCTGTCGTCGCTGTATTGACCTGGAGCTACGTGTCGAGCTTGATCCTCTTATTTGGCGCCCAATTGACAGCCGTGTTTCACCGGGAGCACCCGCATTATCCGACTCCCACACATTTACCGATCACTCCGTAAGATGCATCTCTCGGATTTCGACTATGAGCTTCCCCAAGAACTGATCGCGCAGCAACCCCTTGAGCAGCGCGACGCGTCGCGGATGTTGATCCTGGATCGCGAGACGCAAACCCTGACGAACTCCAAATTCGAACTTCTTCCGGAATACGTCCGCGCCGGCGACGTGGTCGTGGTTAACAACACCCGAGTGTTTCCGGCGCGGCTGATTGGTCAGCGCGATCCGTCGGGTGGCCGCGTCGAAGTATTGCTGGTGCGCGAGGTTGAAGGCGGGAGTTTACCAGGCAGCCAACCCGGCTGGGCTTCTCCCATCTGGGAAGCTCTAGTGCGGCCGGCGAACAGGTTGAAGGATGGCGCGCGGCTGCGTTTTGACGATTCCCAGTTGCGCGCCCAGGTGCTCGAAAGATCAGCAAAAGGACTTCGGCTTCTCAAATTTGAGGGCGACAAGCAGCTGGAAACTCTAATAAACGAGTGTGGACAGACGCCGTTGCCTCCTTATATTCGGCGCCCATCCGGAACTTCGGTTGAAGACAGACAACGTTATCAAACAATTTTTGCGCGCGAAAAAGGAGCTATTGCCGCCCCCACTGCCGGACTTCATTTCACTCCTGAGGTCATCGAAGCAATAGACGCCCGAAAAGCACGGGTGGTTGAAATCACATTGCATGTCGGCTACGGGACTTTTGCGCCAGTGCGAGTCGACGAAATCGAGCAGCATCGGGTCGCTCCTGAATTTTTCCAGATCGACGAGGAAGCGGCTGCTGTAATCAACGAGAGTCGGGCGCTGGGCGGACGGGTTATCGCCATCGGCACCACAACGACACGCGCGCTTGAATCGGCTGTAAACGCCGAGGGAACCATTGAGGCCGGAGGAAGAGAGACGAAGCTAACTATTACGCCGGGCTACAAGTTTCGCGTCACCGACGCGCTCTTGACAAATTTTCATCTGCCACGCTCGTCTCTGCTGCTGCTTGTTTCCGCCTTCGCTGGCCGGGATTTCACGCTCGATGCCTATCGTTATGCGGTTGCGGCGCGCTTTAGGTTCTACAGTTACGGCGATTGTATGTTTGTGATCTAGTGATCATCAAAACGATGATGATAAACTATCAGGGAACGCCGAGATGACAATTTCGTTTTGATCCAATGGCTGTACTCAAGAAAATTCGTTCACGCTGGTGGTCGCCCTCTCCTGACGACTACCCGCTCGAGCCGGAACAGACTGTGCCGGCAACGATTGGCATTCGGTATGACATTCGGCCCCTTACGATTTCCTACCTCGACGAATGTTGGCGACTCGATCAGCGATGCTTCGTTGATGGCGAGGCTTACAGCCGGGAAACTTTTGAATACCTGTTAACCGCTCACGAAGCAGTTTCATATCGCGCTACTACCTCGGCCGGATCTATGGTCGGCTTTGTTATTGGCTTGGTGGAACCAGATCATACCGGACACATCACGACCGTCGGCGTGGCGCCCGACCATCGCCGGCGGCACCTGGCAAAGCGTCTCATGGCAGAAGTCGAGAAGGGCTTTAGACAGCGCAACGTGCGCATTGTGCGACTTGAAGTGAGGTCGCTCAACATTGCAGCGCAAAAGCTTTATGAGAGCCTGGGCTACGCAGTCACTCAGCGGCTACCGAAATACTATTCAAATGGCGGGGATGGCCTGTTGATGCTCAAGTCGCTTGATTGATCTAGAGTGCGGTCAGCCCTTGCGGAGTTCGGTTAACACTTGCTTAGCAACAGCCTTCAACGTATCAAAGACGCCGGCACCGCTAGAAGCAACGGCTTCAACGACGGGCTCCTCTTTGCGCCGCAGCTCCGCAGTAAGTTCCTCGACCGGAATAATGTTGGGAAGGTCGCGCTTGTTTAGTTGGAGAACATAAGGAATCTTCATCAGGTCGTAACCTTGAGCCTGAAGGTTCTCTTCCAGGTTGTACAGGGACTCCACATTTGCATCCATTCGCTCCTCTTGCGAGTCAGCAACGAAGACCACTCCGTCAACGCCCTTCAAGATAAGTTTGCGAGAGGCGTCATAAAAAACCTGACCCGGAACCGTGTAGAGATGAAACCGAGTCTTGAAACCCCGCACCGTTCCCAATTCCAACGGCATAAAATCAAAGAACAGCGTCCGATCGGTTTCCGTCGCGAGGCTAATCAATTTCCCTCTGGCCTGGGGTGCCGTTGACTCGAAAATATGCTGGAGGTTTGTCGTCTTACCGCAGAGGCCGGGCCCGTAGTAGACGATCTTGCAGTTGATTTCTCGGGAGGCGTAATTGATAAAGGTCATATGGCACTTACTCTTGCTGTAATCTACTGGAAAAGGCTATCGATGTCTTCATCCGTAATCTCCCCGAATGGCGAATCGTCATCGTTGAACTCAGCCTTACTTATCTCGTCAACCATCGCCAACAATTGATGCGAGACCTGCTTACTTCTCAGCTTCACCAGACCCAGGCTCGAGCGTTCGTCGAAAACGACGATCAGGAGAAGTCGTCCGATGACTGAGATGTGTATGCTTTCTCGTTCGCCTTCATGGGAAAGCGTGGGGAACTCTTTTTCGCCGATTAGTTGAGCCATGCCGCCTGTGGCAGCAACATTGCCTGCTGCCAATGAGGCCAGACTGGTTGTGTCAAGATTTCCTATTTCGCCTTGGGAGGCGATCTCCTGACCATCTTTGTCCACCAGGAAGATCACCTTAGCAGCCGAGTCCATACGGAGTCTGGCCAGTACGGCTTTGATTTGGTGATACTGCTGCTCACGGAGCAGAAGAGGCGTGTCTGCCATTAGTACAGCTTTCTTCTGAAGATAAGGGAGGACAAGTGGCGGGCGTTGGGTTTCGAAAAAGTGTGGCTTTACGAGTCAAGCCGCTGAAGGGAAAGCGCTTTTCGGCTACTTTGTTGTGCATGGCGGCCGGGTATCCCCTGCCCTGAGGCCGCAAGGCACTGTAACACAGCCCAACAATGTGCTTCAAGTGTTTTCCTTTGTTTAGCCCAGCCGGCTCGCGGGCGGTCAAGATACTAGTGTTTTTGTTGGCCGAAGTGCTCTTTTCGTTGATTTAGAACCGAGGCTATGTTACTCTCCCACCGCAACTTCCAGAGCGCCCATGTCCACATTTGCCCTTTCAAATTAGCTTCGAAATGAGTGCAGTCACCAAAGGTCTCAGACGTTCAACGTCACGCGCAGCCGCTCACCGGTCTGCACCCAAGTCCGCAGCCAAGCGACGTGCGCCAACCCCGAAGGCTGCCCGCCCAAAAGCTAAGCGAGCGGTCGCGCAAAAAGCAGCAGCGCGTAAGACCAGCAAAGCAAAAGTATCTCTGAAGAGCAAGTCGACCAGAAAGACCGCTGTTAAAAAGAAAGTCGCTCCGAAACAACGCGCACCAAAGAAGGCGATTGCCCGCAAGCCTGTTTTGCGGAAGTCTACATTAGCAACGCATAAGAAATCTGTCGCCCCAAGAGTCAAAAAGACTCAAAAGCTCGCGGCCGTACGGGCCCCACGACCCGCAACTATCACTCAGCCCCCTCCTCGCCAGCCAACGGTTGACGAGTCTGCTGCATTAAAGGCTTTCGAACGCGCGCACAAAGAATTCACGCGTGGTCGCTTCGGCGAAGCGCGTAATCAATTTCGTGCCCTACTGGACAAGTATTTCCAGGTCTCCGAAGTAGCGGCGCGCGCCCGTACCTATCTTTCGGTTGCAGATGCGCGTCTGCGCACGGAAAGCATACTACCGCGCGATGCGGACTCACTTTACGATCGCGGCGTAATCGAGCTTAACCGAGGTGAATACGTTGCCGCACAGGAGATGTTTGAGCGCGCACTGAAGCGCGAGCCTGAAGCAGCACATATTCACTATGGACTGGCAGCGACGCGTGCCCGTCTGGGCTCCGTCGATCTGGCGCTGCAGTCGCTGCAACGCGCATTGGATCTTCAGCCCACGCTACGGGTTCGTGCCCAACACGATCAGGATTTGACTTCACTGCGCAACGATCCAGACTTTGACCGATTGGTTTTTCAACCCCGCCTTTAGTTTTCTGCCAGAAGCTTACGCCTGCTTCTTCATTCGGCACGTCCAGGCAGTTTCAAAGCCTTCGCCTTTTAGGTATGATTCTACGAAGCGTATGGTTCGCGACCAGCCTGGGGAGGACCAGAGTTTGCATTATTTGCCTGAACAAAATCGCGGTCTTAATCTGGTTGCCCTCGGCGGCGGCACTGGCCTTTCGACGTTGCTTGCCGGCCTCAAGTGTCTTGTCAGTGACCTGCCCACGGATGATGCGAGGATTGCGAATTTATCGGCTATCGTCACCGTCTCTGATGACGGCGGGAGTTCGGGGCGTTTACGAGACGAGTTGCAAATGCTGCCCCCGGGTGACATTCGCAACTGCATGATCGCGCTTTCCGAAGATTCGACTTTATTGTCCCGCCTCTTTCGTTATCGGTTTCGCGGCAAAGGCGAGCTCGGTGGCCATAGCTTCGGCAATCTTTTCCTGGCAGCGCTCACGGAGGTCACCGGCGACTTCACTGAAGCGGTCAGATTGTCGTCGGAAGTTCTGGCAAGCAAAGGCCACATCTTTCCGGCAACCATTAGTGATGTGCGATTGGTGGCTGAACTAGCAGACGGAAGTGTCGTCCGTGGCGAAACTCAGATTTCTGCATCTAGCGTGTCAATTCGTCGCCTTCGTCTGGAGCCTGAACAGTGTTTGCCGCTTCCCGAAGTACTGAAAGCCATCCGGGCTGCGGATGTGATAACCGTCGGGCCGGGTTCGCTCTACACCAGCATCCTGCCGAACCTGCTGGTGGCGCGAGTTGCCAGCGCTATTGGTGAAAGCCGCGCGACCAGGATGTTCATCTGCAACTTAATGACTCAGCCCGGCGAGACGGACAACTACACCGCGCGGCAACACCTGGAAACAATAAAGAGCTACGCTCCTGAAATTCACTTTGATTTTGTGATCGTGAACGACAAACGCATCACGAAAGAACAGGCGGAGCGTTATGCGCTGGAAGGCGCCCACCAAATAGGCATGGACGACGATTCCCTTGATTCCGTTAATTCCTTAGCCGGCGTGCTCGACCAATCAACCGTGGTCGTTCGCACTAATCTTCTCGAAGACGGTGAAAAGGTGAGACACGACTCGGCGCTTTTGGCGCGTGTAGTGCTCGCGTGCAAGCAACAAGCCTGCTCACAACCCGCTGTCCCCGTATAACCCATGGAGCCCAGAGCTATCGAGAAAGGCCCGCTTTTGCAGCCCCGCCAAACCAACCAGTCGCTTGACATAATCATTCTCGCAGCCGGACTAGGGACAAGAATGAAATCCGGGCGAGCCAAGGTCCTCCACGAACTGGGTGGCTTGCCTCTGATTACTTACGTTTGTCGTACCGCGCGGTCCCTCGGCCCGGGAAAAATCTACGTGGTCGTCGGGCATCAAGGCGCCGAGGTAGAACGTGCAGTGCGAACTGAGGTTGGGGACACGGCGAAGTTCGTTACACAAGCTGAGCAGCGCGGTACTGGCGATGCCGTGATGGCCGCGCGAGCGCAACTCGAAGACTCGGAGTCTCTCGTGCTGGTTCTCTCGGGAGACGTGCCCTTGATCCGTGCACAAACTTTGGCGAGCTTTATCGACCAACACCGTGGCACTGGAGCAGCGTGTTCCATCCTTAGTGTACGACTGGAAAACCCGACGGGCTATGGCCGGATCCTCCGCGATGAAAACGATCAGTTCGTTCACATAGTGGAGCAGAAAGACGCAACGTCCGAGGAGCAAAAGGTTAAGGAGATCAACTCCGGAATCTACTGCTTCGCCGCACGCAAACTGTTTGCGGCGCTCAAACGCGTTAATCCCTCAAATAAACAGGGCGAATTCTACCTGACCGACGTGCCGCAAATACTCCGATCCGACGGCGAAAAGGTGAACGTCTGTCTTCATGGCGATGCTCGGGAAGTTTCCGGCATCAACACCCGGGCCGAGTTGGCAGAGTTTGAGAACCTGCTGCGGCGCGGCACCATCCGCAAACTAATGATCGAGGCCGGCGTAACTTTCATCGATCCATCTCATGCTTATGTCAGCGCCGAGGCGCAGGTAGGCAAGGACTGCATCATCTATCCGGACGTTGCTATAGAAGGAAAAACAACGATCGGCGAAAATTGTGAGATTAGATCCGGTACGCGGATCACAAATTCCCGTTTAGGAAATGGCGTCGTCGTAAAAGATCATTGTGTGATCACCGATTCGGAAATCGAGTCGAATTGTTCCGTTGGCCCGTTTGCTCACTTGCACATGAATACACTGCTTGAAGAAGGTTCCGTAGCAGGCAATTTTGTAGAAGTAAAAAATTCGCGACTCGGCCGTGGCTCAAAGTCGAAGCATCTCACGTATCTCGGCGATGCAACCATTGGAGAGAAAACAAATATTGGTGCGGGCACAGTGACCTGTAACTACGACGGCAAAAAAAAGCATCAAACAATTATTGAAGACGACGTGAAGATCGGTGCAGATACAATGCTGGTAGCGCCTGTCAGAGTTGGCCGAGGGTCAGTCACCGCTGCCGGCTCAGTGGTTACGGAGGACGTGCCGCCGGACACGCTCGTTGCCGGTGTACCGGCGGTTGTTAAAAAGAGACTAAAACACAGTGATGAGTCATGAGAGTGATGAGTCATGAGTGATGAGTCATGAGTGATGAGTCATGAGTGATGAGTAAACATAACTAGCTACGTGATCCAATGACTCAGTACTCAGTACTCATCACTCAGTACTCATGACTAGTCTTCCCGGGGAAAACATATGTGTGGAATTGTTGGTTACGTTGGGAACAAGCAGGTTGTGCCGCTAATCATTGACGGCCTGCGCAAGCTGGAGTATCGCGGTTACGACTCTGCGGGCATCGCCGTGGTCAATGAGCGCCACGATCTTGAAATACGTCGAGCCGAAGGAAAACTACGCAACCTCGAGGAAGTTATTCGGCTAAGTCCGCTCGACGGGACTTATGGAATTGGCCACACCCGCTGGGCAACCCACGGCCGGCCGACTGAAGAAAACGCGCATCCGCACCGCGATTGCACCGGACGCATTGTGGTAGTTCACAACGGCATCATCGAAAATTATCTCCAACTAAAAGAGCAGCTGCGCAAGACGGACCACCGTTTTGTCACTGAAACAGATACCGAGATCATTGCTCACCTAATCGAAGAGTATCTGAAGGAAGATCATAACTTCGAAAAGGCCGTGCGGCGCGCCATGCTGGATCTCAAAGGCATCTTCGCGCTCGCAATCATCAATGCCGATGAGCCGGATATGATCATCGCCGTCAGGCAGGGGCCGCCCGTCGTTATCGGTCTGGGCGACCGCGAGTTTTTTGTCGCTTCCGACATTCCGCCGATTCTGCAGCACACGCGCGACGTCTTCTTTCTTGGTGATGGTGAGATGGCCATACTCAACAAAGACGCGGTGCGCGTAACAGACTTTGAAGCCAACCCGGTGCAGCCGGCGATCCAGCGCATTACCTGGGATCCGATCATGGCGGAAAAGGGCGGCTTCAAACACTTCATGCTCAAGGAGATTTACGAGCAGCCACGCTCGGTGCGCGACACCATGCAGGGCCGCATCTCCCTGGACACGGGTCGAGTTTTTCTCGACGAGATGAAAAACATCACCGAGGCCGACTTCAAAAGGTTTACTTCGATCAGGATCGCCGCTTGCGGCACATCCTGGCACGCCGGTTTGGCAGGCAAGTACATGATCGAGCAGCTTGCTCGTGTTCAGGTTGATGTTGATTACGCGTCGGAGTTTCGTTACCGCGAACCGGTGATGGATGAAAACACGCTGCTGCTGGTCATCTCACAATCGGGCGAGACGGCAGATACTATTGCAGCACTTAGAGAGGCCCAACAATTAGGATCGAAAGTTCTAGCGATTTGCAATGTTCACGGCTCGATGATTACACGCGAAGCTGACGGTACTATTCTCACGCACGCTGGGCCTGAGATTGGAGTTGCTTCCACCAAAGCTTTCACCGCCCAAATGGTCGCACTCTATTTGCTCGGTCTGTATCTGGGTAACCTGCGCGGGAGCCTTTCGGGGGAAGAAGCAAAACGTCACGCGCAGCAACTGGCGGAGTTGCCGATCAAGCTGGAACATCTGCTGGGCGAGTCGGATGACATTGAGGAACTCTCCAAGGAATTCTTTCGCGCCACCGATTTTCTCTACCTCGGCCGCGGCATCAACTTTCCTATAGCTCTCGAAGGCGCCTTGAAATTAAAAGAGATTTCCTACATTCACGCCGAAGGCTATCCCGCGGGCGAGATGAAGCACGGGCCAAACGCGCTCATCGACGAACGCCTGCCGGTGATGTTTATCAACACGCGTGAAGAAGGCAACCGCTTGTCTGAGCTGCGTTATGAAAAAACGCATTCAAACATTGTCGAGGTCAAAGCGCGAGAAGGCATTGTCATCTCAGTATTAACTGAAGGCGATACCATGTCGTCCACTATGTCCGACTACGTTATTAACATTCCGCCTTCAAGCGATCTGCTGTCACCAATCCTTTCCATCGTTCCGCTCCAGCTTCTGGCTTATCACATCGCCGTGCGCCGCGGCTGTGACGTAGACCAGCCAAGGAACCTGGCGAAGTCGGTAACGGTTGAGTAGAGATGTCGTACTGTTATTCGCCTCCTCCTCCTAAGAACCGCCTGAAGCCCGATCTTCTTCCGTTTACCTCTGCGCCAATCGCTTGTTGAGCAATGGCCAGGTAAGCGATTAGCCGCACTTCCGGCCGTTCGAGCCTGTCAGCCCCTGCCTTAGCCCGATCAAAATTCGACATGGCCAACATACCCAGTGATTGGATTAACTGGTTGCCGATATTAGCCACGCTGTTTCCGTTCTGCATCGCCAACCCCGCATCCTCATAGAACTCTTGTCCGAAACCATCTAAGACAAGCGCGGCGGCGGCCATCTCATTGAACTGATCCAACAGCGGCTCGACTAGTTCGAATGCCCGCTTGGAATCGTAACGCGAAAAACCACGCGCGATTTCCAGGAGCGCACTCATCTGTTCCTGGCTCTCGACCCGCGTCGAAGTCCCAAGCATGCTGCGAGCTTGCTCCAGAAGTTCCAGGGCTGCTGCTCTCTTCTGCCCAGGTCCAATCTGATTGACTATCTGGCTGAGAATATTTGCCCGCTCTCTCGGCGTGCGAAGACTGCTGACACCCCTCAGGGCTTCTTCAATCCTGCCTTTCGAGACTTCCATATGAATTGCTTGCTGGTCCAGGTTGGACAACGATTGCTGGCGCCGGGAAGGATTAAGAACATGATCCTTCACAATTTGCCTGGCGCGGGCAACGTCTCCCAGGCTCAAGGCCTTTTGCGCCACCTGCTGATAAAGCTGCTCTCTCATTTCCCGCGGCGCCCGGCGAGCCTGTTCCAGACCCTCATCCACCGTGCCGGCGTTGATCGTCTCCTGATACTTTTGCCAGCGGGCGCTTTGCGG
>Ga0180086_1000110_pt1 | contig 10144 bp, 11 predicted proteins | sample EasRiv760_16_10D_FD_121778 | JGI IMG/M metagenome (GOLD analysis project Ga0180086, IMG submission 121778) | Soil microbial communities from meander-bound floodplain in the East River, Colorado, USA - East River metaG ERMLT760_16_10D | ecosystem: Environmental > Terrestrial > Soil > Floodplain ... | reverse complement strand
CCGCTAATCGCGTTGGCGTTTGGCCTCGAAACGGGCGATGATCGGCTACACGTCACCGGCGAGTGGCGAGGCCGCCGGCTGGCTCTCGAATGGGTCTCGCCGTGCTCAACCTAGGCTGTCGGGGTATCTGGGGGGCCATGTCGGGGTCCCCCATGTAACGAATTTAACGGAGAGCAGGCCTGATGGAACCGAAGGAAGTCATGGACGAGCTGACCGTCTTGCTCGTCACTCGCCTCAAGTTCGAACCGGCGCGCGTGGCCGCGGTGGCCTTCGACACCCCGTTACCCAAAGGGGTCGACGGCTCGCTCGGCCTCGATTCACTGGACTTCATCGAGCTGGGGATCGCCATCGAAGAGCGGTTCGGCATCGTGATGGACGAGTCGGAGGATCTGACCGAACACTTCGCCTCCGTGGACACGCTCTGCCGCTTCATCGACGAACGCGCCGCGCGCCCGTGACGCGACGCGGCCGGCGCGTCGTCGTCACAGGGCTCGGCGCCGTGAGTCCCTTCGGCGCGGGCGTCAAGGCGTTTTGGCAGGGGATCAGCGCGGGTGTCTGCGCCATCCGCCCGATCACGCTGATCGAGACGGACGGATTCCGCGCCCGCGTCGCCGCCGAAGTTCCGGACGGCATCGGCGGATCGACGCGACGCTCGCGCGCCGATCGTCTCGCCCTCACCGCCGCCCGCGCGGCGCTGGACGACGCCGGCCTCGGCCCCGCCGAGCGCCGGGACGCCGGGCTGGTCGTGGGTGCGGTGGGTGGCGGGATGCTCGAGGTGGAAGGGTGGTATTGGGCGCGCCAACGCGGGCGGTCCGTGGCCGGCGGCGGCGCTCTCCGGGCGATCCTTCCCGCGTCGCACGCCGACATGCTCGCGTGGCGCCTCGGTCTCGACGGTCCCCGTGAGACCGTCGTGGCCGCCTGCAGCTCGGGGGCGGCGTCCCTCGCGCTCGCCGCCGAGCTGGTCGCCGACGGAGTCGTGACGACCGCTGTCGCCGGCGGCGCCGACGCGCTGACCCGGGTGTGTTTTATGGGTTTCAACGCGCTCAAGCTGCTCGACCCCGCGCCCTGCCGGCCCTTCGACCGCGAGCGTCGCGGAATGTCGATCGGTGAGGGCGCGGCCTTCCTCGTCCTCGAAGACCGCGAGACGGCGCGCGCCCGGGGCGCGGTGATCTACGCCGAGCTGGCCGGGTACGGGATGACGACGGACGCCTTTCACGTCACCTCGCCGCACCCCGGCGGCGACGGCATGGTGCGCGCCATGCGCGCCGCGCTGGAGACGGCGGGGGCGGTGCCGGCCGACGTCGCCTACGTCAACGCCCACGGGACCGGCACGCCCCACAACGATCGCATCGAGGCCCAAGCGCTGCGCACCGTCTTCGGCGAGGGCGGGGTGCTCGTCAGCTCGACGAAGTCGATGATCGGCCACACGATGGCGGCGGCGGGAAGTCTGGAGGCGCTGGCGACCGTGCTGGCACTGATTCACGACGTCGTGCCACCGACCGTCCACCTCGACACGCCCGATCCGGAGGTTCCCTTCGACTGCGTGCCCGGCGTGGCCCGCGTGGCGACGCTGTCGGCCGCGATCTCGAACTCGTTCGGCTTCGGCGGCCAGAACGTCACGCTGCTCTTCCGGCGCCCATGCTGAGGCCAGCTGTCGTCACCGGTGTCGGCGTGGTGAGCGCGCGGCTTGTCGGCGATGGGCAGGCACTCCGCCGGTTCCTCGCCGCGCCGCCGGCCGCCTCGCCTCGACACGTCGTCGACGGCGCCGTGCTGGCTGGGCTCATCGACGGGGCGGAGGCGCGGCGGACCTCGCGCGTGAGCCAGCTCGCCCTCGCGGCGACACGGCTGGCCTTGGCCGACGCGCGCCTGGACGACACCGGCGCCGCGGGCTTCATCCTCGGTACGGAACACGGTGACCTGCACTCGACAATCGAGTTCGCCGACGGCTATCTCCGGACGGGGCCGACGGGGCTCTCGCCACTGCTGTTCCCGAACACGGTCATGAACACCATGGCCGCGGCGACGACCATCGCGGTCCAGGCGCGCCAGCTCGCGCTCACGCTCAACGTGCGCACCGTCGGCGGTGAGCTGGCTATCGCGCGCGCGGCGCGCGCCGTCGCCTCCGGCCGCGTCGAGGTGGCGCTCGCCGGCGGCGTTGACCAGCACGATCCTTTGGTCGCGGAGATCCTCGGAGAGCTGGGCGCGGGGTCCGAGGTGCGGGGGGAGGGCGCGACGCTGCTCGTGCTGGAGTCGCTCGATCACGCGTGCGCTCGGGGAGCCTCGCCCGCGGGCGAGATCCTCGGCGCCGCCTGGCGCGGACTCCGGACGCGCCCGCACGGCGTCGGCCGCCGGGTCGAGTCGACCGCCATCGCGGCGGCTCTCGAGGAAGCAGGGCTGGAGAGCGGTGCCGTCACCTGGGTCTACACCTCGGCGAGCGGGGATCGCGCGCGTGATGCCTGGGAGGAGGCGCTCCTCGGCCGCGCGCTCGATCCGCAACGGCTCGCCCTGGCGTCCCTCGCCCCGCTTCTCGGCCAGCACGCGGGCCTCGGCGCCCTCCGCGTGGCGGCAGCGATGTGGACCGCCGCCTCGGGGCTGCTGGTCCAGCCGGCATGGGGAGGGGGCGCGGCGGATGATCGCACGACGGCGCTGGTTCCGGTCGCGCCGGGGCCGGGGCTCGTCCACGGTGTCGCCCGGGGCGGCACGCACGTCGCCCTCGTCGTCGGCGGCCCGCCGGGCGACGTGCAGTGACAGCGAGAGCGTCGTCAACTTCGGCCTTGACAGCCCGGCCGGCGACGCTGTACCAGGGCATGACGCCAGTGAAGGTCCCCCGGATAGGTTTGACCTTCCTGTTCCCTGCCCACGGACGACGAATTTTGAGACAGAAACTAGCGATAGCTAAAAGTTGGCGAGCGCTCCGGACCGGCATCGCTTTCAGCGTCTTCGGCGTCGGGGCGCTGATGTTGGTAACGCTGGCGTTCCCGGTCGTGCGGCTCCTGTCTGGGACGGGCGAGGTGCGCCAACAGCGGGTCCAATGGCTCGTGCATCGGACCTTCCAGTTCTTCGCCTGGTTCATGACGGTGCTCGGCCTGATCCGCGTCGCGCGCGTGGGCATGGAGCGCCTACGCCAGTCGGCACCGTGCCTGATCGTCGCCAATCACCCGACGCTCATCGACGTGGTGTTACTCATCGCCGAGTTGCCGCAGGCCGACTGCGTGGTGAAGAAAGGGCTGTGGCACAACCGCTTCCTCCGGGGTGTGGTGGCCGCGGCGGGATACATCCCCAACGACGACGGCGCCGCCCTGGTCGGCGACTGCGCCCAGCGCCTGCGGGCGGGCCGGCGGCTGCTGCTCTTTCCCGAGGGAACGCGCTCGCCCCGGGGACGGCTTGGGCACTTTCGGCGAGGAGCCGCACGCATCGCGCTGGAGAGCGGGTGTGACGTGGTGCCGGTGGTGATCACCTGCGACCCGCCGACCCTCGCGAAGGGGGGTAAGTGGTACCATGTGCCGGATCGACCGGCGCATGTCACACTCGAGGTGCAGGAGCCCATCACGATGCGCCGGTACCTCGAGCCCGGGACGTCTCCAGCACTCGCCGCGCGACGGCTGACGGAGGATCTCCGCATCTTGTACGAGACCAAGCTCGGCCAGTGTCGCCCCCAGACATCGGCGGCCCTGACGGCTGCGGCGTCGCCCTGACCTCCCTCACGTCATGGGCCTGCCGGTGCCGACGAGAGAGGAGATCTTCGAGAGGCTGAAGAAATTGCTCGTCGAGGAATTCGACTTGCGGGACGAGCAGGTCGTGCCCGCCGCTCAGCTCGCCGCGGACCTGGATCTCGACAGCGTCGACTGGATCGACATGGCTGTCGCGCTGGAAGTGGACACCGGGTTGGAGCTCCTCGAGGAGGATCTCTCGGCCATCCGGACGATCCGGGACGTCGTCGATGTGCTGCACGGCAAGCTGACCGCGGCCCAGCCCTGACACGCATGTCAGCGCTCCGGGTCGCAGCCGGGATCAGCTATCCTTTCCTGATTTACGCTGGGCTGACTCTCCTGGCGCCCGCCGCCTTCGCCCTGCTGGCCGGGGGCGCGGGGGCGGTGTACGGGCTCGTGGTTTGGCGGCGGGAACAGCTCCGTGAGGCCCGGCACCTATTCTTCCCGATCGCCTTCCTGGCGGCGGTCGTGCTAGTGGCAGGGCTCTTCAACGAGGGCCGGGCCTTCCTCTTCGTGCCGGTCGCCGTCAACGCCGCGCTCTTGATCGCCTTCGGACGGACGCTCTGGCACGAGCGCTCGATGGCGGAAGTCATCGCTCGCCTGCAGGGCTATGAGCTAGCCGAGGCGGCCGCGGCTTACTGCCGGACACTGACGATCGTGTGGTGCCTGTTCTTCATCGCGAACGGGGCCGTGACGTTGGGGCTCGCTCTCTACGCCAGCCTGGCTTGGTGGGCCTTCTACACGGGCTTCGCGTACGTGCTGGTGGGGATGCTCCTGCTTGGGGAGCAGGTCTACCGCGCCTGGTGCTTCCGCCGCTCCGAGGCCCCCGTGACCGGTCCCCTGCTATGGAGGATCTTCCACCGCCGAGCCCATCAAAGCGTGAGTGCGCAGCCCGCGGCACGCTACGACGCTGCGGTCACGGCGCCGGAGCCGCTGGCCGAGGTCGTGGCCCCCACGTTTCGCGAGTTGACCCTCAGAGTTCCCGAGAACCTCGGTTATCTCGACGGTCACTTCCCGGACCTTCCCGTCGTGCCCGCGGTGGTGCAGGTTCGATGGGTCATGGAGGCCGCCCGCCCTCTCCTGGAGGAGGCCCCGGTCGTCGAGCACGCCGAGGCCTTGAAATTCAGAGCGCTCCTGCGGCCGGGTGACGTCTTCCACCTGCGGGTCGAGGTCTCCGTGGCAGCCGGCACGCTCGACTTCCGTCTCTGGAGCGGAGAGCGGGTGTTCTCGTCCGGACGTTGGGTGTTCGCCCGCCGGGAGAGGGCGGCGGGGTGAAGCCGTGCCTGCTGATCCCGATCTACAATCACAAGGAGACCATCCGGGACGTCCTGGTGTCACTCGCCTACCTCGAGCTTCACTGCCTCATCGTCGATGATGGGAGCGACGCCGAGACCGTGCGGGTGCTCACCGACGCCCAGCGGGAGTTCGACTGGGTCGAGGTCGAGCGCCTCCCTATCAATCGGGGCCGGGGTGCCGCCCTGCACCACGGTTACTCGGCGGCCGCCCGCCGGGGCTTCACGCACGCTGTCCAGCTCGACGCCGACGGCCAGCACGACCCCGCCGACGTGCCACAGTTCCTGGAGGCGGCCCGGAGGCGGCCGGACGCGGTCATCCTTGGCGATCCCCGCTTCGACGAGACGGCACCTCGGAGCCGGCTCTACGGCCGGAAGCTGTCGCGCTTCTGGGTCCGCATCGAGACCCTCTCCTCCGCCATTCGTGACCCGCTGTGCGGCTTTCGCTGCTTTCCGCTCGAGCGCACGCTGCGCGTCCTCAGCCGCCGCGGGCTCGGCGACCGGATGGAGTTCGATCCTGAGATCGCCGTGCGTCTGGTGTGGGACGGGGTGCCCGTCGCCAATCTTCCCACGCGGGTCCGTTACTTCCCGGGGGGCCTTTCGCACTTCCGCCCGGTTGAGGACAACCTGAGAATCAGTTGGATGCATACCCGGCTCGTCTTCGGGATGCTGCGACGGTTGCCCGGGCGACTCCGCTCCCGGGCCCAGCGGCCCCGATGAGCGGCGCGACTGGCTGGACGTCGATCGCCGAGCGCGGCTCGCTGCTGGGCATGCGGGTCACCGTGTGGTTCTACCGCCGGCTCGGCAAGCGCTGGAGCGCCTACTTCATTCTTCCCATCGTGGCCTACTTCTTCCTCACCGATCGGCGGGGGCGGCGAGCATCGCGTCGCTACCTCGACCGGCTCTACGCGCGGCCGGAGGGCCGCGCGGCCCTCGGCCACCCGCCGCGCCTCGGCGACAGCTTCCTCCATTACCGGGAGTTCGCCCTGATGATCCTGGACCGGCTGAGCTTCGCGCTGGGCGATACCGCCGGCGTCGAGATTACCCTCGACGGGCGCGAACACTTCGAGCGGCTGATGGCGGCGCGGAGGGGCGCCATCCTCCTCGGCGCCCACCTCGGCAGCTTTGACGCGCTCCGGCTGCTGGCCGAACGGTCGGGCATCGCGGTGAATGTGCTGATGGTCACGCGCCACGCCCCCCGCATCAACGCCATCCTGCGGAGGCTCAACCCGGCGGCGGACCTGCGAGTTATCCATAGTGACCCCGCCTCCATCCAGTGGGTGTTCCAGCTCCGGGCCGCGGTGGCGCGCGGGGAGTTTCTGGCCATCCTGGGCGACCGCGTCGGCCCCGAGGAGCCTCGCCGCGCCTTGCGGGTGCCCTTCCTGGGGGCGGCCGCGCCCTTTCCTCCGGGCCCGTTCGTCCTGGCCAGCGCCCTCGGCTGCCCCGTGCTCTTTATCGTGGGACTCCGGGTGAGCGCTACGACCTATGCGGTCTTCGCGGAGCTGCTGGCCGAGCGGGTCGTGCTCTCCGACGGCGACCGGACTGCTACATTGCAGGCGCTACTCGCGGCCTATTCGCGGCGCCTCGAGGCGTACTGCTTCCAAGGTCCCTATCAGTGGTTCAACTTCTACGATTTCTGGGCCGAGGATGCCGAGGCCGGCCGCTGATCGGGGGGACCGACTCATCGCCCACGCGACGTGGCCGCCCGTGGCCGACGTATTGCCTCACGCCGGCCCGATGGTGCTCCTCACGGCCATTCGGGACCACCGCCCCGACCGCACGGCTTGCACGGTGGAGATCCGCAAGGATGCTGCGTTCCGGGGTCCGGATGGGCTCGTGCCGTCCTGGGTGGGTATCGAATACATGGCCCAGTGCATCGCCGCCCACCGCGGACTTCAGTCGAGGGCGAATGGGGAGCCGATCAAGGTGGGATTTCTCGTCGGATCGAAGCGGGTTGCGTTCCGTACCCCGGGCTTCGCGCCCGGGCAGGTCCTCGAGGTGAGCGCCCGGCACCTCTGGGGCGAGCGGGAGTTCGGTGCATTCGCGTGCTCGATCCTGGACCTCGCGGATGGCACCGTGCTGGTCGAGGGGACCCTCACGGTGGTGCTCCCCGACGACCTGGAACCGTTCCGGAGCGGGGGCCGACCGTGATGAAGCGCGTGGTGGTAACGGGGATGGCCGGCCTGTGCTCCCTCGGACAGGACTGGCCGACCGTGCGCGAAAAGCTGCGGGCCGGTACCTCCGGCGTATCTTTCGTGCCGGAGTGGAACGACTATCAGGGTCTCGGTACCCGCCTGGCCGCGCGGATCGACGACTTTGTCGTCCCCGAGCACTACGCGCGAAAGAAGACTCGGAGCATGGGACGCGTCGCCCTCCTGGCCACGCGCGCGTCCGAGCTCGCGCTGATCGACGCCGGACTCCTCGGGGACGCCGTCCTGACCGATGGTTCGACGGGCGTCGCCTACGGTTCCACCTCGGGAAGCCCGCCGGCCATGGAGGTGTACGCGAGTAACATCTGGGCGAAGCGGACAACTAGGGGTATCGCGGCCACCGATTACGTCCAGTTCATGAGTCACACCTGCGCCGCCAACCTCGCCCAGTTCTTCGGGCTCCGCGGGCGGGTGGTGCCGACGTGCAGTGCCTGCACCTCGGGCAGCCAGGGGATCGGCTACGGCTACGAGGCCATCCGCTACGGCCGGCAGACGGTGATGGTCAGCGGAGGCGCCGAGGAACTGCACGTCATTGACGCAGCCGTCTTCGACATCATGTACGCCACCTCGACGGCGAACGACGAGCCGTCGCGGCGCCCGCGTCCGTTCGACGTGCACCGCGATGGCCTCGTCGTCGGCGAAGGGGCGGGCACCCTGATCCTCGAGGAGCTCGAGCACGCCCGCGCTCGCGGGGCCCGAATCCACGCCGAGGTCGTCGGCTACGGGACCAACTGCGATGGGCTCCACATCACGAATCCCGACGCCGACGGCATGCGGCGGGTGATCGAGCTCGCGCTCGAGGACGCCGGTCTCGCACCGTCCGCGATCGCCTACGTCAACGCCCACGGCACCGCCACCAAGATCGGTGACATCGCCGAGAGCGTGGCCACCCACGCCGTGTTCGGCCCCCACATGCCGATCAGCTCGCTCAAGAGCTTCTTCGGCCACACCCTGGGCGCCTGTGGCGCGGTGGAGGCCTGGATCACGATCGCCATGATGGCCGAGGAATGGGTCGCGCCCACCCTCAACCTCGACGAGGTCGATCCCAAATGCGGAGAGCTCGACTACATCCAGGGCGGGATCCGCGGGCTGGTCGCCGAGTACGTGATGAGCAACAACTTCGCCTTTGGCGGCGTGAACACGTCGCTGATCTTCAAGCGCTGGCCGGGCTAGTGCGTGTGAACATTCCCGCTCGGCTTCTTCTCTGCGCATGCGTCCTGCTCACGTTGGTTTCCGGGTGTGCGCGGCCCAGGGGACGACCTCCGACCCTTCAGCGCGGTTCAGATAGCGGTGAGCGGCTTCTGCAAGGTGTGAAGCGTGGACTCGATTCAATACCGACCGTGCGCCCCTCATCCTCTCCGACCGCCGACGTCGGACCGGGAGCTGGCTCGGCCAGAACGTTCGACATCCCAGCTGTTCAGCAAAAGAAAGGGTGATCGCCATGACCAGCGAGGTCAACCGGGCTCTCTCGAAGCTGACGCTTCTTGGTCTTATCGTGTTGTCCGCCGTGGGATGCACCAAGGCTTTCGTGATTCGACCGGTGGCGCTGCCACAGAACGTCTATAGCGCGGCGACGCGGAGCGAGCCGAGCTCCGTGGGGATCAGCGACGCCCGGAGCGGCTCGGCCAAGCCGTTGAGTACGGGCACGTTGAACGTGGTGTTCAGAGACATGGGCGACGAGATCGCCTACCTCGGAGAGAACCTGGCTCGCGTACTGGACGCCCAGGGGATCAAGGTTACGTACAATGGGTCTGGCAATGCGGACATCACGCTCAAGGTTCTCACCTACCGCATCCGCAATCTCCGCACGAGTGGATTCAGCCAATATCACACGTTCACGACCTTCAGCGCCGATCTGACGGCTGGCGCGTCGCCGCGTCGAATCACCGCGTACTTCAAAAACAGTAAGGTCCCCATGTGGGCCTTTCGCGAAGTCGAGCGGCCGGTCTACCAGATTCCATTGGAGGTCATCGTCAAGGAGATCGCTGCAAAGTTGAACGTGCATGTGTTCGGCCGCGTGTCATCGGCCGAGACGGTCAACAAAATCGCGGCCTCGATACCTTCGGATCGGGCCGACGCCGCGAGCGAGGAATACCTGAAGGTTCTCGAGCTCGGGTACACGAACAATGCCGCGGCGGTTGAACTGCTCGTGCGCCTGACGAATCGCGAAGAGACGCTCATGCGTGCCTCGGCGGTCTCGGCGCTTGGCATTCTCGGTGCGAAGGATCAGCTTCCATTGCTCAGGAAGATCTACGAGACGAGCGGCGACCTGGTGAAGTCGATGGCCTTGAAGTCGATCGGCGACCTCGATACCCCGGAGGCAAAGGAGTTCGTCGGCAGCGTGAAACGGTCAAAGGACTACGGCGACATCACGATCCGCGAGGTGGCGGATCTGTACCAGTAATGCCGGGTCCGGCTACCGGGCGGGATTGCCGGCACGCTTTGATTCACAAACCCTCGCAGCTCGGGCTCTTTCGGCAGGCTGGCTCTCGGAAGAGAGCGTAGACAGCCGCCCGGGCGTAGGTCAACCGGCTCACGACCATACCAGCCCATCCGGTCCGGTCACATTGACACCTCATCCTGGTCGTCCATATAATCCGACGAAGCTCCTCGCGCGCTACGGAAGTGTCTCGCGGGAAAGCTCATCAAGCAGGGGAACACATGGTCGGCCACGAGCAGACAGGAACTATCGGCCTCGACCGGGTGACGCAGAGGTTTCCTTTGCCGCGCGAGGAGTGGGAGTTCACCGAGGTCCAGGACGTCTCGTTCGACGTTCGGGGGCGGCGAGTTCGTGTCGATCGTGGGACCCTCCGGTTGCGAAAAATTCACCCTGCTCAGCCTCGTCCGGAATCACCGTGGACGGTAAGCTCGTCAGGGTCCTCGTGGAACAAGCATCGCAAAGCTCATCCCTACTTCCGAAGGAGAACCCCAT
>Ga0180086_1000109_pt1 | contig 10155 bp, 7 predicted proteins | sample EasRiv760_16_10D_FD_121778 | JGI IMG/M metagenome (GOLD analysis project Ga0180086, IMG submission 121778) | Soil microbial communities from meander-bound floodplain in the East River, Colorado, USA - East River metaG ERMLT760_16_10D | ecosystem: Environmental > Terrestrial > Soil > Floodplain ... | reverse complement strand
GGCGTTGAGCTGCGAGGTGGGAATGCGCCGGTTGCGTGCTTCGTTAGCGTGCACCGCAAGCGGCAGGAGGTTCTCCACCCGTTGCCCGCTCAAAGCAGAGATCATAACTACCGGCGCCCACTCGAGAAATTTCATTTTCTCGCGGACTTTCCGCTCAAACTGCATCGAGGTGCTCGTCTCTTTGTTCTTCACCGCGTCCCACTTATTACACGCGATAATGATCGAGCAGCCCGCGTCGTGCGCGTAACCCGCGATATGCGCGTCCAGCGCAGTTGGCCCTTCTTCGGCGTCAATGATGACAATCGCCACGTCCGCGCGCGCCAGACTCTTCATGGCCATCACGACAGAAAGCTTCTCAGCCAGCTCACCCGTCTTGCCCTTGCGGCGAATTCCAGCCGTATCAATCAGACGAAACTTTTGCTCGGGTGTCGTTAGCAGTGTATCGATAGCGTCACGCGTTGTTCCGGGAACCGGCGAGACGATGACCCGCTCTTCACCGATCAGCCGATTCAATAAGGAAGACTTGCCGACATTCGGACGACCAATGATCGCCAGCCGTAGTTCGCGCTCTGAGATTTCAGGTCTCAGATTTGAGATCGCTGATTCTGAATTCAAATCTGAGATCTCAAATTTCAGGTCCTTTACCAACGCATCCAGCAACTCACCCAGTCCAATCCCCTGTTCCGCGGAAACGGGGAAAACTTCTTCAAACCCAAAACGGTAAAACTCTCCAGCCTCCGCCTCCACGCGCGCTGCTTCAGATTTGTTCGCCGCCACTAACACTCGCTTGCCAGTCGCGCGCAGTAGTTTCGCCAACTCTTCATCCAGCGGCGTCAGGCCGAGGCGCGCATCAACTACCCAGACTATTGCCTGTGCTTCGTCAATTGCGAAGCCTGCTTGTTTGAAAATGTTCGCGGGAATGACCGCATCGTCATCGGGAATGATTCCGCCGGTATCAACGATCGAGAAGCGTGAGCCCGCCCATTCGACTTCGCCGTAAATGCGATCGCGAGTAATGCCCGGCTCGTCGCCGACAATCGAGCGCCGCTGGCCGATCAGGCGGTTAAATAGCGTAGACTTACCGACATTCGGCTGCCCCACCACCGCGACCAAAGGCAGCGGGTTCGGGGGTTCCATTATTTGTTCAGACTCTTTTGCAGCTTCGGCTTCCACAGTCATTTATATATATCCAACACATTCCAACGGACTTAAGTCTGTCAGTACCGCCTGCGGTAGCGGGCGGGTAAGGTAGTGGCTCGCTGATAACCTGATGACCCACCCGCTACCGCAGGTGGTACTGACAAAACCCAGCGACAGGCTGAACTTCGTCGAACCCGCTCCGTTAGTTTGATAGACAACGGTAGGTCAACCAGAAGGAATATGCCAGCGGCCATGCGCTCTCAAGAAGAACCAACGAGCAGAATTCTGGACACAAGATGACGGGCGCGGTAAATTCTTCAGCCGGACTGGATTTCCAATGAAACACCTCCTAAACCTCTACACGATTATCGCCATTGCAGTGCTATCGATTGCCTTCGGAGAGGCACAGACGGGGAGCGCAACTCAACACTTTGAAAAAGATGGTTTGGCCTTCGATTATCCCTTCGGTTGGACCCTCACAGACAACACCACACGGGGACTGCAAAGCATGACGATCGCGCCCGAAGGCACCGGTGCCCAGATCATCGTGAGCGTTGAACGCACGCTACAGCGGTCTTGTGATTTTCAGGCCGAGCTCAAGAACATTACGACTGCTCTGGTCGAAAAGGTGGCAGGCCAGATTCAAGCTGCCTCTCCGGTTCGAACCTCACCTGTAAAAACCCAGGTGGATAAATCTGAGGCTGAAGGAGCGCAGCTACAAGGTGTCGTTGATCGCAAACGAGTAACTGCCGATGTCTATGCCGTTAGACTGAATCAGCATTTCGTCAGCTTGATCTATATTCGGAACGATCAGGACAGTCGTGCACAGTCCGCATGGGAAATGGTCCGAAAAACAATGAAACTGGCTACGGGCGTGATGGTCTACGGATCTGCACCAGCCAATGAATCTGGTTCCGCTAAAGCTCCTGAATCTGACTCGGCATCAGCTGGCAATTTCTTGAACGGACGCGCGCTTGCTCTGCCAAAGCCTTCCTATCCGCCCATCGCAAGGTCGGCCCGTGCGAGTGGAACCATAGTTGTTCAGGTTGTGATTGACGAAATGGGCAACGTGATTTCCGCACACGCGGTATCCGGACATCCGCTGTTGGCGCCTGTCTCAGTGGCTGCTGCCAGGGAAGCAAAGTTTTCGCCACCGAGATTTTGCGGCGAACCGTTACGAGTGACCGGCGTTATCACTTATCACTTTGTTGCGCAATAGACCAACGCCGATTTGGCAAGTTGGAAGCAAACTTAAGGAGCAAGCTTTTGGCAATTTCTCTTAATAAGAGGAAACGGGACACAAAGCGTACCACCGCAAAACCTGCAAAGCAGCGCCCTCTTTGGCGCTGTCCTGAGTGTGGCGAGCGATTCGTAACCAAGAACCTGTGGCACTCGTGCGGTAAGCACACATTAGAACAGTTGTTTGCTCGCAGTGAGCCGCATGTGCTTCCGCTCTTCAAGAAATTCGCGAAAATGGTTCGCGCCTGTGGGCCAGTAAGAATGATTCCGCAGAAGACCCGCGTCGTGTTTCAAGTGCGCGTGCGTTTCGCTGGAGCTTATCCGCGTAGGTCATATTTCTTGTGTGGATTTGCTCTGCCCTATCGCTCCGCGGACCCGCGATTCGTCAAAATCGAAAACTATGCGCCCCACTTTCAAGGACACCTCTTCCGCGTGGCTTCAGAAGCGGACCTGGACGAGCAAGTGCAACGCTGGTTACACGAATCTTATCAAGTCGGTGCGCAGAGCTTGTCAGAACCACCTGCGTTAGCGGGTGGTTGATGGCGAATTTCAGTGGTATGGCCGCCCGCTAACGCAGGTGGTTCTGACAAATCCAAAAGCAAGGAGAACTCGCTGATGTCCACAAACGACTTTGGTCTTTCGGCGATTGAGCAAATCGCAGTCAATGCGCACGATCTCGATCGCGCCGTTGAGTTCTATCGTGACAAACTGGGAATGAAGCACCTTTTCACCGTGCCGCCGAATCTGGCCTTCTTTGATTGCGACGGCATCAGGTTGCTGCTCTCGCTGCCCGCGAAACCCGAATTCGATCACGCCAGTTCGATCATTTACTTCAAGGTCGACGACATTCAACCAGCGTATGCGACGCTTTCCGAGCGCGGTGTCCATTTTGAAGAAAAGCCTATCTTTGTCGCCGATATGGGTACCTATGATCTCTGGCTGGCTTCCTTCCGCGATTCGGAAAACAATCTTCTGGCGTTGATGGGCCATGTCGCTAAAAAGTAATAGCGTGAGAGTTATCAAATTCTCTGAAGTAATAAACGGAGGCACCGATGAAACGTAGGAAGTTTTTGGAAACGAGCGCCCTGGGCTGTGCGCTGGCAATTGCTCAACCTGCTTCGGCAATCGCCGCCGGAAGTTCTTCACCCGAGCATCTCGTCTCGCCGCCAAAAGAATTCGATCTCGATGAAGTGAGCATTTCCGAGTTACAGGATGGCATGAGGTCTGGGAAATTTACTTCGCGCTCGCTCGTGAAGAAGTATCTGGAGCGCATCGATGAGATCGATAAGAATGGACCGGCAATAAATTCAGTAATTGAGATAAACCCGGATGCGGTCTCGATTGCTGAAGCACTCGATCGCGAACGCAAGGAAAAGGGCGCGCGGGGGCCGCTTCATGGAATTCCGATCCTGATTAAGGACAATATCGATACCGCCGATCGCATGATGACAACGGCGGGCTCGCTCGCCCTGGTCGGGTCCCATCCGGCGCAGGATGCTTTGGTCGCGAAGAGACTGCGTGAAGCAGGTGCCGTGATCTTAGGCAAGACCAACCTTAGCGAGTGGGCGAACATTCGCTCCAACCATTCGAGCAGCGGTTGGAGCGGGCGCGGCGGCCAAACAAGAAACCCTTATGCGCTGGATCGGAACCCGTGCGGTTCGAGCTCCGGTTCGGGGGCTGCGACCGCAGCCGGCCTTTGTGCTGCGGCCATCGGCACTGAAACTGACGGCTCTGTTGTTTGTCCTTCATCTGCAAACTCTCTCGTGGGCATCAAACCAACAGTTGGTCTCGTCAGCCGCGCCGGCATAATTCCCATTGCCCACAGTCAGGACACTGCCGGCCCCATGGCTCGGACAGTGAGCGACGCGGCAGTCCTGCTAGGCGCCTTGACCGGAATTGATGTGAACGATGCGGTGACGAAAACCAGTGTGCAAAAATCTTTTACCGACTACACGCAGTTCCTTGATAAGGGCGGTCTCAAGGGAGCGCGCCTCGGTATAGCGCGGAAATCTTTTGGTTTCAACGACCGCGTGGACAAGTTGATGAACGATCTCATTGGCGAGCTGAAAAAGCTCGGCGCTGTAATCGTTGACCCCGCAGACATTCCCACGTCCGGAAAGTTTGACGACTCAGAGCTGGAAGTTCTGTTGTACGAACTCAAGGCCGATCTAAATAGTTACTTGCGCCGACGCGGCACTAATGCGCAGGTTCATTCACTGAAAGAGGTCATCGAATTTAACGAAAGGAATCGCGAGCGCGAGATGCCTTACTTTGGTCAGGACCTCTTTATTAAGGCCGAGGCCAAAGGGCCGCTCACCGAGAAGAAATATACTCAGGCCCTAGCGAAGAATCACCTGCTGTCACGAACCCAGGGCATCGACTTTGTATTGCGCAAGCATCGGCTCGACGCGCTGATTGCGCCTACTGGGGGACCGGCGTGGCCCACTGATTGGATTAACGGAGACCACTTCACCGGTGGCTATTCATCCGCTTCGGCAGTTGCCGGCTATCCACACATTACTGTTCCTGCTGGTTATGTTTTTGGTTTGCCCGTAGGCGTTTCATTCTTCGGCGCCGCCTGGAGCGAACCGAAATTGATCCAGTATGCCTATGCTTTTGAGCAGGCGACGAAAGCGAGGCGGCCACCGAGATTCCTGGCAACGGCCAATTTTAGTTGAAAAGCAATTTCGAAGAAGCGAAACGTAACGCAAACTGTTAGTTTGCGGACCTCGCGGGATCGCTAAACGTAGTGGTAACGAACGGCCGCAAACTACAGTTTGCGCTACGAAGGACATTCAAGGGCGACATTCAAGCTTGAAAGGAAATCTGATTTATGTCCAAAGCGGCCACCCAACCAAAAAAGAAATCGATCTACGGCGTTCATCCCGGCGTGGCAATGACCCAGAAATGGGTCGCGGAACTTAAACAGAAAACGGGCCGCTCGCTCGACGAATGGCTGCGGCTGATTCGGAAGTCGGGGCCGAAAGATGAGAAGGCACGCCGCGAGTGGCTGAAAACTGAGCATGGGCTGGGCACCAACTCCGCCTGGTGGCTTGCCGAACGCGCCGACGGCAAAGGCACCGAGATCGGCGATCCTGATGCGTATCTCCAAGCCGCTGAAGGATACGTTGAAGGAATGTTCTCGGGCGGAAAGGCCGCCCTCCGCCCACTCTACGACGCGCTGCTGAAAACCGGTCTCAAGGTCGGCAAAGACGTCAAGGCCTGTCCCTGCCAAACCATTGTTCCCTTGTATCGCAACCATGTCTTCGCGCAGCTAAAGCCGACGACGCAAACGCGAATCGACTTTGGCTTCGCGCTGGGTGATACCAAAGTCAAAGGCCGCCTGATCGATACGGGTGGTTTTGCCAACAAGGACCGCATCACCCATCGCATTGCGATCACTTCGCTCAAAGACATCGACGACGAAGTGAAACGCTGGCTAAAAGTCGCCTACGACCGCGACGAGTAAGATGAATATGTTCGTTTAGAAAGCGGACTTGTCCGCCTTGCGCGGCCGGGCACAAGTGCCCCCTCTAAACGGGCCTCGCGCGGCCGGGGCACAAGTGCCCTAGCTAAACAGTGCGAGGAAAACTCTTTCTCCCTCACTCACGGTGCGCAGCTCTTGCATTTCAGGTCGAACGTCATGACGTAGGTGTGGGTTGAGTAGCCGTTGTCGGGGCTGTACGACGGCTTGGCGGTGCCGCTGGCCTGGTTGCCCGCCTTCGGGATGAAAGCAGATCCCTGACCCTGGCTCCCCATAAACTGATTGACGGGGAACGTGAACCCGGCATCGTTGACTACCGCCGTGATTGGCCAATTCCAGCCCACCTTCCCATAGTAGGGGTAGCCGTGGCAGGAGTTGTTGCTCGCCTTGACGATGCTGACCGTGCCAGAGGCGTTTCCATCCTCACCGGCAACAATTTCGATCTTGTCCTCGTGTGACTCGGTGCACGCGCCACCGGGCCATGAGTTGGTGATCTGCATATTCAGCGTCCCCGGGGGAAACCAAAGCCAGGGATTTTAGGTCAGGACGTTTTCGGGCCAACTAATCCCTGCAAGTCTATTGCAAACTAACTTGAGTCTAAGCCGGCTTTGGACCATGAGTTTATTTATTGATCTCCACGTAAAGCTGATTTGCTAGATCACTATTGAGGGCCTTGAGAATTCTGAATTGCTTCAGCGCTGCTCTCCTGTCACGCAAAGCGAGATAAGCTAGCCCGAGATTGTGATGTGCTTCAGCATAGGCAGGGTCGAGGCGTACCGCCTGCTTGAGAGAAGCAATTGCTTCCCTGTACCAGCGCATTTTCAGATATGCGTAACCCAGGTGCCGGTGTGGATTGGGGAGGTTCGGGTTGAGACGGATCGCCTGACGAGCAGCCTCGACGGCCTTAGCGAGCCGGCCCATGTCGTTAGCCATCGAGGCCAAGTTATTGTATGCAGCAGTATCGCTCGGATTGAGGCGAATCGACTCCTGAAAAGCCTCGAGCGCTTCCTCATACCGCTCAAGATTGGAATACGCCGTACCCAGGTTGTGGTGCGCCACATCATTATTCGGTTGGAGACGGACCGCCTGTTGAAGCGCTGCGACCGCCTCAGCGTTACGACCGAGCCCCATCAATGCATTGCCCATTTCATTGTAGGCTAGAGCATTGTTTGATTCGAGATTAGCTGCCTGCCTGGCGGCGACGAGCCCTTCCGCGTAACGACCCATCTTGTTATATGCCCACGCCAGGTAACCGTATGCCTCCGCACCATCCGGCTTGAGACGAATCGCTTCTTTGAGCACCTCGACTGCATCAACATACCGACCCACCCGGTCATACATATTGCCAAGATTGGTGTACGCGCTAGCATCATCAGGTTTCAGCTCAATTGCCTGCTTGAAAGCTTCGATCGCCTCCTTGTTTCGGTCCAACTGTGAATAGGAAAGACCTAATCTGCTATACGCTAAATCATTGCGAGGATCGAGTTGGAGCACTTGCTTGTAAGCTTCAATAGCTCTCTCATACTTGTTAACGTAGTAGTGCGCATTCGCCAGGTTGAAGAGAGCTTCCTTGTCTTTGGGATCAACACGTAAGCCCGGATCCACGTAATCACCATAGAGCTCCCATATTTGAGACGAGCCAAGATTTTTGAGTGTCTCAAACTGCTTCAGTGCCGCGCCGTTGTCACCGAGCTTGAAGTACAACTCGCCCAGTTTGTACTCTGTCCACTCACTCGTCTGTTCATCTTTCGGACCGATTCGAAGCAACCGTTTGTAAGCCTCAACGGCTTCCCGGTAGTGCTTCGATTTCTCATAGAGTTCACCCAGTGCAGCAAATGCATCGCGCGCCACCTCATCCTTCGGCTCGAGACGAAGCAACTGTTTGTAAGTCTCAATTGCTTCATTGTCATGATCTGAACGACGATACGCGTCGGCCAGTTTGCTTAATGCATCCACGTCCGTGGGTTTGAGCCGAACCACCTGCTGGAACGCCTCGAATGCCTCCTCGTAGCGAAACCCGGTGGAATAGAGATCACCTAGTCTTTCGTGGGTCCCAGCGTCATCCGGTTTCGTCTGAATCTCTCGTCTGAGGGATTCGACCCCTTGTTCGTATTCATCTTTGCAACGCTTGATCACACCGTCTCTGAGCTTATTAGCCGACACGTACACTGCGGCGAGGTCTGCGGGCATAGTCGGCGGGCGGGCTGCGGAACATAGCCAGGAAGCGTGGTAAGTTCGCTCTTTGCTACCGGCTTCGCGGCGAGACAGGCTGACCCTGGTGATACAGGAATCGGTGATGTGCACGTCGCGCCAGGCAGACCAGGCGGAAGGCGTGGCTGAGGTTACTGCTTGCTCAATTATGCGCAACTCTTCAGCGGAGAGCTTCGGTTTGCAAGAGTAAATGGATAGCCCTTCCGTGTCTCCCTGGGAAGTGATGATCAATCTCCTATTTAGACGCAGGCTGGGGACAAATCTCCCGTCAACTGTATTGATCTTCAGTATCCAGGAGCCCTCTCCGGGAGGGAGCGGAGGGACGTTCGATTGTAGTGGTTGCGCGCCGCTCTTGAACTTCAGCGGCCCAACCACTAAAGCCACTAACACAACAAGAATTAGCCCCGTCATCAGACTACCTTTTCGACTCATACTTCACCCTCTAACTAAGTGGGTACACTCAAACGCGAACACTGGGACCGCGGGCGTGCGGGGTCCCCGGCGGGGCAGCCCCGCTGGGGTGCTCGGCTCGCCCGCAACGCGCCGTTAGGCGCCGTATTCTAAGCCACAAAAACCTGTCGCGCTTCGCACTCATTGCGGGCGAGACGCCCGCGGTCCGAGTGAAGAGCCTGAGCGATTCTGCTTGTCCGCCTCGAAGAGGGCGCGCTACCTGAATTTCGACGGAGTCAAGGTCCAGTTAACGGTCGCGAGGGCAGGCTCCTTGAACCCGGGGAGCTCGCTGGTGAGCACACCTTCCGGATGGCCACCATGGAACGTGAACGTCGAAATCCAGCTCGACCCTTGCGGTCCAAGGGCCAACTTTCGGCTACCCTTCAAGACCATGCTCGATACGGGAATGGGATTGGCGAACAGATAGACGCCAAGGACGCCGTTCACCCTGGCCTCACTGGCACTCACCTGCGAACCGAAAAGGTTGTCAGGATCATGTATGACCTGATCGATGTCGAAAGACTCAGTGTGGACCACGAAGCGGTAGGTACACGGACCATCCAAAGGGTTGTTGGAGGGGTGAAGCGGATGGATCATGAAGATCCACACCTCTTTAAGAGGGATCGCATTCCCGTCAATCCTCTCGAGAGCGATCTTGGTCGTTGCCTCCTTCCACACCTGAACCGGGAAAGGCCCCAAATCGCGGCGGCGCCAATACTCGGCGCGGTAACGTAAGGATACTTTTCCGCTGCCGTCCCAGTTGTACGTTATGTCTTTTCTGTTGGGAGGTGGAGGTTTGAGGCGAAGCGCGAACGGAGCGGTGGCCGTGAAATCGGCGCTCGCCCGTTCGATTCCGTCAGGTGCCAGCCAACGCGCCTCGAGCGTGATCGTGACTTCGCCGGCCCACTCGATCACTCGGCCGAAGCGTGACAGGCAGTCGCTCGCCGGCGTGCCGGTGGAAAACTCGAGGACAGTCTTGTCATCACGGTTGCCGACGCCGTCCTCGGCGATGACGCGCAGATGCACGATCGGCGGCGGCTTGGGCGGTACGGTATAGGTCGCCACGATGGTCCTAGGCACGCATGGCTGCGTCGGGCGGCCGTAGTCCTTGCTGTCAACGAGTCCATCGTCGGCGACGAGCTGGATGTTCTGCACGCCGGTCGGCCAACTCTTATGGCCGTCTTCGTACCTCTCGCTCGCCGTGATCGTGACAATGATTTTTTGGCCATCCTGGACCAGCGAGCCGTTCTCTGGTTCCGAGGTGACCTTGAGCTTCGGCGCTTCCCTGTCCTTGTCGTCTTCAGGCGTGAACTTGCCGTAGCTCACCAGCACCTCATCCACGACGCCAATCACATAATCGACCTTGAACTGACCGCGCTCGAGCCCGAGCGAGGGAAGAGCATTCTGCAACTGCTCCTGGCGCGCTCCCGCCAGCGTTTCGTCGAACAATTTGTCACCGCTGCCTGGGACCACGACTGTGAACTTGACCCTTGGCGGATAACACTTCCGAGGGGGGTTATTGATCGCATTCTTGAGCTGTTGGGTCGTTTTGAGGTCCGCAGATTCAGGGTCGAACAGACCGCTGAGCGTAACCGGACTCGGCGTCTGCGTGACCGGACTCGGCGTCTGCG
>Ga0180086_1000108_pt1 | contig 10227 bp, 9 predicted proteins | sample EasRiv760_16_10D_FD_121778 | JGI IMG/M metagenome (GOLD analysis project Ga0180086, IMG submission 121778) | Soil microbial communities from meander-bound floodplain in the East River, Colorado, USA - East River metaG ERMLT760_16_10D | ecosystem: Environmental > Terrestrial > Soil > Floodplain ... | reverse complement strand
TCGTTCGCCGACTCGATGACGGACGACGAACGCTGGGCCATCAGCTACTACGTGCTGTCGTTCGCGGCCTTCGGAGACCCGCTCACCGGCGCCAAGCTCGGGCTCGATCCACCGGCCCGGACACGCCTGAATACGCCCGATCCGGAGACGTTCGCGAGCCCGCGCCTGGCCTTCGATCCGTCGGCTCCGCCCGGCGGCGCCGATCAGCCGAAGACCCTCGTCCGCTTCCACAAGGGTATGCTCGGGGAGGGACGCTGACCCATGCAGGAGCTCCACTACTTGATCGCCGGCCAGTTCCTGGTGGCGACGCTGATGGGACTGGGCGCCCTGTGCCTGTTCGTGTGGGCCGCCGTGGCGGGCCTGCTCCACGACGTGGAGAAGGTCAAGTACCAGGTGCTGGAATCCGAGGGCATCGACCATGACCCATAGAGACGACCTCGCGCATCCGGAGCGGACGCAAGCGCCTCACGCCGATCCCGAGATCGTGGAGTTCGCGGGAGGCGAGATCCGCAGCTACCACGGCCGCGTCGACGGCTGGCTGCTGGCGGTCTACGCGGTGCTGGCCGTCTGGGGCGTCTATTACTTGTTCCAGTTCTGGGGTGGCCTCGGTCCGGGGCAGGCGCGATGAGCGGCATTCGGCTGATCTACGCCCTGGCCATCGTGAATCTCGTCTTCCTGCTCGGCGACGTCCTCTACAACGTCCTGGGCGGGTTGCTCGGCCTGGTCATGGCGACGACCGCGCGATGAGCGGCGTGCTCACGCTCCGCACGTAGGCGTGGCCACCGCCTGGGCGCACGCGTCGGGAACGCCCCCGGCGGGGACGCTCGGCGATCTGTCCTGGAGCGTGCGACCGGAAGTCCTCCTCCCCCTGCTGGCGATGGCCGGCCTCTACGCGCTCGGCCACGCGCGCCTGTCACGGCGCGCGCCGCGCTCTCTCGGCGCCCGCCGACCCGTCCTCGTGCTCGTCGGTCTCGCGGCCCTCGTGCTGGCGCTGCTCTCGCCCCTCGACGGGCTCGCCGACGCGTCGTTCGCCGCGCACATGGTCCAGCACATGCTGCTGATCATGGTGGCCGCGCCCGCGTTCCTCCTCGCCGATCCGTTCCCGATCATGATCTGGGCCTGGCCCGTCGCGGCGCGTCTGCGCATGCGCCGGTGGATCACGCGCGTCTCGGTCCTCGGCCGATGCTGGCGTACCGCGACGGCCATGCCGGTGGCCTGGGTCGTCTCCGCTTGCATCCTCTGGGGCTGGCACGTCCCGCGCGCCTACGACGCCGCGCTGGCCTCGCGCTTCATGCACGACCTCGAGCACGTGAGCTTCTTCGTGGGAGCGATCGTGTTCTGGTGGCCGGTGATCCATCCGGCGCCGCGCTTCCGGCGCGCCCCGCCTTACCCGCTGCGCGTGGTCTATCTGGTGCTGGCCGCGTTCCAGACCGCGGCGCTCGGGCTCTGGCTCACGCTGGCGCCCACGCTGCTGTATCGCTCGTACGCCGGTGCGTCCCGTCCCGGCGGCCTCGGCGCGCTCGAAGATCAGATGTGGGGCGGGATCGCCATGTGGGGGCTCGGCGGGTTGATCGACATGATCGCGGTCCTGGTGCTCGTGTATCGCAGTTTGCTGATCGATCACATGGGGGCCCCGAAATGGCCCCCAACCCCCCTGACGCTCGGAGCGCCCCGGGGAACCCGGGACGCTCCTCGAAATACTCCGACTGCCTAGCGGCGGCGGAGCCGCGCTCAGCGGCCGAGCTTCGCGAGGAGGGACGTTTTCACCGACGGCCACTCGGAGTCCAGGATGCTGAAGTAGACCGAGTCGCGGACGTAGCCGTCCCGCACGGCCATGTGACGGCGGAGCACGCCCTCGCGTGTGGCCCCGATCCGGGCGATGGCGTGCTGCGAGCGGGCGTTTCGCGCGTCCGTCTTGAGCTGCACGCGAAACGCGCCCAGCGTCTCGAACGCGTGCTCGAGCAACAGGTACTTGCACTCGGTGTTGACGGCCGTCCGCTGCGCCGCCGTCCCGAGCCATGTGGAACCGATCTCGATCCCCCGGTCGGCCGGCCTGATGTCCAGATAGCGTGTCGAGCCCACGGCGCGGCCGGCCTCGAGATCGACGGTCGCGAACGCCACTTGCCGCCCCGCCGCGACCTCCGCGAGGACGTCCGCGATCCACCGCTCGGTATCGGCGAGATCGCGAAACGCGGGGCGGGACAGATACGTCCAGATGGACGGATCCCGACCGGCCTCGAGCAAATCGGCGGCGTGGCGCGCGGCCATTGGCTCCAGGCGGACGTGGTGGCCCACGAGCGTGACCGGCGCCGCTGCGAACGGAGAACGCGTCGACGTCGCCATGACGTCATCCTACGGGTGGGTCGTTTCCCAGTCCAGGTGTATCCAACTGGACGCATTGACATGCCCGTCGGAGGGTTCCTACACTGCTTCCGGGGACGACGTCGATGACAGCTCGTGTGGCGCTGACCTATCAGGACTACGTGGCCTTGCCCGACGACGGCAAGCGCTACGAGATTCACGATGGGGAGCTGTGCGAAATGGCGGCGCCGACCTCGCTGCACCAGATCCTGCTCTTCAACCTCGCCAAGGTGCTGGATGCTCACGTGAGCGCGCGGGGCCTCGGCCTCGTCATGGTGGCGGCCCTGGACGTGATCCTGAGTGACCGGCCGACCGAAACGACGATCCTCCAGCCCGACGTCGTCTATCTCGACAACCACCGCCTGGAGGGGCTACACATGCGCGGCGTCGAAGGCCCACCGACGCTCGTCGTCGAGATCCTCTCGCCGAGCACCGCGGTCATCGATCGCACGCGCAAGCGCGAGCTGTACGCGCGCTACGGGGTGCCGCACCTCTGGTTCGTCGATCCGGACACGCGCGAGATCGAGGCCCACGTGCTCGACGCCGGCGCGTTTCGTCTCGCCCGGCGGGTGTCCGGCGCCGAACCGGTCGACCTGCCACCGTTCACCGATCTCGGCCTCGTACCGTCCGCGCTCTGGCCGGAGTTCCCAATCCGGCTGTAGGCGCTCCGTCAGGCCGATCCACGGCGGCGCGTCGCCGGCGGCCCGCAGTGACCCGCGGGGTATGATCGAATCGTGGACGTCGATTCGATCGCCACGCGGCTGGGCAAGCTCGACTGGGATGCGATCGAGCGCTCGCTGTGGGATCACGGATACGCCAAGACTCCGCCGCTGCTCACGCCCGTCGAGTGCGAGGGGCTCGTCGCCCTCTATGCCGACGACGCGCGCTTCCGCTCGCGGGTCGACATGGCGCGGTACCGCTTCGGCGAAGGCGACTACAAGTACCTGGCGCATCCACTGCCGCCGCTCGTCGAATCACTACGGAGCGAGGCCTACCCGAGGCTCGCCGCGCTGGCCAACGCGTGGGAGGAGGCACTGGGCTCAGGCGACAGCTATCCGGACGACCTCGCGGGCCTGCTGGCCCTGTGTCGGCGTCACGGACAAACGAAGCCGACGCCTCTCCTGCTCCACTACGAAGCCGGCGGCTACAACCGCCTGCACCAGGACCTCTACGGCGACGTCGCCTTCCCGCTCCAGATCACCGCGTTCCTGAGCCGGCGCGGCGTCGACTACGAGGGCGGCGACTTCCTGCTCGTCGAGCAGCGACCGCGGGCCCAGTCGCGCGGCGAGGCCGTCCACACCGAGCAGGGCGAGCTGGTGATCTTCCCGACCCGCCATCGCCCCGTGCGCGGCGCGCGCGGCTGGCTTCGCACGACCATGCGCCATGGCGTCAGCACGGTCACCCGCGGCACGCGCTATACCTTGGGGATCATTTTCCACGACGCGAAATAACTCGGAGGGGGGCTTCGCCCCCACGGGCGCTTCCGAGCGCCCCCTTCCGACGGTCGTCGCGCGCCTTCGGCGCACTCCTCCCTGTCTCCCCCCAGAGTAGGGATTGCGCCGGCAAAGCCAGCGCTCGACCAGAGCTTCGAGTGGCGATGCGGAGTCTTCTTCGATACTCTTCGTCGAGTGCACGGAAGGGGGTGAGGACGATGGCCAAGGGGACGGGGATGCGGAAGGAAAAGAAGAAGCCGAAGCAGAAGAAGACGAAGTAGCGTGGCATGAGTCGTTCCGTTCTGCTCAGCTGTGAGGCGGTCGGCAAAGCGTATGGGACCCGGCGCCTCTTCGAGGATCTGTCGTTCGGTCTGCTCGAAGGGGACCGGGTCGGGCTCGTCGGCCCCAACGGCTCCGGCAAGTCGACCCTCCTCAAGATCCTCGCGGGGCTCGAGACCCCCGACCAGGGGACGCGCTCGCTCCGCGGCCGTATCCGCGTCGGCTACGTCGCGCAGGATCCCCTCTTCCCGTCCGGCGGCACGGTCGACGACGTCATGATGGCCGCGCTGACAGGCGTGGAAGACGCCGACCGGCCCGTGCGGATCGCCCACGCCCTCGGCCGCGCCGGGCTCACCTCCCCTCACGCCGCGGTCGACACGCTCTCGGGCGGCGGCAGGAAGCGGCTGGCCATCGCGCAGGCGCTCTGCGCCGAGCCCGACGTTCTCCTGATGGACGAGCCGACCAACCACCTCGACCTCGACGGCATCCTCTGGCTCGAAGCGCTGCTGCGCGAGCGATCGCGGGCGTTCCTCGTGGTCAGCCACGATCGCTGGTTCCTCGAGCACGTGGTCACGCGGATGCTGGAGCTGAACCGCGCCTACCCCAAGGGTCTGTTCGAGGCCGAAGGCACGTACAGCGAGTTCCTGGCCCGGCGCGAGGACTTCATGCGCGGACAGGCCGCGTGGGAGGAATCGCTCGCCAACACCGTGCGGCGTGAGATTGAGTGGCTGCGTCGCGGGGCCAAGGCGCGATCGACCAAGGCCAAGGGGCGGATCAAGGAAGCGGACCGTCTCATCGAGGAGCTCGGACAGGCGCGCGCCCGCGGGGCGACGGCCACCGCGGGCATCGAGTTCACGTCCTCGCAACGACGGACGAGAAAGCTGCTGGTCACGCGGGGCCTCACGACATCGCTCGGGGGCCGCCGGCTCGTCAGCGATCTCGATCTGACGATCACGCCGGGCACGCGCGTCGGTCTCATCGGCCCGAACGGCAGCGGCAAGACGACGCTTCTGCACCTGCTCATGGGCACGCTGCCCGCCGACGCCGGCGAGATCGAGCGCGCCGACGGCCTGCGCCTCGTGCGCTTCGACCAGGCGCGAGAGGGCCTCGACCCCGCGCAGAGCCTGCGGCGGACGCTCGCGCCGGAGGGCGACTCGGTGAGCTGGGAGGGCCGCGTCGTGCACGTCGCCGCCTGGGCCAAGCGCTTTCTCTTCCGGCCCGAACAACTCGACGTGGCCGTCGGGAGGCTCTCGGGCGGTGAGCAGGCCCGCGTGCACATCGCGCGCTTGATGCGCGAGCCCGCGGACGTGCTGATCCTCGACGAGCCGACCAACGACCTCGACATCCCCACGCTCGAAGTGCTCGAGGACAGCCTCGTCGATTTTCCGGGCGGGCTCGTCCTCGTCACCCACGACCGCTTCATGCTCGAGCGCGTGTCCACGATGATCCTGGCCCTCGATGGCCGTGGCGGGACGGCGACGTTCGCGGACTATGCCCAGTGGGAAGCCGCGCGGCCCACGGCTGCGGCGACTCCGCGCCCCACGCCGGACGCGCCGGAGCGGCGCGCGGACGCGCCGGAGCGGCGCGCGGACGCGCCGGAGCGGCGCGCGGACGCGCCGGACCAACCGCGCGCGCGGGAGCGCCCGGAGTCCAAGCGCCTGGGCTATCACGAGCGGCGCGAGTGGGAAGGCATGGAGCGCGCGATCCTCGAAGCGGAGCGCGCGGTGGAGGCCTGCCAAAGCGCGGCCGAGGATCCGGCGATCGCGTCGAATCCCGTCGCGCTTCAGGAGCGCTACGCGGCCCTCGAGGCCGCGCGCGCCGCGGTCGACCGGCTCTACTCGCGCTGGGCCGAGCTCGAAGCCAAACAGGCCTGACGCACGGCCGCCACGAAGCGCTCGCCGAACGTCTCGAGCTTCCAGTCGCCGACGCCTTTGACCTCGCGGAAGGCCTCGAGGGTCATCGGCCGCGCGCGCGCCATGTCATGGAGCGAGGCATCCGAGAACACCACGTAAGGCGGGACGCCCCGCTCCTCCGCGATCTTCCGTCGGAGCACGCGTAGGGCCTCGAACACCGCCGCGTCGGCCACCCCGGAGCTATCACCGGCAGGCGCTCCGTCCGGCGCTCGTGGCCGTTCTCGCGCGGCACGAGGCGCCATCTCCACGGGAGGCCGCGCCGTCACCCGAGCGGCCGCGGTCGTCAGCATCGCCGCGCGCTCGCCGCGCAGGACGGCGGCGCCGGTCGCGGTGATCGACAGCGTCGGATACTCGTCATCGGAGCGCGCGAGAAACCCCTGGGCCATGAGCTGGTCGATCCACGCGCGGACCTGGGATTTCTTCTCGCCGCGCAGAGTCCCGTAGGCGGCCAGGCGCTCGTGGCGGAGCTGGGCGATGCGGCCGGTCTGCGCCCCGCACAACACGTCGGCCACGTGCGTGCCCCCGAAGCGCCCGCGTAGCTCGGCGGCGGCGGCGAGGATCGTTTCCGAGATTCCGGCGGTGTCGGTCCCCTGCACCGTTTCGCCGAGACAGACGTCGCAGGCGCGACAATCGGCTTCTTCGTAGAGCTGGCCGAAGTACGTCACCAGCGCCCGGTGACGGCAGAGCGCGTCCTGGCAGAACGCGTACATCTCGCCGAGCTTGCGCAAGGCACCCGGCGGCGGCGGGTCGCCGAGCACCGACTTCCACATGCCGTAGTCCCCGCCGCTGTGCAGCAGCAGGCACTCGGCCTCGAGCCCGTCGCGCCCGGCGCGCCCGGCCTCCTGCTGGTAGTGCTCGAGGGATTTCGGCATCCCCGCGTGGATGACGTAGCGCACGTTCGAGCGGTCGATGCCCATGCCGAACGCGACCGTCGCGACCACGATGTCCGCCCGCTCGTTGACGAACGCGTCCTGGTTGGCGCGCCGCTCCTCGTCCGAGAGCCCGGCGTGATACCGCACCGCCGGGAGGCCGCGACGGGTCAGCGCGGCGGTCAGCTCCTCCACCTCCGAGCGGCGGATGCAGTAGATGATGCCGGCCTGGTCACGATGGCGCGCGATGGCCGCGAGCACCTGGACGAGCCGATCGGTGCGCGGGCGCACGCGATAGACGAGGTTCGGGCGGTCGAACGATCCCACGAGCACCACGGGATTGGTGAGCTTCAGCTCGGTGACGATGTCGGCGCGCACCTGCGGGGTGGCGGTGGCCGTGTACGCGTGGACGGCGAGGCCGGGGAACCGCGTCCGTAGCGCGGCCAGCTGCCGGTACTCCGGGCGGAAATCGTGCCCCCACTGGCTGATGCAGTGCGCCTCGTCCACGGCGATAAACGCCGGCTGCAGGCGCGCCAGCCGCTCCGCGAAGCCGTCCATGACCAGGCGCTCGGGCGCGACGTAGAGGAGCTGATAGTGGCCGGCGGAAAGCCCGCGAAACACCTCGGCCCGCTCGGCCGGCGTCTGGCTGCTGTTGAGGAACGCGGCGGGGACGCCGGCCTCGCGCAAGCCGTCGACCTGGTCCTTCATGAGCGCGATCAGGGGCGAGACGACGATGGCCAGGCGCTTGAGATGCGCGGCCGGCGCCTGGTAGCACAGCGACTTGCCGCCGCCCGTCGGCAGCACGACGACGGAGTCGCGCCCCTCGAGGATGGCGGCGATGGCCTCGGCCTGAAGCGGCAGGAAGCGATCGTAGCCCCAGACGCGGCGGATGGTCTCGTGAAGGAATTCAGTCTGAATGATGCCGGCATCATAGCGAAGCGGCGACCGCCGCGCCTAGTGTGGATCGGAAGATACGCCACCCCCTCGGCGCGCCCGGCTTCCTTGCCCGCCTCCGACCGCAGAATTCTTGTCAGTCCGCCGATCGATGCGTGCCAGTCTGATACGGGCGCCGCTGGGAGCGCGCCCAACATCGCGTGTTCATTGGCGGCCGGGCACCTGGGAGGCCCGGGAACGATCCTTGCCACTTCCGCAGCCGCGACGTCCGCGGCCGCGCGCATGCGCGGCCTTCGGCCGTCACAGCTCGGGATCATGGGAGGACACATTGATGTCTCGCGTGTCGGACACACCACTCGGTCAGGTGCGCGCGCGGGTCCGGCGCGCTCGGGGGACCCAGCTCGCCATGCGATCCCACGTCAGATCGTCGTCGCTTGCCGTCGCCGCGCTCGTGGTGCTCACGCTGATCTCGCTCGGCACCCCGGCGGGCGCGAGCGTCGTCGTCCCGCCGGTCGACGACGACCTGATCGCGGGCGCCGACGTCATCGTGCTCGGGCGCGTGACGCGCATCGCGAGCCACGAGGACGCGTCGGGCGACATCTCGACGTACGTCACCGTGAGCCTCGACGAGGTGCTCAAAGGCGCGCTCTCGGGCACCGAGGTCACGATCCGTGAAGCCGGCGGGACCGTGGGCGATCGGAAGGCCTGGGTGTCGGCGAATCCGGAGTTCGCGGTCGGTGAGCGCGCGCTCCTGTTCATGGATCAGCGGCACGACGGCACGCTGCGTACCTACCATTTCTACCTGGGCAAGTTCACGATCGTGACCGATCCCGCGTCAGGGGACCATGTGGCGCTGCGCGAAGTCCCGCCCGGCGTCACCGTGATCCCCCCCGCGGCTGACGCGTCAGGCGTCGCCCCTCTGGGGGCGGTCGCCGCCCCCCTCTGGGATGTCGCCCGGGGTCTGGACGACTTCGGCCAGCTCATCCGTGAGCGGGCCTTCGATCCGCGCCCGCCCACGATCCGACCGCGCCCGGGGCTCCCGTTCGTGTCCGCCGCCATCCCACCGACGGGGACGGTCCAGGACCATCAGGAATTCCGCTTCCTCGCCGATCCGAATCCGCCTGCCGAAGTGAACCCGAACGCCTTCACGCCGCGATGGCTCGGTCCGGACACCAATACCCCCGTCACGATGCGGATCTCCTCGAGCGGCGAGCCTCTGGCCCCGACCCTCGGGTTCGACCAGGTCCGCGCGGCGTTCCGGGCGTGGGGCCGCGTGCCGTCGGCGTCGTTCCGCTTCGCCGAGGGTCCGCCGCTCATCGGCACGGGTGGCCAAGTCCCGGACGGCATCAGCACGATCTCATTTCGCGATCCCCGGGGCCAGATCTCCAACCCCGCCGGTTGCGGCGGCATCCTCGGCACCACGTGGATCTCGTGGACGGGCTCCGGCCAGACCACCGTCAACGGCCGCACCTTCGGCCGGATACTCGAGACCGACCTCGTCATCGCCGACGGCTGGGCCGGCTGCGGCTTCTACGAGAGCTTCAGCAATCTCACCGAGGTGATGACGCACGAGCTGGGCCACGCGCTGGGCCTCGGCCACTCGGCGGACACGACGGCCGATCCGGTCAATCTGGGAGGTCGGTCCGGGGCAACCATGAACGCGTTCGCGCACTTCGACGGTCGCGTCGCCGGCCTGCACGCGGACGACCGCGCCGGGGCGACCTTCATGTACCCGGGCCAGACGCTCACCATCCTGACGGCGGGAAACGGCAGCGGCACCGTGACGAGCGGAACCGACGGCATCGCGTGTCCGGGCGATTGCGTGGCCGGCTTCGCGCCGAACACGACCGTCACGCTGACGGCGACTCCCGCCGCGGGCTCAACCTTCAGCGGGTTCGTCGGCGCCGGGTGCGGAACGTCGGTCGTGATGAGCACGAGCCGGACGTGCACCGCCACCTTTACCTCCGGCGCCGGCGGCCCCCCCACCACCTTCGTCGACGTGCCGACGACCCATCTGTTCTTCGCGTTCATCGAAGCCGTGGCCAAGGCCGGTGTCATCGGCGGGTGCTCGACGAATCCGCCACTCTACTGCCCGGATGCCACGTTTTCGCGGGCCGAGATGGCCGTCTTCCTGCTCCGGGGGATCCACGGCGGCGCCTACCAGCCGCCGGGCCCGACCGGGATGTTCATCGACGTGCCGGCGAGCGATCCACCCGCGAGGTGGATCGAGCAGTTCGCGCGAGAGGGCATCACGGCCGGGTGTGCCGCGAGTCCGCCCATGTTTTGCCCCGACGGGACGCTGACGCGGGGGCAGATGGCCGTGTTCCTCTTGCGGGCCAAGCACGGAGCGGGCTACAACCCGCCCGCGCCGACCGGGATGTTCACGGACGTGCCGGCAAACCATATCTTCGCGAGGTGGATCGAGCAGTTGGCGCGAGAGGGCATCACGGCGGGATGCGGCCCGACGGTGTACTGTCC
>Ga0180086_1000107_pt1 | contig 10244 bp, 9 predicted proteins | sample EasRiv760_16_10D_FD_121778 | JGI IMG/M metagenome (GOLD analysis project Ga0180086, IMG submission 121778) | Soil microbial communities from meander-bound floodplain in the East River, Colorado, USA - East River metaG ERMLT760_16_10D | ecosystem: Environmental > Terrestrial > Soil > Floodplain ... | reverse complement strand
GGGCCTGCAGGTGGGTTTCCTCATCGGCGGCGCCATCGTGGTGGAGACGCTGTTCGCCATGCCCGGGCTCGGCACCTTCGGCATCGACGCGATCATCGCCCGCGACTACCAGCAGGTGCAGGGGTTCGCGCTGATCACGGCGCTGGCCTTCGTCATCATCAACCTTCTAGTAGACCTGACGTACACGTTCCTCGATCCCCGCATCCGATACGCGTGAGGACCGACATGACACCTCGACCAATCAGCGGCGGCAGCGTGGGCGAGGCGGAGCTGCGCTCCGTCTCCGACGCAGCGTGGTCCGGCGCGCGCGCCAAGCACTCGGAGACCCCGTTCGCCCAGGCGGTCCGCCGGCTCCGCAAGAGCGCGACTGCGCTGATCGGCGTCGCCATCGTCGCCGTGCTCGTCCTCGTCGCGATCTTCGCGAACGTGCTCGCGCCCCACAGCCCGACCGCCGCGGACCAGACCCAGACCTCTCTGCGCCCGAGCTGGGACCACCCCCTCGGGACCGATCAGATCGGCCGCGACATGCTCTCGCGCATCATCCACGGCACCCGCATCTCGCTCGCCGTCGGCGTGTCGTCGGTGCTGCTGGCGCTCTTCGTGGGCGTACCGTTCGGCTTGATCGCCGGCTTCTACGGCGGCCGCGTCGACACCGGCATCATGCGGGTGATGGACCTGATCCTCGCCTTCCCGATCTACCTGCTCGCCATCATCCTGATGGTCATGTTCACACCGACGGCCGGGCTCATCGGGACCATGAAGGTCACCGGGGCCATCGCCATCGTGCGCATTCCGATCTACGCGCGGCTCGTCCGCGGCAGCGTGCTGTCGATCAAGGAGAAGGAGTACATCGAGGCCTGCCGGGCCCTCGGCGTGCGCGACGTCTGGATCCTCTTCCGTCACGTGCTGCCGAACTGCCTGGCCCCGATCATCGTGACCACCACGCTCGGCATCGCGACCTCGATCATCGTCGAGGCCACGCTGAGCTTCCTCGGGCTCGGCACCCAGCCCCCGACTCCGAGCTGGGGCTGGGACCTCAAGGCCAACATCGCCTTCATCCAGGCCAACGCCTGGCTCTCGCTGTTCCCGGGCCTCGCCATCTTCGTGACCGTCCTCGGCTTCAACCTCTTCGGCGACGGCCTCCGCGACGCCCTCGACCCGCGCCTGAAGTAACTCGGAGGCGGGCTTCGCCGGCAAAGCCGGCGCTCGAACCGCAGCATCACGAGCCGCATTGCTACACATATCCTCCGGCCCAACCATGGCGAGCCTTCATCTCGGGCCGCAGCTACCGGTGGATATCCCCGCTCTGGTTAATCCCGCGCGAGCTGCAGTCTGGCGGAAGCGACGAGTTCTCCATCGTCGTTGCCGATTCGGCGGCACGTGCCGAAATCCTTCGCGACGCCAAGCACATGGCCGACGCGTCCGAGACCGCGTTCGAGCTCTGGATCGATCGCGTCATGCACACGCGATGAGAAGACGTGCTGACCCCGCAGATGCGCTCGGTGCACAAGAAGTGGCGCGCGATAGAAGGCCGGGGCGCGCCGGGCTGCCCTCGGTGCTGACCGCCCGACGTCTGATCGAGAAGATCGTGCGGGCCGACGGCTCGACCGGGTGGTGTCGCGGCTGAAGTCACCGACCTCCGACTACGCGAGCTGCCGGAAGCGGCGGACGCGGGCGAGGCGGAGGCGTTTGCGGGCCTCGAGGTAGCCCGGGCGGCGTGCGAGGGGCACGTGCTCGTGCGTCAGCATGAGGCGGGTCACGGTGCGGTCGATCCGTTGGAGCGTGGTGTCGCTCGCGGCGTTCATGGACATCTCCTCCGTCGGGGCGTCTCGACCATTCCCGACAATCCTACTGTACTATAACAGTAGCTCACGAGGATGTCGCTCACGAGGTTGAGCCCTGCCGCCGCGTCCGGAGATATTCGGCTGTCTGTACTAATTTAGTAGTACACTGTGCCCCGATAGTCACCTTCGCCCCGCTCACAACCGCAACCGCCGAAGTAGAGGGAGGCACCCGCACCATGGCTCAGACAATGAAGACGACGCTGCGCCCGCTCCACGACCGTGTCCTCGTCAAGCGCCTCGAGGATCAGAACGGCAAGCACGGCCACATCATCATCCCCGACAGCGCCAAGGAGAAGCCGCAGGAGGGCGAGATCATGGCGGTGGGCACCGGCCGGACCACCGACGAGGGCATCCACGTGCCCCTCGCGGTCAAGCAAGGCGACCGGATCCTGTTCGGCAAGTATTCCGGCAGCGAGATCACGGTCGACGGCCAAGAGTACCTCATCATGAAGGAAGAGGACGTCCTCGGGGTCCTCCAGGGGGAACACATCCATGCCTAAGCAGCTACTGCTCAACGAGGAAGCCCGGGCGGCGCTCTTGCGCGGAGTCAACGTCATGGCGCACGCCGTCAAGGTCACCCTGGGACCGAAGGGACGGAACGTCGTCATCGCCAAGTCGTACGGCGGCCCCACGATCACCAAGGACGGGGTGACGGTGGCCAAGGAAGTGACGCTGAAGGACCCTTACGAGAACGTCGGGGCCCAGATGCTCCGTGAAGTGGCGGCCAAGACCTCCGACGTGGCGGGCGACGGGACGACCACCGCGACCGTGCTCGCCCAGGCGATCTACCGCGAGGGGCTCAGGAACGTGACCGCGGGGGCGAACCCGATGGCCCTCAAGCGCGGCATCGAGCAGGCGGTCGAGGCCGTGGTCGAAGAGCTCAAGCACATGTCCAAGGCCACCAAGGATCGCAAGGAGATCTCCCAGGTCGCCACGATCGCTTCCAACAACGACCCGACCATCGGGAACTTGATCGCGGAAGCCATGGAGAAGGTCGGCAAGGACGGGGTCATCACGGTCGAAGAGGCCAAGGCCACCGAGACGACGCTCGACGTCGTCGAGGGCATGCAGTTCGACCGCGGCTACCTCTCGCCCTACTTCGTGACGAATCCGGAGCGGATGGAAGCCGTGCTGGAGGACGCCTTCGTCCTGATCCACGAGAAGAAGCTGAGCGGGATGAAGGACATGCTGCCCCTGCTCGAGCAGGTCGTCCAGGCGGGCAAGCCGCTCCTCATCGTCGCCGAGGATCTGGAGGGCGAGGCCCTGGCCACCCTGGTGGTCAACAAGCTGCGCGGCACGCTGGCCGTCTGCGCCGTCAAGGCGCCGGGCTTCGGCGATCGCCGCAAGGCCATGCTCGAGGATCTGGCCACCGTGACCGGCGGCAAGGCCATCACGGAAGACCTCGGGATCAAGCTCGAGAACCTCAAGATCGAGGACCTCGGGCGCGCCAAGAAGGTGGTCGTGAACAAGGACACCACCACGGTCATCGAGGGCGCCGGCGGGACCAAGGACATTGAAAACCGCGTCAAGCAGCTCCGGGCGCAGATCGCTGAGAATACCTCGGACTACGACCGCGAGAAGCTCCAGGAGCGACTGGCCAAGCTCGCGGGCGGCGTGGCCATCATCAAGGTAGGGGCGGCCACCGAGACCGCGATGAAGGAAAAGAAGGCGCGGGTCGAAGACGCGCTCAACGCCACGCGGGCGGCCGTCGAGGAAGGCATCGTGCCCGGCGGCGGCGTCGCGCTGCTGCGCGCCTCGGAGGTGCTGGAGAGCCTCAAGCTCACCGGCGACGAGGCGACCGGCGTCGGCATCGTGCGGCGCGCCCTCGAGGAGCCGATCCGGCAGATCGTGTCCAACGCCGGGCTCGAGGCTTCCGTGGTCGTCGCGAAGGTCAAGGCGGCCCTGCCCGTCACACGCGGCTTCGACGCCGAGACCAACGAGTTCGTCGACATGATGCGGGCCGGGATCATCGACCCGACCAAGGTCGAGCGGGTGGCCCTGCAACACGCGGCCTCGATCGCGTCGTTGCTCCTCACGACCGAAGTGCTGATCACGGATCTCCCGGACGCCGACAAGGCCAACGCGGCCATGGCGCACGGCGGAGGGGACTTCTAACCTCGACGAGCAGTAGATATACGAGGAGCGCCCCGGGTTTCCCGGGGCGCTCCGAGCGTCGGGGGGCTTGGGGGGCCCGTAGCTAGGCCCCCCATGTTGTTACAAATTCTTGAAGCGGTCGTTGAGGTCCCGGATTCGCTCCCGTTCCTTGGTCTCGGATTCCTCACGCGTGGCCCGGTCGCGACTCGCCTGTTCGAAGCGGGTGGCCGAGCGCGCGTTCGTCGAGGCGATCCACTTGTCGATCGAGCGAATCCACTGCTCCACGTGCTGCGCATCGCTCTTGAAGAAGGCGGCGTCGCGGTCGAAGACGACGCGGCGGGGAACCGCGGTCACCGAAGCCTCGCCCGAGAGCTTGAACAGGTCCAGCCACTCGCGCGACGGGATCCCGCTCAGCTTGACCTCCCACTCGCTGCCGTTCTTGGTCTCCGGTGAGGAGATCCGTTTGATCTCATCCATGTCGAACCTCGCGGTCCGCGCCCACCCTCACCGGCGCACCCACGATCTCCACCAGGCCGAGGGCGGCCAGGGCGCGAATCACCAGCCACGACGGATCGAACTCGAAGGTTCGCATGCTGAACTTCGGAGCCCGCGGATGGGCGTGATGGTTGTTGTGCAGGCTCTCGCCGGCCGTCAGACACGCCAGCACGGTCGAGTTGTACGCCGTGTTGCGGAAGTTCTGGGCCCCCCGCCAGTGTCCCAAGCCGTTGATGAGCGGCGCCGCGACGAAGACGTAGAGCACGGCGTGCACCACCGCCGCGATGAGGCCGGGCACGAGGCCGAGCGCGGCGCAAAGCACCGCGATGCCCACCCCCAGGCCCAGCAAGCCGTGGGAAAAGAGCGTCCGCTCCAGCCGGTCCGGCGCCACGTCGGGCGCGAACTTGTCGATGGTCTCCGGGTTCTTCGCTTCCCGGGCGTAGTAGACGACGTTCAGGAGCTGCACGCGCCAGAACCCGAGCAGTTGCGGGCTGTGCGGGTCTCCCTCCCGGTCGGTGAAGGTGTGGTGTTTGCGATGGACCGCGACCCACTCCTGGCGGCGCTGGCCCGTCGTGAGCCAGAGCAACGCCCGAAACAGCACGTCGACGGCGGGGCTCACGGTCAGCGAGCGATGCGCGAGGGTCCGGTGCAGATAGACCGACGTCGCGATCAGGGCCAGCTGGGTCACCACGACGGCCGCCGCGGAAACGATCCAGATCTGGGTCGAGATGAGGTGGCCGCTCACGGGTTAGCCTTCATGCGTTGGCTGCATCGTCATCTAGGATCTCCATCCCGGGCGTGCGGGGGCTGCGAAGGCGGACGAAAAGGACAGCACACTCCCTTTCTCAATATAGTCGAAGGCTCCCGCCGTGCCTATAGGACTTTGGTCCAATGGCGACGGCCGGGAATCTCAGGATCGGGTTGACCGTCTTCCCCATCTGTATTACTGTTATAATACAGTATGAAGACCGTGATCGATTTGCAGGTGGATGCGCAGAGCCCGATCCCCATCCGCCTGCAATTGGCTGAGCAACTCAAGCACGCCATCGAAGGCGGCCGCGTGCCGCGCGAGCAGGCCCTGCCCAGCATCCGCGAGCTGGCCAGCTTCCTCGGCATCAATCCCAACACGGTCGCGCGAGTCGTCGAGGATCTCAAACGAAGCGGACACGTGGAGGCTCGGCGGGGGAAGGGCGTGTACGTGGCCCCGGCCCCGCCCGCCCGTCCGTCCCCGCACTTGCGCGAAGGCTTTCTCCGGGACGTGGTCATCCGGGCGGCGGCCCTCGGAATGACCGCCGACGACCTGGCGGTGGGCGTCCTGAGCCTGGCCGGAGCGCGGCCCGCCGCCGTGCAGGGAGCGTTCGAGGTCCTCCTCGTGGAGTGCAGCCAGGCGGAGCTCGACTTCTTCGCGCGGCAACTCGAGGCCCACCTGCCGGTCCGCATCGACGAGGTGCTCCTGAGCGACCTCGCCGCGACGGTACGGCGCCAGAAGCGAGGCGCTCGCTGGGGCGTCGCCGTCACGAGCTTCGCTCATCTCCCGGAGGTCGAGCGGCTCCTGAGCGAGCGGGGAGTCCCCGTGATCGCGCTGCTCGCCGAGGCGCACCTCGAGACCCTCCACCGCCTCGCCCAGCTGCCGGAGGGCACACGGGTGGGTGTCGCCGCCGCCGAGCCCGGGACCGCTCACAACCTGGAACACTCGATCGCCAACGCCGGCTTGCCGAACTTCACCCTCGTCGGGGCCTGCCCGGTCGACGGGCCCGCCCTGGGCCGCCTGGTGCGGCGGGTCGACGTCATCGTCTGCTCCACGTCCGCGGCCGACCGAGTCCGGCGAGTCGCGGGCCCCGCCGTGCAGGTGATCGTCGACGACCGCGCCCTCGATCAGCGGGCGATCGAAACGCTCGCGGCCCACCTCGTGCGGCAAAACGGCAACGGGCGGACGGCGGCGCCGCGACTAGCCAACATGGGGGGCCTAGCCGCGGGCCCCCCAAGCCCCCCGACGCTCGGGGCACCCCGGCAAAGCCGTGGCGCCCCTCGGGAATACGCCGACAGGCTCATAGACTCGCGAAGGGCCGCCCGCCGATGAAGCCCGGGTCGTCGACCGAGCCTCACTAACCACGCTTCTTGACGGCATACCCGGGGCGGGAGCAGGATGAGCCCGCCATGACCACGACCGACACCGTCCAGGCCGCCACCACCCCGCTCGAGATCGCCCGCTCGCTCGCGCCGCGCATCCGCGCGCGCGCCGACGAGATCGAAGCCGCGCGGCAGTTACCTCGCGATCTCGTGCTCGACCTCGCCGGCGCCGGACTGTTCAAGGTCGGCGTCCCGGAGGCGGAGGGCGGGCACGGGGCCGACGTCCTCACGACCCTGCGCGTGATCGAGGAAGTGGCGCGGGCCGACGGCTCGACCGGATGGTGCGTGGCGATGGGGATCAACACGTTCCGCCAGAGCGCGCAGTTCGAGCCGGCCGTGCGACGCCGGATCTTTCACAGCGATCCGGTGGGCGTCTCGGCGGGCTCGGCGAACCCGCGGGGCCGCGCCGTCGCGGTGCCGGGCGGCTACCGCGTCACCGGACACTGGTTCTTCGCCAGCGGCTGCATGCACTCCTCCGTGCTCCACGGCGCCTGCAAGGTCTTCGACGGCGACCGGCCCCGGCTGCGGCCGAACGGCGATCAGGAGATCCGCATCGCCTATTTCTGCCCCAAGTCGGGCGCGCGGATCATCGACACCTGGAACGTCAGCGGCATGCGGGGCACGGGCAGCCACGACATCGAAGTCAACGAGCTCTTCGTGCCCGAGGAGCACACGTTCTCCGCGCTCGACCTGCGATCGCGCGTCACCGGGCCGATGAACCGCATGCACGGGTTCGACCTCGCGGGGTGCGGGTTCTGCTGCGTGGGGCTCGGCGTCGCCCGCGCGGCCATCGACACCTTCGTCGAGCTCGCCCAGGTCAAGGTCCCGCGCTCGTCCTCGGAGCTGCTGCGCGACCGTCCCCACGTGCACGCCAACGTGGGCCGGGCCGAGGCGCTGCTGCGCTCGGGCCGGGCCCTGTTGTTCGAAGTCGTCGGAGAGATGTGGGACACCGTGGTCCGCGCCGAGCCGGTCACCGAGCGGCAGCGCGCGAATCTCCGGTTGGCGATGACTCACGCCGCGCAGAGCGCGGCCAAGGCCACGCGCATCGTGTGCGAGACGGCCGGCACCACCTCGATCTTCACCAGGAGCCCGCTGGAGCGCTACGCCCGCGACGCCGAGGTCGTGACACGGCACAATCAGCTGCAGTTCGTGAACTACGAAGCCGTGGGACGCACCGTACTCGGTCTCGAATCCAACAGCCCGCTGTTTTAAGGAGCGCACCATGTCCGACCGATCGTTCGATCAGTTGACGGAGGCCATCCTCGAGCGCGATCAGCCGCGCACGGCCGACCTCTTCTATGGCATGGTGGCGCGCGACGGCCGCTCGCTGCGCGACGCGCTCTCGGTGGTGACGGCGGCCGAGGCGCCGTTCGTCCAGGTGCCGTCCCACGTCAACGTGCGCGACGGCGCGATCACGCTGATCAACAACGATCACACGATCCTCGGCCTGCGTACCTCCGTCAGCCTGGCGCCGTTCCTGCCCGAGCGTTACCGCCTCCTGTCGTTCCTCCAGAGTGTCTGGTACATCCCGGCCGGGCTCGACATCTGGAACCAGCTCCTCGGCCGGTATCCCGGACGCTACGCGACCATGAAGGGCATGAACGTGCCGCCGCCGAGCTACGGTCCCGTCGTGTGGCATCAGCAAGGTGCCCCGATCCACGAGGAAGGCACCGTGGAGGAGCGGCTGCACCAGCACATGATCGCCACCATGAGCGGCGACGTGCGGCGCTCGTACGGACTCTTCCTGGGCCTGGCCGACGACCCCGAGGCACGCAAGCAACTCCGCGATCACCTGATCTTCCTGGGGTTGATCGACGTGCAGGACACGGTGGCCGGGCGCAAGGCGCGCAACACCGGGCACAAGGCGCTGCGCGCCCGCGCGGTGGCGGACCTCGCCGACTTCATCGGCTGGGATCTGGCACAGGGCGTCTACTACATCGGCGTGCCGGACATGGCGGTGGGGCCGCTCTACTATTCGATCTACGACGCGGCCTGCGTGGTCGTCGGTGAGCTACCCGACGCGGGCAAGAAGTTCGAGGAGACCAACCAGACGCCGCTGACGCCGGCCGAGGTCGAGGAATTCATCCAGCTCCTCATGACCGCCGACGCCCAGACGGTGTGGGCCAAGCTCAGCGCGCACCTGCGCGGCGGCAAGTCGGTCAAGAGCCTGGGCGACGCCATCCAGATCGGCGCGGCCGAGCTGATCCTCCGCACCACGGTGGGCCGTCAGTTCACCGACGGCCAGCATCCGTTCGACTACTGCAACGTCGCCAACTACTGGATGCGCACGGCACGGAGCCCGTACAAGCCGCGCGTGCTCTACCTGATGGCCAACTTCGTCAACGACGTCGCGCGGTCCGACAAGCTCGTGAGCTCCCTGCTCGAGGGCGACTGCGCGGGCTTCGACGGCGCCGGCCGGACGCCGCAGGCGCTGCTGGAAGACCTGGACCAGGCCATCCTGGCGTTCGACTTCGCGAAGACGACGGCGATCGCCAATGCGTATCTCGAGTCGGGCGCGGATCTCAGCGCCTACCAGGCCGCGGTCGCCCTCACCGCGTGCAAGTTCCAGGACGACCCGCACAACCAGAAGATCACGCACTCCTCGTTCGAGGAGTACGCGAACAACGGTACGCATCTGAAAGATCGGCTGCTGCTGGCTTCGGCGCGGCTGCTCGCCGGCTGGCCGAAGATGCCGGGCGAGCGCGAGTGCTACGCGCGATTCGTCAAGGACTGGATGAATTGAACCATGATCACCAAGTTCTCGACGCTGTACGTCGGGCACGTCGACGTGGAGGACTGCGGGCATTCGGGGCCACCGGCCAACGACCGGCGCTATCCCAACGAGCGGCTGGTCGAGACGTTCGAGACGTGCCGCGCGGTGGCCGGCGCGGCCGACCGGCTCGGCTACGAGACCCTGTGGCTGGCCGAGCATCACTTCCAGCACGAAGGCTACGAGTGCATCCCGAACATTCCGCTGCTGGCTGTCGACCTCGCTCATCGCACGCGGCGGGTGAAGATCGGCTGCGCGTTCAACGTCGTCACCGCCTGGCATCCGCTGCGGCTGGCTGAGGACTACGCGACCGCGGACATCCTGACCGGTGGCCGGGTCATCTTCGGCGTGGGCCGCGGCTATCACACCCGCGAGGTGGAGACCTTCGGCAACCCGATGCTGGACGGCGAGGCCAACCGCGAGCTGTTCGAGGAGCAGGTCGAGATCATCCTCAAGGCCTTCCGCGAGGAATCGTTCTCGCACCACGGCAAGCACTACACGCTGCCGCCCGAGGTGCCGTATCGCGGCTATCAGCTGAAGGAGATCACGCTGGTTCCGCGTCCGCTGCGCCAGCCGGTCGCGGTCTGGCAGCCCCTCGTGAGCGGCAGCGAGCGCGGGCTCGACTTCATGGCCCGGAACGGCATCAAGGGCGTGGTCTCGGGCACCGCCGAGGAGCTCGTCCAGCGCTGGTTCGGCCAGTACCAGGAGGCGGCCCGGCGTCACGGTCGCGAGCTTGCGCTCGGCCAGGACCTGATGCTCGGGTTCCGGATGTGCATCGACGACAGCGCGGAAGCCGCCATGCGCCGGGCGCGCCCGTACTTCGAGGAGCACTCGAAGGTCATGGCGCCGCTGGGCATGCTGCGCTACAGCGAGGAGCACGTGCGCGCGGTGGCGGCCCGCCAGGCGCAGTC
>Ga0180086_1000106_pt1 | contig 10303 bp, 9 predicted proteins | sample EasRiv760_16_10D_FD_121778 | JGI IMG/M metagenome (GOLD analysis project Ga0180086, IMG submission 121778) | Soil microbial communities from meander-bound floodplain in the East River, Colorado, USA - East River metaG ERMLT760_16_10D | ecosystem: Environmental > Terrestrial > Soil > Floodplain ... | reverse complement strand
AATCGATGCACTGCGTCGAAGTTTGTCATGTTACTTCGATGGAAACTCCTGAATTTGAACGCCTAACGCGAAACATCGCTCTCAAGAAAGGCGTGGGACTACCGGGACGGATTTGGGAACTCGGCAAACCTGCCTGGATTAACAATGTCTCAGCGGACGACAACTTTCCTCGAGCTGGCGTGGCTACCCGGGAGGGCCTTCGAGGGGCCTTTGGCTTCCCGATTCTGCTGGGCAGCGAGGTTTGGGGGGTAATCGAATTCTTCAGTCCGGAAATCAGAGAACCGGATGAGGAGTTGTTGAAGTTGGTCGCCGGCATCGGCGGACAGATTGGGCAGTTTACTCAACGAAAGCGCGCTGAAGAAGACCGCGCCGAATTGTTTAAGCGCGAGCGGGCCGCACGTGCCGAGGCTGAAAAGGCTAACCGTTTGAAAGATGAATTTCTGGCCACGCTTTCTCACGAGTTGCGCACTCCGCTGAACGCCGTCATTGGCTGGTCGCGAATGCTGGGTTCCGGCCGGCTTGATCGTGAGAACTCAAAGCATGCATTGGAAGTCATTGAACGAAATGCCTGGGCCCAAAAACAGATCATCGAAGACATACTCGACGTCTCGCGAGTAATCACCGGCAAGCTGCAACTTAATCTTAACCCCGTCGATCTGGTGGCTGTGGTCGACGCCGCCCTTGACGCGGTGCGCCCAGCGATGGAAGCAAAGGAGATCCAAATCCAGACTCTGATAGATGCGAGCCAGAGAATGGTCTCCGGCGATGCTGATCGTCTGCAGCAAGTCGTTTGGAATATCCTTGCGAACGCGGCGAAATTCACGCCGAACGGCGGCCGGGTCGAAATATCCGTCAGTCAAACTGCCACCCACGTGCTTATCCAGGTTAAAGATAATGGACCAGGTATTGATTCCTCGTTCCTGCCCCACATGTTCGAACGATTCCGCCAGGCTGATGGCTCAACTACGCGCATGCATGGAGGTCTTGGACTTGGCCTGGCGATCGTTCGTCATCTGGTCGAACTTCACGGCGGGACAATAGCGGCGGAGAATCGCGAAGATGGTCAGGGGGCCATCTTCACCATTCGACTGCCCCTGCCGCGCCGCGAGCTCCGTCCTGAAGCGCTGGCCGGCGCCGATGCGACCCTTAAAGAAGCCAAATCGAAACAAGCAAGCCTGGAAGGATTGCAGATCCTCATCGTTGACGACGAACCGGATACTCTGGATCTAATCACCGTAGAACTAGCGCAACACGGTGCGAAAGTTACGGGCGTTACGAACGCAGAGGATGCACTCAAGGCCCTCGAACAGGGCGGATTCGATCTGCTGATTAGCGATATCTGCATGCCGAAGATCGACGGTTACGAGCTGATCCGGCAGATTCGCCAACAAGAAGCCGGTAAAGACAAGCGCATTCCCGCCGTGGCGTTGACCGCTTACGCCAGGGTCCAGGATCGCATGGAGGCTATAGTGGCAGGCTACAGCACTCATATTGCGAAGCCTGTCGATGCCAATGAACTGGTTACGATCGTAGCAAGTTTGGCCGGCAGACTGGGCAAAAACTAGCCGGGTCGTAGGAGAGTGAATCGTGAAGAGTGAATGGTGAAGAGTGATGAGTGAAGAATAAGATTTTTCACCCCTCACTAATCACTCTCCTTCACAGCTCGGGCCCTGTCATAGCACTTCCTGATAAAATGGTCGGCATGCCGAAACGTTGCGATTGGGCCAGAACGAAACTATCGATCGCTTATCATGACAAGGAATGGGGAGTGCCGGTGCACGATGATCGCAAGCTCTTTGAGTTTCTCATTCTGGAAGGCGCTCAGGCGGGTCTTAGTTGGGAAATCATACTGAACAAGCGCGACGGATATCGAGCTGCGTTTAGTGGTTTCGATCCGGTAAAGGTAGCGAGATATGGCGAACGAGAGCGTGAACGATTGCAACAAGACGCGCGCATAGTTCGCAATCGCTTAAAGATTGCCGCGGCAATTCAAAACGCCCGGTCGTTACTGGCGGTGCGCGAAGAGTTTGGTAGTTTCGACCGTTATATCTGGCAGTTTGTAGATGGTGTTCCCAGGAAGAGGAAACGCGGGCAGGGTGTGCCAGCTTATACTGTAGAATCGGACGCATTGAGCAAAGACCTGCGAGCCCGCGGCTTCAAGTTTGTCGGCACGACCATCTGCTATGCCTTCATGCAAGCTGTCGGCATGGTCAACGATCACAATCAGAGTTGCTTTCGTTTTCGAGAGCTTAAGTTAGTGTTAACCCAGGAGCCCTGCCATGTTTAGATTTGCCTTTTTCGCGCTGACCGTCCTTATTTGTATTGCCTCGCTCTCTTGCCAATCCTACACGAAGGGTTTGCAGCAGGGTGTTGCGGGTGCTGATGAGACGGCAGCGAAAGGAGCGCTGCACGCAATCGCGACGGCCCAGCGGACCTACTCAGTCAGCAATGGCGGTGACTTTGGCACCTTTCAACAGCTATGCGCGGGCGATTATCTGGATTCGCGTTTCAACTCCAGTAAGCCGGCCCTCAAGGATTATGTTTTGACGATGGCAGTTGCGCCGAAAGCGGAAGGCCAGGTGGAAGGCTTTTATAGTTGCAACGCAGATCCGGTTGGCACGGGCGCTCAGGCCAGCAGACATTTCTACATTGACTCAACTTCATCCGAGTTACACGCCAACCCGAATGAGCCAGCGACGGCGAAAGATCCAGTCGTTCAACCGTAATAGTAACAGCTCAGGATCCTGGGTCAGATATCTTGGAGTATTGTCAGTTGTCGTTCCATCTTAAAGAAGATTCTCCATATCTCATTGGCATTTTTCATTAGTCATCGCTCTCGGAATAGCCTTTGAGTCCGCCAATGAGAAATGAAGAATGGAAAATGGAAATTTGTTCAGTTCAGGAACACAGACCAGGAAATCGCGCGGCTACAGTTAGGGAATGATCTCTTGTCCGGCGACGTCACGCCGAAGCTGATCGATGATGGAGCGGATGGCGGGCGCAAGGCTTCCATTAGGCGCTAGTGCAAGATACTTCTCGTAGGCAGCCACTGCTTCTTTGTATTTCTGTGCACGCTCGTAGGCCGCACCAAGCAGTTGGTAAATCACCGGCTCGGAATCCGAAAGCTGATCGATGGCCTTGCGAAACTCGAGGATAGCTTCGTCATACTGTCCTTTGTCTTCGAAGACTCGCGCCAACCCCACGTGCGCCTCCGGCTGAAACCCACGCGCCTCTCTGATTGCCCGGCGAAATGATTGAATGGCTTCGTCTGTGAAGGCAGCCTCGCGATTGATGCGCCCTTCGACGGCGGAAGCCTCCGCGTAAACAGGACGAGTGCGACGCGCCGCTTCAATCTCGTCGAGAGCCGCCTGGTATTGATTTAGATCGAGCAGGACGCGCGCCAGGCCAACACGCGCGGCCGGATACGCCGAACGAAGTTTCAGCGTTGCGCGGTATAGCTCCGCTGCCTTTTGTCTCGACGCTTCATCCCTTGCCTTTTCGCGCGCATCCTCGGCCTGCTGAAACGCGAACTCCGCCTGATCCGTGGTCCTTACCAGCTTCACCGCCAGGCTTCGTCTGCCGGCAAGCAACGGCATTGTCACTTCCTTAAATCCCATTGCCCTCACTCGCAGTGTGTGACGGCCCGTTGAAATCTTTTTCAACTCGAGCGTGCCCGAGACGTCAGTTACACCACGTCGAATTTCGTCGAGCCAAATAATCGCGTTGGGTTCGGTCGTGATTGTCCGGGATATCGAAGAAGGCAAAGGCGCGGCATTGCGGCGGCGTTGAGAGAAGATCGCATCGGTACTACAAAGTGAAACAACTACGAATACTGTGAGCGCTATAACTTTTCTACGAGCATATTGGCTCAACAAATCACCATCATCACTTTCTTAACAATTGTCCACTTGTCATTTTCTTTCTTGAGGTGAAAAAAATCTGACTCGCAAGTATTCCCGACCCCGGACCAGGACATATAGACCAAAGCCTCCGTTTCGTCTTTGGCGAATCCGATTCTTGAAAAGCCTATAGCCGTCGTCGTACCGTAAAATGTTTTCAGCTTCTTCTTCTTTTGATCTTTTTCAGGACGCATCTTAAGAGATAAGTCTTGCTGTTTTTTTCTTGAAAATCGGCAACTACCTCAGACGAAATGTTCGGAAATTGACTTTCAACCCGTTCTGAAAAAGGATAGTTGGTTGTTTCGTTTTGGTAATTTCCGACTCCAACTACATCGTAAACCTCATATTCCTGTTCGGTTATGCACATTTTCTCTTTCTTATTTTTGTCCTGGGCAAAAAGATTAAGACTGCAAACTGTCACTAAGAAAAAATCGAAATTATCTTGTTCATATGCATTGCAATCGTGCACCGCCTATTCCTCGTGTTCATCACCGGTCACGCGCCGCTTGCGCACTGATGAATCCTCGGGTTCCGCACCCGGTGTTGCGCCCGTCGCCGGTTGTTTTGTTATCGCCCGGGTTCCAACCTCGGGACGAAACTTCCCATTCGCATCGTAGAGCCGCAGATACTGGAGGCGATTTCGCACCACACCCTGCACGTAACCGCGAGTCTCTTTGAACGGAACAGCCTCTGACCACTCATCAATTTCCGCCGGCAGTGAGGCTCGCCATTGCACGGCGCGAATCGGTCCGGCATTGTAAGCGGCGGCCACGTATTCGATCCGGCCAAACCTGTCGATCTGATCTCGCAAGTACGCCGTGCCTAGTTGGATATTCAGTCGTGGTTCAAAAAGCGTCTCAGCGGTAATGGTCCGGTCGACGCCATACTTTTTCGCCGTCAGCCTCCCCGTAGGCACCAGTAACTGCATCAACCCATAAGCCTGGGCAGGCGAGCTGGCGCGCGTCATAAAAACCGTCTCCTGGCGAATCAAGCCGGCCACCTGGAACGGATCGAGATTTTTCGCCCGCGACTCCTGCACGATGATGTCCCAGTGGGCGAGCGGATAAAACACATCCCACTCTTCCCGGGTCATCTCCTCGGGTTTCATCTGCGAGTAATCCGGGAAACTCTTCCTCAGCACGTTAAGCGCGCGCACATTGTCTTCCTCAGAACGATAAACTCGGGCAATCGCCAGGTTGACCTTCGGGCTGTTTCCCGCCGACGCTGAGGCCGAGGCCAACTCCTCCAATGCCCAATCATTAAGACCTACATTATTGAGTTCATCGGCTTTGGCGATCTCTTTATCTTCTTTCGCGCCGGCTGTCTCTTCAGCAACCGTGACCGTTTGCAGGTTCGCAATAGCGCGGCCCACCACAGAATCGGACGCGAATGTTTTCGGGGGCAGTGTTCCGATCCCGCTGCGAAGCAGGGCATCTAATCGCTGCTTTGCCAGATAGCCATACCAGTTGGCGTCATAGCGCGCGAGCATCGCATGGTAAAGCGCGCGCGCTTCGGTGAGTTTGCCGGCGCGTTCGGAATCGCGAGCAGCCCAGTAGCCTGAGCGGCCGCGATTGTCGGTGTTCTTGTCGGCATAGTAAGCGAGATGTTCTGTTAAGAGTTTTGCTGACGCGGAAAAGTTTTTGTCCTCATGAGTCATCCAGGCAAGGTCAAACTGCGCCTGCGCAACTTCGACCGAACCTTGATACGAATTGACCGCGGTGCGCAGGAAATACGAAGCGTCAGCGTCGTTCTTTGCGTCTTCAGCGATCTGACCAACACTTACAAGCGCGCGCGGCGTGAATGGACTGCCGGCAAAACTACGCCGCAACTCTTCCACCGTTGCGCGCGCCTGGTCCCATTGCTTCGCGCGCGCGTATGACTGGGCAACGTAGTAAAGCGCTGCCGCGCGCGTCTCGCCGCCGGATGCAGGAATCGCATTCAGAGCGCTGACCGCGTCGGCTGTTTTCCTGACGCTCGCAGCGGCAATGACGCGACGTAGTTGTGCTTGCGAGTCTGCCGAGCCCGAAAACCTCGCGAAGGCGTCAGCGTAGGCTTGTGACGCATCAGAAAATCGTTTCGCTTCGTACAACTTGTCTGCACGAGCCATAGCCTCATCGGCCTTAGCGGGCGAAAGCGTCGAGCCCAGCCGCGCAATTGCCGCTGCGGCCGCCAGGCTTTCCGCAGACGCCGGTGCGTAAAAATAGAGACGGCGGTAGGACGCGAGCGCTCGCGTTGCATCAGAACTCTGTTCGTAGGTCAGGGCCGACAACAGAAGCGCCGCCGCGTCGTACTTCGCTGTCAGTTCGTGCAACAGCGGTGGAACCGCGCCGGCATTCCCGCTGCGCATCATGATGTTGGCAATTCGTAAGGTCGCTTCTCGCGCGCGAGTGGAGGCGGGATAACTGTCGAGCAGCTGTTCGTAAGTCGCGCGCGCCTCGGCTGGCTTGCCCGCCTGTTCGAGTGCACTGCCGCGCATCATAAGCGCATAGTCGCCCAGCAAGCTGTGATCGCGGATTACGTTTGCATCAAGCAGCGCAGCGCCGCCGGCAAAATCATTGGCATTAATTCTGATGCGAGCACGAACTATCCTCGCAAGCGCGGCAGCCTTCGTGCGCGGAAAATCTGATTCAATGCGCGCCACCACTTCTTCCGCGGGCAATACTCCGACACGCGTCATCGCGCGTAGACCTTCGAGTGCCCTTATCTCAGCAGGGGTTTGCTGTCGCGTCAGACAACTTGCCGTCATAAACGCCGGAAGAGAAGCGCCAATGACAACGGCGAGGCCTATCAGAATAAGCGTTAGACGATACTTCCCTAGTTTCTTCACAAACTTCTGCACCCCATAAAACAGTTTCGAGTTTCGGGTTTCCAGTTTCGAGTTTCCGTGCGCGAACAATCTTCCGATGTTCCCGCCAAGAACTGTAATTTCACGTCAAATCGGAAACTCGAAACCCGAAACTCGAAACCTGAAGCTTAGTCGCGTCTTACGCCGAAACCGTTGCTCCCGGATAAGCACTACCAAGCTTAGCCTGGTCGCCTTCGGCAAGCGTAGACACCAACTCATGGTGGAAGTAGTCGTACCGTTGCGCTACCTCCGGCTTGACGCGTTTGTCATACATCTGGCGCGAGCGATCGATGTATTCGCGCAAGCGCGCGTAGAGGTCACCCTGCGAGCGGCCTTCAGTGACCTTCTGTTCGTTATAGAGCTTGATTTCCGAAACCAGCAAACGAGCAAAACGGCGCGCGTCGGTATGGAGGCGACGCTCATCTTCACTTGCCACTTCAACCGGCAGTTCGACATCCGCGCCGTATCGTCGTCTCGGAGTTGCCGCTGGGGCCGGTGTCTCCGTCACTGCCGGCGGGGCGATCTCTGCCGCTATCTCCACTGGCATTTGAACCGGGGGAGCGGCCTCGACTTGCCCAAACCCAACCTGACTTTCGGGCGGCGGCTCAACTTGCGGTTCCGGTTCAGGCTCAATCCACTGTGGCTCTGGTTCAGGCTGGATTTCTGTGACTTCCGCCACCGGTGCGCTTTCTTCCACAACCGGCGTTATTTCGCCATATTCCGCTGTCGGCGTGTATGCCGGTTGCAAGTAAGCCTGGGGTTCTTCCGCTGTAGCTTCCTCTGCTGGAGCAGCTTGAGGCGCTGCTGACTCCTTCGCTGGAGCAGCGCGGCCGGCCAGCAACTCGACAGCCATTCCCGAAACGCGAACGAGCGTCTCGATAGCTTCCAAATTGATGGCTTCGGAATCAAGATCGGCGGAGTCGGCATACAAAACTGCCACTGTGCGATTACGCACGAGGAGTGGTACCGCAACAACCCGAGTGGGCGGCTCGTCACCCAGTCGGTTGAGGATCATATGATCTTCAGAGTGCGAACCCGGCCCGCCGCTCCACGGTGTGCGTGATCTCGCCGCGTTACCTACTGCTGTGTCTGCGGCAACTGCAAACGACATTTGGTGAATCGCGTTGTCGCCTACGGTCCCTTCAAAGCCTCGCCCGCGCCAACCAATACTCTGCCCGCCTTTGATCACGAAGAAAGCAACCCGCGGTGCAAAGGCCGCAGCACGGTTGACCAGGATCTTCAAGATATTCGCCTGCGATTCCTGCTCGTCTATTTCGGAGATGGCCGCCTTGACGATGGCCATGTCGCTTGAGGCTTTCGCGCGTGACGATTGAGAGGCAGCGAGGTCGACGCCTTCTTCGTGGGCCGCTCTCAGGTGTTCCAGAATAGAAGCCGCGACGCCGCCGTCAAGTTGAACTTCGGCTTGCCGGTCCAGGAGCTGGCTGAGCGACTCGTTGAGTTGGCTCTGAAGCGCGGCAATCTCTTGTTTGATACCACTCAGGCGCCCTTCGATATAGCTCTCTATATCGTGGCGCAAGCTATCTTCCAGTTGTCCACTGACCACAGGTTGTTCCTCCGTTGAAGGATCTTTTCGAACACGCGCTCTTTGCTGAGAATCATAACTGAGATCAACGCCAGTTGCTGAGACTTTCGGGGGCAGTGCGTCTCTTTAATGATTATGAACGTGCAGGAATCGGTGAGTCAAGAAGTGGTTTCTTTTAAGCCTGATTGACACCCTTTCAACCCTAAGCTATAAGTCCCAACGGTGCCGCCTCCCTGACACTCAATGGCACCCGACAGTACTCCATGGTTACTACCATCCTTATTGCCGATGATCACGACGATAACCGCGAGCTTTTGCGACTTTTGCTTTCCGGCGCGGGCTATGAGGTGCGCGAAGCAAGAGATGGCAGCGAATGCCTGGCGTTGGCCCGGGCCCAACCGCCCGACCTGATTCTCATCGACTTATCGATGCCCGTGCTGGATGGCTGGGGAGTTTTCCGGGAACTGAAAACGGACCAGCGCACTCGAACCATACCCTGCATGGCTGTAACGGCCCACGCCGAGCTGAATCGAACTGAGGCCCTCGAGACTGGTTTCAGCGCCTACATTTCGAAGCCCTTCAGCGGCGATGCCCTTTTGAAAACTGTTGCCACAGTGCTCGCAGCGCGGCAATCTGGCTAAAACCAGGAAGGTCTGTTGTTCCTGACTGCGACGAACACTCCCGACTCATTGCCCCGTGGTTGGGACATCGGTCCACATGTGCTCGACGATGCGCCACTGCTTCTTGCCCTCTCGTCGGAAAACTACGACTCCCCGCTGTCATACGCCAGATCGCCCGATTGTTCCGTCACCTTGCTATGCACGCGAAGGTCCGACGTATTCCCGGCAAGGGCCTTCTCAAACAGCTCGCGTATCGCCGCGCGGCTGGTTGTGCGGCTCCCGGTCGCTGTGAGGAACACCGCGTCTTCGGCATACAGTGCGATCACAGCGTCGAGGTTCTTGGCGCTCCATTCCTTCGCCCACTGCTGGCTGATTTGCGCGACGTCACTCGCGGCACGCGCACCGGCGGGACGAGACTGCGGGCTTACTGACCGCACGGCGCGGACATGCACCATCGCCATGAGCAGAAGTACTGCGAGGACACCCGTCATCAGAAGAGTTGCTGCGTTGCCTCTGGCGCAATAGAAACGCGCTCGCGGTGGAGATTCTGAACCTCGTTTCATTTCTCAATCTCCCTATTTCACGCCAAAACTGAATGCCCCCCAGAAACTTTCCCAGTCCGCTTCATTGCAACTCGTCGTGCATCTCTGCATAAACACAAGGCGCACCAACCACAAACCGCTGCGGTCAATTTTCATCGTGATTCTTCCTTCACGATCGGTGGTCATTTTTTGGGTCGCGCCGTTTCGGTTGTCGGCAAACACAGTTTTGCCGGCGAGGGGTTTGCCGTCGAATAGAACTTGAAACTCGAGGTTGTCGCCGACTGTTTTTGAGTAAGGATTCTCAAGCGGTGTGATTTCGAGTTTCAAACCGGCCAGTTTCTTGTAGGTTTCATCCCGGCTATCGCCGACCTGCAATAGCGTTTTGATAAAACGGCTGTAACGTTCGCGTCCTTCTTTCTTGCTTTCGCCCAACTTCTCGCGCTCAGCGACAATGTATTCCATTCCGTCTTCACGCACATAATCTTCAAATTTCTGCGGCTCGAGTTTGATATAAGACCAATTCCGTTCCAGCGCCAGCAGATAATTCCCAGCGCGGTTGGCGGAGAGTCTGTAAATCGGCATGGCATTGTCGACCAGCGAAGTTTTCAGATTCCACGTTCTAGAAGTTGAAAAAAGCCGAAACATCTGCGTTTTGGCAAGTTGAAACGGTCGTTCTTCACGGTCTTTGATTAAACCGTCGCCGACGTAAAGACGCACCACCGTCCTTTGGTTCGGCGCGGCGAAAAATGTTTCCGGCTCAAACCAATATTCATGGGCTAAAGCATTCGCTGAAAGAAAGAGTGCGAAGACTATCGTTGATAACAAGACTTTGATTTTCATGGTCTCAAATAGTT
>Ga0180086_1000105_pt1 | contig 10327 bp, 7 predicted proteins | sample EasRiv760_16_10D_FD_121778 | JGI IMG/M metagenome (GOLD analysis project Ga0180086, IMG submission 121778) | Soil microbial communities from meander-bound floodplain in the East River, Colorado, USA - East River metaG ERMLT760_16_10D | ecosystem: Environmental > Terrestrial > Soil > Floodplain ... | reverse complement strand
TTCTTCGAAAACTGTTTGTAGACCTTCTTATGAACGACCAAACGCGATGAGGCTGTGCAGCGTTGTCCTGAAGTTCCAAACGCGCCCCAGATTGCGCCTTCGATGGCGAGGTCGATATCGGCGTCGTCCATCACAATGATCACATTCTTGCCACCCATCTCGAGCGAGCAGATCGCGTTGCGCTCGGCACAAGCTGAAGCAACAATGCGGCCGGTTTCAGTTGAGCCGGTAAATGAGATCAAGCGCAGCGCCGGGTGATTGGTAATTGCAGCGCCGATGTTTTCGCCGTGGCCCGTCACCAGATTTACAACACCAGGCGGGATGCCCGCTTCTCCGCAGGCCTGGACCAGGTTGTAAGTGGACAGCGGCGTGTCTTCGGAAGGCTTTAGAACTACGGTGTTGCCGCAGACGAGCGCGGGAATCAGTTTCCACGAAGGTATCGCCATCGGGAAGTTCCATGGCGTAATCAATCCGCAGAGACCGACCGGCTGGCGCACGCACATTGCAAACTTGTCCGGCATTTCTGCCGGTGTGGTAAACCCGTGCAGCCGGCGTCCTTCACCGGCAGTGTAGTAAGTGCAGTCGATAGCCTCCTGCACATCGCCGCCGGCCTCTTTCAGGACCTTTCCCATTTCACGCGTCATGTCGGAGGTGAAGCGGTCTTTATTGCGGATTAGTATCTCACCTAAGCGGAAAAGAATTTCGGCGCGTTTCGGAGCAGGCAGGCTGCGCCAACCATCGTAGGCGCCCTGTGCCGCATTGACAGCCGCATTCACATCATCACTGGTAGAGAGCGGGAAACGACCGATAACGTCCTGAGTGTCAGCCGGGTTGATGTTTTCAAACACTTCCCCGGATTCACTCTGGACCCACTTGCCACCGATGTAGTTGCTGTAGGTTTTTACGGACGCGCGTGCCGGCGCTCTGGAGTGTTGTTTCGAGCTATTTTTTGCGAGAGTTTTTCTTGCTTGAGCCATTTTTTCGAGTTTCGAGTTTCGAGTTACGAGTTTCGGGTTTTTCAGCTAACTCGAAACCCGGAGCCCGAAACTCGGAACCAGCTATTGATATGTAAACTGAACAATTCGCGTCGTCACACGATCTCTTACGAAGCGCGACACCTGCAGGACAATCGGATCGCCGGTTTTCAACCCACTTATAACGCGTTGGAAATCCGCGAGCGTTGTTACCGGTATCCGGTTAATGCGCGTGATGACGTCACCTTCGTTAAGTGCCTGTTGTCCGCCCGTGCCGCGCACCTCAGCCGCCAACCCATTAGGATCAACTTCCTTCACATAGAGACCGTGCACTCCCGTGAGATGCTTATCCGTAATTAGCTGTTGCGTCAGCTCAGCGAGAGTAACTCCCAGGTGCAGCCCGTTTCCTTTCGGATCGGATTCTTTTTCTTTGGGTTTGGGAGCACCAGGATCATCAAGCTCGCCCAGTTGCTGGGGCTTGGGTCGCTCACCAAGCACAATGTTGGCGCTAAGTTTTTCCAGCTTGCCATCGCGGTCCCGCAGGAAAGTGAAGGCAGCGGTTTCGCCCACCGGACTCGCCGCAACTTTCTGAATCAGATCCTGCGCGCTGGCCACCGGCTGACCGTTGAATTCAGTGATGATGTCACTCGACTGCATGCCTGCTTTTGCTGCTGGTGTCGGTTGGCCATCCTTGGTTGGTTGGACATCCATAATGATCGCGCCCTTTGCCTCGGGCAGACCATAGACCCTGGCAAATTCATCTTTGACTGACTCGAGCGTAACGCCCAGGTAACCTCTGCGAACTTTCCCTTGCGCGAGAATTTGGCGATAGACGAAATTTGCCTCCACCGCCGGCAGGGCAAAGCCGATCCCGTTGTAGTCTCCAGTGGAAGTCGCGATCTGGGAGTTGATCCCAATCACCTCGCCGCGCATATTCACCAGTGGTCCGCCACTGTTTCCGCGATTGATCGCGGCGTCAGTTTGCAGGAAGCGCTGAAAGTTTGTGAAGAAGGGAGTCTCTCTTTCTTTTTTCGAGATAATGCCGGCGGTGACTGTTTGGTCGAGGCCAAAGGGCGAACCAATCGCCAACACCCAATCGCCGACCTGAGCTGCATTGGAGTCGCCAAGGGTGACGGTGGGTAGATCCTGCGGGGCGTCGATCTTTATAACCGCCACGTCCGTTTCCTCATCGATACCGACAACCCGGCCGCGATATTTTTCGCCGGACTGCAAGCCGACAATTATTCGCGACGATCCTTCAACCACGTGCTCGTTCGTAAGAATGTAGCCTTTGGGACTGACGATGAAACCGCTACCCACGCCGCGCGAAGGGCGACGCGCCTGACGACGAAACATGTCGAGCAAAGGATTATTGGACGACTGGTCGTCTTTATCTTCGTTATCTTTGTCGCTGACCTCCGTTGCAGCCGTAAGCGTTTCAATGTTCACGACGGCAGGCTCTACACGCCTGGCGATCTCGGCAAACGAAGCGGAGAGCGCTTCCGGTGCATGCGCGATCTGCACTTCGTTTTGCGCCACGGTTGGACGCCCGGAGAGCATCGCGCCCACACCAATTCCTGCCAGTAGGCAGACGGCGCCGAGGGCGACGATCCAAACGCGGAGCTTCCGCAAAATAGCCCGTTCATTGAGAATTGTTTGGTCTTCAGCAAGGTCGAACATAAACACCACCTTCGAAAAAAGCTGCAAGTCGGAGCCCCCGATCAAGCCACTAAAGACAAGTGACCACCGGGCGCAATGGGAAGGCCTGAGTATAACTAATGCGAGACGCTTCGGCAAAAGATAGGCGGGACGGGAACAGGCAGGAGCAGGCGGCAGGAGCAGAGAATACGAGATTTTCCATTTAAAACAAGGCAAACCTGTTCTTGAAGGGGTAACTCGTCGGTTGGAGTGACTCGTCGGTTCCAATGGAATCGGTTTCAATGGAAAAATGATGAAAAATGAGAAATGGAAAATCTCGTCTTCTGTCTTCTGCCGCCTGCTCCTGCCGCCTGCCTCCTATCACTTCACGGTCTCAACAGCACTTTCAAAACGCCTTTCTTGCCGGCGCGCTCCATAGCGTGCAGACCCCGGGCAAGCGGATACTCCTCGCTGATCAAGCTATCAATGTCGATGGCGCCTTTTTTCAAGAGATCCAGCGCGGGTTGGAATCGGCCGCAACGTGAACCCACAATACTAATCTCGTCAACAACGAGCCGCGCTTGATCGATCTCATCGAGCTTGCCTGGTCCCTGAAAAGTCGACTTCAGCACCAACGTCCCGCGAGGGCGCAATAGCTCCAACGCCCCGACGAAGCCGGAAGGTGAGCCCGACGCCTCTACCACTAAATCAAACTCGCGCTTTCGTTTGGCGGCTGCTCTTGGGGTAGTCGTTTCGATACCGCGCCGCTCCGCAATGCGTAATTTTTCGGCGTGCTTACCGATCAACAAAGTGCTGGCCCCGCTCAACGCAATCACTTGTGCGCAAAGCAGGCCCAGCTTGCCGTCGCCGATAATCGCAACTCGATGCGAGCTTTTGATGGCAACACGTTCCATGATGCCGCACGCCGCGGCGAGTGGTTCGGCGAAAACGGCATGCTCGTCAACGACTTTATCAGGCACGAGCAAGAGGTTCGTTATTGGCAAACGCAAAAACTCAGCATGCGCCCCGTCTCGTCCAACTATGCCGAGCACCGTCCTATGTCGACAGTGGCGCGGATCTCCCGCCTGACATAGTTCACACTTGCCGCAGCCCGCGTTGATCTCACCGACAACTCTTTGGCCTACCAGCGATCGATCTGGCGCTTCCTCCACCACGCCAACAAACTCGTGACCAATGGTTCCCTTGAATCCTGCATAGCCGCGCGCGATTTCCAGGTCTGTGTTGCAGATGCCGGAAAGCAGCACGCGTACGAGAGCTTCGGGACCGGGCTCCGGCTTTTCAATCTCGCGGACCGCCAGTTTCTTTTTCTCGACTCTTAAAGCTCTCATAAAAACAAATCTCAAGATCGTTTAGAGACGGGACTTGTCCCGCGCGTTACGGTGCGGCGGACAAGTCCGCTGTCTAAACAACGCTGCCCCAAACGATGACAGGCAGGAATGCCTGTCCCACTTAGAAACTTTTTGTTCGCGTGTAGACGTTCTGCGAAGTGAGCTCAACTGTCTGTTTACGCCCGGCGACGTTAAGGGGCAGACGCCACTCGAGATTCTCTTCGCCCGTCAATTGCGCGTGCAGCCACCAACTGCCTTGACTAACAACCACCGACGTCTGGCCCTGCTTGTCCAGTTTGGCGGACACGGGAGTCCGACCCTTCATGCGCTCGCTCAGAAAATCATCGAAACGTTTGCCCGCACGTCGCTCCGTAAAGTACTCGTGACGCGCGGCGACAATATCGATCGGATAAAGGTCCACAGCTATGTCGAGGGCGTCAGCACGACTATCGGCTGGAGATCGCAACACAATCTGCAATGTGGTCTCGGCATTTGTGGTTTGCGTGTCTTTGTCGAGTTCGTGAGGAAGTTTGCTATAGACAAGCCAACCCGAGACGAAGATCGCGACCACCAGGGCCGCACGAAGAAAAACCGTAAGGAGGCTATATGAGATGCTCGTCGTTTTCACGTCTCAAATGTGGGACAGGCATTCTTGCCTGTCTTCTTCTCAAAACCGGCAAACAGGCAGGAATGCCGGTCGGTATCGAAACTGACAGGCAGGAATGCCTGTCCTACTTATTGTCATTTCCGCAAAGCGCGAACGTACGTAACCAGGGAGTCGATCTCCTGTTCCGAGACTTTCTTTCCATACGCCGGCATCTTGCCCTTGCCGTTCATGATGGAGTTGAATATTCGCTCGTCACCTACCCGGCCCTGCCACTCGGAATCGGCCAGATTTCGAGCATGTTTCGATTTGCCCTATGACGTTTTTGCTCGACCATCTCTTCCATGACACGAAGCACAGTTTTTGGCATACAACTCAGCAGCACTTCTGGCGCTGACATTGCCAACCGTAACGGGCTCGCCGCTCATTGTTCGGCTCGCGAACTCTCCGCCAAATGCCAGGGCAAGGAAGATAAGTAACAATGCATATCCCATCGATCCGGTTCTCCGATTTTGCAACTGGTCTGGCTTCGTGGGGAGCTGCAATGTTTTCCTGATTTCCGGAACCTGGAAATTCAGCAGTCAGTCTATGATGAAATCAATGATACCGAAGCCGGAATGTTTTGTGTATCCGTCAGAGTCAATCTTGCTGGGGTTGAAACGTTTTGGAATGCGAAGTAAGCTCAGAGTGCAATTCCAGAACAGTAACGCAAACTGTTAGTTTGCGTCGGTAGCCAACGCTCAAGTTAGTGGCGACGAACCGCCCGCAAACTATCAAGCACCCCAGCCGGGCTGCCCGGCTGGGGACCCCGCACAGTTTGCGTTACGAAGTGAATGAGTGTCAGTCTGCCTGGTAATAACCGGCCGGGTGGTAAGAGGGAATTTGGAAATAACTCCGGATAAATTTCGCGACGAATGCGGGGTCTTCGGTATCTATGGCCACGCTGACGCCGCTCGTCTGACTTATCTCGGCCTCTTCGCACTACAGCATCGCGGCCAGGAATCATGTGGCATCACCTCATCGAACGGATCAGAACTGCGCCTGGAACGGGCCATGGGACACGTCGCCGACGCGTTTGACCAATCAACTCTTGATCGCTTACCTGGCGCCAGCGCAATCGGGCACGTTCGCTACTCCACTGCCGGCGACGTTTCAATACGCGAAGCCCAGCCTTTTCTTGTTACCTGCCAGCATGGACAGATCGCCGTTTGCCATAACGGCAACTTGCCTTTCGCTCGCGAGGAGCGACGCAAGCTCGAACGCGAAGGCGCGATTTTTTCCGCCACTTCCGACACAGAAGTAATTCTGCACGGCGTTGCCCGGTCTAAAGCATCGTCAGTTCGAGAAGCCATACCGGAAGTTTTGCGAAACACGGAAGGTGCGTTTTCCATGCTCTTCCTGACGCCTTCGGAGCTGATAGCGACTCGCGACCCGCGTGGCTTTCGCCCGCTGGCCCTCGGACGCTTGGGAGATGCGTGGGTGGTGGCTTCAGAAACGTGCGCCTTCGATCTCATCGATGCGCAGTATGTTCGCGACGTCGAACCTGGGGAGATGCTGGTGATCAGCCAGGATGGTTTGCGTTCATCTCATCCCTTGCCGGAACAAAAGCCTTCGATGTGCCTGTTCGAGCACGTCTATTTTGCGCGACCCGATTCGTTGATCTTCGCTCATTCCGTAAATGAATCGCGTCACAAGATGGGCAAGCGGCTGGCTATAGAACAGCCTGCTGATGCGGATCTGGTCGTGCCCGTGCCTGACTCAGGCACCGTCGCGGCCATCGGTTATTCGGCGGAAAGTAAGATCAGTTTTCGTTTTGGCCTGGTGCGTAATCATTATGTGGGCCGCACCTTCATCGAGCCGCGCCAGGCCATTCGCTCATTCGGCGTCCGGATCAAACTCAATCCGGTGCGTCATTTGATCGAAGGCAAGCGCGTGGTACTAATTGACGACTCGATTGTGCGCGGCACAACCTCAAAAAAGATTGTGAGGATGGTGCGTGAAGCAGGCGCGAAAGAGATCCACCTGCGCATCAGTTGCCCCCCCACAATCAGTCCCTGCTACTACGGGATTGACACTCCCAACAAAGCCGACCTGATCGCCGCGCAAATGTCAGTTGAGGAGATTTGCAAGTTTATCGAAGCCGACTCACTTGGCTACCTTTCGCTCGACGGAATGATCGAGGCGATCGGCATTAGACCCGATTCTTCCTGTGTTGCCTGCTGGAACGAGAAGTATCCGACGCGTATTACGAGCGAAGCAGAAACAATGCATGAGCGCGATCACGAAGCGGTTGCTGCAGACGGTTAGGTTGGACGAAATACAAATGCGGTGCTAATTCCCCCGTAACTTGTCAGCTCCAAACATGAGGGTAGAGTTTTGGCGAAGCGATCGCTGAAAGGCTGCGGCTGCGCAATTGCTGTTTTGGTAGTTGTGCTTGGCGCCGCGGGCTATGCCGGTTGGAAATATGTATTGCCCTGGTGGCAGACGAAGCCTCCGCCGCCCTCAGGTGGAGAACTTCAGATTCACGTTCTCGATGTTGGACCTGGTAATGGTGATTCGATTTTAATTATCGCGCCCGGCGGCAAGACGGTCCTGATTGACTCCGGTGATACGGGCAAAGGTAAAGTCGTGCTGGAGGCGCTGAAGCGCCACAACATTCAGCAGCTCGACTATTTTATCGGCACACATCCGCATCCCGATCATATTGGCGGCGCAGACGAAGTCTTCAAAGCGACTAAGGTCTTGATTGTTATCGATAATGGCCTCGAGCCTGATCTGCCTGAGTCGTTAGCTTCCCCAATAAAAGCGCCCGACGCCTCGGCTGGGAAGAAGCCCGCTAACAATAAACCAGCCGGCAAGAAGCTCGACAAGTCGGCAACAATCACTAAGTTTTACGATGAGTACAAGAACGCAATCACTCAAAGCGGCGCGCATTATGAGAAGGCGCAGGCCGGCGCGAAGTATGACCTTGGCGGAGGTGCTCGCCTGACAATACTCGCGCCCAGCGAGCCCTTCTTCACCAGGGAGCAGATGAAGACAGGCGGCAATGTGACTAACGCCAATTCCGTTGTTATGCGGCTCGACTATGGTGATTTCTCAATGCTGCTGCCTGGCGATGCCGAAGAGCAGACCGAGCATCGGATGCTTACCAGGGATGTGAATCTCAAAGCAAGGATTGTTAAGGTGGCGCACCACGGTTCGAAGTATGCGACCTCGCAGGATCTGATAGATCGGCTGAAGCCTGAAGTGGCGATCATTTCGTGTGGCGAGTGGAACCGGTATGGTCATCCTTCACAAGTAGAACTGGATCGCCTGCGGGCGGCGAATGTGAAACTCTACCGCACAGACTTGCAAGGCGAGGTCTCAATCACCACCAGAGGCAAAGAGAGCGACTACGCAATCAAGACCGCAAAAGAGGCTAAAAGTGATTTGTGGGTTGGACGCTTAGCTCAAAAGGACGATTCATCGCGTTCAGGGTTTATCGCCTATGGCGACTTTGGGCCGCCGCCACGGCAACCGAAAGATAAATCTGCGAACAAACAATAGCTAAGAGCCACCTCGTCTTGGTCCGTGCCGATCCTGGTTGTATTCCGGTTGGTGCAGGTTTCGGCCTGAGTATGAATAGAGAAACTATGCAGCCGGCGGGTTTTGTAATATATTGACCCGCACCCGCGTGGGCTAATTCGGACATAACTCGCGAATCCGCGTTTTTGCGAATCAAGGCACGCTTCGGACTCTCTTTGAGGTTTCGTTTTTCTCATCCGGCTGCCTGCCATCTTCACGTCGACCTGTGGCCCTCAATGAGCGTCCACTATCCAACTGTGCATCTCCAAAACAAGGATAGATAAAAATGGCTCAAGAGAACTCCGACAAAAAGCCGTTGCTGCTCTTCTATTCGTATTCGCGCAAAGACGAAAGATTCCGCAACCAACTGTCCAACTCTCTATCAGGGCTGAAACGAGAAGGAGCGGTCAAAGAGTGGCACGATCGGGAGATTACGGCTGGGGAGCAATGGGCGGACGAGATAGACGAACACCTGGAGGAGGCCGATCTAATTCTTCTGCTAGTTAGTCCCGACTTCATCGCCTCTGAATATTGTTATGGGAAAGAGATGACACACGCCGTGAAGAGGCATGACGCTGGTAAGGCTCGTGTCGTTCCAATTATTGTCAGGCCCTGGGATTACAGCGGGACGCCATTTGCCAAATTACAAGCCTTGCCCAAGGATGCGAAGGCCGTAACGCTGTGGCCCAAACGCGACCTGGCCTGGCTAAGTGTTTACCAGGGAATACGCAAGCTCGTACAAGAGATCGCAGTTGGTGTGGGATCAAAGCAAACTGCTGGTGCTTCATCGATCATCGCCTCGGCGGACGCCGCACCTTCAACTGTTGCCAAACCAAAGAAAGTAATAAAGAAGAAACCCCGTGGCGGGCGTTCCCCGCGCTCTTCGTCCAAACCAAGCGCAACTCTCCGGGCCACCTCAAAGAAGATTGCTGAGCGGCTGGCTAAACGCCCTGGTGGACACCCTCGCCGAACGATCTACGATGCTCGTAATAGTGAGACTCTTCCCGGCAGAATCGCACGTCGCGAGGGTAAACCGCCAAACGGTGATCGAGCTGTGGATGAAGCTTATGAATGGCTCGGAATTACTTATCACTTTTTCTGGGACGTTTTCCAACGAGACTCAGTTGACGGGAAGGGAATGCCACTTGAAGCCACGGTTCACTTTGGCAAAGACTTCAACAATGCTTTCTGGAACGGGAAGCACATGATAATTGGCGATGGCGATGGCAAGTTGTTTAATCGTTTCACTATCGCAATTGATATAGTGGCCAAGGAATTCACCAACGGTGTAGTGCAGGCTGATACCAAGTTGACATATTGGGAGCAGTCAGGCGTACTCTTCAACTCGATTGCTTGTGTCTTTGCCGTTTTAACCAAACAGTATGCACTTAAACAGACAGCAGATAAGGCCGACTGGCTGCATGGCGCAGGTCTCCTTGGTCCAAAAGTGAAAGGGGTTGCTCTTTCATCTCTTGCCGCTCCGGGGACGGCCTATCATGACAAGCTTTTGGGTAAGGATCCACAACCGGCGAACATGAGTAAATACGTTCGCACCGCCGACGACAACGGCGGCATCCATATCAACACAGGGATTCCCAATCATGCCTTCTACCAGGTGGCGAAGACCTTGGGGGGCTACGCCTGGGAGCGAGCCGGACGCATCTGGTATGAAGCGATGCGCGATAAGCAGTTGAAGCCCCAGGCGCGTTTCACCGATTTCGCGCGGATAACGATAGAGAACGCGAGCCGTCTGTTCGGAGTCAGAAGCGACGAGGCAAGGGCGGTCCGAGATGGCTGGGCAAAGGTTGGGGTCAAGCCTGCCAGATCATGAGTTTCCTGCGGGTCCAACCAGGATTATCCTGAGAATATTTTCCAACGAGCGGGCTTAAATGAAACAATCCATTGCTTACCGTGATGCTGGTGTTGACATCGACGCTGCAACGCGCGCCACAGATAAGATCAAAGAGCTGGCGCGGTGCACTTTCAACCAACGCACGCTTTCCGAGATCGGAAGTTTCGGAGGGATGTTTGACGGTGCATTCCCGCAGTTAAAACAGCCGGTTTTGGTTGCCTCGGCGGATGGTGTCGGTACGAAGCTGAAGATTGCGTTCATTACCGGAGTGCACAACACCGTCGGCCGCGATCTGGTAAACCACTGTGTAAATGACATCCTGGTGCAGGGCGCGCGCCCCCTCTTC
>Ga0180086_1000104_pt1 | contig 10363 bp, 8 predicted proteins | sample EasRiv760_16_10D_FD_121778 | JGI IMG/M metagenome (GOLD analysis project Ga0180086, IMG submission 121778) | Soil microbial communities from meander-bound floodplain in the East River, Colorado, USA - East River metaG ERMLT760_16_10D | ecosystem: Environmental > Terrestrial > Soil > Floodplain ... | reverse complement strand
TTCGCAGATCTCACCCCCACCCGAACCCTCCCCCCTCTGAGGGGGAGGGAGGGGAGGGGGGTGCGGGAAATCTGTGGTTCATTCGAGAAGTCTTTGATCGGAGGAGGAATCATGAAACGCGAGGTCATCAGGAGTGACAAGGCCCCCAAAGCCATCGGCCCCTACGAGCAGGCGCTGAAAATCGACGGCTGGGTTTTCACCTCTGGCCAGATACCCCTGGATCCCCAGACCGGGGCCATGGTTGAAGGGGGCATCGGAGCCCAAGCGCGACAGGTGTTGGAGAACCTGCGGGCCGTTCTGGAGACAGCGGGAACGTCCATGAGCCGGGTCGTGAAAGCCACGGTGTACATGACGAATCTCGGCGACTTCCAAAAGATGAACGAGGTGTATGCCGAATACTTCCCCCAGGACAAGCCGGTGCGATCCACAGTCGGCGTCGCCTCGCTGCCCCGCGGGGCCATGGTCGAGATTGACCTGGTCGCCCAGGTCTGACCTGCCCGGTCTTCCCCAGTGACGGGAGCACCCCAGGCGGCGGCCGGGTTCCTCGAGGGCCTCATCCCTCAATCCGGCGTTGCCGGATCCCAGCAGGGCGCGTCCACAGCGAATATCGAATAGGGAACCATCCGCCTGCGTCAGTTGTTATTGACGGGTGAAGGTTCATAAACTAGAGTGAATCACTCCCACAACAGTCAACAGCGCAAGAAGGAGGGGAAGCTCGTGAAGAAATTGGCGGTCTTTGCAATGGTGGCGGCTCTCGTTCTGGCCGTGGGGGCTCCGGCGTATGCCTTCAAGTGTCCGTCCCTCATCAAGCAGGCGAACGAGCAGATGGCCAAGATGGATTCGAACAGCGACAAGGTGAAGAAGGCCAAGGCGCTGGTCGAAGAGGCGGACAAGCTGCACAAGGCCGGCAACCATGCCGACTCCGTGAAGAAGGCCGAAGAGGCCCTGTCCGTACTTCAGTAGCTCCTTCCGATCTCGAACACACCGTGGCGGGCCACCCGGGATTTGCCGGGTGGCCCGTTCTGCTTTCTGGTCTCCTGACCGGATAGCACGCGAAGCGGGGCAAGGGCCCCCCATCCTGCCTGCCTCCCGGCAACAATTTCCGTGCGAAGCGAGGAGGGCCAGGCATTTCCTTGCCGAGGTGGCCGGCACGCAGTATGCTCTCCAGGGGTTTCGGGGCGGCTGATGCCAGCAGGCGCACTCCGCTTCGAGTGACCGGCACCCCCGAGCGATTCCCGCAGGGGCACCCGCCAGGAAGGAGGCCAGTGTGATCCCCGCCCACAAGTACACCGTCACCCCCCGAATCCCAGACCGCCTCAAGGACCTCCTGCGAATTGCCATGAACCTGTGGTGGACCTGGGACCCGGAGGCCCTGGAACTGTTTCGCCGCCTGGATCGCATCCTGTGGGAGCGGTGCTACGCCAGGCCGATCCGGATGCTGGGCCTCGTCTCGCAGGAACGGCTGGCCGAACTCGTGGGCGACGAAGGCTACCTGGCCCACCTGGACCGGGTCGGCGCCAAACTGTCGAGTTACCTGGAACGGCCGACATGGTTTGGCCAGACCCACTCGGCGAGCAGCCTCTACGTGGCGTATTTCTGTGCGGAATTCGGGATCGTTGAGGGTATGCGGCTGTATTCCGGTGGGTTGGGGATCCTGGCGGGGGATCACCTGAAGTCTGCCAGCGATCTGGGCATCCCATTGGTGGGGGTGGGCCTGCTCTACCGGCGGGGCTATTTCCGCCAGTACCTCAACGCCGATGGCTGGCAGCAGGAGGAATATCCCCAGGCGGATTACTATACCCTGCCCCTCGCCTTGGAGCATCGGCCGGACGGCAGCCCGCTGACCGTGGAGGTGGAGTTCCCCGGCCGGAAGGTCCAGGCCCAGATCTGGCGGGCTCAGGTCGGCCGGGTTCCCCTGTACCTGCTAGATAGCGATTTCGAGGCCAATGCGGTGGAGGATCGCGCCATCACCGGGTACCTGTATGGTGGCGATCGGGACACGCGGATTCGCCAGGAACTCCTGCTCGGTGTGGGAGGGATCCGGGCCCTGGAGGCCCTGGGCATCCAGCCCACGGTGTGCCACCTCAACGAGGGGCACTCGGCCTTCCTGGCCTTGGAGCGCATCCGGCGCCTGATGGAGCGGGATGGGGTCAGCTTCGCAACGGCTCGGGAGGCGGTCGCGGCCAGCAACGTCTTCACGACCCACACATCGGTCCCGGCCGGCACCGATGTGTTCACCCCAGACCTGATGGAGCGATACTTCGCGCCATACGCCGCACAACTGAACCTCAGCCGCGAGGATTTTCTCGGGCTGGGACGCCGGAATCCCGCGGACAAGAATGAACCCTTCTCCATGGCGGTGCTGGCCATCCGGCTCTCATCGGCCACCAACGCCGTCAGCGCCCTGCACGGACGGGTCACACGGCGGATGTGGTCCGGGATGTGGCCCGACGTCCCCGTGGATGATCTCCCTCTCACCTCCATCACCAATGGCGTCCATGTCCGGGGATGGCTCTCCCGCGACATGGCCGAGCTGTTTGACGCCTACCTCGGCCCGCACTGGATCTCGCATCCGGCCGACCAGTCCATCTGGGAGCGGGTGGATCAGATCCCGGATGCGGAACTCTGGCGGACCCACGAGCGACGGCGGGAGCGGCTCGTGGCCTTCGCCCGACGGCGCCTCCGGATGCAGCTCGAGCAGCGGGGTGCCCCGCCCGCCGAGCGCGAACAGGCCGAGGAGGTCCTGGACCCCAAAGCGCTCACGATCGGGTTCGCGCGGCGATTCGCCACCTACAAACGGGCCACCCTGCTGTTCCTTGATCCCGAACGGCTGGCGCGCATCCTGGGTGATCCGCAGCGGCCGGTGCAGATCATCTACGCCGGCCAGGCTCACCCGGCGGACCACGAGGGCAAGGACTTCATCCGGTAGGTCGTGCACTTCGCCCGGCGGCCGGAGTTCCGCCACCGGATCGTCTTCCTGGAGGACTACGACATCAAGGTCGGGCGCTACCTGTATCAGGGTGTGGACGTCTGGCTGAACACCCCCCGTCGGCCCCTGGAGGCCAGCGGGACCAGCGGCATGAAGGCCACGGCCAACGGGGCCATCAATATCAGCGTCCTGGATGGCTGGTGGGATGAAGCCTATGACGGGACGAACGGGTGGGCCATCGGGCGCGGCGAGGAGTACCAGGATGCCGCCTACCATGACCAGGTGGAGAGTCAGGCCATCTATAAGATGCTGGAGGGCGAGGTGGTACCGATGTTCTACACCCGGGGCCGGGACGGCCTGCCGCGGGAATGGATCCGGCGGATGAAGCACGCCATGCGCACCGTCTGCCCGGTCTTTAGCGCCTACCGGATGGTGAAGGAATACACGGAGCGGATGTATCTTCCCGCCGGAGGGCTCTGGGACATCCTGGCGGCAAACGGCCTGGAGCGGGGCGGGGCGCTGGCTGCGTGGAAGGAGCGGGTGGGCGCCCACTGGAAGGAGGTGGCCGTGCTGGAGGTCGCGGCCGAGCTGGTTGTGCCGCTGGAGGTGAGCACCACGCGGCCGGTCCGTGCCGAGATTGCCTTGGGGTCGCTCAGTCCAGAGGACGTCTCGGTCGCCCTGTATTCCGGTCCCCTTGCCGCGGGGAGCGAGATCGCATCCGCGACCGTCTCGGACATGAAGGTCGAGGGGAGTCCCCGGCCCGGTGTGTACCTGTATACGGGAATGCTGCAGGGGCGGACGACCGGCCTGCACGGCTTCCAGGTCCGCATCCTGCCGGCGCACGAGGATCTCGCCAGCCCTCTCGCCATGAACTGCATCGCGTGGGGGTAGGGGAGGACGCGAGCCGAGAGCCGCGTGCCGACACCCGGGAGGGGAACCCGCCGGGACAGCCGAAAATCTGGTGGACCGGATGCTTGGGCTGTGGTATGAAAATGGCCGTCGATGATTCGCCGCAGTTCGCTGGCAGGTGGCAAGCGGGCGCTTAGCTCAGCCGGTTAGAGCGCCGTCTTCACACGGCGGAGGTCGCTGGTTCGATCCCAGCAGCGCCCACCAGGAGTATGCGAGGGGTTGGCCGAAGGCGGACAGCCCCTCTTTCTTTCTCCGACCGGCATCAATGAGGGAGACGGAAAGCCCGGGTGAAATTTCGGGAGGCCTTCGTGGACGCGGTCCGCATACCCTGGGCAGCATGTGGGGTTCAGGGATGACACTGCAAAGGCTCTGGCAGCGGCTCAAGCACGGGTACAGGCGCGTGAACGCATTCCTGGAGCAGTTTTACCATTTCGGCCCCAGCGCCCACGGGATTCAGGGAGTCCTCCACGAGTTTCTCGACGGTCCGCCGGACGGGGTCCGACTCACGTGGACACAGGGGCGGCACGGCCCCGCCTGCGTGGCGCATGACAGGCGCGGGACGTACAGGATCGACCTTGCCCGGCGGGAAGGTGATTGGGCGGCTCACGCCTGCTCCTGCCTGGGATTCCAAGAGTTCCGGCGAGAGTGTCGCCACCTCCGGGCCGCCCGCGAGGCCCTCGCGTCCGGGGATGGCGAGCGGCTGCCCCAGCGGGGATAACACGAATCGACGTCTCGGGAAGCGTCCGCACGACCGACGCTGCGCCACGCGCCCTGCCCCGCGCCATCCAGGGTTATGAGACTTGCTGCCCCAGCCGATTCCAGGCGCTGGTCCGACGAGGCTGTCCGGGCCGCAACTTGGCGTCGGGATTTGGACGTATTTCCATTGAAAGGCAAGGGGAGAAACTGCATGAACGGAATGAGCGCAGCCGTCGGCAAGGGGGCTCGAGGAACAAGGCGGTGGTGGCACGGCCTTGCTGTGGTGGTGGTGAGCGGTGTCCTCTTTCTGCATCTGCTGAGCGGCTCCGCCATTGCCGCGCGATCTCGGGTGAAGCAGCCTGAGGCCTCGGCGCCTGCCGCTCCGGCCTGGATCACGATCAATGCCGCCACGGGGGATATCCTGGCCAGTCAGGAACCGGACCGAGCTGGCGCCCCCGCCTCCATGACGAAGATGATGCTGGCCCTCCTGGTGATGGAGGCCGTCAAGGACGGCCAGTTGAAGCTGTCGGATCCGGTGCAGACATCGAAGCTGGCGAGCAAGATGGGTGGCTCCCAGGTGTATCTCAAGGAGGGGGAGACATTCCCCGTGGAGGAGATGATGGCGGCGCTGCTCATCGGCTCCGCCAACGACGCCGCGGCGGCGCTGGCCGAGCGATTGGCCGGCAGCCTGGAGGGGGCGGTGCGACGGATGAACGAGCGGGCGGCTGCCTTCAAGCTGCCCCAGACACGCTTCGGATCGGTCCACGGCCTTCCGCCCGGGCCCGGGCAGGAGGGGGATGTGACCACGCCGCGGGATATGGCCCGTCTCTCCCAAGAACTGCTGAAATTCCCCGACGTCCTCCGGTGGACATCCACGCTCGAAGCTCCCTTCCGCCAGGGGACCTTCACTCTTCGCAACAGCAATCACCTGATTGACCGCTTCCCAGGCGCGGATGGGCTGAAGACGGGTCATTTCCTGGAGGCGGGGTACAACCTCGCCGCCAGCGCCACGCGCGGCAATCTGCGCCTCATCACGGTCGTGATGGGCGCGCCCACGAACCGGGCGCGCTTCGCCGAGGCCGCGCGGCTCCTCGAAGAGGGATTCGCCCGGTACGTCGAGGTGACCGTGGCCAAGGCCGGCGAGCCGCTGGCTGCAGAGGTCCGCCTTCCCAGGGCGACGAGCGCCTTCCGCCCGGTCGCCAGCCGGGAGCTGCGGGTTCTCGTGAGGCGGGAGGAACGGGAGTCCATCCGCACGGCCCTGGAGGTTCAAGCCGGCCTGCGGGCGCCCGTGGGCAAGGGCCAGCAGGTCGGCATCCTGGTTGCCCGGCTCGGAGATCGGGAGGTCGCCCGCCTGCCGGTGGTGACACCGGCGGACGTTCGACGGTCCTTCTTCTGGTGGCTCACGCCCTGGCGGTGAAGGCCGCTGGAATTCGTGCCAATTGAAAATGAAAAACCGACAACCGGCAACTGAGAATGAAGGGACGCCAGAGATCGCGAATACTCCTTCTGCGACACCTCGTGGCCGGCCTTCCGGAAGATGGATCTGCTCCGCGCCATCCGCGGCCACCAGCAGCGCCAACGCCGTTTCGGGCGCTGACCCCCACGCCCCAGGAGTTGGCCCCTGACCGCTGAGACTGTGCTCTTCGCGGGACGGAGGAGACCGCTCACCCACTTCCCCATGGGCACTGTCCGCGTGAGGTGCGGGAGGGGTCGACGTCGTTGGCTCGTCGGGCGGGCGGCTCGCCGTCGCCACGGAAGCTCCCGGCCTGGTCGGCCAGCTCGCGGAGCCGTCGCCGGACCAGAGATTCAGCGTCCCCTCGGGACAGGCGCGGTCAGGTCCGACCTCGTCGGCTCGGTGCCAAGCCCCGATCTCTTCCAAGACGTCCCGCTCGTCGGTGGTCCCGCAGGGGAGGGTCTCCGGCGGGCAGATCCGGCGCAGGACCTCGGGGCCAGTGGAAGATTCGAAGTGGTGGCTCTGTGTACTTTGCCATGGTGCGGATGAGCGAATCATCCTCGAACCAGGGGACGGGAAAAGCGGAAAATCTCTGGATCTCTCAGGGGGCGATGATATTATGATGAAGAGCCTTTCGCCTCTCTTGTGCCGACCCACCTTGCGAAAGGGCTCTCTGTCCGGGTGGAGCGACGCGGATCAGATCGGCCGAATGAAACAAGACATGCCAGACGTCCAGATCCCGGAACACCCCAAGGGTCCCGACCTTTCGGGCCTCAAGATCGACGAGCGAGCGCGACGCGATCCGGGGCGTTTCAAATGGTTGCGATGGTGCGCCGCCGGGTTGGGGGGCTTACTTCTCATGTCAGCCGTCGTTCTTGCGCTCAAAGCGAAGACACCCGCGGTAGAGGTGATGACGGTGCACGCCAGCCAGGCGGGGCGGCCTGCATTGCTGAACGCGAGCGGGTATGTGACGCCCCGGCGGCGTGCCACGATCGCGGCCAAAATCACTGGCCAAGTCAACGAGATACTCATCGAGGAGGGGATGCGCGTCCAGCCGGGCCAGATTCTCGGAACCCTCGACGATTCGGATGCCCAGGCGCGCCTGGTCTCCGCCCGGGCCGACCGCAACGCGACCGAGGCGACGCTGGCCGATCTTCGGATCAACCTCGCCAACGCCGAGCGCGAACGGCGGCGCATGGAGGCGTTGTGGAAGGACGGGGCGATTAGCGAGCAGATCCTCGATCAGGCGCGAATGACCGCAGACAGCTTCCTGGCGCGCATCGCACTGGCGGAAGAGCAGGTGCGCGCCGCCGAGGCGCGCATCCGGGTCGCGCAGCAGGACCTGGACAACACCGTCATCCGAGCGCCCTTTGCCGGCATCGTGGTGTCCAAGGATGCTCAACGCGGCGAGATGGTGTCGCCGATCTCTGCCGGCGGTGGATTCACGCGCACGGGCATTGCGACCATTGTTGACATGGACTCCCTCGAGATCGAGGTGGATGTGAACGAATCCTACATTGCTCGGATCAAGCCGGGAGGGCCGGCAACGGCCGCCCTTGACGCGTACCCCGAGTGGCGGATTCCTGCCAAGGTTCGGACGGTCATTCCGACCGCCGACCGGCAGAAAGCGACCGTGAAGGTCAGGGTGGCTTTCGATCGCCTGGACCCGCGCATTCTCCCCGACATGGGTGTGAAGGTCACGTTTCTTGGGGAGGAGCCAAGCGCCCGGGGGACAGGCGCTACCCCGGTTCTCGTCCCACGGACGGCCGTCCGAGAGGAAGGCGGCAGCCAGGTGGTGTTTGTGTACCGCGATGGCCGAGTGGAACGGCGTGCCGTCCGCTTGGGCCAGACGCGCGGCAACGACCAGGAGGTGGTTGCAGGCCTGTCCGATGGAGACCAGGTCGTCGTGAAGGGGCTCGAAGGGCTGCGTGACAGCCTGCGCGTACAGATCAAGAAGTAATGGAGGGCTGCATGGTCAGAGTCGATGGTGGCGGCCGCAGCGGCAGCCTGATTCAGGTGCGAGGGCTGGATAAGACGTATCAGCGGGGCAGCGAGGAGCTCCATGTGCTTCAGGGGCTGAACCTGGACGTGGACACCGGAGATTTCGTCGCCTTCATGGGTCCCAGCGGGTCCGGCAAGACCACGCTCTTGAATCTGCTCGGGGGGCTGGACCTGCCCTCGGCGGGCAGTATCACCGTGGCCGGCGACGAGATCACCCGCATGTCGGCCCGTAGGCTGACGGCATGGCGGGCCCGCCATGTGGGGTTCGTGTTTCAGATGTACAACCTCATCCCCGTGCTCACTGCTTTCCAAAACGTCGCACTGCCGCTGCTCCTCACCAGTCTCTCGAAGGCGGATCGGTGCAAACACGTCGAGACGGCCATGGCGGTGGTGGGCCTTGCCGACCGCATGCATCACTACCCGCGACAGATGTCCGGCGGACAGGAGCAGCGGGTGGGAATCGCGCGCGCCCTTGTTGCCGACCCGACCTTCCTGCTCTGCGACGAGCCGACGGGGGACCTCGACCGGAAGAACGCCGACGAGGTTCTCGATCTGCTCAACCGGCTTGTGCGGGAGTACGGCAAGACCGTGCTCATGGTAACGCACGACCCGCTGGCCGCAGAACGCGCGTACGTTGTGCTCCAGCTGGAAAAGGGCGTGCTGGTGAATTCCGTGTCGGCGGGATCCGCCAGATGAAGTACTCCCGTCTCATCCTGGCCAATCTGCTGCGCAAGAAGACGCGGACCGCTCTCACGGCGGGCTCCTTCGCGGCGGCCCTTTTCCTGTTCGGCATCCTGGCGGTGGTCCGCGGAGCGTTCCGCCAGGGGCTGGAGGTGGCCGGCGCAGACCGGCTGGTGGTGGTGAACAAAGTGTCGATCATCCAGCCGCTCCCGCTGTCCTACCGGGACCGGCTGTTGCGGATCCCAGGAGTGACCCAGGTGACTTTTGCCAACTGGTTCGGGGGCGTCTATCAGGATGAGCGCAACTTCTTCCCGCAGTTCGCCATCGATCGCGAGAGCTACCGCCAGATGTTTCCCGAGTTCGCCATTCCCGGCGACCAGTGGCAGGCGTTCCTCGCGGATCGGGAGGGATGCGTTGTGGGCCAGGCCCTAGCGGAGCGGTTCGCATGGAAGCTGGGAGATCGCATACCCATCAAGGGCACCATTTTCCCCGGCACGTGGGAGTTCAACATCCGCGGCATCTATCGCGGGAATCGCCTGCAGGACGACACCACGCAGTTTTGGTTCCGCTGGGACTATCTGGACGAGCGCACTCCCTACCGGAAGGGCTTCGTGGGCTGGTATACGGTCCGCATCGCCGACCCGGACGATGCCGTGCGCGTGGTGAAGGCGATCGACCAGGAATTCGCGAACTCTCCGTGGGAAACCAAGACCGACACGGAAAAGGCATTCGCGGCCTCCTGGGTGAAGCAGATGGGCAACATTGAGCTTCTGATCTTGAGCATCGGCGGCGTGGTGTTCTTCACCCTCTTGCTGGTGACCGGGAACACGATGGCCATCGTGGTCCGCGAGCGGGTCCGGGAGCTGGCGGTGCTGAAGGCGGTTGGGTTTTCGGACGGTTCCGTACTGCTCCTGGTCATTGCGGAGACGGTGATTGTGGCGGCCGTCGGGGGAGGCATGGGTCTCGCCCTGGCGAAACTGTTCACGCTCAGGGGCGATCCAACCCGCGGCCTGCTGCCATTCTTCTACCTGCCTCCGGGCGCCATCGCCCTTGGATTCGTACTGGCGATCGCGGTAGGTCTGATGGCCGGCATCCTGCCCGCACTTTCCGCCATGCGCCTCCGAGTGGTGGACGCCCTGCGGAGAGTCTGACATGGCCATCCCCCTGATGTACAACTTGCGCAGCCTGAAGGCGCGCTGGACCTCCACCGTGGTGGCGGTACTGGGCATCGCCGGCACGGTGGGGGTCTTCGTGGCCATGCTTGCGCTGGCGCAAGGGTTCAAGGCCACCCTGGTGGCATCGGGCTCCCCTCACAACGCGATTGTGCGACGAGCCGGCGCCACCTCCGAGATGGAGAGCGTGGTTCCGCTCGAGCAGGTGCGCGTCATTGAGGATGCGCCGGGTCTCGCGCGGGGGAGTACGGGTCCTCTGGTGAGCCCCGAAGTCGTCGTCGTGGCGGCATTTCCACTCAAGAGCAGCGGGACCGATGCCAATGTACAGGTACGGGGCGTGTCGCCCAGGGCGCTTTCGGTTCGAGAGTCGGTGAGGCTCATCGCCGGCCGGTTCTTTCAACCCGGGCTGGCCGAGTTGGTGGTGGGCCGGAATGTCACGCACAGCTATGTCGGGTTTGAGCTGGGCAGGACTGTCCGATTCGGCGGCGGAACCTGGACCGTGGTGGGTGTCTTCGACGCCGG
>Ga0180086_1000103_pt1 | contig 10434 bp, 7 predicted proteins | sample EasRiv760_16_10D_FD_121778 | JGI IMG/M metagenome (GOLD analysis project Ga0180086, IMG submission 121778) | Soil microbial communities from meander-bound floodplain in the East River, Colorado, USA - East River metaG ERMLT760_16_10D | ecosystem: Environmental > Terrestrial > Soil > Floodplain ... | reverse complement strand
GGGATCGCAGGCGAGCGCCATGGCAATCATTACGCGCTGGCGCATGCCGCCTGAGAGCTGATGCGGATAATCATCAATGCGTCTGGCCGGATCAGGAATCGAAACCTCGCGCATCGCTTCGATCGCCGCCGCCCGGGCCGCTTTCCGGGAAAGCCTGCGGTGCAATCGCAGCGCTTCGGCAATCTGCTCACCCACCGTGAAAACCGGATTGAGTGACGTCATCGGATCCTGGAAGATCATCGCGATATCGTCGCCACGAATCTGACGCATGTCCGCGTCTGACAACTTCAGAAGGTTTTTGCCATCGAAGGTGATTTCGCCGCCAACGATCTTTCCCGGCGGCGCAATCAGCCGCATGATCGAAAGCGCGGTTATCGACTTGCCACAGCCCGATTCTCCCACCAGCCCCAACAACTCGCCCGAGTCCAAATAGAAACTCACGCCATCAACCGCACGCACTAGTCCGGCACGGGTCGGAAAGTGTGTTTGCAGGTTTTTGACCTTGAGCAGATGACTCATGGGTATTTCGCTGGGAATTCTCGACCGTTTTCATTCAACCCCGGCTGCGCCGCATTCCGTGCGGAAAGGCTCTGCCTTTCCGTCGCTTACAATAATAACTTTCGAGGCTATGCCTCGAAGGAGGCGCAGCCGCAACTAGCAATGAAACTAGCGGAAAGGCAGAGCCTTTCCGCACGGAGACGGCGGAGCCGTCGTCCAGCGCCATCAAACGGTAGACGTCTCTTTATACTCACCCCAAACATTCCGAAAGCGATTGCTGATCTCGCCGACAGTTGCGTGAGCTTCAACGCATTCAAGGATGCAAGGCAAAAGATTTTCGGTGCCGCTTGCCGCCTCTTCCAGCTTCGCCAGTGCTGTCTCCGTAACGGCTGAATTTCGCCGGCTGCGGACCGCACGCACGCGCTTAATCTGTTGTTGCTCGATGGCCGGATCGATGCGCAGCGTCGGGACTTTTGTTTTCTCTTTACTCTGAAAACGATTGACGCCGACAACGATCACTTCTTCAGTTTCAATCGCGCGCTGGTAGCGATAGGCTGATTCCTGAATCTCTCGCTGCACGTACCCTGTCTCGATTGCGCGCAACATCCCGCCCATCGCATCGATTCTCTCCAGATAGTTGCTGGCACGATCCTCAATCTCGTAAGTAAGCTGCTCGATAGTGTACGAACCCGCCAGGGGATCTGCTACGTCGGCCACACCCGACTCGTGTGCGATAACCTGTTGGGTACGCAAGGCCAGTCGCGCCGCTTCTTCTGTTGGCAAGGCGAGGGCTTCGTCCATCGCGTTGGTGTGCAGCGACTGGGTTCCTCCGAGCACTGCGGCCAGGGCTTGAATAGTTGTGCGCACAACATTCACTTCCGGCTGTTGCGCGGTCAGCGAGGACCCGGCTGTCTGGGTGTGAAAACGCAGCATCAGCGAACGCGGATCGCGCGCTTTAAAACGTTCGCGCATGATGCGCGCCCATAGTCGTCGCGCCGCGCGATACTTGGCAATTTCTTCGAGCAGGTTGTTGTGGGCGTTGAAGAAGAATGAGAGGCGCGGGGCAAATTCGTCAATCTCGAGTCCGGCTTTCAATGCCGCCTCGACATAAGTGATTCCGTCCGCCAGCGTGAAGGCAACTTCCTGCACCGCAGTCGAGCCGGCCTCGCGTATGTGATAGCCGCTGATCGAGATGGTGTTCCAGTTGGGCACTTCGCCGGCGCAGAAAGCGAAGGTGTCAGTAACCAAACGAAGCGAAGGCCGAGGTGGATAGATATACGTGCCGCGCGCGATGTACTCCTTAAGAATGTCGTTTTGCAGCGTGCCTTTGACCTTGTCGAACGAAACGTTTTGCTTGCGCGCCACTGCCAAATAGAGACAGAGCAACGTCGCAGCCGTTGCGTTGATAGTCATCGAAGTTGACACGCTGTCGAGTGGAATGCCGTCAAACAATCTCAGCATGTCTTCCAGGGAGTCTATTGCCACGCCGACTTTCCCGACTTCCCCGGCTGCCAGCGGAGCATCTGAATCTAAACCGATTTGCGTGGGAAGATCGAATGCAACTGACAACCCGGTCGTGCCCTGCGCCAGAAGATATTTGTAGCGCGCGTTGGATTCCTCAGCGGTGGCGTAGCCGGCATACTGACGCATGGTCCAAAGCCGGCCGCGATACATGTTTGAGTAAATGCCGCGCGTGAACGGAAAGTCACCGGGCGAGTTCAGGTCTTTGTCGTAGTCTACCGGCTCGGTATTGGAGGGATTGAAATCGGCTGGAAGATCAATTCCGGAAGACGTCTCGAAACGCTTGCGCGGCTCCGTGTGTGACTTGGTTGTCATGATGCTTTAGGCTTCGAGCTGCTGCAAAACCGCCTTCGATCAACCACCGCGCGAAGTGTTCGAAAGCCTAACATAGAATAAGTCGTGATCGCACTTTTGCTATCAACGGCTAGCGGATCAGAACCGGGAGCGGACCGGGGTCCCCACGCGGGCAGCCCGCGTGGGGTGGTGGTAGCGACCGGCCCGAAACTCAACCAGGATTATCCGTGAACAATTGGGCTGGAATGCCCAATGGCAATCGGTAGTTTAGAGTTGATTGTTCGGCCGGTCGCTACGGCTCCCGGTTCTGAAAGGTCGAAGACCTTCCACACATCAGGTGGCAAAGCCACGATACGCCATCATGCTCAGTGGCGTATCGCGTCTGGCCTATGTCAGAGTAGTAATCGCATGAACGAAGTGACAGTTACCAAGCGGGGCGCCGATCGCATTCGCGGCGGACATCTCTGGATCTATCGCAGCGACGTCGTCGAAGCAGATGAAACGGCAGGCGGTTCGATTGTCGTGGTGCGCGACCAGAACCGGAACTTCGTCGGCCAGGCGTTCTTTAGCGACAGTTCCCAAATCGCTTTGCGGTTTCTGAACCAAACTGAGGAGCCAATCAATCGAGAGTGGTGGCGCAGAAGAATTCTCGAAGCGACATCTCGCCGTGCGGGAATAACTTCAGATACCAACGCCTATCGCCTGGTGTATTCCGAGGGCGACTTGCTGCCGTCGATTATTATCGATCGCTACGACGACGTCCTGGTGCTGCAAACACTTGCGCAAGGATCCGAAAGCATCAAGCAGCTTTTGGCGGAAGTGCTCGTCGACGAGTTTGCGCCGCGCGCCGTTATTGAACGCAACGACGTCCGGGTCCGCCAGCATGAAGGTCTCGAACTGATTGCGGGCACCCTCTACGGTCAGGCCCCGGAGGAATTTGAAATACTGCAAGCGGGCATTCGTTTCCTGGTTGCTCCACTTTCCGGCCAGAAGACGGGTTCCTTTTTAGATCAGCGAGAGAACCGCATAGCCGCCCGCACTGTTGCGCATGGCCGTGCGCTTGATTGCTTTACCTTTAACGGAGCGTTCGCCCTGCACCTGGCAGGCGTTTGCGGTAGCGTCATGGGAATCGATATCTCGGCTGATGCGATAGAAGCAGCGCGCAGAAACGCTGAACTGAACAACGCGACCAACGCTCGGTTTCGCGAGGCAAATGTTTTCGATGCGTTGCGCGAAATGGAAGTTGCCGGCGAACGCTTCGACACGATCGTCCTCGACCCACCGGCGTTTGCCAAGAATCGCGCGAGCGTCAAACCCGCCGCGCGCGGCTATAAGGAAATCAACCTGCGGGCAATCAAGCTATTGAACCCCGGCGGGATACTGGTCACCTGCACCTGTTCTTATCACATGCCGGAGGAGATGTTTTTGAGAATAGTCGCCGAGGCGGCAAATGACGCTCACCGGAAACTGCAACTGGTTGAGAAGCGAACGCAGGCCAGTGATCATCCCATTCTTTTGGGAGTGCCGGAGACGCATTATTTGAAGTGTGTGATTGCGAGAGTGTTGGACTAGGAAATCTCCGACAAACTTCAGGGTTCTAATCGAGTAGTAGAGGTTGTTATCAGCGGTAGAGTGTTGCCAAGCCTGAATCTGAACTGCTGTGCTGACATTAACTTCGGGAGGCTTCGGTGCGCACGCTTTCGGCCAAACGCTTCGCCTCGGGCAAAGCCTCGAGTGCGCGCAGGACCTGCGGATCGCTGTCGAGCAATACGCGCGCGCCGGCGTCATTTGAATAAGCAGCGGTGACAATCTCCTCGCGCAGTCGCAGTTTTACAAACTCAATTTCTTCATCAAGCTGCGCCGCCGTTAGTTGCGATAGGGCGTCGGTGCGCACGAAGCTGCGGAAAGCTTCAATCACTCGATCATTGATCGGATAATCGGTAGCCTTTGCATTTTTGCCATACTGCACCATCTCAACTTTGTAAGACTCGAGACCGGGGACGAGCCCGGCGGCCAGTTGGCGCGTAAACTGGAACGCCGCTTCGGCGATGCGATTTCTTAGCGGCGAGAAAGTCAGCGGTTTGACATCGATATCCGGCGTGATACCGCCGCCACCGTAGAAGACGCGGCCCGCTGCCGTCTTCACTGCCGGACCAATCGGAGGATGCTGAGTAGGCGAAGCCTGCATGAGGGACGAGCTGACATCTCGTGAAGTAGAAGGCGAAGAAGGGGTAGACGACGGAGACGCGGATCCCTGCGACTTCGTCTCATCCGCGTCATGTCGCGTGTAGTAGTCGTAAAGTGAACCGCTTGAATAGTCACGCTGCAACGATCGGCCGTAAGGAGTGTAATAGCGCGCGGTGGTAAGCGTCAGGCCAGTATTGAATGGCAACAAAAACACGTGCTGGACCAGACCTTTTCCGAAACTTGTTTCACCGACAATCAGTCCGCGGCCGTGGTCTTGAATTGCTCCGGCCACAATCTCTGAAGCCGAGGCGGTGCCGCGATTAATCAAAACAACCAGCGGTACGTCTTCGGGATCCGACCCACTGGACTTGTAGACGATCGGGTCGCTGTATTCAGTGCGGCCCTTAACTGAAACAATCACCTGCCCGCGCGGCAGAAACTCGCTGGCCACATCAATCGCCTGAGTGAGTAGTCCGCCCGGATTGCCGCGCATGTCCAGAATGACCTGGCGCATGCCCTGGTTTTTCAGTTTGTCCAACGCTTCGCGCAGCTCTTCGTCACTAGTGCTTTGAAAACCGCCCGTCAGACCGACATAGCCGGTTCCCGGACGCAGCATGTAGGCGTTGCGTATTGAGGGCAACGGAACCGAATCGCGAATGATCGTGAAGTTGATTGGCGCTTCCGAGCCGGCGCGCTCAACTTTGATCGTGACCGGTTCGCCTTTACCGCCGCGCACTTTTTTTGAGACCTGATCGCTGGACCAGTCGCGCGCGTCTTTGCCGTCTACCTCAAGGATGCGGTCGCCGTAGCGAAGTCCCAGCCTTCCCGCGGGCGTGCCCTCCACCGCCGACTGGATATAGACACCGTCGCGATGCTGAACGATGGTTACGCCAATGCCGTAAAAACGCGAGTCCTGATCTTCCTTCAGCTTCTTGAATTCGTTGTATGGGAAATACATCGAATGGGGATCAAGCGTGGATAGCATCCCCTGGATGGCCGCCTGGGTGGCCTTCTCATAGTCGATGTCGCCGGCATACTCCACGGAGATGGTGGCAATCGCTTCGTTGTAATCCTTCTCGATGTCATCAGCTTCGGTGTAGGAAACTGCGCCCTTTGCCGGGACACTATGGCGGAACCTTAGCGAGCGTCCGATCGTGCCGCCCACAACGGCGGCGATCAGGATTAGCGCGCTGGCAATAATAATAAATCGTCTGGTCATAACTTACTTAACTGACAATAATCGCCGGCTTTCAGCCGCTACACTGCCAGAATATTAACACAAGCGTCTTTCTTCTTCAGAAAGGGCCTGGCTGCGCGCCGGAAGTTCAGAGTCCAACCCCGGGGTCCCCGCGCGGGCAGCCCGCGTTGGGTGGTAGCGTTTAGGTTGCCCGGTTACCGAAGCGGCAAGCTAAAGTTTGTACTCTAAACTGCGCCCGAACCCGGCTGTGGTATATTCGCCCGCAAAGCTAATTGAGATGACCCTGTCCCTGTCAATAGTTGTTCCCGCCTATAATGAAGGCGCGCGCCTGAGCAAATCGTTGCGCACAATAGTGACGTATCTGAATGAATACGCTCCGGCGTCAGAGTTGATTGTCGTGGATGATGGCTCAACCGACGACACAGCAGGCACGGCGCGGGCGGAATTGAGCGATTCGCGAACCGTGCACACTTCGGTGATCAGTTATCAATCAAATCTGGGAAAAGGGCGTGCAGTCAGACTGGGTCTGCTGGCTTCACGCGGAGACATCGCGCTGTTCACAGACGCCGACCTCTCCACTCCGATTACGGAAACCCCGAAACTAATAGACCCAATCCTCCGAGGCGAGTGTGATCTGGCCTTTGGTTCACGAGCGCTTGACCGGAGTTTGATTGGCGTTCATCAACCATGGCGCCGCGAGCAAGGTGGTCGCGTCTTCAATCTTATTGTGCGACTGGCCACCGGTCTTCCCTTCTGGGACACGCAGTGTGGCTTTAAGGCTTTTCGCATGAGTGCCTGCCGCCCGATTATTGAAGGAGCAACGATCGATCGTTTCGGTTTTGATGTCGAGCTGTTATACGTAGCTTACCGCGCGGGCTTGCGACTTAAAGAAATTCCAGTGCGTTGGGATCATGCTGAAGGAAGCAAGGTCAACGTCGCGAGCGATAGCGTGAAGATGCTCAGCGAGGTCGGACGAATCCGCCAACAAGCACGCCGCGGAGTCTATGATCGGGCGATCAAAGCTGTGCACGATACACAGGTGTAACGCAAACTGTTAGTTTGCGGGCGGTTCGTCGCCACTGACCTGAGTGTTCGCCACGAACGCAAACTGACAGTTTGCTTTACAAACAAACTAACAGTTTGCGTTACAATTCGAACCAATGACCGCACGCCTCAACGTCAATATCGATCACGTCGCTACGGTCAGGCAGGCACGGCGCGCGCCGGAGCCCAGCGTCGTAGCCGCCGCGATGCTATGTGAACAAGCGGGCGCCGATGGCATCACTGTCCACCTGCGAGGCGATCGCCGTCACATTCAGGACGCCGACCTGCTGGCGTTGCGCGCGAGCGTCACGACTTATCTGAATATGGAGATGGCCGCGACGGAAGAGATGCTGAAGGTTGCTCTCGAAACGCGGCCTGACGCTGTATCGCTGGTTCCAGAAAGCGCGAACGAAATAACTACCGAAGGCGGTCTTGACGTAATAGGCAACATCGCCATCGTGCGTGCCACCGTGGGTCGTTTGCGAGAGGCGGGAATACTTGCAAGCCTCTTCATCGATCCGGATCCAAAGCAGATCGAGGCCGCGCATGAAGTGAGCGCTCAACAAGTCGAACTGTGCACGGCGCCTTATGCCGAGGCGACGCTCGGCAGCCGTGGCTTTCATGGCGAAGGCGCGCTGCGAGTGGGTCAGGAATTAAGACGTCTGCGGGAGGGGGCAGCCCTGGCGAAACAGTATGGATTGTTAGTTGCGGCGGGCCATGGACTGACTTATCGAAACGTTGGCGCCGTCGCCGCGATCTCGGAAGTTACCGAATTCAATATCGGGTACAACATTATCGCGCGCTCAATTTTCATCGGACTGGACCGGGCGGTTACTGAAATGCGCGAGGCAATAAGGGCGGTGGGTAGTTAGGTTTTGGAATTGACTTCGGCCTGCCGTCGTCAGGCGGCTAGCCCGCCGGTAAAATAATAGTATGTTGGAATTCGGCTCCGGATTGCCGCCTTCAGGCGGCTACCCCGCGGGGCAGATAGGCGAGCCGTTTTACGGCTGGTTCACTTGCGAAAAAACCTTCTCAGGGCGACCTTTCGGATTGCGGTGGAAATCAAAGGCCGTTGAAACAGCCTCAAAAAGTCAATCTGGCTTGGGTAACCAGCCGTAAAACGACTGGCCTATCCGCCCTGCGGGCTAGCCTCGTAAACGAGGCAAACCTGGCCTAGTTTCTGGATACACCACCAGCGAGTTGCAGACGAACTACCGAGCGCTCAAGTTTGGCGCGAGCTTGTTCGAAGGCCTCTTCAGTTCCACTCCACGCCGTCAACTGCTTCTCCACGTGCTCCCGGGCTAAACGCGCGCGCGCGGTATCTATTTCTTCCGGTCGTTCCGCAACCTCGGCGAGCACCGAAACATGATCGTCTTTTACTTCGATGAACCCGCCTGAGACATGCAGTTGCAACGTCTTTCCGCCGGTCGTGTAGGAAAGAACACCCGTCTGCAATTGGGAAATGAGCGGCGTGTGCCCGGGCAGTATGCCGAGCTCGCCGCCCAAACCGGGGGCAGTCACCGCGTCAACGGATTCGGAAAGTACGCGACGCTCGGGTGTCACTACTTCGAGTTGGAGTTGTTGCGCCATAGTGAAAAGTTCAGAGTACAACCCCGGGGTCCGCGCGCGGGCAGCCCGCGTGGGGTGGTCGCATACAGGTTGCTCATGTTGCCCAAGGGCGCAAGCTAAAGCTTGCACTCTAAACTCCGCCTTAATTCCTTAGTGCGCGATCGTCGTACCTTTTTGTACTGCCTCTTCGATCGTGCCGACCATGAAGAAGGCCTGCTCCGGCAGATCGTCATGCTTGCCGTCAACGATCTCACGGAAGCCTTTGATCGTGTCTTCCAGTTTCACGTATTTCCCTTCCACGCCGGTGAACTGGGCGGCCACGAAGAACGGCTGCGAGAAGAACCTCTGAACTTTGCGCGCGCGCGAGACGATTAACTTGTCTTCATCAGACAACTCGTCTAGACCAAGAATCGCGATGATGTCCTGCAAATCTTTGTAACGTTGCAGCACGCGCTTCACATCCTGCGCCGTGGCGTAGTGTTCGGCGCCGATGATGCGCGGATCGAGAATGCGCGAAGACGACGTCAGTGGATCAACCGCCGGATAAATTCCCAACTCAACGATCTGTCGCGATAAAGCCGTCACCGCATCGAGGTGGGCAAAGGTAGTTGCCGGCGCCGGATCGGTGTAATCATCCGCGGGCACATAAACCGCCTGGATCGAAGTGATCGATCCTGTTTTAGTAGAGGTAATTCGTTCCTGCAACTCACCCATCTCCGACGCGAGGTTTGGCTGATAACCCACCGCCGAAGGCATGCGACCGAGAAGCGCCGACACTTCCGAACCTGCCTGCGTAAAGCGGAAGATGTTGTCTATGAACAGCAACACGTCGAGACCCTTGTCGCGAAAATATTCGGCGACCGTAAGACCCGAAAGCGCCACCCGCAGACGCGCTCCCGGCGGCTCCGTCATCTGTCCATAGATGAGCGCCACCTTCGACTGCCCCAGCGTCTTCATGTCAACTTTCGTCATGTCGAACTCGCCGGTATCGTGAAAATGCTTATTGAACACCTCGCCAAACTGAATGACCTCCGACTCAACCATCTCGCGCAGCAAATCGTTGCCTTCGCGCGTTCTCTCACCCACTCCCGCGAAAACCGAAAAGCCCGCACGGGCCTTCGCAATGTTATTGATCAACTCCATCACGATGACTGTCTTGCCGACACCCGCGCCGCCAAAGAGGCCAATCTTGCCGCCGCGCACAAACGGCTGAATCAGGTCGATAACCTTGATGCCGGTTTCAAACATCTGCAATTCAGTTGACTGCTCTTCAAAGGTCGGTGGGTGGCGATGGATCGGATAGCGCTCGGTGTGTTTCACGGGGCCGAGGTTGTCGACTGGTTGGCCTATAACGTTGAGCACGCGTCCGAGAGTTCCCTCGCCGACCGGCATCGTAATCGGGCCGCCGGTGTCGATGGCCTTCATGCCGCGCACCATGCCGTCAGTTGGCAACATGGAGACCGCGCGAACGCGCCCTTCGCCAAGGTGTTGTTGCACCTCTGCGATTAGATCAATCGACGTCGGAACGTCAAAACCCTCGGAGACAATTCTCAGCGCCTGGTAAATGGGCGGCAAATGCTTTTCCGGAAACTCGACGTCAACTACCGGGCCGATAATCTGCACCACGCGGCCTGTGGATTGCCCGTCGGAAGTCGTGTTTGCGCTGGACGTAGCCATACTTTCTTTCTGCTCCTATTCGTGGCCTTTGAAGGCGAAAAAACTGGAAGGATTAAAAGCCAGTCAAGATAACACAGGGGCGAAAGTTGCGCCAAGCGGCTGACTTTACGTGTGCTGATGCAGTTCGCCAAGGTAACGCTCGTGGTGACTGTGCGTCCGGTCCCATGAAGTCAGTACCACCTCGCGGGTAGCGGGTGGGTCTCTCGTTGACAGTCACTCGGCGTGACAGTCCCATGAAGTCAGTACCACTTTACCGGTAGTGTTCTGGTTTGATTCGTAGGGCACAACTAAGCGCCAAGGGCGCGAAATGTGAAAGTTTGGGGCATCGCCCCAGGGACAGATCAGGTCAGATAGAAAGCGCTGAAGGCGCGACATAACGAGGAGTCAATGTAACCATTGTGAATTGCCAACAGAACTTTTTCGCCACCGGAAATATTTCGCGCCTT
>Ga0180086_1000102_pt1 | contig 10465 bp, 10 predicted proteins | sample EasRiv760_16_10D_FD_121778 | JGI IMG/M metagenome (GOLD analysis project Ga0180086, IMG submission 121778) | Soil microbial communities from meander-bound floodplain in the East River, Colorado, USA - East River metaG ERMLT760_16_10D | ecosystem: Environmental > Terrestrial > Soil > Floodplain ... | reverse complement strand
CTAGGCGGGAGATGGGGCCGGCCTGCGCCGCCGAAGGGGGAGCAGTGAACGGGGTGCTTTGGCCGTCCGCGATCGGCCGGGAGTCTTGCCCAGGGCGGCGGCGACCTCTCCCTCGATCTCTGCCCGGGTTCGCCGCTTCCGCTTGCCGGTTCCCAAATTCATCTCCGCCAGCGTCAGCTTGATCTGCTTCGCGGCCTCCAGGAGTGCCACCAGGCTTGGGGCGTAGAAGCATCGGACGGCATATCCGCACACCGCGCAGCGCTTGTAGTAATAGCGCCAGTTCGCGTCGATAGCCGGTCGTCCGATCCGCTCCATGTGATCCATGCAGCAGGACGCTGGCGCCGTCGGAGAGACGATCCGGCGCGGATAGTCATTGACCGGTCCCTGGTCGTCACGGTACTCGATGATGTTCTCCATCCTGGACTCCGGCTGGGGTGGGGGGCACGCCGATCTGCGGGCGGCATGCCCCTCCACCCGTTCCAACTCTCTCCGGCCTACTTCAGTTCCAGGGCCGCGAACAGGGTCGCATCGCCCCGCCGGAGCAGGACCAACAGCGACTGGGCGTTCGGCTCTTTCTGAGCCATCGCCTGTACTTCTTTGACGGATGTGACCTTCTGGCGATTCACCTCAAGGATGGCATCGCCGGTCCGGATCCCGGCCCGCTCCGCGGCGCTGCCGGGCCGGACGGCCGCGACGAGGACTCCCTCACCCGGCTTGAGTCCAAGCCCCTGAGCCGTGCGGGCATCCAGATCCCGGAGAGCCAGACCCCACTTGCTCTGCTCGGGCTCCGCCGGTCCGGACGCCTCGGCAGGCTCGCCCGGCATCCGACCGACCTTGACCCGCAGGGTCTGCTGCGTCCCCTCCCGGATGATCGTGATCGGGACTTCCTTGTCAATCGGCGTCGCCGCAACCAACGGCGGCAGGTTGTGCATCTCGGACACATCCCTGCCGTCGAACTTGGCGATGACGTCGCCCCGCCGGATGCCGGCGGCCTCGGCCGGACTCCCCTTGGTCACGTCGGCGACCAAGGCGCCCTTCTTGTCCTTCAAGCTCAGGCTCTTCGCCAACTCCGGCGTGATGGCTTGGATGTTCACGCCCAAATAGCCCCGGCTGACCTCACCCTTGGCCTCCAGTTGGGGCAGGAGGCTCTTGGCCAGATTCACCGGGACGGCGAACCCGATCCCCTGGCCGTTGGGGATGATGGCGGTGTTGATCCCGACCACCTCGCCTTGCAGGTTGAAGAGCGGGCCTCCCGAGTTCCCGGGATTGATCGAGGCATCCGTCTGGATGAAATCATCGTAGGGGCCCGCCCCGATCACGCGCCCTTTGGCGCTGATGATCCCGGCGGTGACCGTGTTATTCAGGCCGAAGGGATTGCCGATGGCGACGACCCAGTCCCCGACCCTCAGCCGGTCCGAATCGCCGAGGGTTGCAGCGGGGAGCGCCCCCTTCGGCTGGATCTTCACCAGGGCGATATCGGTCTTGGGGTCGCGCCCGATCACCGTGGCCAGATACTCCTCCTCGCTCGCCAGCGTGCCCGTGACCTCCCTCGCCCCCTCGACCACGTGATTGTTGGTGACGATCAGGCCCTCCTTGCCGATGATGAACCCGCTGCCCGCGCCCTGCTGGCGGAACTCGCGCGGCTGCCGCGGCATCTCGCGGAAGAAGCGCTCGAAGAAGTCGCCGAACGGAGAATCTGGACCGAATCCCTCGGGGCCCATGAACCCGGGACCGGTCACCCGTTCCACCTTGGTGACCCGGATGTTCACGACGCTGGGGGCCAGCCTCTCCGCGAGATCGGCAAAGCCGGCGGGAGCCCCGCCCGGGCTCGCCACTGCCGGGACCATGCCGGTGGCTCCGGCCGCCATTTGGTGAAGCCTTCCGCCGGCCAGCCCGATCCCCAGGCCGCTCCCCACGAGGAGCGCGGCCACCCCCACGACAAGCATGGTCTTCCTTGCTGCCACCCATTGTTTCCCTGCGTTCCACATGATCCCACCTCCAATTGACGATTCAACCCTCTCCAAGAGACTTGGACAACCGCAACCGGCCAAAAGAATAAATCGCGAACATGGGAAGGGAATTAACGGCGGATTAAAACTTCCTCACCGAAGGGCAGGATGGGAATGGACGGTCCGTGGGTCTGTATTCGGGATGCTGGACCGGAAAGGGGGTTCACGCCAGGGAATAGGGCGGGATAGTTACGGGCCGGGAAAACCGCGGGGTATTATCTCACCAATGCCGCTGGTCGCTGGCAGGCATGCTGTTCATACCAGCCAGTAGCACCCATGTTGCCTGGAGGAGGAACCTACCAGTCAATGCGGGGGCGCCAGCGGAGTGTATCACTCCCCCTTCGTGGCGCGGTCGGCTGGGTCGGGCCTGGAGACCCATATTCCGATCCTCATGGGGGATTCACCCTCGAATGGGGGGGCGGGGCGGATTCGCCCCCCCTTGGGCCTCCAAAGTTCGCGCAATCGCTTTCCTGCCGATGCTGCGCTCAACGCCGCCAGTGGCCTGGGTTCCATCGGCCGCGGGGTCCCCAGTGTCCGGGGACCCACGTTCCCGCCCCAGGCCTTCCGCTCCAGTGCCCGGCAACCCAAACACCACCTACCCAGCCTCCCGGGACCCATAGCCCCACGACAGTGGGCGCCCCGACCCAGTGGCCACGCACCCAGACCGGGCCTTCCCAGTGGCCCGGCACCCATGTCGCGCCTGGAATAGGTTCCGGTATGGGCGCCCAGTGGCCCGGCACCCACCCGTTGGGTCCCCAGTGGCCCGGCACCCACTCGGCTCTTGCCGGCGGAGGCACGCCAATCGCCACCCACCGACCCCCCACCCATTCATACGGACCTTCGGAGGGTGGCGGCGGGACCGCGACCCATTGTCCGCCTGATTCCACCCAGGCGTATCCTGGAGGAGGCGGCCCCGGCGGCGGCCCAGCGGCGATCACGCAACTCACCGCACTGAAGTGGACCAGGCTCACGAGTATCAGCTTCAGCAAGAGCCGACCGGCTGGCGCCGCTGTACTGGACCGATGGCTGATCCCTTGCCATATGATCTTCACTGTTCCCCCCTCCCCAGGAAAAGGGTTGAATCTGATTCTGCGCCGGGAGGCCCAGCCCCCCACCGGGCTGTCCCTTGAGCAGCGAATACGGATAAAAGATCGCTGGTCTCGCATCTTGAGTCAAGAAAAATCGCCGGGGAGTATCTCTGGACGGGAACGAAATCGCCCGTCGGCGCAGGTGGCGCGGACGGGCGGCTATCCCCTCTTGGTGGATAAGAATCACGGGGTCAGAAGATCCCGTGATCGGTGTCATCCATCCGGATCGGCCCCCTGGCAAGTCTCTGGCGCACTTCACTGCGATGGGGTAGACTATATGCATATGCGGAGGAGGCCGGCCATGAGACCGACAGTGCTGCCGTTGCTCGTCGCGCTCTTGATCCCCCAGGGGCCCTCGATCGTTCCGAAAGACCCGGGACCGGCGTTCAACCCCTTGAAGCCGTCCAGCCACCCCACGTATGTCCAGCGAGTTCAACCCGCGGTCGTCGGGATCAAGGTCCGGGTCCCGCTTGACCGGCCCTCGGTGCTTACCCTCGGACCGGAGCGGTGGGGAGGCGGGGTGATTTTCGATCCGGCGGGATACGCCGTGACGGTGAGCTATGTCCTCCTCGACGCGGAGATCATCCGGGTTACTCTCCGCGATGGCCGCAACGTCCCCGCGAAATTGGTCGGCCTCGACCTGGAAAGCGGGCTGGGCGTCATCAAGCTCGAAGGGGATGGGCCGTGGCCGGCCGCCGCGCTGGGGGACTCGTCCAGGGTGGCCGTGGGTGAAGCCACCGCGACGATCGGGGTGGAGGTCGACAATGACCTCGTGGTGACCCAGGGGAGCGTGCAGGAGATCCGGAGCTTCGCCGGCTACTGGGAATACATGCTCGACCGGGCCTTCATCGTGGCCCCCTACAATCCGGCCTTCGGCGGGAGCACGCTCGTGAACGTCCAGGGAGAGATCATCGGCATCACCTCTCTCAGGATCGGCGAACAACCCCCCTTCGTCAATCTCGCCATCCCGATCGAACTCTTCACCGCCTCCAAGGACGAGGTGATCGGCAAGGGAAGAGTGGCGAGTCGCCGGCCCCGCCCCTGGATCGGCCTCTACACCATTCCCGGGGAACGGGGCGTTGTGGTGGCCGGGATGTCTCCCGTCGGGCCGGCGAGGCAGGCCGGGTTCCAACGCGGCGACGTGATCACGCGGATCAACGGGGAAAGGGTGGGGAGCCAGGAGGACTTTTACCGGAGGCTCTGGCAGACCCAGGTCGGGCAGGACGTCAGCCTGCTCGTCTTGCGGGAATCAACCTTTCTCGTCCTCACGGTCCAGCCGATCGACCGCTACCAGCTTCTGCGCCCCGCAGGAAAATAGCTCCGATCCCCCACTGGGGCCCGCGGCCCCGCCGTGCCGGAGGAAAGGTGTCCGCGCCGGCGGGCCGCTAGTCCGGCCAGGAGAGCAGGCGCTCGAAGCGGCGCGCCTTGCGCTCGGACGCCGAATAGATCGGGGCCCGGTCGCGGCTTCTCGCCTGCTCCAGTTCGTCCACGACCCGCTCGGCGACAATCTCGGCCTCTCCCGGGTGCAAGTTGCATGGATCCAGGCAGAAGAATCCGTGCTCGACCTCATGATCACGCACGATCACAGGCGGGTCGCCTGCCGCCAGGGCGTCGGCCAGCCCCCACGCCGTGATCCGTGCCCCCTCGGGATCCACCGCCACCTTGAGGCGGTCCAGCGGGTTGTGCGTGGGGTCCGGCTCGATGATGACGGTGACGCCTGGCCGGCCGCTGAGGTGCTCGCGCCATAGCATCAGGTGTCCCGTCTCGGTCGCCCGCACCGCGGCATGGTCCCGCTTCTCCCACGCCTCGAGGGCGGCGATGGTCCCCACCATCCCCTCCTTGCCGACCTTCATCCCCCGGCCGATCCCAAAGTTCTGGAGAAAGGCGGCCCGGATCATGGCCTTCGAGCCGGCGACGATCCCTGCGGTCAGACCCCCCAGGAACTTGTGGGCGCTGTAGATGGCCACGTCGGCGCCGGCCGCCAGGAAGCCTCGGAGGTCGTATTCCGACGCCAGGTCGGCGACCACCGGCACGCCGCGGGCATGGCAGATGTCGGCGAATCGATTGAGCGGGAGCTGGCCATGCTGCACGCAGTGGTGCGAGACCACATAGACCGCAGCAGCCGTACGGTCGCCGAGCCGGTGCGCCAGCTGATACGGGCGCACCTCGGTCGCCTGCCCCACCGGGACGGCCCTGGCGCCGGAGAGTCGGATCGCCTGCTCCAGCGGGGCCCCGTAGCCGACCAGGTGGCCAAGCTGGACCACCACCTCGTCCTTCATCCCGGTCGGGTCGGGGAGCTGCTCGATCTTCCCGAGATCGGAGCCGGTTATGCAGCCGGCGACCGAGAGGGTGATGCCCGCCGAGGCGCTGGCGGTGACGAATCCGGCCTCGGCCCCGGTCGCCCGTGCGATTGCCGCGCTCACCTTCCGCTGCAGATCGTTGATCTCGACGAACTCGGGCAGGATCTCGGCGACGGCGCGGACCGCCTCGGGGACGACGATCGACGCGCCGAGGGCCGTCATGGTGCCGGAGGCATTGATGATCGGTCGCAGGCCGAGACGCCGGCGGATGTCTGTACGGGCTGTCGCTTCTTCCGTCATGGCGGGTGGCTCCGTCTGCTGCCTAGCGTTGTTTGAGTTCGATGCGGGCCAGGAACGCCTTCAATCGGTCGTGGGCCGGCGCGGTCAAGACTTCGCGCGGCGTGCCCTGGACCTGGATGCGGCCCCCGTCCATGAAGACGATCCGGGAGCCGACGTCGCGAGCGAAGGTCATCTCGTGGGTCACCACGATCATCGTCATGCCGTCGCGGGCCAGTTCCTGAGCGACCGTCAGCACTTCGCCGACCAGCTCGGGATCGAGGGCCGAGGTGATCTCGTCGAGCAGCAGGACCTTTGGATCCATGGCCACCGCACGGGCGATGCCGACGCGCTGCTGCTGGCCACCCGAGAGCTGACTCGGGAGGCTGTCGAGCTTGTCGGCCAGGCCCACGCGGGTCAGCCACTGTTCCGCAACCCGCTTCGCCTCGGCGGTTGGCAGGCCGCGCACCTTGCGCAGGCCGAGCACCACGTTCTCCCGTGCGGTCAGATGGGGAAACAGGTTGAACAACTGGAACACCATCCCGATGTCGGCCCGGATCCGGGCCAGCTCCCGGTCGCTCCGCCGCTGGCGGGCGCTGCTGCTGCCGTCGCGGAAGCCGACCTCCACACGGTCCACCTGGATGGATCCCTCATCGTACGTCTCCAGGAGGTTGATGCAGCGCAGCAACGTGGTCTTGCCGCTGCCCGACGGGCCGATGACGACCACGACCTCACCCTTCCGGACATCGAGGTCGATCCCGTCGAGCACGAGGTTTGTGCCAAAGGACTTCCGCAGGCCGCGGATCCGGACCACCGGGGACGTCGGGGAGATCTCGGTCACGGATTACTCCCGGATATAGGCGAATCGCGCCTCCAGCCGACGGCTCGCCGAGGAAAGGCTGTAATTGATCCCAAAGTACATCAGGGCGCCCAGGACGTAGAGCGGCATGGGCATGTAGGTCCGGCCGATCACCTGCTGGATGGCCAGCATCAGGTCCACGATCCCGACCAGCGACACGAGGGCGCTTCCCTTGACCGCGTCCACCACGGCGTTGATCCACGGGGGGAGGAACCGCCGGACCGCCTGGGGTGCGACCACATAGAGCAGCCGCTGGCCGAACCTCAGGCCGATCGTCTTGCCCGCCTCGGTCTGCCCGACGGGAATTGACTGGATCGCGCCCCGGACAACCTCGATGATGTGGGCGGTCTTGAAGGCCGACAGCGCCAGGACGACCGACGCGAAGTTCGTGAGGTTGATCTTGAACAGGGGCAGGCCGTAGTACATGAAGAAGATGAGCACGAGCAGGGGAATGCCGCGGAAGAAGTCGCTGTAGATCCGGACCGGCCAGTAGAGCCATCGCGGTCCGTAGACGATGGCCACGCCCAGGATCGTCCCGGCGATCAGCGAGAAGAAGACGACCAGGGCGGACACCTCCAGCGTCATGAGGAGCCCCTGCCACAAGTACGGGAGACTCTGAAGCGCGAAGATCATCGCTGGATCGCGAAGCGGCGCTCGAGCTGTTGAAGGGTGAAGAGCAGCGCGTATCCGGTGATCAGGTACAGGGGTGTCACCACGATCCATACCTCGATCACCCGGAAGGAGTTGGTCTTGATCCACTGGGCCCCGTACGTCAGCTCCGGCACGGCGATGACCGAGGCGAGGGAGGTGTCCTTGAAGAGCGAGACGTAGGCGTTGCTGAGGGAGGGCAGGACGATGCGAAACATGGTCGGCAGCCGGACGCAGATCAGGCGCTGCCACGCATTCAGCCCGATGGCCTTCCCCGCGTCAATCAGCCCCCGGGGCACCGCCGTCAGCCCGGCCCGGAATACCTCAACCATGTACGCCCCCGCATACACCGAGAGCGTGAGGACAAAACTGGTCGCCGGCTCGTAGGCGAACCCACCCACGCTGGGCACCCCGTAGAACACCAGGTAGATGAGGAGCAGGAGGGGCACGTTCCGGATGAACTCGACGTAGCCCGCCACGACGCCGCGGACCAGCCGCCCGCCGCCGGTATAGGCCAGGGCCAGGCTGAGCCCGATCGCCACGCCGATCAGGATGGAGACGAAGGCGAGCTCCAGGCTCAGCACCAGCCCCCAGGTCAGCTTGTCGAAGTGCGTCCAGATGTAGTTGAAGTTGAGGTGGTAGTTCACGTGCCCCGCCCTGTCCGCGTTTCGCGGGCCCCGGGCTAGAACGGCGGGAAGCCCGGCTTTCGCGCCGGCGGCTTCTGCGCGAAGAACTCTTCGAAGGCCTGGTCGTAGATCTCGGTCTGGTGGCCGAACATGGCCACGTTGAAGCACGTGTTGACCCAGTTCAGCCAGTCAGGGTCGCCCTGGCGCACGGCCGCCCCGTAGAGCATGGGGTAGTAGCTGAAGCCCGCATCGACGTAGGCGTTCGGGCTGCGCTTCACCATCCAGCGCACCGTCGAGAGATCTACGACCGCGGCATCCGCCCGCCCGGAATCCAGCGCCTGGATCACGTTGGCCTGGGTGTCGAGCTGCATCACCTGGGCCTGGGGAAGCCCCTGGTGCACGAGCTTGTCGGCGTCTACGTTCTGCAGGACCGAGGCCTTCACCGACTTACCGGCGGCCGTCAACTGCTTGAAGGTCTTGTACTTGCTCTTGGGCGAGGTGAGCAGCGCGGCCCCCTCGACGTAGTAGGGCCGCGTGAAGGCCACCAACTGCGCCCGGGCCGGGGAGATCGTCATGAACTGGATGACGATATCCACCTTGCCCGTGGTGATATTCGGGACGCGGGCGGCCGGATCCTGCTTGACGAACTCGACCTTGTCGGCGTCATCGAACAGCCCCTTGGCGAGGATCCGCGCCATGGCGATGTCCATGCCGGTGAGCTGACCTTTCTCGTTCTCGAAATGCCACGGGGCGTTGGTGCTGCCTGTGCCGACGATCAGCTTCTTGCGGTCCAGCACGGTGCGCAGCAGACTGGCGGGTTGGGACTGGGCGTAGGCCTGCTCCGGCGTCAGAACATTCCCGATCCCTGCCCCGATGCTGGACATGACACCGGCGGCAATGCCGAGACCGCTCAGCTTCAAAATATCCCGACGGCCCTGTGATCCGCTCATGACGTGCCTCCTTGTCTGCCAGGTGGGTGGAGTGGACCCCTCTGGCTTCACGCCGATTGACACCAAGGGGGGAATCCCCGTGAGGCCGAACCTTGAACCGACGAAACGGTGCCTCGTCTGCGTGGCGGTGTCAAGGGAAAAGTCCGAGGGAAATCAGGGCATGAGGGCGGCGGTCGCCGTCAGCGCCCCCGGACGACAGGCGAGCTACTGATCGGCCGCTTTGTTTGTTTCTTGAACGCGCTGGCGCTCCCGATCCAGGATCGGGGCGAGGCGCTGCTCAAGTCCTCGCTTCGTCGGGTCAACGGCTCCCGTCGCACCCGGCGCTCCGGGGAGAATCCCAAGGGTTTCCTGAACCCTTGCCCCCTCGCGCATGTAGGAGACAACCAGGTATCCCACGATGGCGAGCGCCAGGACCAGGCCGGCGATTCCGAGGATCCTCATTGCGCATCCTTCCTGCGTTACCCACGCAGTCCCACCGCTACAAACCAGCCAGGGTCAATCGCGTGTCCCGGCCACACGCCTATCCGGCCCGACGAGGGAACGAAGCCGGGCGAGGGCATCGGCCCGCCGGGAGAGATGGGTGGCCTTACCCTGGAAGATGCGACCGGAGCCGCCGCCACGGCCGGAGAGGATCTCGGCCACTTGACGGCCGGCGGCGGGCAGATCAATCGTCACGCCCTCCCCGGCACACAGGACGAAAGCCCCCTGCTCATCTTCCCCGGTCGTGAGGAGCGCGATCCGGTCCGGGACCAGGTGGGTGAACTCCTTGGCCATGCGCTGGAGGAATGGCAAGTCGCGCGACGGCCAGTGGGCGCTCGCGATCTTCCCGGGGCTTGCCGCCAGCGCCCGCACGGCCTCAACCGCCAGCGCCTCCTCCAGACTCCGAACGGCCCGCTGGGCCTCCTTGAGCTGGTCGAGCCGCGCCGAAACCCCCGCCACGAGTTCGTCGTCCGACGTCCCGACAAGCTGCCGCAGCCTCGCGTTGCGCTCGTGGTGCGTCGCCAGCAGGCGCCGCAGCCGTCCGCCGGCGACGAAGCGGAGGCGCGTGCCGCCGCGCAGCGGCTCGGTGCCCAGAAGCTTCAGCGCCTCGATCTCTGCCGTCGACCGGACGTGCGTTCCCCCGCATGTGTTGAGGTCGATCCCCGCGATCTCGACCAGGCGGATGTCGCCCAAATGCCCCTCCGGCAGCCCGCGCGTGCGCACCGGGAGGGTGGCGAGCGCCTCCGGGCTCACCCGACGCGCTGTCACCGGGCGGGCAGCGCGGATCTCGGCAGCCACGGCCTCTTCCAGCGCTGCCAGTTGCGCGGGGGTAACGCTGGGGGCCTCCAGCTCGATGTCTGAGCCGTGCTCCCCGAGGTGGAAGGCCGTCGTATGCCAGCCGAAACGGTCGTGAGCTACGGCGGTCAGCAGGTGCTGGGCGGTGTGTTGCTGCATGTGATCGAAACGGCGCGTCCAGTCCAGGTCAACTTGGACTTGGCCGGTCGGAGGCCGCCCCGCCAGGTAGTGCCTGATCCGGCCCTCGACCCGAAGACTGTTCTCGACCGGCATTCCCGCGATCCAGCCGCGGTCAGCAGGCTGCCCGCCCCCCTCCGGATAGAGGACCGTGTCCGCCAGCACAACGAAGTGCCGTTCGCCTTCGGTGCCGGTCTCGACGATCTCAGTCTGGAGCGACTGGAGGTAGGGCTCACGCTCGTACGCGGGAATCCGGG
>Ga0180086_1000101_pt1 | contig 10517 bp, 8 predicted proteins | sample EasRiv760_16_10D_FD_121778 | JGI IMG/M metagenome (GOLD analysis project Ga0180086, IMG submission 121778) | Soil microbial communities from meander-bound floodplain in the East River, Colorado, USA - East River metaG ERMLT760_16_10D | ecosystem: Environmental > Terrestrial > Soil > Floodplain ... | reverse complement strand
TCGAGGGTCTTCGCATGACTGTCTCTCTCGTACTCAAACCAGCGGCGATAGCGATCGCTCAAGATGTCGTTCATCGTCTAGTTATTCCCTGCGAGAATTCCGGATGAAAGATCAAAACCCCCCCGCTGCAGCAGGCGGTACTGACAGGCTCCTGCCTTCGGCCCCTCCGCTAAGGCTCTTTCAATGCCAGCTTCAGCACCTGCTTCCGCGCTGCCACGAAGAGTTCATTCCTGTCATTGAAAACCATGCCAAACGCTATGCCGCCGGGATCGAACCCTGTCAGATAACGACCATTCCCGTCAAATACCTGGATTCCTTTGGTGTCGCCAACATACACCCGGCCCTTGCCATCAACGGCTATTGACTGCGGCGCCCGAAATTGCCCCGCTTGATCGCCGTCATCTCCAAAACGAGTTAAGAACTTTCCCTGCGAACTAAACTTGAAGACTGCACCGTTGAAAGAGCCAAGCGCATAAATATTTCCCAAACCGTCGATAGCCACGCGAGTGTTTAGCTCGGAATCGCCGCTGGTCGAACTGATCGCCGCGCGAATGGTCTGGGTGACTTCTCCAGCTGAATTGAAACGCACTACATCGTCGCGGTTGCTGTACCACGCAGCCACAAAGCCTCCGTCAGCGCTCATGCTCAGATCATCAAAGCCCCCACCGCCCGCGTATTCCACCTCACCAACGAGTTTTCCGGTTTCGCCTTCATGGCGAGAGATCTTCCCGCGCTGCACGACGTAGACTATCCCCTTCCTGTCGGCAGCCAGTCCGCGCAAAGGCATTTTCGGATCAACCGTCCACTGCGTGATGAACTTGCCCTCCGGATCAAACACTTGAACGCGTCCGCCGCTATATTCACCAACGTAGATCCTTCCCGAGCCGTCCACCGCGATGCTGCGCGCATCCTTAAACATGCCCGGCCCGATTCCCTCCGAACCAAAGTTGAGCGTCTGCGTAGCAAAGGCATTAGGCTTCGATTTGTCGCCTGGGCCAGGAGGACCTGTTTTGGTAGGCGGAGTGACCTCGCTAATGCCACCCTTGAGCAAGGGCAGGAGGAAGCCACCCATGGCGATTACTCCAATAAGAACGCCGAACAGTGGAATCAGCACAATCACCAGGATCCACTTGATGGCTCTTCTACCCCCGACCGCATTTCGCAGATCAATATTGACGTGCGATATGATCTGCGCCGGACGGCCCCGCATTTCATCAGGGACTGAGAGTGAACTATTGCAATACGGGCAGCGCGCGGTAAGGCTCGCGCCGACTACATCTTTCTCATAACTTACCGGCGCACCGCATTTGGGGCAATCAAAGGTTTTAAGCATCTACGACTCCTGTTTCCCGGCTCTGCTTCTCGCACTAATACCCAACAGCTTCCGCAAGTGGTGCTGCCTACTGCCTACTGCTTCCTGCCTCCTGTTATCACCATCCCATGCGTTTGCGCAACGAAGTAATGTGCGCCACATGATGACGACCGTGCCAGGCATAGAGCGCGATGTTCTTATCAACACTCACCGTGCCCAATTCAGGATGCCGGAAAGTTCGCTGAAAATCTGCATCCTTTAGCGATCGCAGGAACCACACCCAACGTTCATGAAGGGCCTCCAGTAAATTCAGAGACAGCCCGATGGGGGCCTGTTTTGCATCGTCCAGTTCTGCCCAGCGATCTTCGAAGTAGGTCTTGATGGTCGGTTCTTCTTCGGTGACTGCGAGTTTGAATCGCACGTAGCTATTCATATGACTCTCTGGTACATGATGGACTACCTGACGAACCGTCCACCCTTCAGGGCGATAAGGTGTATTGAGTTGTTCATCAGAGAGCCCTTCGACGGCTGCTCGCATTTTTTCAGGAGTCGCCGCTATTTGATCGATTAGAGTCTGTCGCTGTCCATTCGAAAGCGTTCCTGCAAACTCAAATGGTCCAACCGGGTATCGCAGATCCATTTTCGCCTCCGGTTCTTTCTATGTTGTGTCTTAATCCGAGTTCGGCTTATTCTCGCGCCATGCCGGTAGCTGGCACTCAGGCAGTTTAGAGTTCAAGCTTTAGCTTGCGTGACAAATCAGCAGCCTTAAGGCTGAACTCTGAACTTCGGGCTTCAAGTGCGCCAGCACCCGGTGCTGTTCAGCTATGCGGCTTATTCTACGGCGGCGATCTTAGTTGCGACAACTATGACTGAAACAGCGGACGTGGTGATCATCGGCAGCGGCATCGTTGGCTCAAGCGTGGCCTACCACCTTACCGAACAAGGCTGCACCAATGTGCTGGTGATCGAGCGCGAAGCGCACCAGGGTAAGGGATCAACTGGAAAGAGCATGGGCGGCGTGCGTGCGCAGTTTTCCACGCCGGTCAACATCCAGATGTCGCGCTATTCGATCGATTTCTTTTCGCGCTTTGATGAGCTTATCGACCATCCGGCAGACTATCGCGCCCATGGCTATCTCTTCTGCGCAACAAACGAGCGCCATCTGGAGTATCTCAAGGCAAATCGTGAACGTCAGACAGCACTGGGCGTTAAGAATGTAGAGTTGGTTTCCCGGGAAGACATCGCGAAGTTTGTTCCGCAACTGCGCGTAGACGACATTGTCGGCGGCACGTTCTGCCAGACCGACGGCTTCGTTGATCCCCACAGCGTGATGATGGGCTTCATGCTCAAAGCGCGTGAACGCGGCGCGCGACTTTGGCTCGACACGCAGGTCACCGGTATCGCAGTGGAAGGTTCCCCATCCCTCCGTTTAGAAAGGGCACTTGTGCCCCCGCCCCCTGGAACTGAGCCAGCCTCGATTCCCTTTCAACGCCGCGTAACCGGCGTAATAACCAGCCGGGGCTTCGTTTCTACACGCATCGTCGTCAACGCCGCCGGACCATGGGCTGCGGAGGTGGCGCAACTCGCCGGCGCGGATTTGCCTGTCGAGCCCTTACGTCGTCAACTGGTTCCGACTGAGCCTTTCGACGGTTTACCACAACGCTTTCCTATGGTCATCGATATGTCCACTGGCTTTCATTTCCGTCGCGAAGGCAAAGGGATTCTGTTGGCCTGGAACGACCCTGACGAAACTCCCGGCTTCAAGACTGATTTCGATCCCGGTTTCATTGAAAAGATTCTGACGCGCGCTGCTTCGCGCGTGCCGCGTCTCGCGGAAGCGGAAGTAAATCCGCGTCGTGCCTGGGCGGGTCTTTATGAGATGACACCTGATCATCACGCCATTATCGGCCCGGCCCCGAACGTTGCCGGTTTGTATTTCGTCAACGGCTTCAGTGGCCACGGTGTAATGCACTCTCCCGCTTCGGGTCGAATCACCGCCGACCTGATACTCCACGGCCAGTCCGATCTGGTCAACGCGGAGCTACTGAATGTGGAGCGGTTCGCCGCGGGACGATTGTTGGAGGAAACAGCAGTACTTTGAACTAACATCCACCCTGCCCTGGTATTCCGCGAGTTTTCCGAACCGGGGATAACGCGGGCAGCGTGAAGTTGGCGCAGCTTGAGATTCCGCAGTGTCAGCGACTATTGTCTAGCCGACGACTGGTATTTCCGCAAGATGAATGAACAACTCACAGTTGAACATTGCGATGCCCTGCTCTTGCCATTCATGGAAGCGCGTGAGCATTCGATTGGCGAGAGTTTGCTCACCCAACTCATTCAGGAACACGCCGATCCAATCATTGCGAAGATACTCAAAAGCAAGCTGCGCGTCTCGCTAAGTGGTTCTCAAGGCACTCAGGAAAATCAGGACGCATTGGAATTAGCTAGTGAATTGCGTGCCACCTTAATTGCCGATCTTCGCGCCATACAACAGCGCCCGGATCAGAAATCGATCAAAAGCTTTCCAGACTACGTCGCCATTAAGACTTACTCAGCTTGCGCCGACTATTTTCGCGAGCGGAATCCGCGGCGCTGGAGATTGAAGAACCTGCTGCGCTACGAGTTGAAACAGAATTCGCGGTTTGCTTTGTGGAAAGCGGAGGATAATTCCTGGTACGCGGGATTGAGCGAGTGGCGCGGCGCCACGAACCCCGGGCCTTCCGCGTCGCCACTTCCGTCGCCGAGCAAAGTCCTCGAAAGGTTTCCCACGAAGGACGCGCAGGATGTGGCGCCGGCAGAGTTGCTAACAGCGATCTTTGCAGGCATTGGTCAGGCGATTGAGTTTGAGCGAATCGTGTCGCTCGCCGCCGAAGTGTGGAACATAACGGATTCAGCGCCAGGGTCAGTGGACAGTCCAGACCGCGAAGCAGCGGCCGAGTTGCTCAACTCGACACCCGGGGTTGATCTGCTGCTTGAACAGCGTCTGTATCTCGAAAAGCTTTGGACCGAAGTGTGTCAGCTACCCACCCTGCAACGCGCCGCACTATTGCTGAATCTGCGAGATGCCCAGGGCGGCAGTGCTATTTTCTTTATTCCTTATCTGGGTATTGCCTCTCCTGCGCAGATTGCGGCAAACCTCGAGTTGCCTGATGAAGAGTTCTCGGCGCTGTGGAACGACCTGCCGCTGGATGACTCACGCATCGCTAAGATGTTGAGCATCTCGCGTCAGCAAGTAATAAATCTTAGAAAAACGGCGCGGGAGAGGCTGAGACGCCGAATGGAAAAACCGAAACCTCGGTATCGAGGCTAGCTTCGAATAGTAAGAGGCTGCATTAGTTTACGGCTTAACTTGAGGGGCTGACGGAAACAGAGATGATGGCAGAGCATTTGACCGAACCAGAGATTGAGCTTTACCGGCGCCGCGAGGGCGAAGAAGCAGAACGCCAAACAACGGCTGCGCATCTTGCCATTTGCGAGCATTGTGTGAAGCGTGTCTATGACAGGGAACACTCCATTCTCGCCGTCAACGCGCTTACGGAAGCTCTCCTTTCGGTGAATGAAGAGCCTTTTCACCTTTCCCATGCGGACCTGAAGGAATACGTTTCGGACCACGCTGCCAAAGCAGACAGAATCGTCTGCGAAAGTCACATCGATATTTGTGAACAATGCAGGGAAGAGTTGCGCTTGTTATCCGCGGCGCAGCACCCGACAAGATCAAAAGCGAACTCAGAGGACCGGTTAGCGTGGCTGCGAACAGGGCGGTGGGCAAACACGCCCGTGCGAGTGGCCGCCGCGATTGGCCTCGTCGGCCTAATAGCCTTTGGCGTGATGCTTATTCGGCAACAATCATCGGCACCGACTCCGGTGCAATTGGCCGGCAATGGATCACGAGAGACTCCAATGGTTTCCGCCCCGGTCGATGCGACCAGGGACGGCCCCGCAGTTCCGGACAGTTCCCAACAGTCAATCGTCGTTCACCTAAAGGATAACGGGAAAGAAATTGGCCTGGACCATCAGGGTAAACTTGCCGGAATGGAGGAGCTCGACGAGTCAACACAGAGAATCGTGAAGAACGCATTGGCAGGTGAGCCACTGGCCAGACCCAGGGTGCTCGACGAGCTATCGTCTCCGCATATTGAGCTGTTGGGCGAGCAGTCTGCCGGGAACACTTTTCAACTCATCGGCCCGCTTGGCAAAATTATCACGGAAGCTCGTCCCACGTTGAGATGGAAACGACTCAACGGGGCGACGAGCTATGTTGCTTCTGTCTTCGATTCGAAGTTCAACCTGGTCACCAGGAGCGCGCCCCTGTCACAGTTGCCGCAGCCGGCCTGGACCGTTGCCGCACCTTTGCAGCGCGGCCAGAATTACTTCTGGGAAGTTACCGCGGTTAAGGAAGGCAAAGAAGTCGTCGTGCCCGTTGCTCCCGCGCCAAGAGCGCAATTCAGAATTCTCGAGGCGGATAAACTAAGTGCCTTGCAAAATCTGAAACGGCAGAAACCAACCTCACATCTTGCGCTGGGCTTAACGTTTGCGCGCTTTGGATTGGTAAAGGATGCTGAAGGCGAGTTTTGGTACTTGCTAAAAGAGAATCCCGACTCGGCAACTGCGAAACGGTTACTGCGTACGGTCCAGACCTGGCGCTAACAATTGGCCGCGGATTTGCGCGGATAAAAGCGGATCTGAATCTGAAAAATATAACGGTTTGCGCAAACGGGTACTACTTTTCTGTTAGTACTTTTTCAGATCAGCGTTTATTCGCGTAAATCCGCGGCTGATTGTTCCGGTCCACCCCACCCTTTCTGCTTCCGTCGGCTTCGCGGGTTTTGGCAAGGTCTCAGTTCATCCCGTTTCCCACGACTACGAAGCCTGACCAAAAGAACGGGTGTTGGTATTTCGGCTCCGACATTAGTTTCAGCGCGGCCTGACGCAGAGCCTCCGCTTTGCTAACAGCAGTCTGATCTTTGGAGATTTGAAGTCGTCGATGGAAATCGACCATTAACCGCGCCGTGCTGCCGGAGTCAACCTTCCACTGGCTGACCACCGTTGTGGAGGTTCCGGCAATAAAGAAGGCCCACGACATGCCGATGAGACCCTCGCCTGGGGCAATCTGTCCCCGCGCGGTTTGGCAGGCAGATAAGACAGCCAGATCCGCGTGAAGACCGAGCTTCAAGATTTCTCTCGCTTCCAGCAATCCATCATCATCATCGCTTGAGCTTGCGAGCATGAGCCGCGAGTAAAGCGGGTTGGTGTCATCCAACAGGCCATGCGTCGCAAAATGAAGGATCGGATATCGCCATGCCTCGGTTTTGACTGCTTCTTCGTGCGCTGCCGCGCCCGTCAGAATTTTACTGTTCTGCGTCCCATAGATCTCGCCCAGAGTCTTCACCTCTTGTTCAGCCTCTGGCAGCTCGCCCAACGAAAAATCTCTGTTGCTGGATTTTGTACGTGTAACGAGACTCGCGCCTAGCGCGGGATTTCCCATAGCCAATAGTGAGGGTGCCGGGGCGCTTGTGGTAGCGCTGATCTTACCCGGAGAAGGACCGGGCGCCGTCGAGGCCGATGCAAACGCTAACTCGCGCTGGGCATCCTTCTTTCTCATTTCGCGCAACACACTTAACGAGGGCGCGTAAACAACTGCGTGATCTTCAAGAAAATACTTGCCCCGCAACGAAAGCAAAGCCTGAAACGGCAACTCCCACAATCCGCCGGCCGGCACAATGCAAACGGTCGCTTTCCCGTCCAGCTCCTTCTGCGCCGGACTCAACAGTAGTTCGTAGAGTTGTCGCGATTGTTCCTTGAAATCCAGGGCGTTGTTGGCAACTTGCCGCCGAAAGCCCTGAACTCGACTCCCTAGTTCCAAGGCGCTAATTGCGATTGCGTAAACCTTAATATCAATCCGATCTCCGTCGACCGTCGCATTTTTCTTGGAAAGCACGAAAAGGTAGGTCTTGTCTGGGGCAACCACATACTCCAGTAAGGCTGTATGTTCATCACCAATAAGCGAAGCGACTTCCGGAAGAGTGATTGCCTGAGCAGTGCCGCGTTTGATCTTCAACTCGGGATGGGCCGCGTAAATTCGCGTCTCATAAGCTTCATACTCCAATCGCGCTGTCTGGAGTCGAGCCTCGATGCTGGTTAGACGTGTTTTGTCCGGGTGGGGCCTTGAGCTCTCTTTGCGAAGCTGAGAACCGAGTGAAGTGACGGAAGCGTGCAACTGTTTCTCCTGGCTACGCTCTTCATCAGTCATCGTTTGGGTAATATCAGCCCGGCCGTTGCGCAAGACATCAAGCAGCGTTCTTCCTTTCGCGAGTTCTGCATAGTGAAACGCCTCGGCCAATCTACCTTGAGCTACTAATAGCTCAACCATCGCCACGTAAGGCTCAGTCTTGTTTTCAAAAAACTGCTGCCGGTCTCTTTCGTTCCCCACCAATTGACCACGCAGTTTCTCTAAGACGGCGATCGCGTCCACGTAGGCTTGCTGCGCCTCATCAACCTTCTTGAGCGCGAGGCTTGCGCGTCCCAAAGCGGTTAACGTCTTCCATAACACCTCCGGAGCGTTGGCTTCCCTGGCCAGCTCGGTGGCGCGGGATGAAAGCTCAATAGCCTCGGTGTACTTCCCTTCTCTGTATCGAACATTGCCGATGCCGTTCAATGAAATTGCAGTTAGCGACTTATTGCCAAGTTCTTCCCAAACCGGCAAGCTTCGCTGGTAGAAATTAACTGCCTCCGGAAAGCGTTCTTGCACGGAATAAACTTCGCCGATCCGGTTGAGCAGATACGCCTCCCCGCCCTTGTCAAAAATCCGCTCATAAATCTTCAGACTGCGCTGATAGTACTCAAGGGCCTGTGTGTAGTTGTTCTGGGCGAAGTAAGCATTTCCAATGCTCAGTAACGGGTATGCGATCTCCTGAGTGCTACCAAGCTTCTCGTAGAGCTTTGCGCTTCTCTGGTAATACTCCATCGCCTGCGTGAAGTTGCCCTGATGGTAGTGAATGTTGCCCAGCTTGACCGACACCGCCGCGATACCCTGTGGAATGCTCAACTTCTCAGCGAGTTTCATTACCTGTTGGTAGTTGTCGGCCGCCCGCAGATAATCACCCTGGGTGACGTAAACGTCTCCCAACCCGACCATCGCGTTGGCGATGCCAAACGTTGAGTTAGCCTTCTTGCCCATGGCAAGAACAATGTTAAAGAGCATTGTCGCCCGCGCCTCATCGCCCTTCGCTTCCAAAACGCTTTGAGCCTGGTCAGCTAAACCCTTCAACAAGCCGTCCGTAAACGGCTCGTAAGCCATCAGTAAAGTGGCTCGCTCTTCATCACTCTTTGCCGCGAGTAGATCGGGGACGAGTTCTTCGGCTGTACTTAGAAACTGCCAGATCTTCCAATCTCCCTTTTCTCTGACGAAGTGGAGGGTATGATCCATGTCGCCAAACCCCTCCGCCGACTTACCCGTTACCTTATCGACGGCATGAATCTGAACGTATAGACGCGCTTTGGCCTTATCGCCCTCGAACTGCACATTGCGGGTGAGCTTCGCGCTCAGCCCGTCAATTCTCGCGCTCTCGTTGGCGGCAAAGTCTTCCCGCATCAGCTGCTGAAATGCTGGTAGGTAGGGTGACTGTTGACTAAACAATGAGAACAGGGTCGCTGCATCTCTTTTAGCGTAAGCCTCGTAGCCTCTTAGAAGTGCGGCGTGGACGGCGGCTTGATCGGGGGTCAGAGATGGCGAGGACTTGGCGATTTGTTCCTCAGCCGTTTGCGCGCGAATCGAGAGAGCGACGCAACACACGAAGACGAATAAGAGGCCGGTCCTTCGAACAAATGAATGGCGACGATTAAGATTACGGCACATCATTGAACCTCTGGTCGCACTTCCATTGTCCTCGGAGCTATTCGTTACGACTTTTCGTTGAAGACCTTTGATGCAGAGAAAGCAGATTTAGTCTAACCCGAAAATAAATTATTGATCACACTAATAAGATCGAGCACTTCACGGCTAACAGTATCAGCAAGTCTGAATCGTGACCTTTCTCCCCCTGGGTCCGTATCTCGAAGTCTGCTCGTAGAGCGAAAGGGAACCGAATGCAATTTCAAAGAATATTTGTTCTCGTAGTAACGCTACTCGTTTGTGCTCCCCTGGCCCTAGCTCAAAGCGACGAACGAAAAGTGGAAGTCTTTGTCGGCCTTTCAGCAATTGGCGCGCAAAACGCCCTTACAAACAAGGACATCAAAACATTTGACGGGATTACGCCCGCACAATTCAAAGCGCTGGCCGGCTTTGAACTACTTGATAACGAGCGGTACATTCCCGGTTACGGATTCGAAGCCAACGTGACGCGCTATTTCTCCAAACACGTCGGGCTTTCAGGCGACTTCGCTGGCTACTATCGCCGAGCCAACGCGCGTATTGCCGACACACTATTCAAAGCCGATCATTCGATCTACTACGTCATGGGTGGTCCAAAGGTGAAGCTGCTCAACGAACATCGCGCCAACGTTTTCTTTCATGCCCTTGCGGGCGCCGCGCACACAGGCGTTTCTTACCGGGAGAACACCAACACGAACCCAGTCACCGCTAACGACAGTTCGACACGCTTCGCGATGGCGCTCGGCGGCGGTATCGATCTCCGAATCAGTAAACGAATTTCAGCGCGCCTGTTTCAGATGGATTGGATTCCCATGCTCGGCAAAGATCGTCGCGTTACAGCGAGCGATGGAACCGTGGTCGACATAATGGGTCGTGCTCAGCAAGGAAACTTTCGACTTTCGGCGGGTCTCGTCTTCAAGTAGTAGCACTGCTTTCGAAGGACTTTCGTTACTTCCATCAATGGCCAACACGCTTACTTAGAAGTGACGGCCACCTCTTACCGTCCGGCCATCCCGCCGGTCCTATTTAATTTTACCGGCGGCCGTCCTCCAAGGACGGCGTCTGCTGCCTTAAGGGTCGGCACTGTTTTGTTTCCCGATATTGACTCCTGATAGATTCTCACTTATAAACCAAGCCGCACGCTCATCCTGGCGGTCATTTCAGCCTTAGCTAACCACGCAGGCGTATCAAGTGGGCGCGCGACTCACCCTCGCGAGCCGACTTTTCCCCATAGGAGCAAAGACCATCATGCCTGACCCTACCCTCATCACTTTCCCACCAAGCCTGGACAGTGAACTTGCCCGCTTCGTACTGACCCATTACCAAATCCTACAC
>Ga0180086_1000100_pt1 | contig 10572 bp, 11 predicted proteins | sample EasRiv760_16_10D_FD_121778 | JGI IMG/M metagenome (GOLD analysis project Ga0180086, IMG submission 121778) | Soil microbial communities from meander-bound floodplain in the East River, Colorado, USA - East River metaG ERMLT760_16_10D | ecosystem: Environmental > Terrestrial > Soil > Floodplain ... | reverse complement strand
TCGAGCCTGGAATTGAGTCTGGAGCGGCGGGAAAAGCCGCGGGCGGATACATAGAAGCGGCGGTCGAGTTGTGCGCGGCGGGGAGTGTTGACGCTATAGCCACGGCGCCAATCAACAAGCGATCTCTATTCCTGGGTGGCTACAGCTTTCCCGGCCATACGGAATTCCTGGCGCACCTCACCGGCAGCGAAGAATATGCGATGGCTTTCGTTGCCGCGAATCTGCGCATCGTCTTAATCTCAACGCACGTGCCGTTGGCTGAGGCGATAAGACTGGTGGAACGGGATCGAATCATTCGCACCATCAACTTAACGAATCGCGAACTGAAACGATGGGGCATTGAGCGACCGCGGTTGGCGATGGCCGCTCTAAACCCGCATGGCGCCGAGGGTGGATTATTCGGGATGGAAGAAACTTCAGAAATTTCTCCCGCGATCGAAGCCTGCCGCGGTGTTGACGAAATCAACGTCCAGGGCCCGTTCTCTGCTGACACAGTATTTCTGCGAGCCTCGCGGGGCGAGTTTGACGCGGTAATCGCTTGTTATCACGATCAAGCGATGATTCCCGTAAAATGCCTTTCGTTTGGCGAGGCTGTGAATGTTACTCTGGGCTTGCCATTCATCCGCACGTCGGTCGATCACGGAACGGCCTTTGATATTGCCGGTAAAGGAATCGCAGAGCATTCAAGCATGATTGCGGCGATTAAACTCGCCGCCGAATTATCTAGTATCGCTGGCGAAAGCAGCCATACGGTGGAAGTATAGAAATTAACCATGAGCAATGAGACAGGGCCTAAGGCCGCGGATAAGAGTGAGAAACGTCGGGTTCTGGTTGCTGACGACGATCCGGCAATTCTGCGTTTAGTCTCCGCGATACTCGAAAAAGAAAACTACGGTGTCGTCGCCGCACGCGACGGACGAGAGGCTTACAAGATTCTGCAGAGTGATCCAAACTTCACCGCCGCGATACTTGACGTGGTGATGCCGCACATCTCCGGCCCTGAACTCGTGCGTTACATGAAGAGCGAGAAGCGACTCATGAAGATTCCGGTAATGATGATGACTGCCGAACAGGATCCAAAGCTTTCGTCGGATAGTTTTTCTGCCGGCGCAGTAGTCTTCCTACCCAAGCCTTTCACGACGGCGCAACTGCACATCATGCTGCAGATGCTAATTGGCAAAGCTGGTAGCTAATTCGAGAACCTCTATGAACCATGGGAAGATTAGGACGGCCCTGCTGTTTCCCTTGCTCGCCTGCTGCCTTACAGCCTTGGCCGTGTCAAACGTCCGAGCAGATTTGACTCCCCGGCAGGCGCGTACGGCGATCACGCGCATGGCTGGCTTTGCACTTGAGAACGGCTCGGTGCGCGTGAAGACTGTCTCCGCAACGAACGCAGCAGAAGCGGAAGTGTCGGCCGAGATCAGAACCGTCTTTAAGTTTGCACAGGACAAGCAGGGAAGATGGCGCGTTGGGGAAATTAGAACCGGTCAGGATCGCTGGGAAGAGATTGATCTAATCGCCCACGCACTCAGGACGCAGCTTGTCACAGGCGCGTGCACAGCGCCTGATCCTCCCACCAGAGGCTCGCTGGCAATCGATCCAAGCGTGAAGCGCGCGCGCTGTTTGTTGGGAAGTTTATTGGGCGTGGAAATTCCTTCTGATGCGGTTCGGATCCAGCAAGTAAACCCAATGCCACTGCCACTCGCCTCGCAAGCGTCCGCCACCGTCGTAGCCTGGGTAAAAGTGGGTGCTCGGTTTCGCAACGATAAGACCGGTTGGCGCGTTTCGGAATTGCGGACTGGAAACCGCGACTGGGTCAAACTCGAGCCAATCGTCGCCGCAGTCAACGAAGAGAAACAAAAGAAGGCCCGCGCAGAGATGGAATTGATTGCCTGGGCTCTCGAGAAGTTTCGCAAAGACCGCGGCTTCTACGTTGTTTCCGACAGCCAGGCCGTAGCCATCGACCACCTCAGCCCGCGCTATCTGGCGCAGGTAATTCGCGTGGACCCATGGCACCAACCCTACAAGTATCAGGGCGAACGCGACCATTTCACACTCCGCTCCGCCGGTCCGGATGGCAAAGCGGACACTTTGGACGATATCCAACTCGTAAGTCCGTTGCGCTAGCCGGGCTGGCCGACTAAAACCCTTGACGCGCTAACAGCGCGGATGGTAGTTTCAAAATGTGGCTTTGCTGTCGAAAGCCCACGTTATTAGACAAGCTGCAAACAAGCCCCGCGCCGACTGTAAGTATCCCTGACCCGCCAGTGGCGCTGAATTCAGCTAAGGTGCCCAAGCTTTGCTAGCTGGACGAAAACTCCTACTCGCCGACGATTCAATCACGATTCAAAAAGTTGTCGATCTTACTTTTGCCGACGAAGGCGTCAGCGTAGTTTGCGTGAACAACGGACGGGAAGCGATTGAGCGGCTGGAAGAGTTTGCTCCTGATGTAGTCCTTGCGGATGTCTTCATGCCGCAGATGAGTGGCTACGAAGTCTGTGAGTACATAAAACGAAACGACAGGCTGAAGCAAATCCCTGTTATGTTTCTGGTTGGCTCCTTCGAGCCATTCGATGAAGAGGAGGCGCGCAGAGTTGGCGCGAACGACATATTGACTAAGCCCTTTCAATCGATTCGACGCTTGATAGAAAAAGTGGGCCTGCTTATCGGCAATCGCCCGCCCGAGGAACAGATACCAACGGCTGAACTACCAAAGCCTGAGGGCACTCTCGAACCGGAAGTCGAAAAGCTCACCACGGCGGAAATCGAGATTACGACTGCTGACACACAGCCGCTGCCCGCGGAACTCCGCCACGTTGTAGAAGAGGCCGGCTCGTTACAAGCGAAGCAGGGAGGGGCGGAACTCGCAACGCAGGCGAGAGTGGATGATGGAATGAGGGAGAACAAGCATATGGAAACAAGAAGTGAAGTCTTCGAAAACTACGAAGGCGCCGGTGAAGTACTCCTTGATCTCGGCGAGTTTGACTCAGGGCAGTTCGGTCCTGACGACGATTTTGTCTTAGACATCGATCTCAACGAGATTCCCGAACCTTCACCGGCCGAACCCGCATTTCCGACATCCGCGTTTCGCACGCGAGATAGATATAAGTCAATCGGCAAGACAGAGCCGAGCCCCATGGGTACAAACTGGTCCCTGTTAACACCAACTCCTGCAACGCCCGTAGCGACGACAGATCAACAGGCTGCAACACAGGAGTTTCAAAGAGACACAGGCGAGATGGCTAAGAACCCCCGTTAGAAGTGGCGTTGCTGGAGGCTCAAGTAGCAGGAGCGTCAGCGGCCCAGGGTGACACCAGCGCGGTTGCGGCTGAGCAATATTCACCGGCAACTTCTGCGTCTCCAACTGAGGTCTCGCTACAGCAACTGTCACCGGAGATGATTGACGCTATAGCGCGGCGTGCTGTCGAGCAGCTGTCCGAGAAGGTTGTGCAGGAAATAGCCTGGGAGGTGGTGCCCCAACTCGCCGAGCTTTTGATTAAGCGACAACTCGAAGAGAAGAGTTCTTAACTAGTTTCAAAGCATAAGCAAACCAGGAGCAGGCCACCGCGAGGTCGCCTGCTCGATTTGTTTCTGGGGTCACGGTCAATTAACCGCCAAGACGCCAGGAGCGCCAAACAAATAGATAGGCATTAAGAGAGTGATCGTCTAAAAGAGCAGTCGCCTTATTGTTGTCTCCGATGTCAGACAAACGTTGGTCAGCGAGGCTTTTTTGACGCAGGCAGTTCCGTCTTGGCGATCCTGGCGCCTTGGCGGTTTCATCATGGTCAGATGGAAATCTTTTCGCTTTGCCTTACAATGCAATTTTACTTGAAGAACAGTCGGGACAGGTCCCGCTTCTAAACGTGAGTCTAAGTAGCAAACCATAAATGGAAATCTCTAAACAATACGATCCCAGGCAGGCGGAACAAAGCCATTACGAGCGCTGGGAAAAGCAAGGTTGTTTTGCGCCGGAGACCAACCGTGACGAGAATGCGCCCGCCTTTTCCATTGTAATTCCGCCGCCAAACGTCACCGGCTCGTTGCACATGGGCCATGCGTTACAGCACACGATGATGGATGTGCTTACGCGCTATAAACGCATGTGCGGCTATCGCACGCTCTGGTTGCCAGGTATGGACCACGCCGGCATCTCCACGCAGTTGATGGTGACTCGCGAACTGAAGAAAGAAGGCATTAGTCGTCACGAGTTGGGGCGCGAAAAGTTTGGTGAGCGCGTTTGGAAGTGGAAGAGGGAATCCGGAGGTCAAATCACAAAGCAGATGCGACGTGAGGGCGCCTCGGTTGATTGGTCGCGCGAAAAGTTTACGATGGACGAAGACTTATCGCAGGCGGTGCGAGAAGTCTTCGTTCGTCTTTATGAGGAAGGCATGATCTATCGGGGCAATCGCATCGTCAATTGGTGTCCAAACGATCAGACTGTGCTCTCCGATCTGGAAGTGGAAAAGGTTCCGCAGGCCGGAAAACTCTACTACCTCCGCTATCCGACAAAGAACGGTCGGCGAAGCCTGACTGTAGCCACCACGCGGCCTGAAACCATGCTCGGCGATACGGCGGTTGCCGTTAACCCAAAGGACGAGCGCTACACCGATCTGGTGGGCGAGACACTGCTGCTGCCACTGACGAGCCGGGAGATTTCGGTTATCGCCGATGAGTTTGTCGATCCTGAGTTTGGTACGGGCGCCGTGAAAGTAACGCCCGCCCACGATCCAAACGACTACGACATGGGCGTGCGTCATAACCTGGAACGAGTCGTCGTTATCGACAGTCACGCAAAGATGACGGAAGCTGCCGGCGCCGAGTTTGCCGGTCTGGATCGCTACAAAGCGCGCGCGAAAGTCGTGGAGAAGTTTGAAGAGTTGGGCTTGCTGGAAAGGGTTGTTGACTACGAGTTCTCCATTTCAAAGTGTGAGCGTTGTAAGACGGTCATCGAGCCTTTGATCTCAACGCAGTGGTTTCTGCGAATGGACGAGTTGCGAGACGAGGCGCTCAGGTTGTTGGAGCGTGACAAGAAGCCGCAGTTTGTGCCTGAAGTGCCTTACGAGAGAGTTTACTCAAACTGGCTTGAGAACCTGCGCGATTGGACTATCTCCCGGCAGCTCTGGTGGGGGCATCAAATCCCCGCGTGGTACACGCGTGAAGGCGAAATCATCGTGGCGCGGTCGGAAGAAGAAGCGAAGGCAAAGGCGGGAACCGACGAATTAGCCCAGGATCCGGATGTGTTGGACACCTGGTTCTCCTCGCAGCTTTGGCCCTTCTCGGCGATGGGCTGGCCGGCAAAGACAAAAGATCTCGACACGTTTTATCCAACTTCGGTACTCGTAACCGGTCGCGACATCATCTTCCTTTGGGTGTCGCGCATGGTGATGATCGGAATGAAGTTCATGGGACGCGAGCCATTCGCTGACGTCTTCGTGACGGGGACGATCCTCGATGCCCAGGGCCAGCGCATGTCGAAGACAAAGATGAACGGAATCGATCCGCTCGAGGTTTTTGACAAGTATGGCGTTGACGCGACGCGCCTGAAACTCGCGTCAGTAGGCAGCACGGATATTCGCTGGAACGACAAGCAAGTAGAGTCGTATCGCAACTTCGCCAACAAGATTTGGAACGCCGCGCGCTTCACTTTGATGAATTCCGAAGGCGCGACAGTCGATCTTGAAAGCCTGAATGCGGCCAGCGCGGGGTTGCCTTTACATGATCGCTGGATACTCTCGCGTCTCAATAAGACGGCGCGTGACGTCCGCGAAGCCCTGACCGGGTATCAGTTCCACGAAGCCGTGCAAACGCTGTATCACTTTTTCTGGGACGATTTCTGCGACTGGTATATCGAGTTAACGAAAGCAGACGTCACATCGGCGGAAGCGACGCCGCAAAGAGTTGCCGCGCGCACACGTTTACTGACTGTGCTCGAGCAGGCCTTGCGCTTGTTGCATCCCTTTATGCCTTACATAACTGAGGAACTCTGGCAACAGCTTCCCGGTGCAGGCAAAGCCTTGTTGCATCCAGCCTACCAGCACGCAGAGCCGACGATCATGCTGGCAACCTATCCGGAAGTGAAAGGGGGTTTGATCAACGATGCTGCCGAGTGGGAGATGCAGGCCGTGATCGATCTGATCTCGCGGGTGCGAAACATTCGTTCGGAGATGAACATCAAACCGAGTGAGCCGGTGCCGGTGCTGATTGGATCGCCGGATGAAAGGTTGCGGGAGGTGTTCTTCGCCAACACGAGCCAGATTAGCCGCTTGCTGCGAGCTTCGGAAGTTACGATCAGTCGTCAGCCGGAGGCGCCGCGTGCTTCTGCCCGCGCAGTGCTGGCTGGCGGTGCGGAGGTGGCCGTGCCATTGGCGGGCTTGATCGATTTCGCGCAGGAACGACAGCGGCTGGATAAGGAAAAAGAAAAACTTGCGGCAGAAGCAGGCAAGTTGCAGGCGCAGCTTGCTAACCCGCAATTTGCCGAACGAGCGCCCGCTGAGAAGGTAAATGAATTGCGCACGCGCATTGCCGATATTGCCCAGCGCACGGCGCAGCTGGACCAAACGATCGACAATTTGGGATAACGGCAAAGAGGCATGGTGGACTTACGGTTACAGATGATTGTGTTGAAGTTCCTAACCTCCCAGGAGTCACTCGAAAATGCAGAGAATTATCGTTTCCCTGATAGTCGTTACGCTGGCTGTAGCAGTCTTTGCTTCATCTTCTGTTCCGAAGAGCAAAGCAAAAGGTGATGCGAGTGTGGTGGCGCAAACACCCAGGTCTCGCTGCACTCGCCTGAAGTTCGGACCAAGGCAAAAAAAGAAGAAGTCAAAAAAGGTAACCGCAGCATATAAAGGCCCCGCAATGCCAGGCACGCGTTGTACGCGTCTCTCCTCAGGTGGACGCCCGGGATCTATCCTACCGAATACGCCGCCCACAATCGGCCTCGCTACTTCAACGTCTTACATCGCTACAAACGCCGAAACGCAGGTTAAACTCAAAGCGATCGCTTGCGACGCAGACGGCGACAACCTTCTCTATGCTTATACCACTACCTGCGGCCGCGTTACTGGCGAGGGCGCGTCGGTGGTCTGGCACCTAAGCAGCGTGACTCGCCCGGCAGCATGTACTGTCAGCGTGGAGGTGGATGATGGTTGCGGTTGTATCTCGTCGGATACGGTCGTGGTTACCCTCGAATAGAGCTGCACCTGGTACGCCTGGTGCGCAGGCCTGGCGCCCTTCTAGTTAGTGGAACAACCGCGGTCGCACGTCGTGTAACTGCAAACGCTTTGTGAGCGCTTGAAGGCACCCTCGACAACGGGTATCTTTTAGACTCTCCCGTTCGGCATTCGAGGAATAACCATGCAAAATCGATCTATTCGTTACAGCGCGTTTCTGTTGGTAGTTCTGATTGGGCTCAGTGTTTGTTCAATTGACGCTGATGCTCAACGGCGCCGAAAGCGTCGCAGTCGCCGCGTCACGAAGCCAGCTGTCACGAAGCCAGTCATCACGAATCCCGCCATCGCTCCGGCGGGATCCGAAACAACCGGCGGCGCGGACAGTGAGAAGATCATCAGCACCGCGGACCAGAGTGCGACCGAAACGGAGCAAGCGACTGAGAGCACACAGCCGAAGAAGGGCACCGGCTCAACCAAGAGTTCGAGCGGCGACGATATGCAGCAGACCATCAACGCGCTCACAAATCAGGTGGACAGGCTAAACGATAAGTTGACTCAGATGCAGCAGAATGACCGCACACTTATCGATATGGAGCGGCTGACACGCGCCGAGCAGCGGGCTGAGAGTTTGCGTGCACAACAAGTGGATGTTGAGAGCAAGCTGGCGGATTTGCAGTCGAAGCTTGAGCAGATCGAATACCAACTGAGGCCGGAGAACATCGAACGCGCGGCAGGGTATGGCACGGTGCATCCGGAAGAGGCACGCGACGCGCGCCGCCGGCAACTGGAAAACGAACGTTCACGGGTGCTGGCCCAGGTCAAGATACTGGAAACCAGTCGCACGCGTCTGGCAACATCCGTTGCCACCGCTGATGCTGAAGTCGATGCCTTGCGTCGGAAAATAGAGATGCAACAGGCACAGCAGGACACTTCCGGCGCAACAACAGCGGAGCCGCGATCTACTCGGCGACCTAAGCCTCAATAATTCCAGAAGTAGAACAGGCATTCCTGTCCGACAGAGCAGATTTTCCATTTATCATTTTTCAAAATTTTTCAATTGTCATTTTTCATTGAAACCAAACGGCAATGAGCAACCGGGGGCTGGTAAGATCTTCCTGATAAGTTACCGGTCTGGCGACCTTGGGCGGCGAACTGAATGACAAATGAGAAATAATGAGAAATGGAAAATGAGAAATGGAAAATTTTCAGTTGCTTGATGGGGAACGTGAGTATGCGGACAGGCAGGAACACCTGTCCCACAAATATTTTCATGGGCACAATCGCACAAAGAGATCTTTACCGCGCTATTAGCGAAGCCAACGATCGTGGCGAGCGAGTCGTAGTTGCCACCGTCGCACACACGCGCGGCTCAACGCCGCAGCAGCGGGGCGCCAAAATGCTTTTTTTCGAAAACGGTGAAGTGGCGGGTACGGTCGGCGGGGGTTGCATCGAGGCCGAAGTTTGGGCCGAAGCGCGCGACGCCATGCGCTCGGGCAAATCCGCGCTGCATCACTTTTCGTTAACCGCCGAGGAAGCAAGCGAAGAAGGAATGGTTTGCGGCGGCACGATGGACATCTTTATCGATGTCTGGCGTCGTGATTGAATGGTTGTTTTCCTGACCAGGCGTAGGACCAGTAAGTTTAGAGTCGCACTCTAGCTGTCTAAGTTCTGCGGTCAGTAACCCGATGGTTGCAGTTAGACTCTCGCTGACGGCGGAGTTCAGGAATGAAACCCACACCTTCAGGTTGGCCGCGTATTGCAAGCGCGGTTTACTACGACGATGCTCCAGCGGCAATTGACTGGCTGTGCCGCGCCTTTGGCTTCGAAGTGCGCGTCAAGATTGAAGGCGAGGGTGGCAGCATCGAACACTCCGAGCTGACCTACGGCGAAGGGCTCGTCATGGTGGGTCAGGCCGGCGTGCCGCACAAACCATCCTTTCGTAAGTCGCCTCATTCAACGGGCGGCGCCAACACCCAGAACATGATGGTCTTTGTTGATGACGCCGACGCCCACTGCGAGCATGCGCGTGCCAACGGCGCTAAGATTGTGTCCGAGCCGAAGACGACTGACTATGGCGAAGAGTGGTGGACAGATCGCGGTTACGAATGTGAAGACCTCGAAGGACATCACTGGTGGTTTTATCAGCGACTTCGCGACGGGAAGCAAAAGGCGTGATGGGTGTGCTGTTGACGTTCGTTGGTGAGTCTAAGCCAAGCAGCGGGGGCAAGCCCCACCTTCCCGACCACGAGCTGGAGCTGAGTAGAGGTTTGATTCTTGATTTGAAAGGCTTTCAAGGAGCTACCGAGCTAGTTCGAGAGTCTCAAGGTTAGGAAGGTGGGCTTGCCCCGCTCGTTACTTACCCACTCAAGAGTGAAGTTGTGGAGAAACAGATGCCCGAATCCTTCATCGAAAACTACAAAGCTAAGCATCAGCATCCTCTGAATAAGCTGACGCACAGCATCGGCATCCCCCTAATTGTGATTTCGTTGCCGCTCTTCCTCCTTAACTGGCGTTGGGCGCTCGTGCTCTTCGTGGTTGGTTGGGCTCTTCAGTTCATTGGCCACGCCATTGAAGGCAATCGGCCTGCTTTCTTCAAGAACCCGATGTACTTGCTGGTTGGCCCCTGGTGGCTTCTGCGTCGTGCCGCGGCAGCCGTCGGCCTGGCCAAAGCATCGCCTTCCAAATGACGCCGTTTTGGTCGTAAGGTAAGGCCACTGACTAGAATGGAAAAGCGCAGACTTATCAGAACCGGGAGCGGTAGCGACTGGCCCAATACTCAACCTGGCTTGTTAGAGCCGGAAACACAACGTGTCGGCAGGAAATGAAGGTGGACCTCTTTGAATTGAGTATTTGGCCGGTCGCTACCGCTTCCGGTTCTGATGTGCTCTCCTTACGATGCAATTGATTCAAATGTCCGCAAACGAATCTCCGGAAAACAAAGCGCAGTCTAATTCGATTCCAGAAACAGTCTCGCGCATACTTCAGCATGGTTCAATCGCCGTCCTGGCTACGCTGATTGAGGCAGCGACAACAAATGCCACATCGAAAGTTGGCACAAAACTCCTGGTTGATAACTCAGGAACTTCCGGTGTGGTCGGCAGCTTAGGGAGTGAAGCGCTTGATCGAGTCGTCGTAGAGCACGCGGCGAGATTCCTCAACTCAAAAAAGGAGAGTAGCGTTTTTCAAGTGAAGGAGTTCGCGCCGGCACTTACCGAGTGGAGCGAGGCACAGATTCTTTTCGAGCGTATCCAGCCGGAGCCGCGGCTGGTAATCTGCGGTGCGGGCCATGTCGGAGCGTCTCTGGCGAAGCTTGCCGGCCTGATGGGTTACCGCGCGACATTGATTGACGATCGTGCTGAATTCGTTACGCGCGAACATTTCCCTGATCCGGGAATCGAAT
>Ga0180086_1000099_pt1 | contig 10573 bp, 6 predicted proteins | sample EasRiv760_16_10D_FD_121778 | JGI IMG/M metagenome (GOLD analysis project Ga0180086, IMG submission 121778) | Soil microbial communities from meander-bound floodplain in the East River, Colorado, USA - East River metaG ERMLT760_16_10D | ecosystem: Environmental > Terrestrial > Soil > Floodplain ... | reverse complement strand
GACCGCGTAGAGGGCAGCGCCCGTCTGCTGCCGGAACCGCACGGTCTGGTGGCCGGCCCGGTTGAGCTGGCGCTCCGTCTTCTCGGCCTCGGCGCCCGTGAGGAAGGGGCCGAACTCGACGGCGAATCGCGGCCCCTGGGCGACCGCGGGGGCCTCCGTGACACCGGTGTTCCGCGGCGCCGTCTCGCGGGCCGCCGTCTCTCTCGCCGCGGCGGTCGGGAGGGTCCGAGGGGCTGCTGGGGAGACGGGCGAAGACGCCGACGGGACCGGAGGCGCGGCCGGGGCGGGATCGACAGTGGCTGGCGCCGCCGACAGGGCGGCAGGCGCCGCCGACGGTGATGGAGACATCATGGGTGGGGCGACCTCAGGGCCGGCCGCGGCCCCCGCGGGGCCGGTTGCGGCCCCCGCGGGGCCGGTTGCGGCCCCCGCGGGGCGTGGCGTCGGCGTCTCGGATGGCTGCCGCCGATCGAGGCTCCACGAGCGCAGGTCACGGGCGAGCCAGCCCCGGTGCCAGGCGGTGACCCCGAGGACCCCGGCCAGGAGCAGCAGCAGGACGCCAAGACCACCGAAGATGTCCTTGTACTTCCGCCGGCGCCGAGCGGACGATTCACCCGCCTCGGCCTCGAGCGTGCCGTCACGGTCGACCGGTTCCGCCGCGTCCCTACCGAGCGGACGCGTGCTCGTGGCGGCCGTGTTCCGCCAGGGGATGAGCCCCCACAGACGCGCCTTGCGTCCCGGGGGACGAGCGCCCGTTTCCTCGCCGTAGTAGTGCGTGTAGTAGTGCGCGTACGTGTACCCGGCGATCTCCGACTGGACGTCGTTGAGGACGACCCCCCACACGGACGCCCGTGTGCTCTCGAGATGCGCCTTGGCCCGCTTGAGCACCAGTCGACCGACCTTGCCCGCCTGGTACACGAGGATGACGCCGTCGACCTGGGCGGCGACGATGGCCGAATCGGTGACGGGGAGGACCGGCGGCGTGTCGATGAGGACGACGTCGTACTCCTCCCGCACCTCGCGGAGGAACTTCGCCATCGCGGGCGTGGAGAGGAGCTCCGAGGGGTTCGCGGGAATGGCGCCCGACTCGATGATGTGCAGGTTGTCCAGGCCGGGGGACGCCATGATGTCGTCCATCTCGAATCGACCCATGATGATGTCGGCGACGGTCCGGATGCAGTCGCGCCAGGGCGCGTTGCCGACGAGGATGTCCGAGAGCCCGGGCTCGCGCTCGATCCCGAAGAAGCGATGGATGCTCGGGCGGCGCAAGTTGGCGCCGACGAGCAGGGTCCGCTGACCGTTCTGCGCCATGGTGAGGGCCACGTTGACGATCGTGGTCGTCTTGCCCTCCTGGAGCGTCGGACTCGTGAACACGATCAGCTTGCCCGCCCGCTCCATGCGGATGAACTGAATGTTGGTGCGGATCGTCCGGTAGGCCTCGGCGATGGGCGATTTGGGATCGAAGTGGGTGATGAGCAGGGCGTGACTCTGGAGCAGCTCGGGCTCCATCTGGGCCAGGGCCGGCCGGCGCTCGACGAGCCGCTGGACCGTCTCCCGGACGTCGATGTGCGGCACGATGCCGACGACGGGGATCCCCAGGTAGCCCTCGACGTCCTCGATCGTCCCGATCGAGGTATCGAGCGTCTCCTGCACGAAGGCGAGCACCAGTCCCAGCATGAGCCCGAGCAGACCGCCGATGAGCACGGTATTGAAGCCCTCGGCGGACGCGGGCTCGGTCGGATCGGTCGCCGGCCGGACGACCGTGACCTCTTCGACCCGCTCCGACTCCTTGATGAGGGCCTCCTGATGCTTGGTCCGGAGCAGGGTGAGCAGATCCTCGCCGGTCTTCGCATCACGCTGGAGTCGTTGGAGCCCCAGCTCGACGTTCGGGACGTCCTTGTTCCTCTGGAGGACGTCGCCCATCTGGCGCGTGAGGATCTCCTCGCGACTCCTGAGCAGGGCCATCTGGGCGCCGATCTCGCGACGCATCTCGAGCCGCACCTCCCGCATGCGGTCGGCGAGCGCCTGCAGGCGTGGATGGCGGTCGGTGACCTCCAGAGCCAGGTTGTTGTGCTCGAGCAGGAGCTCGACCTGGGTCGCCTGCAGTCGTTGGAGCGCCGGGTTGGTGCTGTCCACGAACACGCGCTCGCCGAAGGAGGCGGGTTCGATCCGCGCGAGTCGGGCCTGCGCGAGCTCGAGCTCCGTCCGCTGTTGCCGGGCCGTCTCGATGGCACCGCGCAGCTGCGTGAAGAGCGACAACAGCACGCCCGATTCGGCTCCGGGCGTGATGATGGAGTTCGCCTCGCGGAACGCCCACACCTGCTCCTCCGCGCGCTTGACGCGGGCCTCCGCGTCCTGGAGCTGCTTCTCGATGTACTTGCGCGCTTCGGTGACCCGGGCGTTGCGGATCTGGCGGTTGTAGTCCCGGTAGCTCTCGGCGATGGTATCGGCGATCTCGCGCGCTTCGGCCGACTGGGTCGACGTCGCGGTGATGTCGATGACCGACGTCCCGGCCAGGCGCGCGGTGCGGATCTTTCCGGCCAGGGCATCGAGGGCGTTGAGATAGGGCCGTGACTCGCGCAGCGGTTGCCCGGGCGGCCGCTCCGGGAGCTTGCCCATCCGGCGCAGGGCCTCCTCCAGGACGGGATAGCTCCTGATCACCGACCCTTGCGTCTCGATGTTGTCCCCGCCGCCGACCGAGAGGACTTCCACCAGCAGGCCGGTGAGGGAGGTGGATTGCTCGTACCGGATCGAGGCCGTCGACTCGTAGAGGGGCACGCGCTGCCGACTGAACCAGAACGCGAGCAAGGCCACGAGCAGCGTCGAGACGATGATGATGAACCGGCGGCGCCGGACGATCAGCCAGTAGTCACGGAGATTCATCTCGTACTGCGCCATCAGTCACGAACCTCCGGCAGACCAGGCGTCCGCGTGCTCGTCGTCCTCACCGCGCCGGCTCGGCCTCGGGCCCGGTGATGTACAGGAACGGCGCCTCGGAGAGGTCGACGATCTTCGGCGTCGCCAGCGGTCCCGTCTTGCCCTCCACGATCTCGACCCGTGGCCGGAGGGGGTGATTGCGATTGACGACGACGACGGTGCCGACCTCGCCGGTGTTGAGCCGGACGAGCGTGCCGGGGGGAAAGACCGTCATCTCGCTCAGCAGCGCCTTGACCAGAAGCGAGGGGAACGCCTGGTGCCGGCCGCGGACGATCTCGCGCACGGCTTCGTGGAGTCGAAGCCCCGGACGGAGCGACGGCGGAGCGGTCAACGCCATGTAGGTGTCGGCGAGGCCCACGATCTTGGCTTCGACCCGAATGGACGGCCCCGGCAGTCCGTGCGGGAAGCCTTGTCCCTGCTCCCGCTCGTGGTGCTGCAGCACGGTGTCCACGAGTCCCGAGACCGGGGCCGCCCAACGCCGGAGTCGCTCCGCGGCGACGCGCGGATGGGCGTGATACTGGCTCTGGTCCTCGGACGACAGCGCATCGAGGCGCCGCAGGACGCCGGCCGGCAACTGCCACAAGCCGATGTCGCTCAGCGCCGCGGCCATGCCGAGATCGACGAGGCGCTGGCGCTCGTAGCCGAGCGTCATCCCGATCCTGACCGCCAGGACCGTGACCCGGGCCTGGTGGAAGGTGAGATAGTCGCTGCCCTTCGGGACGACGGTGCCGTTGGCGAGCCAGAAGAGACCGCCGCCGGTCTGAAGCGACCCCACGACGCGCGCGACGATCCGCGTCAGCGCCTCCCACGGGAGCGGCTCGTCGCTCTTGAGGTGGTCGGGCACGCGCGCGAGGAAGCTCCGGAGATCGTCGAGAATCAGCTCCGCCGGGCCCGTCTCGTCGAATGGGGACGGCGATGCCGCGGGCGCCGGCGCGAGGGAAGCCCCGGCGGCGTGAACCTGGGCGTAGAGCGACGACTCACGGAGCCGCGGTGGAGGGGAAGGCGGGGCTGCGGGCGGCGTGGTCGTCGCGGCGGCGCGCCGGCTCTTCTCCGCGGGCGGGGGCGGCGCCGGATCGGGGGGCGGCGCCGGAGACCCGCCCCCTCGCGCGAGGTCGCTCATCCGCACCATCAGGAGACGCCCACGATGTCCCGGATCGCGCCCGCGATGATCGCCTCGTCGATCTCGTTCACCTTCTTGGAATACCCCACCAGCAGCGCGATGTCGCAGAGGTTGTTGATCTCGCGCGGCGTCCCGCGCGTGAAGTCGAACACGAGCCTGACCGCCGCGTCCGTGAAGATTTGACTGTCCCTCCCCGCCATCTTCAAGCGATGCATGATGTACTGCGCGGTGTGGGTGTCGTCGAGCGTGTTGAGATGGTAGCGGATGGCGATCCGCTGATCCAAGTGCTTGAGCCGACGCACCTTCACGGTCAACTCGGGCGAGCCGATCAGGAGAATCGTGACCAGGAAGCGGTCGTCGGTCTGGAAATTCATGAGCAGCCGCAGCTCTTCGAACACCGCGTCATCGTCGACGAGCTGGGCCTCGTCGACGATGATGACGGTGTCCCGACCGGCCCGGTAGTTACGAAAGAAGATTTCGTTGAGGCGGTGGAGGAGATCCGCCTTGGTCTTCTCCTCCGCCTCCACCCCGAGCTGGTACAGGATCTCGCTCAGGAACTCGACGGCCGTCCAGCTCGGGTTCGTCAACAAACCGATCTCGTAGCGCTCGACTTCCAGCCGCTGGATCAGCGCCCGCGAGAGGGTCGTCTTGCCGCACCCGTACTCGCCGGTCAGGATGGCGCAGCCCTTGCGGTGACGCACGGCGTACATCATCCGGATGAGCGCGTCCTCGTGCTCCGGGGAGAGATAGAGAAACTTCGGATTCGGCGAGTTGTCGAACGGCGGTTCGCTGAGTCCCCAGTACGCTTCGTACATGCTATTGCCCCGTCGTCGTGAGCTTCCCACCGAATAGCAGAAAGAGCCCGGCGTAGGTGGTGACGACGCCGGCGACGGCCCCGAGGATGGCGATGTAGTCCTGGTACCAGCGGACGGACACCTCGGGAATCGACACGACCGCTCCGGGCTCGACGGGCGGCGCCTCGTCGACCTTGAAGGTCCGGCCGTCACGGAAGGTCACGATGGCGTTCTTGAACCGCGCCCGCACGGTGGGGCCCCCCGCCAGCGTCAGGTACTCGCGGACGGTGAGGCCGGCCCGGAAGTCCTGTGGCCCGGGCGCTTTGGCCTCGCCGAGGACGTAGACCTTGTCCTCGACGGCCGGCAGCATGAACACGTCGCCGTTCTCGAGCGGGATGTTCTGATACTCCTCCTTCTCCACGAGCAGGCGCTGAAGGTCGACGGGGATCTGCCGACGGGGCCCGCCCGAACCGCTTCGCTCGATCACGGCCAGGCGCAGGTCCGCCAGCGGCGACGGACCGCCGGCCTTCACGAGAAGGTCACGGATGCGGTCGCCCTGGGCCAACTCGATGCGCTGGACGATCGTCGGTTTCCCGGTGGTGGTCGTCTTCGCGCTGTCGCCCGTCCCGTTGAACGCTCCGCGAACCTCGACGACGTCCTGTAACACGGCGCCCGGGGGCACGTAGAGGACGTCGCCGGGCTGAAGCACGACGTCGGCAGGCGGCGTGAGCACCCGCGGGAGATCGACGCCGAAGGTGTCGTTCCGCCCGTCGGCGCCGGCGCGCGTCAAGCGCGCTTGCGAGGCCGCGGCGCCCTGGCTCACGCCTCCCATGAGATCGAGGACCTCGCGGAGGCTTCGTCGAGGGCTCAGCTCATACGTGCCCGGCCTGCGCACCGCACCGGACAGCGTCACGTAGCCCGAGCGTGGGGGCACGTGGATTCTCAGGCCCTCCTCGACCAGGGGGTTCTGCGACAGATCGCCGAGCAGCTCGAAGCGAAGGAGGTCGACGGTCCTCTGCGCCCCGGTCCTCGAAATCAAGTCCACGTACCGGACGCTCCCGCGAGACGTCACACCGCCGGAGAGGAGGATGACCTCGTGAATCCGCCGCATCGCCGAGGCCTGCGTCGCTCCGGGTCGCTCGACTTCCCCGGTGAGCACCACCTCGAAGCATCGCGGAACTCCGATGCTCAGCGTGGCATCCATGAACTTGAAGAGCCCGCGGAGCTGCTCGTTCACTTTTCGCTGGGCTTCCAAGACCGTCAGCCGGTCGACGTGGACCCGCCCCACCGGCGGGAGCGAGATGCTGCCCTCGGGATCGACCACGGCTTGCTGGCGGGCGACCTCGAGCCGACCAGCCAGCTGGACGTCGATCTGATCTCCGGGACCGATCCGGTAATCCAGCGGCAGCGCGACGCGTCCGCCGCTGCCCACGTTGACCCCGGCGCATGCGTCCGGGCGGACCCCACCGAACCTGAGCAGGATCGAGTCGGCGGGTACGGCTGGAGGCGCGGACGGTGATGGTGGTGCCGCGACCGGTCCGGTTCCGGAGGAAGGAGGTTGCGCGACCGCCAACGACGGCAAGGCCAGGCACACGGCGAGACCCAACGCGATGAAGCGTCGAACGGCGTTGGTCAACGGATTCGCGGCCACGCGCTGTATCTTCTCTTATCTGCGCCAAATTGGCGTCAAGAAAAAGGCGCGCAATTGCAATAGGTTCCTTGACAGTGGCTTCGCGTCGCACTAGGCTCTGAATCACACCTTCCACGAGAGCCCGATGAGCCCATGACTCCGGCGACCGCGCGTACGATGCTTCTCGCCAGCGGCATTTTTGCCTGCCTGGGCACGGGCTTTTGGGCTCACGCGCTCTGGATCGGAACCCGCGGCGGCCCCGCGGTCTCGGCACCCTCCCCCATCATCACGGCGGATGCGCTCCAGGCCGCGTTCGTCAGCGTCGCCGAGCGGGTCAGACCCGCCGTCGTCCACGTGGGGACCGTCCAGGTCGCCAGAGGCCAGCGCCCGGAGATGGGTCCCGGTTATTCCCAGGATCCATTCTTCAAGGACTTCTTCGATCAATTCTTCGGACGAACACCGGGCGGGCCCCGTGGCGAGTTTCGACAGCCCGGTCTCGGCTCCGGCGTGATCATCGACAAGCGCGGGTACGTGTTGACAAACTTCCACGTGATCCGCGGCGCCGACGCCGTCACCGTGCGGCTGTCGTCGAAGCAGGAGTACCGGGGCCGCACGGTCGGCGTGGACCCGAAGACGGACTTGGCCGTGGTCCGCTTCGAGCCGGATACCGAGCCGAAGACCGCCACGCTCGGGAACTCGGACGTCTTGCGGGTCGGCGAGTGGGCCATCGCGATCGGCAACCCGTTCGGTCTGGACCAGACCGTGACCGTCGGCGTCGTCAGCGCGACGGGACGGGCCGACGTGGGCATCTCGAGCTACGAGAATTTCATCCAGACCGACGCCTCGATCAACCCCGGCAACTCCGGCGGCCCGCTCGTGAATCTCCGCGGCGAAGTGATCGGCATCAACACCGCGATCGTGGCGACCGGCCAGGGCATCGGCTTCGCGATTCCCGCGAACATGGCCCGGCGCATCACGTCGCAACTCATCGAGCGGGGCAAGGTCACGCGTGGATGGCTCGGTGTGTCGATGCAGCCGATCACCACGGAGCTAGCGCAGGCGCTGGGGCTTCCGAACACCAAGGGCGCGGTGGTGGCCCGCGTGTCGCCGGGAAGCCCGGCCGCCGCCGCGGATCTCAAGCCGAACGACGTGATCGTGACGTTCGACCGGACGGTCGTGGACGACTATCACCACGTGCAACGGCTGGCGGCGGACGCGGACGTGGGCAAGACCGTCAAGGTCGAGATCATCCGCGACCGCGCCAAGCGCGCCGTCGACGTCAAGATCGCCGAAGCTCCCGACACGCCGGCGTCCTCTCCGGCGCCTTCCTCCGAGAAGTCTCCCGTTCGATAGACCCTGCGGTGCCCGCCGCGGGTGATTCTCGTGTGTGGAGACGGCCCGCGCGCTATGCCACGAAGGGCGGGATCGGCGGAATCTCGAGTTGCCGCGTCCTCACTTCGCGGACTCCGGGGACGTCTCGGGCGACTTCGAGGGCGCGCTCCAGGGCGGCGGTGGCTTCGAGGGTCACGACGCCGTCTTGGGCTTCGACGGTGATGCGATAGCGGCGGGTCTCGGGGTGGGTGGCGAGGGCGACCTGGACCCTCGAGGCGAGGACGCGCGAGGCGACGATGCGGCGGGCGGCGTCCGTCGTGGACATTTCGGCGCGACGGATCACCCGCTCGATCATCTCGACGGCGGCTTCGTTGCGGAGCTTCTCGGAGTTCACGACCATGTCGTAGAGGGCGGGGTCGGCGATGTCGACTTCGTAGAGATAGCGCATGCGTCCGGCCTTTTCCGAGTCGTCCCGGCGAAGCAGATCCGCGGCCGCGCGCTGGTTGGGCGCCTCGCCCCCGACCTCCGCGGTGCGCTTGATCCACTGGCGGACGCGATGGTCGAAGGGCGCGATGACCCGCACGCGCAGCACGTGGGGAATGCCGCGCAAGAGCCACTGCCCGCCGCGCCCCATCAGCACCGCATTGTCGCTCTCCGCGAACTCCAGGAGCGTCGTCTGGAGGATCGTGATGTAGTGGCGGGTCTCGGCGTCGAAGCGCTCGAAGAGCGTCGGCTTCGACTCGTCGAGGTGCGAGAGCTTCTCCTCGATGAGCCCGTAGCGCCGCACGGCATCTTGCAGCAGCTCCTGGTCGACGTAGTGGTAGCCCAGCCGTTGCGCCAGGCCCATGCCGATCTCCGAGCCACCCGCGCCCATTTGATGCGAGATCGTGACGATAGCCATGGTCACCTCCGCCGGTAATGGTCCTTGAGGGCCGCGGGCGCGATGGCGATGCGCTTGCCCGCCACGTTCTCGAGGATGTAGACCTCGTCGGTCAGCGATCCGCTGGCGAAGACCTCGAAAACGTCCAGCGCCGTCTCCAGCGTTCCCTCGGGAGACGCCTCCATCAGCCGCTCGACATCGACGCGTGACAGTCTCGACATGGTGGGGATTGAGTGGCCGAAAGCCTACTCGAAGCGCCCGCCCAGGGCAAGGCGTCCAGTTCTGGCCGAGGAGCGCCCCGGGTTTCCCGGGGCGCGACGAGCGTTGGGGGGGTATGGGGGGCCATTTCGGGGCCCCCCATGTCGGTCAGGCGCGGCCCTGCGCGACGAGCGCGCGCGTCAAGCGGGCGCGCGCGTCGAAATGATCGGGCTTGCGCTCGAGCACGGCCCGCGCCGCCGTTTCCAGCTCCGCGTATCGTTGCCCGGCCTCGAGCGCCGCCCAGAGATCGACGTGCGCGCGGCCGAGATCCGCGTCGAGCCGGACGGCCTCGCGACACTCCGCTGCCGCCTCGTCCCAACGCCCCTGGGCCAGTAGGGTCGCCCCCAAGGCGGCGTGGGCCCGAGCCGCTTCGGGCTTGAGCGCGACCGCACGCCGGTACGCCTCCTCCGCCTCGACGTACCGCCGTTGTTCGGCGAACATTTCGCCGATGTCCATGTGCGCCCGCACGTAGTCCGGCTTGAGACGGATGGCCTCGTTGAAGGCGGCTTGAGCGTCGGCGTCGCGCCCCTGCCAATAGAGCGAGACGCCGAGCCCCCGGTGGAGCGCGTGGTGGTCGGGTCGCAGCCCGAGGGCGTCGCGGTAGGCCGTCTCGGCTTCGGCGTGGCGCCCCTGCCGGCCGAGTCCCAGCGCGAAGTTGGCGCGCGCCTTCACGTCGTCGGGACGGAGCGCCACCGCCGCCCGCAGCGCGATCTCGGCTTCCGCGTGCTTGCCCTGGCGGCCGAGCGCCACGCCCAGCTCGTAGTACACGTCGCCCGCCACGGGGTCGAGCGCCAGCGCGCGGCGGAACGCGGTGACGGCCCCCTCGTAGTCGCCGAGGGCGCCCAGGGCGTGCCCTTGCGCGGCGTGCAGCTCGGTATCGTCGGGGCGGAGGGTGATCGCGTCAGCGTACGCGGTCGCTTCTTCGGCCCACCGTCCCTGCCGCCGCAGGGTGAGGGCCAGCAACAGATGGGCACGGACGAGGTCGGGCCGCAGGCGGACGGCCTCGCGCAGCGACGCGACGGCGGCGTCGTACAACCCTTGCCGCTCGAGCATCTCGCCGAGGTGGTAGTGAGTGTGCGCATTCACCGGGTCGAACCGCAGCGCCTCGCGGAAGGCGCTGGCCGCCTCCACGTACCGGCGGCGGCGGCGCAAGACGAGGCCGAGGCGGCGATACAGCTCGGCGTCGTCGGGCCGCACGGTCAGCGCCTCGCGATACACGGCGATCGCCTCGTGGACTTGCCCGAGTCGTTCGAGCGTGAGGCCGAGCGCGCGGCGGGCCCTGACGTCCTCGCGGCGAAGGCGGATCGCCTCGCGAAACGCCCCGGCGGCCTCCGGGTATCGCCGCTGCTCGAACAGTGCGCGACCGAGATCGAAGTGGCTGTGCGCGCCACCCTGGCGCGTCGCGCCGTCGCGATACACGGCCTCGGCATCTTCGGCCCGACGCTGGCGGCGCAGCACGGTCCCGAGATTGGCGCGCGCCACCGCGTCGGCGGGACGAAGGCGGAGCGCCTCCCCGAGCGCCTGCTCGGCGCCGACGAGATCGCCGAGCCGCTCGAGGGCGAGCCCGAGGTTGAGGAGCGCGCGGGCGAAATCGGGACGGAGCCGCGCGGCCTCGCCGAAGGCCT
>Ga0180086_1000098_pt1 | contig 10573 bp, 11 predicted proteins | sample EasRiv760_16_10D_FD_121778 | JGI IMG/M metagenome (GOLD analysis project Ga0180086, IMG submission 121778) | Soil microbial communities from meander-bound floodplain in the East River, Colorado, USA - East River metaG ERMLT760_16_10D | ecosystem: Environmental > Terrestrial > Soil > Floodplain ... | reverse complement strand
GCTCGCCGCCGACAGCAAAGGGCGCTTCGGGATGTTCGCCGCGATGCCCATGCCCTACGTCGAGGCGACGCTCCAGGAGATCGCCTACGCCCTCGACACGCTCAAGGCCGACGGCATCGGCCTCCTCACGAGCTACGGCGACAAGTGGCTCGGCGATCCCGCGTTCGCGCCGGTGATGGAGGAGCTGAACCGCCGCAAGGCGGTGGTCTATACCCACCCCACCACGGCCAACTGCTGCGGCAACCTGATCCCCGACGTGCCGGACTCGATCATCGAGTGGGGCACGGACACGACGCGCACGATCGCGAGCCTGGTCTTCAGCGGCACCGCCGCGCGCCTGCGCGACGTGAAGTTCATCTTCTCCCACGGCGGCGGCACGCTCCCCTTCCTGACCGAGCGCTTCGTCCGCCTCCCCCAGGCCAACAAGACCCTCGCCTCGCGCGTGCCGAACGGCGTGGAGCACGAGCTCAAGCGCTTCTACTACGACACCGCCCAGGCCGCGCATCCCTACGCGCTGGCGTCATTGACCAAGCTCATCCCGGTGTCGCAGATCGTCTTCGGGACCGACTATCCCTACCGCACCGCCGCCGACCACGTGAAAGGCCTGACCGCGTACGGCTTCAGCGCGAGCGATCTCATGGCCATCGACCGCGACAACGCCCTGCGGTTGCTCCCAGGGGTGAAGTCGAAGGAGTGAGTGCTCGACCGATGCCGGTAGCCGTCATCGTCGCCGGTGGACTCGGGACGCGGGCGCGCGGGATGACCGGCGGACGCCGGCCCAAGGCGTTGGTGGAGGTCGCGGGCGTCCCGATCATCGTCCGCCAGCTTCGCGTCCTCGCCCGGGAGGGCATCGAGCGGGTCATCCTGTTGGCCGGTCACCGGGGCGAGTCATTGCGGGACACGTTGCCCGCCGAGGCCGCCCGGTTGGGTGTGACCCTCGGCGTGACGATCGAGCGCGAGCCTCAGGGCACGGCGGGCAGCCTGAGGGCGCTCGGCGAGACGATCGGGAACGATGACCTCCTGGTCGTCTACGGTGACATCGTCTTCGACCTGTGTCTGCCGCGACTCGTGGCCTTCCATGACCGGCACGGGGGCATGGCGACGATCGTCGCGCATCCCAATGACCATCCCGAGACGTCCGACCTCCTCGTCGCCGAGCCGGACGGGAGGATCACGACCGTACTGACGCGCGGCAACCGTCCGCCCGGCGACTACCGAAACCTGGTGCCCGCCGGGCTGTACGTCTGCCGGCCGGACATCCTGCGATATCTCTCGTCGGGGGAGCGGCGCGACTTCGTCGCCGATCTGTTCCCGGCGTTGTTGCAGGCCGGCGAATCCCTGTACGCCTACAACACGCCGGAGTATCTGCGCGACATGGGAACGCCCGAACGGCTGGCCCTGGCCGAGCTCGACCTCGCCCAAGGCCGGGTGGCGGCGCGGCACGCATCACGCGAGCGTCCCGCGCTCTTCTTCGACTGCGACGGCGTGCTCAACCACGAGCCCGGCGGGGACGGGGTCCTCGGGCCCGAGGACGTCGTCTTGCTGCCGGGCGCGGCGGCGGCGGTGCGTCGGGCCCATGACGCCGGCTTCCTGACCGTCGCCGTCACCAACAAGCCCCAGGTGGCCAAAGGCCTGATCAGCCCGCAGGATCTGCAGCGCGTCCTGGGCCGCCTGGAGACCCTGCTCGCGCGCGACGGCGCCGTGCTCGATCGGATCTATGTGTGCCCGCACCATCCTGAGGGCGGGTTCGCCGGCGAAGTCGCGGAGCTGAAGGTCGCGTGCGCGTGCCGGAAGCCGGCGCCGGGGATGCTCCGGCAAGCCCTGGCCGACCTCCCGGTGGCCGTCCGGCGGTCGGCCATCATCGGCGATAGCTGGCGCGACGTCGCCGCCGGTCGTGCCGCGGGCATCGTGACCTACGGGGTCCGCACCGGCGAGGGGTGTCGCACGATGCCGCCGGGACTCCGCCCGGATGCCATGTTCGCGGACGTCACCGCGGCGGTGGAGTGTGCGCTCGACGCCGCGCGTCCGGCGGCGCCGGAGGCACGATCGTGATCGTCTCGTGCGCGCCCTTCCGGGTCAGCTTCGCCGGTGGCGGCTCGGATGTCCCGTGGTTCTACCGCCGCTACGGCGGCGCCGTCCTCTCGTGCTCGATCACCAAGTATTCCTTCGCGATCATCCACCCGTTCTTCGACAGCGAAAACTTCAACCTCAAGTACTCGTCGACCGAAGTCGCGAACGACGTGGCCAAGATCGCGCATCCGATCTTGCGCGAAGTGCTCCGGTTCCTCGGCATCCCCGGCGGCCTCGAGATCGCGTCGATCGCCGATCTTCCGAGCGGAACCGGCCTGGGCTCCTCGAGCTCGTTCTGTGTCGCCTTGCTGAATGGTCTCCACGCGCATGCCGGGCGATTCGTGGCGAAGGAGGTCCTGGCGGCCGAGGCCTGCACGATCGAGATCGAGCGGCTCGGCGAGCCGATCGGCAAGCAGGACCAGTACGCCGCGGCGTTTGGCGGGATCAACTTCATCGAGTTCCACAAGAACGACAGCGTGACCGTGGAGCCGTTGCTCCTCCGTCGGGACACCCTCGCGGAGCTCGAACGCAGCGTGATGCTGTTCTACACCGGCGGGCCGCGCGCGGCCCGCGGCATTCTGGCCGCGCAGCAGGCCCAGATCGAGGGGGACGAGGGCGCCCGAGCGACCCTGCGGCGCATGGTCGACCTGACGTACCGCCTCCGAGAGATCCTGACCTCCGGTGATCTCGACGGCCTCGGTCGCGTCCTCCACGAGAGCTGGGTGCTCAAGCGCTCGTTCACCGACCGGATCTCGACGTCGAGGATCGATCGCCTCTATGACGCGGCCCTGGCCGCCGGCGCCCTGGGCGGCAAGCTCGCCGGGGCCGGGGGCGGTGGTTTCCTCGTCCTGTACTGTCCGCCCTCCGCCCAGGCCGCGGTTCGCGCGGCGCTGCACGAGCTCCGCGAGGTAGACTTCCGTTTCGACCTGGAGGGTGCACGCATTGTCTTCGCCCGCTGAGCGACCGCCCGCGTTGCGCCTGCTGATCCCGGCGGATGACGTGCGCGATCCGGAGGTCACGATCCTGGTGCCCGCGTCGAACGAGGAGCTGACGATCGGCCGTTTCCTCGCCTGGTGCCACGAGGGGATCGCCCGGGGCGGCTACCGGGCCGAGATCCTCATCGTCGACAGCTCGACAGACCGGACGCCGGAGATCGCCCTCGCCGCCGGGGCGAGGGTCCTGCGCACCCCGCGGCGTGGCCTGGGCCGGGCGTACATCGACGCGATCCCCCACGTGCGCGGGCGCTACGTCATCCTCGGCGACGCCGACTGTACCTACGACTTTCGCGAGATCGCGCCGTTCGTCGAGAAGTTGCGCGCGGGCTGCGCGTACGTGATGGGCTCGCGCTTCGGCGGCGGCATCGAGGCCGACGCCATGCCCGCGCTGCACCGCTACGTCGGCACGCCGGTCACCACGTTCATCCTCAACCGGATCTTCGGCAGCCGCTTCTCGGACATCCACTGCGGCATGCGCGGGATCACGCTGCCGGCCCTGAGGCGCCTCGATCTCCGCTCCCAGTCGTGGCAATACGCCTCGGAGATGACGATCAAGGCCGTCCACCTCGGCCTCAAGTGTGCCGAGGTGCCGATTCGCTTCTACAAGGACCAGGAGGGCCGGCAGAGCCACATGAAGCGGTCCGGCTGGCTCGAACCGTGGCGCGCGGGCTGGCAGAACCTGGAGGCGATGTTCGTGTACGGCGTGGATTTCTTCGCCTTCCGGCCGGGGCTCGTCCTCCTGGTGGCCGGCCTGGCCTTGATGCTGCCGCTGACCTTCGGCCCGATCGATCTGGGCTGGGTCCACTTCCAGGTCAACTGGATGCTGCTGGCCATGAGTCTGTCGCTGCTGGGTCTCTCGCTCGTCTACTTCGGGGGGATCGTCCAGGTGCTCCTGGACGAGGACGGCGGCAACTGGCGCCGCTGGGAGAGTGTCTTCCCCTACAACCGCAGCCTCGCCATCTGCGGCGGGATGGGGCTCGTCGGCCTGGCCCTCCTCGTGCCGATGGTGGTGACCTACATTCAACACGGCGGTCGGCTACCCGCCCTCAGCAACGCGACCTATCGCGCGATCACCGGTCTGTGGCTGATGATTGCGGGTTTCCAGACGTTCGTCTTCGTCCTGCTGCAGCGCGTGAGCGCCATGGTCGCCGCCCGGCTGCGCGAGCTGAACCAATGACCAGCCGTTCAGCGAGATTCTTGACGAGTCGCGCGCTCTGAGGAGGAGCCCATGGCGACGACCGAGAACGTGTTCGCAGCCCTCTATGCCCGTTACTGCGCCTATCGAGCATCCACGATCTCGGAAGAGATCGCCGAGTGCGACGAGATGCTTGTGCGCGGCGCCGAGGGCGCGCTCGAGCACTACATGGGTTCCGGTCGTTCGGCGATCGACGTGATTTTGGCGGCGATGCTCACAGCCGGAAAGGACGCCTGCCCGACCGTGCTCGACCTCCCGTGCGGCGCCGGCCGCGTGACGCGGCACCTGCGACCCTTCTTTCCCGAGAGCGACCTCTTCGTGTCCGATCTCCTCAAGGACCATGAGCAGTTCGTCATCGAGCATATCCGCGGCGCACAGCCGTTCTCGGCTCCGCTGAACTTCCGTGGAACTCCCGAACGCGCCTTCGCCTGGTTCATCAAGGCGCTGGCCCCAGATGGCCTGCTGATTCTCACCACGCACGGACGCTGCCAGGAGTACCTGGAGCGGGTTCGGCACCACCATGTCAGCCCGGATCTTTGGGAGGAAGCATGCCGCAGCCGCGACAGTACCGGCTTTGGGTTTGCGTCGTACGGAACGGATCGGCCGATGTATGGGTTGAGCCTGATGGTGCCATCCTGGATCATCCGGCTTGTCGAGCAAGAGCCGACAACGCGCATCATCAGCTTCGGTGAGACGCTCTGGAATCGTCACCATGACGTCCTCGTGCTACAAAAGAGATCGGCTCTCTCTCCGTGGGTCGCGTAGCAACGCCGCTTGATGATCTGCCGATCCGCCGATGATACGCAGCGCTTGCTCCCCATGGAATGTGACGATCACGATCCCGCCGACCTTCGTGAGGCGCGGATGGGGCTAGGCGATCCGCCAGATGGCGCACTGGCCGGACGGCAGGTAGACGGGCCGGTCCGCGGTCGACACGAAGAACTCGTCCACCGCGCGCTTCGCTCCCGGACAGGGGATGAAGCCGTAGTCGTCGAAGACCAGCACGCCGCCGCGCGCCAGCCGCGGGTAGAAGAATTCGCAGCACGCCTTCACCGACGAGTAGATGTCGACGTCGACGTGCACGAGGCTGAAGGTCTCCTGGGCCAGAGACGCGGCCGAGTCCGGAAAGAACCCGGGATGAAACACCACGTTGGGGCTGTCGGAGAGGAACCGACGGACGCTCTCCAGCGACGTGTCGGCGAAGTCGCCGCGCTGGTGAAGGTCGACAGCGGAATCGGCGTCCGGCATCCCGGAGAAGGTGTCAAACAGCAGCACCTGCTTGCGCGCCTCCGCAGCCAGGCGCGCCAGGAGCTTGGCGCTCCCGCCCCGGTAGACGCCCACCTCCGCGACGTGGCCCGGAATGGGCGCGGTTTGCCTGGCCAGCTGCACGAGCATGTAGAGCCGCCGCCCGTCCAGTAGCGTGCGGCTCTCGACCTCGCTCGCGCGCCGCAAGAAATCGAGATCGCTCTGCCAAGGACGAATCGGGTTCGGGCCGCGCAGCCGCGCGGCAACGAGCTGGACGAACCGCCGCGGCCCCAGCGTCCGGGCGGTGAGAACAAGCTTGGCCGCGAACTTCATGCGTGCGTCATGCGGCCACCACTGCGGGCGATCCCGGCAGCTCGGGGTCCCGACGGGTCTCTGCCCGCCGCTGGTCAGGGCTCACGCGCGGCTTCTGTTCATCGGCAGGGTGCGTCGCTCAAGGAGACACCATAGCGCAAATAGTGCCTGTCGCCAGGGATGGCGGCCGGGGGGAACTTCCTCGGCGCCGGGGCGGGGCTCGCCGGCGTGGGCGGCCAGTACACGCAGAGCGCCGTGCCCCTGCTGGCCATGGCCGCGGGATTCCTCACGGCCGTCAACGTCGAGTTCCCTCGCGCGCTTCCTGCGGAAGTGGTTCGCCGACGCCACCGGCACCACGATCGCGAGCGACATTCCGAGCGACCTGTCGACGGTCATCAAGAACTCCGACGCCGTGGCGAGCCTCACCGACATCTCCCTCTGGTCCGTCTCGGAGCTCGTCAAGGCCGGCCCGATCCGGCTCTATCTCAACATGTCGCAGCCCGTCGGCGTCATCAACGGCTGGATCGACGAGGCGTTGCTCAGCTATTACTTCAACAGCCGGGTGCCGGCGCTGGCCGCCATTCACGTCGTTCGCTTCAGCTCGCTCCTCGAGCTGGTCGTGGAGGGCTTCGACGGCGGGATCGTGTGGCAGAAAGATCCCCGCGTGAACGGTGACGCGCAGGCCGATCAGGAGCTGGCCACGGCCGTCCGCACCATCGTGGCGAGGCGGGTGCACGAGGTCGCCATCGCGATCGTCGCCCCCAACTTCCGCCGGTCTCTACACCATCGACCGACCGAGCGCACCTGAGCCCCCTCGCTCACCCGCCGGCCACACCCGCGGAGATCATCCCGGCGCTCAAGCGCGCGCTCGACGAAAACGCCAAGGGCCGTCCAGAGTTCCTGGAGTTCATCGCCTCCCACCACCTCGTCCACGGCGGCTGGGTCCGCGGCGGCAGCAGTCACTGAGATTGACCAACATGGGGGGCCTAAGCCACGGGCCCCCCAACCCCCCCGCGCCCCTCGAAACCCCCAGCCTTCGGGGCCCCGGCAAATCCGAAGGTCGTCAGTTGACGCGCGTGACGCGGAACGTGCGTGGCTCCTGCACCGAGGCCGTGAACGCGGGGTTGTCCTGGATTCGCATCGGGAACCACTTTCCGGTTCCGCGCCTGACCAGGAACGTGCGCGCACTGGAAAGGAATTCTTCGGTCGTCGTCACGCCGGGGAAGTGCTGGGGGAACTGCCGTTTCAGCGCCGCCATGATCGTTTGCCCGAGCGGCCCCCCACCGCCTTCCGCGAGAGCAACGTCGGGATCGATGAGAAATCGGTAGCGTCTCGGGTGGGGCGAATAGAAGTTCAGCGCCATGAACTCGTGAATGTGCTCGACCACGACTGGTTCATTTCCCTGAGGATCGACCGGGTACCCTCGCGGCACGAATGCGTAAGCGCCATCGAGCGTCCGCCATCCGCCCCCCAGCGTGAGGGCGAGGATGAGCAGCAATACCTGCGGGACCTTGGGGGTGAATTGCAGCGCCCAGGTCGAGACATGGGCCACGACGATGCTCCACGCCAGGACGGTCGCCAGCACGTAGTTCCCGTGAAAAATGGGGATGGCGCCCGGCATCGTGGAGAGCACGAAGACCGCGATGGGGACGACGACGATGGCTGGAACGACGGCCAGGACGGCGACCGATTCGGACGTGGCGTGTTGGAACGTCCACCACCTTCGCCGGAATGTCGCGACGACGACGATGACGAGGACCACGAACAGCGCCCGCGCTTGGTCGGTGAAGTTGTCGGTGTAGTGGCCCAGCAGCTCGCCAGGCCGCGGGATCGGGATCCAAAACGTCGGTTTGCCCATGTCCCTGTGGACCAGCATCGTCGGAATCCACGGCAGGAAGGTGAGCCAGCCGATCGCGGCTGACGCGGCATAGGAGACGACCCTGCGGGGCGGAAGGGATGCGTTCAGCAGTGCGTTCAGCAGCGCGGCCAGGAGCAGCGCTCCGCCGTAGAGCGGGGCGAAGTAATGGGTATAAACCATCGCGGCGTGAGGGTTCCTTCCGTCATGAAGGCTTGCCTGAGGTCGGTCCGCATCGGTCTCTCGATAATACCCGACGCCGAGGCCCGGCGCGGCGTCCTCCATTGCACTTTGGGCGAGCGGAAGACCGTGAGGAGCTCGTCGACGCCTTCCCCCAGGCTCGTGACGACGCTCGGACACCGCCTGCTCCACCACTCGAGGACCCACTCAGGACCGAGCACATAGGAGCAGGGCGCGATGTGCCAGGTCTTCTGCGCACCATTGTGCCAGGCGCGCAGTCTCATATCGACATAGATGTTGGGCATCTGTTGGCCCATGGAGATGTCGACCGGGTCGCCCTCGTGATGTGCCTCGAATTAGGCGGAGGAGGGCGTGGCATGTGGCGCCGGGGCGCAGCGGGCGAGCCGATCCGAGTCTTTCGTTCACGTCGAACGTTCCTGCTGACGGTGTCCCTCTCGTCGTTCGCTGTCCTGGCATTGCTGATCACCTGGTACCTGTGGCCCTCGCGCGAGACGAGCCCACCCTTTCCGGGGGCGCGCTTCTGCTGCAAAGACTTGACCGGCGACCGCAAGTCCGACATCCTCTGGCGGCGGGGCTCCGGCGCCGTCGCGGCATGGTTCGTGAGCGGGACGAGCGTCGTGGGGACGGGTGTGCTGCCCGACGCCGTGCCGACCGGCGGAACGATCGCGGGCTTGGGGGACTTCAATGGTGACGGCAAAGCCGATATCCTCTGGCGGCAACCTTCCGGAGTCATCTCGGTGTGGCTGCTGGACGGCATGAGTGTCGTCGGCACCGGAACGCTGCCCGAGAAGGCCCCGCGAGAGTGGCTTGTCCAGTAGGCCGCCGACGGTGCGGATCGATGGTAGGGCGAGCCACCGGAGGGGTACGATCTCGACATCCCGTAATGGCGAGGACCGCTGGACTGGCTGCGGCGAGGAGGCGCTGTGGATCTCCGGCATACGATGACCCGCGCGCTGTATCGCTGGTATCGGACCTGTGCCCGGTACTTCCTCGATCGGCCGGAGACACCCCTGACCTTCGTATTCTTCCGCCTGCTTCGGGTCGCCAATCGCCTGACGTCGCGACGCCGCTTGACGTCGAGGCACATTGAGGCGAACCGCGTGTGGAAGGCCTTCTATTTCGCGCGCTACGGCACGACTCCGCCGTATCGCCTCGAGGCCGACTGCCCGATCGCCTTCGATTCGGCCGATCACCAGTGGCCTCGCGGCACGATCCTGGACAGCAGCGTCAACCGTCGCTTCAATCTCAAGCTGTACGACTACTTCCGGCGCAAGCCGGATCTCCTGACGCTCGACATCGGCTGCGCCGGCGGTGGATTCGTCAAGAGCCTCTTGGAGGACGGCTACGAAGCCGTCGGGATCGAGGGCTCGGATATCTCCCAGCGGTTACGTTCCGGTGAGTGGGACACCATCCCGTATCACCTGTTCACCGCGGACGCGACGGCGCCGTTCTCGTTCGTCGATCGTACGGGCCGGCCGGTGTTGTTCGATTGCATCACCGCGTGGGAAGTCCTCGAGCACATCGCCGAGGGACGTCTCGAAGGCTTTCTGGCCAATGTCGTCGCGAACCTGGTGCCGGACGGGATCTTCGCCGGCTCGATCGCGCTCTTTCCCGACGGCGATCCCCTCACCGGCGTCGTCTATCACGTGACGGTTCAGGGGCCGGACTGGTGGCTCGAGCATTTCCGGGCGGCCGGATTGGAGCCGGTCCGTGATCATCCGTTCCGCACCGAGGACTACGTGCGCGGCCACGGCTGCGGGCTGCAGGACTGGGATCCGGCGGACGGGGACGGCATCCACGTGGTGATGCGAAAGCGCGATGATGCGCGGCCGAAGACTCTTGCCCCGCCCCGCCGGATCCGGCGCGACGAGAGCCATCGATGACGACGGCGGGCACGGACCCGAGGCCGGAAGACCGGTTCGACCATTACCTGCGCAAGCGAGATGTCTCGGGTCACTACTTCGACTGGCAGGTCGAGCAGTTCCGTCCGTTCCTCGGCCGGCGCATCGCCGACGTGGGCTGCGGACCGGGTACCATGACGCCGCTGCTAGCGGCGTCCCGAGAGCTCTACCTTGGTGTCGATCTCGATCTGCAACTGCTCGCGGCGCTCCGGCAAGCCTACGGCGGCGTTCCGTCCATCCAGGTGTTCTCCGGCGACATCACCACCGAAGCCTGCCGGAACCGCTTGCTTGCCGAGAGCCCCTCGACCGATACCTGTGCCTGCTCGTGCCGGCGCTTCCCGCGTTGTACGGAACGTTCGATGCCCTCGACGGACACCGCCGGCGGTACACGAAAGCGATGGTGCGCGATCGGGTCCAGCAACCTCGTGAGGAGAATTTCCGTCTGATGAACCTGGTGACCCGCTTTCTGCGACCGATCGAGCGGCTCATCCATCCCCCCTTCGGCATCTCGTTGATCGCCATTCTCCAGCGGCAATCGGCGTAACTCGGCGCGAGGACGGACAGCGATGCGCGCGCTCGTCGTCGGTGGCGCAGGGTTCATCGGGAGCCATCTCTGCGACGAGCTCGTCGCCGGTGGCGTCGAGACCTGGTGTGTCGACAATCTCTCGTTGGGACAACGACGTCACGTCGCCCATCTTCTCGGCCGTCCCGGCTTTTGCTTCCGCGAGGTCGATGTCCTGCACGGGCAGACCGTCCGACGCCTGTTCGAGGAGACCACGTTCGACGTCGTGTTCCATCT
>Ga0180086_1000097_pt1 | contig 10620 bp, 9 predicted proteins | sample EasRiv760_16_10D_FD_121778 | JGI IMG/M metagenome (GOLD analysis project Ga0180086, IMG submission 121778) | Soil microbial communities from meander-bound floodplain in the East River, Colorado, USA - East River metaG ERMLT760_16_10D | ecosystem: Environmental > Terrestrial > Soil > Floodplain ... | reverse complement strand
GCGATGGACGACGATCGGGACCCCGACGCGCTCGGCCGCGCACGTGGCGAGGAGATCGCCGCCGGCGGCCGAGCCCCCCATGCCGGCGACGACCACGATCGACGGTGGACCGGCGGCCAGGGCGGGCTCGGCGCGCAGGCGCGCCGCCGCCCGGCACTGACGCGGGAAATCGGCGAGGACGTCGCCGGCCCCGTGGGGGTCCCCGTGTTCCAGCGCGGCCGGATCGTCCAGGAGCATCGCGCGCTCACGTTGGAGCGCGCGGCGCTCACTCACGGTCCATGTCCCGGTGCACGACGGAGGGCGGAAAGCCGCGGCGCTCGAGGAACCGGCGCAGCGCCTCCACGAAGCTCACGGATCGGTGGTGCCCGCCCGTGCAACCGATCGCCACCGTGAGGTACGCCTTGCCTTCCCGCTGGTAGGCGGGCAGCAGGAAATCCAGCAGATCCTCCAGGCGCCGCAGCAGCTCGCGGCTCTCCTCGTGCTTGAAGATGAACTCGCTCACGCGCTCGTCCCGGCCGTCCAGCGTTCGCAGCCCTTCCACGAAGTGCGGGTTGGGCAGGAACCGGATGTCGAACACCAGATCGGCGTCGATCGGGATGCCGTGCTTGAACCCGAACGAGATCAGCGCGGTGGCGAGCCCGGTGCTCGTGCGCGGCGAGCCGTACAGCGCCACCAGCTGGTCCTTGAACTGGTGGACGATGAGCGCTGACGTGTCGATGATGCGGTCGGCGATCTCGCGCAGATTCGCCAGCGCCTTCCGCTCGGCGAGGATCCCGTCGAGCACCTGCCCGTCGCCGGCCAGCGGGTGACGCCGGCGCGTCTCGTGATAGCGCCGGACGAGCGTGTCGTCGCTCGCCTCGAGGAAGAGCGTCTCCACGCGATGGCCCCGCGCGCGCAACTCGTCGATGGCCTCGATCAGGTGCGGGAGGTACTCGCCGGCGCGCACGTCGACGCCCAGGGCCACCCGCTGGGGGCTCTGCCGGGAGCGCACGATGAGGTCGGCGAACGTCGGCATCAGCGTGGTGGGCAGGTTGTCGACGCAGAAGAAGCCCATGTCCTCGAGACACCGGATGGCGAAGCTCTTGCCCGCCCCGGACATGCCGGTGACCACGACGAAGGTGATGGACTCCGGCATGGTCAGAAGAACCCCGGCCCGCTCACCGGCGCCGTGGCGCCAGCCGCCGCTGGTGCGACGGCAAGATCCCCTGCTCTTCGCGGTACTTGGCGACGGTCCGGCGCGCGATGACGAGCCCGCGCCCCTTGAGGACCTGCGCCACCTCCTGGTCCGACAGCGGCTTGCCGGAATCCTCGCTGGCGAGGAGATCCTGGATCATCTTCTTCACCGAGACCGACGACACCATCTCGCCGTCGCCCGACGCGATGCCGCTGTGGAAGAAGTACTTCAGCTCGAAGAGCCCTTGGGGCGTCTCCACGTACTTGTTCGTGGTCACGCGGCTGATCGTCGACTCGTGCATGCCGATGTCCTCACCGACGTCACGCAGCGAGAGCGGACGCAGGTGGGCGAGCCCCTTGTCGAGGAACTCGCGCTGGAACTTCACGATCGACTGGGTGACCTTGCGGAGCGTGCGCTGGCGCTGGTCGACGCTCTTGATGAGCCAGAGGGCCGAGCGGAGCTTCTGCTCGACGTACTGCTTGGCCTCGTCGCCGGAGTTCCGCAACAGCGAGCGGTACAGCGAGTTCACGCGCAGGCGGGGCACCCCGTCCTCGTTGAGCACGACCACGTACTCGGTCCCCATCTTGTAGACGACGACGTCGGGCACGATGTACCGCGAGTCGTTGCCCCCGAAGCGGCGTCCGGGCTTGGGCTCGAGGCCCATGATCTCCTCGACCGACTCCATCACCCGGTCGAGCGACAGCCTGAGCGCGCGCGCGATGTCCGGATAGCGCCGTCGCGTGAGGTCCTCGAAGTGCTCCTCGACGATCTCCACCGAGACGGGATCGGGATTGGGGTCGCCCTTGAGTTGGATGAGCAAGCACTCCTGGATGCTGCGCGCGGCCACGCCGGTCGGGTCGAAGGCCTGGACCATCGTCAGGACGGGTTCCACCTTGTCGGCGCTCACGCCGCAGCGGGTGGCGATCTCCGACAGCTCGGCCCGGAGATAGCCGTCCTCGTCGAGGTTGCCGATGATCTCCGCCCCGATGTGCCGGACCACCGGATCCTCGGTGGCGAAGCGGAGCTGTTCTTCGAGGTGGTCGGCCAGCGACGAGACGGAACGGATCAGGTTCTCGAACGGCAGCTCGTCGCGGTCTTCCTGGGCGACCAAGGACCGCTCCTCGTAATCGTCGAACATCACGGCGGTGAGGTCGAACGGCAGGTCGTCGGTCACACGCTCGTTCGTCCCCGGCGGCACTTCGGGCGTCACGGGCTCGGCCGTCGGAACGGTGGGCGATTCGGCGGCCGCCTGTCCGTCCGCCGTTTCCGGAGTCTCCGGCAGCTCTTCGAGGAGGGGGTTCTCGAGCAACTCCTTCTGGACGACTTCCTGGAGCTCCAGGGTCGAGAGCTGCAACAGCTGGATGGCCTGCTGCAAGAGCGGGGTCATGACCACGCGCTGGCTTTGTCGCAGGGACAGTCGGGCTTCCATCGCCATAGGCGTCTCTCGTCTCGAAGGGTACTACAGGGAGAATCGCTCCCCGAGATACACTTCGCGGGCGAGCGGGTTGCTCGCGATCTCCGTGGCGTTGCCCGACACGAGGATCTTGCCGTCGTACAGGATGTAGGCGCGGTCCGTGATCGACAGCGTCTCCCGCACGTTGTGATCGGTGATGAGAATGCCGATCCCGCGCTCGCGCAGCCGCGCGATGATCTCCTGGATGTCGCCGATCGCGATCGGATCGATGCCCGTGAAGGGCTCGTCGAGCAGCAGGTACTGGGGCGACGTCACCAGGGCGCGGGTGATCTCCAGGCGCCGCCGCTCGCCGCCCGATAACGTATAGGCCGGATAGCGGGCCAGCGGCGTGAGATCCAGCTCGGCCAGGAGCGTCCGCACGCGCTCCCGCCGCTCGGTGGCGTCGAGGTCGAGCGTCTCGAGGATCGCCACCAGGTTCTCCTCCACGGTCAGCTTCCGGAACACCGACGATTCCTGCGGCAGATAGCCGACGCCGAGCCGGCAGCGCTGGTACATCGGCAGCGCCGTGATCTCCTGCCCCTCGAGAAAGATCCGACCGCCGTCGGACGGCAGCAGCCCTACCAGCATGTAGAACGACGTCGTCTTGCCGGCCCCGTTGGGTCCGAGCAGCCCGACGACCTCGCCGCGCTGCACGTCCACGGACACGTCATCCACCACCTTGCGGTGCTTGAACCACTTCATCAGGCCCAACGCCACCAGCCCTTCCATTTAGTTGGCACACGTCGTGGGCGGCTTGTTGGCGCCGTCCTTGGAGTAGAAGACGGCCTTGACGCGCTCTTGCTTGCCGCCCACGACGACGTTGCGGTCCTGGGCGAGGAAGATGGTGATGGTGTCGCCGCTCACCACGTTGTCGTCCTGCCAGACGCGCGCGTCGCCGATGAGCACGACGCGCTGCTCCAGGTCGAAGTACTCGGCCCGCTTGGCCGTGCCGGTCTTGCAGTCGCGCGTCACGATGCGGACGTTGCCCGTCGAGACCGTGCGCAGGATCTTGTCGCCCTTCTCGTCCAGGTAGACCTCCATCCGGTCGGCATGCTGCACGGAGTTGTTCTGGCGGGCGACCACGTTGCCGGTGAAGATGATGAGACTCTCCTTGCCGAAGCGTTCCATCCGATCGGCGTCGACGGTGACCGGTTGGTTGCGATCGTCCTGCCGCTTTGGGTCCGCCTGTTTGCCGTCCTGGGCCCCTCGGGAGCTCGGCGCCGCCGTCGGTCCCCCGGAGGCCGGGCGTGACGCCGGGCCTTGGGCCGAGAGGGCTGCGGGAAGCGCCAGCAGGGTCGTGAGCAGGACCGCCACCGGCACCCTCACTTCGCGCCGTCCCGCGGCCGGCTGTCGAACACGGCACGCACGTGGCCGCTGATGGTCGTCGCCTCGTCGGCCAATTTCACGTCGAGCGTGTTCCCCTCGATGACGGCGCCACTGCGGACGATGCGCACGGGGGCGTCGGTCCAGAGCCGGCGCTCCGTGGCGTGCCAGCGCAGCACCGTCGTCTCCAGCCGGAGGCCGTCGTCGGAGGTCACCACCACGTTGCGCCGGATCTCGAGGTTCTTGGCCCGGTCCAGGTCTCCCTCTTCGCCGACGACGGTCCACGCGCGATCGCGCTCATGAACCTTCAGGTCCACCCGCCGGAGCGACGTCCGCCCCTCGGCTTCGAAGACGAGCGCCTGGTCGGCTCTGAGCTGCCAGCGCGCTTCGCCCGACTGCTCTTCGAGCTGGACTTCCTTGATGGTCAGATCCGCCTTCGCGGGGCCCGATCCGACCGAGTCGACGCGCGCCGCGCGCGTCCTGGCGATCAACATACCGGCCACCACCAGGACGAACACGGTCACGGCGATCAGGATTCGGCGCGCTAAACGTTGCATGTGTGGTCAGTGCAAATTCGATACCACACTATCACACGCGCGGAAGCATGAGAAGGAAAACGCGCGGTCAGAGGTCGATCTTGGCGCGCAGGATGTCGTGGAGATGAATGACGCCGGCCGGCCGCCCCCCCTCGACGATCACCAGGCTCGTGACCGGACCGCTCTTCTCCATGACGTCGAGCGCGGTCGCCGCGAGCGTGTCGCGCTCGACGAGCTTCGGGCACGCCGTCATGAAGTCGCGCGCTTTGAACTCGCCGATGGGACCGGGGCGGAGGTGCAGCCGCCGGAGGTCGCCGTCGGTGATGACGCCGACCAAGCGGCCCGTGGCGTCGACGACCGTGCTCATCCCCAGGCCCTTCTGCGTCATCTCGGCGATCACGTCCTTGAGCGCGGCGTCCTCGGTCACGACGGGCATCGCGTCGGCCGTGCGCATGAGGTCGGCCACGCGCACGGAGGCGCGCCAGCCGAGGGCCCCGCGCGGGTGGAAGGCGGCGTAATCCTCCGGGCGCAACCCGCGGAGCTCGAGCAAGGCCATGGCCAGCGCGTCGCCCATCGCGAGGGCCGCGGTCGTGCTCGCGGTCGGCGCGAGGTTGATCGGGCACGCCTCCTCGCGCACGCTCACGTCGACCACGACCTCGCACTGGCGGGCCAGCGCCGAATGGGGATGACCCGTCAGGAGCACGATCGGGACGGCCAGCCGCTTGAGCATCGGCACGATGGCGAGGATCTCGTCCGTCTCTCCCGAGTTCGAGAGCACGACGACGACGTCGCCGGGCACGACCATCCCGAGGTCGCCGTGCACACCCTCCGCGGGGTGCAAGAAGTGCGCGGGCGTGCCGGTGGCGGCCAGGGTGGCCGCGATCTTCCGGGCGATGATCCCGGACTTGCCCATCCCCGTCACGATGACGCGTCCCCGGCAACGCTCGAGCAAGGAGACCGCGTCGTCGAACCGCGCGTCGAGCCGGGGGACGAGGGCCAGGATGGCCTCCGCTTCCAGCGTCAACACGCGGGCGGCCAGGGCGCGCAGGTCCGTCACGCGCCCGTCGCGGCGCGAATGGCGAGGACCTGGTCGAGCAGCTTCGGCAGGTCGTCGATCCGCAGCATGTTGGGACCGTCGGACAGCGGGCGGCCGTCGGGCATCGTCCGGTCGGGATCCTCGTGCATCTCCATGAACAGCGCGTCGATCCCCACGGCCACCGCCGCGCGCGCCAGCGCCGGGACGAACTGCCGCTCGCCGCCCGAGCGGTCGCCGCGCGCCCCGGGCAATTGCACGGAGTGCGTGGCGTCGAACACGATCGGATAACCGAATTCGCGCATCCGGAGCAGTCCACGCATGTCGACGACGAGGTTGTGGTAGCCGAACGAGGTGCCCCGCTCGGTGAGCAGGATCGCCTCGTTGCCCGTCGAGCGCACCTTGGCGATGACCAAGCCCATGTCCTCGGGCGCGACGAACTGCGGTTTCTTGACGTTGACCACCTTGCCGGTCCGGCCCGCGGCCACCACGAGATCGGTCTGGCGCGCCAGGAAGGCGGGAATCTGCAGCACGTCGAGGACCTCGGCCGCGGGCTCCACCTCGCTCACCGCGTGCACGTCGGAGAGGACCGGGACGCCGAGCGCCTCGCGCACGCGGTGGAGGATCCGCAGTCCCTCGCGAAGCCCCGGGCCGCGGTAGCCGTCGAGCGACGAACGGTTGGCCTTGTCGTACGACGATTTGTAGATGAACGGCACGCCGCGCTCGGCGGTCACCGCGACCAGCCGTTCAGCCGTCATCAGGGCGTGCTTTTCGTTCTCGATCGCGCAGGGCCCGCCGATGAGGACGAGCGGATGCCCGCCCCCGATGCGAATCCCCCCGACCGCGACGGTGCGGGTCATCGGCTTGGCGCCCCCTGGTGGTCGAGGGCGGCGCCGACGAAGCCGGCGAAGAGGGGATGGGGGTCCCACGGGCGCGAGCGGAATTCCGGATGGAACTGGCCGGCCACGAAGTACGGATGCTCCGGCAGCTCGATGATCTCCACGAGCTGCTTCTCGGCCCAGACCCCCGACACGTGCAGGCCGTTCTTCTCCATCCGCTGGAGGTACTCGTTGTTCACCTCGTAGCGATGGCGGTGCCGCTCCTGGATGATGCCCTCGCCGTACAGGCGGGAGGCGCGACTGCCCTCAGCCAGCACGATCGGATAGAGCCCGAGCCGCATCGTGCCGCCCTTGTCCTCCACATTCCGCTGCTCGGGCAGCAGGTCGACGACCGGATGGGGCGTGAGCGGATTGAACTCGGAGGAGTTGGCGCCGGCGAGCCCGCACACGTGCCGGGCGAACTCGATGATCGCGCATTGCATCCCCAGGCAGATCCCGAAGTACGGCAGACCGTGCTCGCGGGCGTAGCGGACCGCTTCGATCTTGCCCTCGATCCCGCGATCGCCGAATCCGCCGGGGACGAGCACGCCGTGGACGCCGGCGAAGTGCGTGGCGGCGCCGTCGCGCTCGATGTGCTCGGCGTCGACCCACACGAGCTCGACGCGCGCGTCGTGGGCGATGCCGCCGTGGGCCAGGGCTTCGATCAGGCTCTTGTACGAGTCCTTCAGGTCTACGTACTTGCCGACGACGGCGACGCGGGTGGCGTGGCGGGGCGACTTCACGCGCTCGACCACGGCCTCCCACCGGCTGAGGTCGGTCGGGCGCGCGGGCAAGTCGAGGAGCTTCACGATGATGTCGTCGAGCCCCTCGCGGTGGAACACCAGCGGGACCTCGTAGATCGACTCCACGTCCTTGGCCGTGATGACGGCTTCCTCCTCGACGTCGCAGAACAGCGAGATCTTCGACTTGATACCCGGCGGCAGGTAGCGGTCCGTACGGCAGAGGAGGATGTCGGGCTGGATCCCGATGGCCCGCAGCTCCTTGACCGAGTGCTGCGTCGCCTTGGTCTTGAGCTCCTGGGAGGCCTGCATGAACGGCACGAGCGTGAGGTGGATGTAGATGACGTTGTCGCGCCCGACGTCCTTCTTGAGCTGACGCACGGCCTCCAGGAAGGGCAGGCTCTCGATGTCTCCCACCGTCCCCCCGACTTCCACGATCACCACGTCGACGCCCCCGCTCACCTGCAGGATGGACCGCTTGATCTCGTCGGTGATGTGCGGGATCACCTGCACGGTACGCCCGAGGTAGTCGCCCCGCCGCTCCTTCTGGATGACCGAGAAGTAGACCTTGCCCGTCGTCACGTTGTGCTGGCGGGTCACCCGCACCGAGGTGAACCGCTCGTAGTGGCCGAGATCGAGGTCCGTCTCGCCGCCGTCGTCGGTGACGAACACCTCGCCGTGCTGATACGGGCTCATGGTGCCCGCGTCCACGTTGATGTACGGGTCCATCTTCTGGAGCGTCACCCGAAAGCCACGGGCCTCCAGCAGCGAGCCGATGGACGCCGACGCCAGCCCCTTGCCCAGCGATGACACCACGCCGCCCGTCACGAAGATGTATTTCGTCGGCACGTCATCCCTCCCTCCTGGCCGCCAGCCAGTGTCGAACATACTCGATTTCGGCTTCTCGGTCCCCGACCTCGCCGTCGAGCCGGCGATCGCGCAGGCCATCGAGCACCTCCGCCACCGCGGGGCCGCGCCTGACCCCGAGCTCGACCACGTCCTCGCCGCGAAGCACGGGGCGAACGCCTCGCGCCGTGTCCACCCACCACGTCACGGCCGCCTGGGTCGCCCGCTCTCCATCGAGCCAGAGCGCGGCCAGCTCCAGGTCGGAGCGGTCGCGCAAGAGCCGCGCGCGTTGGGCGCCGGCCGCCAGCGCCGGGAGCCGCGTGGCCAGCGCGCCGGCGCACTCCAGCGCGCGGGCCGCGCGCCCCAGCGGGTCGCCCGACCATCCGAGCCGGCGGAGCGCCGCCGTCCCGACGTCCTGCCCTTGATCGGCGAGCAGAGCGATCAGCGTCACCTCCAGACGGGTGACGTCGAGTCCCCGCCCCCGCGTCCACGCCCAGACCGCGGGCAAGGCTGAGAGGCGCGCGCCCGTGGCGCGCGTGAAGCGATAGCGCGGATCGAGGAGCCGAAACGCCCCCGCGGCGCCGAGCCGGCGGAGCGCGACGTCGTGTCGCGGCTCGTCGAGGATGCGCTCGAGCTCGGCCGCGATCCGCTGTCCGGAGAGCGCGGGATACGCGCCCACGCGCAACGCGAGCGCCTGGCAGGCCGCCGTCCAGCCGTCGTAGACGAGGTCGAGCCGCGCGGCATAGCGGGCGCCGCGGAAGATCCGCGTGGGGTCGTCGACGAAGGACAGCGGATGCAGGATGCGGAGCCGGCGCCGCGCGAGGTCGCCGCGGCCGCCGTGCGGATCGCAGAGCCGCATGTCGCCGCCGCTCACCTCGACCGCCATGGCGTTGATCGTGAAGTCGCGGCGTCGCAGGTCCGGCAGGATCGAGGCGGGCATCACGCGCGGCAGCGCGCCCGGCGCCTCGTAGCGTTCGGAGCGCGCGGTCGCGACGTCGATGCGCTCGCCCGAGGGCCGCCGGACGGAGGCGGTGAGGAAGCGCACGTGCTCCGTCACCACCGCCCCCTGCTCTTCGCCGAGCGCCCGGGCCAGCGCGAGCCCGTCCCCCTCGACCACCACGTCGAGGTCGGCCCGCGGCAGGACGGTGGCGCGCAGGACGTCGCGCACCACGCCCCCGACGAGAAACGCGCGCACGCGTTGCTCTCGGGCCAGCCGCTCGAGGGCCACCAGGACGTCCGCGGTCCAGGCGGGCAACGAGCGCGACAGGCGCGCGGCGATCGACAGACCGATCGATCCTCTCGGACCCGACGCCGTCGCGATCCCGCCGATCGCGCCGTGCCGATCGTGCACGATCACCAGGGGCGCGCCGGCCCCGAGCGTTCGCCGCACCATCACCTCCGTCGCGCGCGCCGAGAGCAGCGGAAGCGGGCGCGTGAAGGCACTCGCGGGCAACTCGTGGAGCCCGAGCGCGGCGGCCCGCGCCAGATCTTCCCGAAGCACCCAGCCCCGGTCACCGAGCTGCAGGGCCTCGGCGTTGCGCTTGAGCGCCCACGCCTGCGCCTCGCGCACGCGCAACGCGGCGGGCGCCGTGGCGACGGCGGCGTTGACCAGCGCGGCCGCGCCCGACTCGACCTGAGGATAGCGATGTCCGGGCTTGCCCATGGTCAGGCCCGCGCCCGAAGGGCTTGTGCCCGGGGAGCTTGCGCCCTGGGGTGAAATTCTCGGTACATCCGCTTGAGCGCCGCCGACGGCAGATGCGTGTAGATCTGCGTGGTCGAGATGTCGGCGTGGCCGAGCATCGCCTGCACGGCCCGGAGGTCGGCGCCGCCCTCGAGGAGGTGACTCGCGAACGAGTGGCGCAGCACGTGAGGCGACACCCGGTTCGCGAGCCCGGCCCTCGCGCCGGCGCGCCGCACGATCGCCCAGAGCGATTGACGCGAAAGCGATCCGCCCCGCGGGTTCACGAAGAGGCGCCCCCCATCGTGGCGCCTCACGTGTTGGGGCCGCGCCCGCTCGAGATAGACCCGCACCCACACGATCGCCTCGGCGCCCAGCGGCACCAGCCGCTGCTTGCGGCCCTTGCCGGTACAGACCACGTAGCCGGCGGTGAGGTTGACGTCCTCGATGCGGAGCCCGAGACACTCCGAGGCGCGCATGCCCGTGGCGTAGAGCACTTCCAGCAGCGCGCGGTCACGGAGGCCGCGGACGCTTCCCGTGTCCGGTCCCTCGACGAGCGCTCCCGCCGTGTCGCGTGACAGCGTCTTCGGCAGCGGGCGGGAGAGCCGTGGACGCTCGATGAGCTCGGTCGGGTCGAGGGCCAGCTCCCCTTCCCTCACGACATGCCGATAGAACCCACGCAACGCCGACAGCCGCCGAGCCACGCTCGAGCCGCGAAGCCCGCGCGCGCGGAGTGCGCCGAGGTACGCGACGACGTCGTCCGCCGTGACCGCGAGCAGGGCGCGCCGTCGCCCGAGGAACGCGAGGAAGTCGGCGAGGTCTCGCCGATAGGCGGCGAGCGTGTGGGGTGAGACGCCTTGCTCGGCTTGGAGCGCGGCGAGATACGTGGAGACGGGCTCGACAGGGGGTCGGGAGCGCCTGGGCGCGTCGATCACCGACGCCGCCACCGGCGGACCTCG
>Ga0180086_1000096_pt1 | contig 10630 bp, 13 predicted proteins | sample EasRiv760_16_10D_FD_121778 | JGI IMG/M metagenome (GOLD analysis project Ga0180086, IMG submission 121778) | Soil microbial communities from meander-bound floodplain in the East River, Colorado, USA - East River metaG ERMLT760_16_10D | ecosystem: Environmental > Terrestrial > Soil > Floodplain ... | reverse complement strand
TGCCCCGGAGGATGTCGGCATCGTGGGTGGGTGATCCATGCCCAAATACATCCTCGTCCGGCACGGTGAATCCGTGTGGAACAGTGAGCGGCGGATCCAGGGCAACCGGGATCCGGGGTTGAGTGCGCGCGGCAGACGGCAGACGGAGCTTTTGGTCGCGCACCTCAAGACGCACGTCACCCCGGCGGTCGCGGCAATCTATACGAGTCCGCTTCGCCGGGCGGCCGAGACGGCGGATCAGATCGCCGGCGCCTATGGGCTTCCGGTCGTGTCCGACTCCGGCCTTCGCGAAATGTCCCTGGGCAGGTGGGAGGGGAAGACGGTGACGGAGATCCAGGACGCGTTCCCCGGCCGCTATGAGAAGTGGCTGGAGGACCCCCTCGCCTTCCCGGCCCCCGACGGCGAGGACCTCGGCAGCTTCGAGCGTCGCGTCCTGGGAACGCTGGAACGGATGCAGAGGGCCCATCCCGGGGCGGACCTCATCTTGGTGTCGCACGGTGGGGTGATCAAGGCGCTGCTCTGCTTTGTCCTGGGATTGGACGTCCGCCACCTCTTCCGGCTCAAGCAGGACAACACCGCCGTCAGCCAGATCGAGCTGGACGGGCGGGTCCGCCGCGTCCTCCTCCTGAATGACACCTGCCACCTGGCCGGAGGCGGGGGAGGCGTCGCCGCCCAGGACGTCCTCACCGACGCGGCCGAGATCGCGGACCCTGCGTTCTGACCGAACGCGTCCACACGGAGCGATGTAGACCTATGGACCTGAGATCAGCCCGAATAGTGCAGCTCAACCGCAAAGCACGCAAAGGATGCGAAGGAATCCCCCATGATCACAGTGCTGGCGCTGGAAAATTCAAGGATGAGTTTCGGAAGACTCTTGTCCGGCGGCCCCTCTGACCTGATTAGCGTTGGCGACTCTTTGCGATCTTGGCGGTCTTGGCGGTGAAATTCTTGGGATCAGTACGCGCCTTCATTTTCGACTTGGACGGTTGCGTCTATACGGGCAACACCCTCGTGCCGGGTGTGCAGGAGTTCCTCCGGGAACTTCGGGAGAAGGGGCGTCGAATCCTCTTCCTCACGAATAACTCGCGCGAGGCAGGCGAGGAACTCCAGGCCAAGCTGATCCGACTGGGAATCCCCGCGGCTCGTGAGGAAGTCCTGTCGGCCGTGGAGATCGTCGGTCCATTGGTCCGGGACCGGTACGGCCCCTCGCGCGTCCTGGCGATCGGAGGCGAGAGGCTCCGCCAGCTCCTGCTCGACGCCGGACATACCCTGGTCCCGCTGGAGGCCTATCGCGAGGCGCGCGTGGTGGTGCTGGGCCACGATTTCGACTTCGATTACCGGAAGCTCACGGCCGCCTCGCGGGCCGTGGCGTCCGGTGCCGCCTTCCTGGCGGTGAATCTGGACCCCCGCCTCCCGGTGGAGGACGGCGAGTTCTACCCCGGGTGCGGCACGATCGCCGAGGCGGTGGCCGTCGCTGCCGGAGTGCGGCCGGAGATCGTGGGGAAACCGATGCCCCACATCTTCCGGGTGGCCCTGGCCCGGCTGGGGGTGCCGTCGGCGGAAACGGTCATGATCGGAGATAGCCTAGCCACAGATGTGCAGGGGGCTCACGCCATGGGACTCCGAACCATCTGGCTCGCGCCGCTGGGTGCCGTAGAGGGTGAGGTCAAGCCCGACCTGACGATCCATTCCTTCAGTGAGGTGCTCGGGCGCGTGTGACTGTCAACCGATGGATTAGCCGGCGGATGCCTGGGCCCTCAGAAGAGGCGGCCCAGGTTTTCCTTTTCGAGGGGGGTGGAACTCAGTACATGAACCGCCGCATGCGGATATTCAAGAGCAGGCCCAGGCCCAGCATGGTGACGAGGAGGGAAGAGCCGCCGTAGCTCAGGAGGGGGAGGGGGATGCCCACCACCGGCATCATCCCCAGCACCATGGCGACATTGACGAGGACCTGGATGGCCAGCATGGCAGAAACGCCGGCGGCCAGCAGGGCCGCGAAGAGGTCAGTGCAGTCCCGGGCGATCTGGAAGCCCTTGGTGATGAGATAGAAATATGCCAGGAGGACCAGCAGGCCCCCCAGGAACCCCCACTGCTCTGCCAGGACGGCGAAGATGAAGTCGGTGTGGTTCAGGGGGAGGAAGTTCAACTGGCTCTGGCTGGCGGCCAACCACCCCTTGCCGAAGGCCCCGCCGGAGCCCACCGCGATCTTGGACTGGGCGATGTGGTATCCGGCCCCGAGCGGGTCCAGATCCGGATTGAGGAAGACGAAGATGCGCCGGCGCTGGTACTCTTTGAGGATCATCCATAGCAGTGGGGCCACGGCCACGCCGCCGACGACGAAGGGGATCAGGCGACGCCAGTGGAGGCCGAGCATGAACATCAGGCCGAGGGCGATGAAGCCCAAGAGCAGCGCCGTTCCGAGGTCGGGCTGCTTCAGGACCAAAAGCATACAGAGGCCCGTGAGCCCCGCAGGCAGCAGCATGGTCCGCGGCTCTCGCAGCGTCTCCCGGTGGTCGTCGAAGTACCTGGCCAGGAACAGGACCAGGCTCAGCTTGGCGAACTCCGACGGTTGGAAAGCGAAGCTGCCGATGCGAATCCAGCGGTGCGCCCCCAGGCCGGCCTTGCCGATGAACAGGACCAGCACGAGCAGGGCAACGCTCAGTCCGAAGATGACATAGGCGAAGCGGCCCAGGTTGCGATAGCTCACCAGGCAGGTCGTGAGCATCCCGGCGAGCCCCACGCCGACCCAGATCACCTGTCGCAGGTGCAGGGTCCGCCGGAAGGCGGAGGCGGCCAGGGCGTTGGCGCTGTAGATGGTGAGGACCCCCAAGAGCGCCATCGCCAGAATCGTGGCGGCAAGTCGCCAATCGAAGTGGGTGATCAATCGCCGGTCGAACATGATTCTTCCAGAGGTTGGGGAGTAGTCCCTTATGGGTAAGCTTCTGTGTTTCTTGGCAAAGAAGTTTTTCGCCGTGTCCGGGAAGCCGCTCCCTACAAGCGGTTTCGGGAATTCGTGGAGTGGTTCAACTTCTGGACCCCGATCACGAAATGTCGAATATCGAACTCCGAATGTCGAATGACGAACGCCCGGCGCAGCCCGCGCCCAGACTGGGTCTCATTCGACATTCATCATTCATGATTCGTCATTCGATATTCGCTCGAGGATTCGTCCTGTTTGGTTCCGGCTACGCCGGGTTAGGAATGTCCAGCGTGATCGGATGACCGGAGGATTCCAGGATGGAAAAAGTCAACCTGGCCGAGAAGTTTCGCCTGTTCCGGGACCACTGGAGCCCGAAGATCACCGGAGAGCTCAACGACTCGTATGTCAAACTGGTCAAGCTCAAAGGGGAGTTCGTCTGGCACCATCACGAGGCGGAGGACGAACTGTTTCTCGTCGTGAAGGGGCGACTGCTGATCCGGTTGCGGGATCGTGATCTCCGGCTGGAAGAAGGCGAGTTCGTGATCATTCCCCGGGGAGTCGATCACCTGCCCATTGCCGAAGAAGAGGTCCACGTGCTCTTGCTCGAGCCGAAATCCACGTTGAACACGGGCAACGTCCAGAACGAGCGAACGGTCGCCGCCCTGGAGCGCATCTGATCAAAGGAGAGAGCCTGCCATGACCGCTGCCAGCACCCCACAGAGCCAGTTGCCGCCGGGAGAGCCGATGGCCCTCGTCGAGGCGGTGCAGTACGCGCCCGGGTCCGTGGTCAGCCGGACGCTGCTGAAGACCGATGCCGGAACGCTGACCCTGTTCGCCTTTGACGAGGGGCAAGGATTGAGCGAGCACACGGCGCCCCTCGACGCCCTGGTCCAGGTGCTGGATGGGGCCGCCACCTTGATGATCGGAGGAAAGACAGTCGCCACCCGGACCGGCGAGCTGGTCCTGATGCCGGCCAACGTGCCGCACGCGGTCCAGCCCGCCGGTCGGTTCAAGATGCTGCTGACGATGTTCCGGACGGGCGCGAAATAGGAAATGGCCTCAATTACACCCCCACCCGGCCCCTCCCCCCTCTGAGGGGGAGGGAGTGGGAGGGGGGTATGAATCTGCGTAATCTGCGGTTGAGGGAAATCGCTTGATCGAACCGAAGATCCTGGCCCTTGACTTCGACGGGGTCATCTGCGACACGGCCCAAGAGACCCTGCGCTCCACCTGGCAGGTGTACCGCGAGATCTGGGGCGCCAGCGGCGATGGCCCGCCGCCGGAAGTAGCGACCGCCTTCCACCGAATGCGGCCCGCCCTGGAGATCGGCTGGGAAGCTCCGGTCCTCCTGCGCGCCATCCTCGAGGGCGCGCCCGAGGCTACCCTCCTTCAGGACTTTCAGACAACCTGGCGGCCGCGGATCGTCGGGGCCCACCGCCTCGACGCGACGGTCCTGGCCTCCCGTTTCGATGCCGCCCGGGACGCCTGGATCCAGCGCGATCTTCCGGGCTGGCTGGCGGCGCAGCGGTTCTATCCCGGGATCTCTGACCGGGTGGGAGCCATCCTGCGAAGCGACGTGCGGGTTTTCGTCCTCACGACCAAGGAGGGTCGCTTCGCCCACCTGCTCCTGGAGAGGAACGGGGTGCCCCTCCCGGCCGGCCATGTCTGGGGGAAGGAGCGCGCCCACCCCAAGGCGGACTTGTTGCGCATCCTCCGTCAGGAGCAGTCGGTGGACTACGGCGACATTTGGCTCGTCGAGGATCGCCTGCCAACCCTGCGGGCGATGCAACACCAGGACGACCTGGAGGCGGTCGGTTTGTTCCTGGCCGCCTGGGGCTACAACACGTCGGCCGAGCGGGAGCAGGCTGGGAGGGACCGGCGGATCACGCCCCTGACGCTGGAGCGATTCTGCGGGGACTTTTCCGCATGGCCGCGGTCCGACGGCACCGCTCTGCGAGGAGGTGCGAGATGAAGGTGGGCATCTATCTCACCAACCAGCACCCACCCGGGACCGACATGGTCTCCGCCCTGGAGGAGCAGTTGGTCATGGTCCGGATGGCCCGCGACCGGGGCTGGGATGCCGTCGCCACCGGCCAGCACTACCTCAGCGAGGGGATGCGCCAGTTGCAGCTTGTCCCCTTCCTGTCGCGCCTGGCGGCCGAGGCGGGAGAGATGACCGGCATCGCCGGCGTCCTGCTCCTTCCCCTCCATAATCCGGTGGAGGTGGCCGAGCATATCGCCTCCCTCGATGTCCTCTGGAAGGGAAACTTCGTGTTCGGCGTCGGGCTGGGCTATCGCGATGTCGAGTTCGACGCCTTCCGCGTCCCCCGCGGCCAGCGGATTCGCCGCTTCGAGGACTGCCTGGCCCTGGTCAAACGCCTCTGGACGGAGGAGGCGGTGAGCTTCGAGAGCGACATCTGCAAGCTGGACAAGATCACCATGACCATCCGCCCGGTCCAGCAGCCCTGCCCGCCCATCTGGGTCGCCGCCACGACGGATCGGGCGGTGCAGCGGGCGGCCCGGCTGGGGGACACCTGGTTCATCGGCCCCCACACCACCTTGGCCACCGTGACGCGCCAGCTCGTGGTGTACCGGGCGGAGCGCTCCCGCCTCCAGCGTCCCTTTCCCCGGGACCTGCCCATCCTGCGGGAGATCTTCTGCGCGAAAGATCGGGCGCCCGCGCTGGAGATCGCCGGTCCCCACCTCGCGAACAAGTACGGGACGTACGCCCGCTGGGGTCAGGACGATGCCCTGCCCGCGACGGAGACTTTCCAGCGCCCCTTCGAGGATCTGGCCCGGAACCGCTTCATCCTGGGCTCACCGGAGGACTGCTACCAACAGCTCCGCCCGTACTGGGAGTCGGCGGGGATCAATTACTGCCTCCTCCGTACCCACTGGAGCGGATTGCCGCTCCGCGCCGCCCTTTCCAGCATGCGACTGATCAGCGACGAGCTGCTTCCCGCACTGCGCCGGGTGCCCACGACTGGGGCCGGGTTCCCACCAGGCGCAGGAGCCGGCGGCTGACCACGCCACGGATAGGATTCATGGCCACGAAGGGTCGGCTGGTGGAAAGTTGGGATGGACGGGATTACGAGCGGCACTCGTCGCACCAGCGGGCATGGGGCAGCGACCTCATGGCGGAGCTGTCGCTCCGCGGGGAAGAGCGGATCCTCGATCTGGGCTGTGGCGACGGCAGCCTCACGCGCCAGTTGGCTGAGCGTGTGCCTCGCGGGTCGGTGCTGGGCATCGACGCCGCCGCCGAGATGCTCGACGCCGCGCGGGACAAGTGTGCCCCGAACATGGCCGTGCACCAGCTCGACATCACCCGACTGGCGTTCGAGGCGGAGTTCGACGTGGTCTTCTCCAACGCCGCCCTGCACTGGGTCCACGATCACACTGCCGTCCTGCACAAGATTCACCGGGCGCTCAGGCCGGGTGGCGTCCTCCTTGCCCAGTTCGGCTGCGATGGCAACTGTCCGAACCTGCTCGCCTGCCTGCGGGATCAGGTGGCGACCCCGCCCTTCCCCGTGGCGCTGGCGGGCTTCCAGTGGCCGTGGTTCTTCCCCACCCTGCCGGCCTACGAGGAGCTGCTGCGGGCCTCGCCTTTCGTCCAGTGGCGGACCTGGATCGAGCATCGAGACCAGCGATTCCCCGGCGCGGACGCCATCGTGGGCTGGATTGATAACCCCTGCCTGATCCCCTTCGTCCAGGCATTGCCAGCAGACCTCCGGAAGCCGTTCCGTGACGCGGTGGTGGAGGCCATGCTGGCCCGCACCCGCCAGCCCGACGGCACCCACGTCGATCCCTTCCGCCGAATGGACGTGTGGGCCAGGAAGGGTGGACGATGAGAACGGATGGAAGATAGTCAGCCTGCAAATCGGCATGAAATTCTGCACGGCCAGCGAGGAATGGTGATTTGCAGGCGTCGACACGAGGGAGATACTTTGACAAGAAAGATACGGCCGGGTCGCCCTTTCCGGAGCCAACGCACGAAAGCGCCACTCAGGTTGTTGACCTTGGCGCTCCTGCTCGCGGTGCTGAGCGCATGCCAAATCTACCGGAATATTCGGACAGACGATTCGACTAGTCTGGTGGGCCCGCCTGGCACTCTCACGATCATGACCTACAACATCAGGGTGGGCTACGGCAGCGAGGATCCCGGGGTCAGCCCGTTGGTTTTAAAGGACCGGAGGAAGAAACTGCCGCCCATTGTGGCGGCCATCCGCTCGATCGATCCTGACGTGGTCGGATTGCAGGAGGTCTTGGGTGAGTCGCAAGCCCGCGAGCTGGCGACGGCGCTGAACATGAATTATGCGTACGTGGCCCACGGCAGCGTTGCGGGGTGGTGGGGGGTGGCGCTGCTTTCGAAATACAGGATTATGGAGGCTCGCGGCGTTCAGGTCGGCCCCCAGCCGGCGGCAAGATTCATGCTGATCGCGAGGGTGGATGTCGGCGGCTGGCCGATGACATTCACCAGCATCCATGCCGATCACACGGCCACGGACTCATCCATTCGGGGCGTCTGGCACGCCGTCGAAAGGATCGCAGAGCCGGTCGTCCTCATCGGGGATTTCAACGTGGTTCCGGCTGACCGGTCCTTGGATCTGCTGAAGGGACGCTTTGCTGACACGGTGGAGGCCATTGACAGCGAGAACGCCATGGATGCCCTGAGTTGGGAGACCTTCGAGGGAGAAGGTCGTATCGATTACATCTTTGTCGACGGTCAGCGCTTTGCTGTGCGGGATGTGGGGATCATCGCCAGAGAACACTGGGGCGCCTCCGATCATCGCGCCTACTACGCTCGAGTCTCTCCCCTCTGAGGGATCGCAGGACACATCGTCTTTGCCTCTGCGTGCTCCTGCTTTGGCTGGGACGATCGGCTCCCGGGAAAGCGAAAGCGGAATCAGCCATTGATTTCACGGGGGATGATCGCTTCTCCCCCGGTTGGCCTACCATCGGAGGTCGCCCAAATGATCAGTCGAGTGTGGCATGGGTGGACATCCCGAGAAAATGCCGATGGCTACGAGCGGTTGCTCCGGACGGAGATCTTCACCGGCATCGCGAACCGATCAATCCAGGGCTACCGGGGCATCCATCTGTTCCGCCGGGACGTGGATGATGGCGCGGAGTTCGTGACGATCATGTGGTTCGATTCCCTGGATGCCGTGCGAGTATTTGCCGGCGAGGATTACGAGGTCGCCGTCGTCCCTCCCGAAGCGAGACAGCTTCTGTCGAGGTGTGATAACCGCGCCGCGCACTACGAGGTCGTCGAGGCGCCTGCGTAGGGGACTTGAGGGCGGGGAAGGGAAGCCAACCCGGTCATAACCGCGTCAAGAGAATATCCGAAATGCCCGGACAGCGTGGCAGGCAGCACTGTTCATGACCCTCATGACCCATCGGCCGACAAATCGCAAGCCGCGGCTTCTCCCGCCCGTGTTCTTTCTCCTGGCCATCCTGTTGATGGCCGGCCTCCATTTCGGGTTGCCGTTGGCTCACTGGATCCCCTGGCCCTGGAATCTCACGGGGATCTTGCCGATCGTCGCTGGGCTCACCATTGTGGTGGTTGCCGATCGACAATTCAAGCGGCATGGGACGACGATCAAACCGTTTCAGCGCTCCACTGCGTTGGTGACAGACGGCGTGTTCCGTTACAGCCGACATCCGATGTATCTGGGGCTGGTTGTGGTGCTCGTGGGCCTTGGGATCGGGCTCGCAAGCGTCACGCCCCCGCTGGTGATCCCCGTGTTCGGCTGGTGGATGGCCGTTCGGTTCATCAGCGCTGAGGAGGCGTCCCTTGTGGAGCAATTCGGTGAGGCGTATCTCGAGTACAAGCGAAGAGTTCGCCGGTGGCTCTAGCCCGGATCATTCGCGAACTCGTTTGCGAATGATCGCGGGAATGACAAAATCCCAATGGTAACTGACCCAAGATACCGCATCCAATTCTCGGACCAACGACATGATTCCAGCAGGGGGTCTGCAGGGATTCTTGCGGGCAACCTCGATAGGGGGTAGGTGGCATCATGAAGTACAGAATGCTGGGCCGCACCGGTCTGAAGGTTTCCGAGCTGGGTTTCGGCTGTGGCAACGTCGGCGGACTGCTCGTGCGCGGCGAGTATCCCATGATGCGCCGCGCGGTGGCGCGTGCCCTCGAGCTGGGGGTCACCTACTTCGACACCGCCCCGCTCTACGGCAACGGGCAATCCGAGGTCAACCTCGGGGCGGTTCTGCGCGATCTCGGCGCCGACCCGATCGTGGGGACGAAGGTGCGTCTGGAGTCCCCGGACCCGGACCGCGTCGAGGCAGCCGTCGCCGAGTCCGTGGAGGCCAGCCTGCGCCGGCTCGGCCGGGAGCGTGTGGATCTCATCCAGCTCCACAACCCATTTCTTCCCCACTCCAGGCCCGGCGAGGCCGGCGTGACGCTCCAGCATCTCCCTGCGGTCCTCCGCGCGTTCGGGGCCCTGGAGCGGGAGGGCAAGGTCCGCTGCTGGGGGATCACCGCGCTTGGAGAGACGGAGGCGCTGCATCAAGTGGTAGCCGCCGGGGGATTCCACACGGTCCAGACCATTTACAACCTGCTCAACCCCAGCGCCGGGATGCAAGCGCTGGCGGGCTTCCCCTACCAGGATTACCGGCAGCTCATCGACCGGGCAGCGGGCAATCAGATGGGTGTCATCGCCATCCGCGTCCTGGCGGGCGGCGCGCTCAGCGGGGCGCCCGACCGCCACCCGGTCGCGGCCCGCTCCGTCGCCCCCATCGCCACCGGACGCGACTACGCCGCGGACGTCGCCCGGGCCCGATGGTTCGCCTTCCTCGTGGAGGACGGCACCGTCGGCAGCCCCGTGGAGGCGGCCATCCGCTTTGCCCTGAGCAAGCCTGAGGTGTCGACCGCGATGGTCGGTATCTCGAGTCTCGAACAGTTCGAGCACGCCGTCGCGTGCGCCAATCGCGGCCCCCTGCCCGCCGAGGCGCTCCGGCGCGTATATGAAATCCAGGGGCAAGCCGCCAAAGCGTGACGACCCCCGGCCGATGGACCCAGGTGCCCCAGGAGCACGCATCCAGGTCGGAGACTCTTCCCGGGGCTGGCGCATGCCGGGCATGATCCGGCTTGACACCAGAGATGACCATCGATAGTATAATCGTATTACATTCCATCTATCGATGGAGGTCGCATGGGAACGGTAACCATCTCGCCCAAGTTCCAGGTCGTGATCCCAAAGGAAATCCGGGAGAAGCTGGACTTGTCCCCCGGCCAGAAGATCCACGCCTTCGTCTATGAGGACCGCATCGAGCTGGTCCCCGTGCGGCCCGTCAAGAAGATGCGGGGCTTCCTCAAAGGCATCGATAGGCGGATCGACCGCGAGGCGGACCGGGCATGAACGTGGTCGATTCGAGCGCATGGCTCGAGTATTTCGCCGACGGCCCCAACGCCTCCTTTTTCGCCAAGCCGATCCAGCGGACACAGGATCTGATTGTCCCCTCGCTGGCCATCTACGAGGTCTTCAAACGGGTCCTGCAGCAGCGGAACGAGACCGATGCGCTGCGGGCCGTCGCGCTCATGGAACAGGGGAGGGTTATTCCTCTTGACGCCGCCATTGGCCTGAGTGCGACACGAATCAGCCTTGCTCACCAGTTACCGATGGCGGACTCCGTCATCCTGGCGACCACGCGGGCCTTCGGCGCGACCCTCTGGACGCAAGACGCTGATTTCGA
>Ga0180086_1000095_pt1 | contig 10649 bp, 8 predicted proteins | sample EasRiv760_16_10D_FD_121778 | JGI IMG/M metagenome (GOLD analysis project Ga0180086, IMG submission 121778) | Soil microbial communities from meander-bound floodplain in the East River, Colorado, USA - East River metaG ERMLT760_16_10D | ecosystem: Environmental > Terrestrial > Soil > Floodplain ... | reverse complement strand
TTCGCCGCTCCCGGAGCTCAGTGGTTGGTCGCGGTCGTGTTCACGGTCGTCGTCGGCCTCACCCTCAGCGTGCCGGTGTGGGCCGATTCGGTCCCCACCGTGGAGCCGGTGGCGACGACGCTGCTGGCGATCGTCTACGTCGGCTGGCTCCTCGGGTACGGGATCTCGCTCGGCATGCTGGCGGACGGCGCGCACCTCGTGCTCGTCCTCGTCGGCACGACGTGGGCGGGTGAGTCGGCGGCGTACGTCGTCGGCTCGCTGCTCGGACGCCATCCGCTGGCCCCGGTGATCAGTCCGCGGAAGACCGTCGAGGGGGCGGCCGGGCAGCTCGTCGCCTCCATCGTCACCGCCGCCGTACTGGGAGCGTGGCTCTTGCCACGATGGTCGATGTCAATGGCGATCCTGGCCGGCGCCCTCCTCGGGATCGTGGGGCAAATCGGCGATCTCGTGGAGTCGGTGATCAAGCGGAGCCTGGGTGCCAAGGACACCGGGGGGGTGATTCCCGGGCACGGAGGCGTTCTCGACCGCATCGACGGGCTCCTGTTCAACGCGCCGGCGCTGTTCTACTACGCGAGCTGGGTCGGAGGGCGGGGATGAAACGGCTGACGCTACTGGGCGGCACCGGGTCCGTCGGGCGGCGGGCGCTCGAGCTGGTGTCGAGCTTTCCCGAAGAGTTCGCCGTGGCCGGGTTCGCCGCGCGGGGGTCGAACGTCGAGCTGATCGCCGATCTCTGCCGGAAGTATTCGCCCGCGGCCGTGGCGCTGCTCGATCGCTCGGCCGTCGATCGGCTGGCCGCGTTGTTGCCGCCGCCTCGCCCGGAGCTGCTCGGCGGCCCGGACGGTCTGGTCGCGCTGGCCCGTGACGTCGAGGCCGACATCGTGCTCTCCGCGCTGGTCGGCGCCGCCGGGCTCATGCCGACGATGGCCGCCATCGAGGCGGGCCGTCCCGTGGCGCTCGCCAACAAGGAGACGCTGGTCATGGCCGGCGGTCTGATGACGGCCGCCGCCCGGCGTCGTGGGGTGCCGCTCCTGCCGGTGGACTCCGAGCACAGCGCGATCTTCCAGTGCCTCGTCGGGCACAACCGGGCCGACGTGCATCGGATCCTGTTGACGGCGTCCGGTGGTCCCTTCCGTGAGCTGCCGCACGCGGCCTTCGCCAACGTCACCGTGGAGGATGCGCTGCGCCATCCGACCTGGAAGATGGGGGCCAAGATCACGATCGATTCGGCCACGCTCATGAACAAGGGGCTCGAGATCATCGAGGCGCGCTGGCTCTTCGACGTGACCTCCGATCGCGTCCAGGTGGTCGTGCACCCCCAGTCGATCATTCATTCGATGGTCGAGTACATCGACGGATCGGTGATCGCCCAGCTCGGCGTCGCGGACATGGGCGTGCCGATTCTCTATGCGCTGACCTACCCGGAGCGCCGTCCGAACCCCGGCGCGCGGCTCGACCTCACGCGGGTCGGGCAGCTCACGTTCTTTCCGCCCGACGCCGAGAAATTCCCCTGCCTCAGGCTCGCCCGGGCGGCCCTCGAGCAAGGCGGCTCGGCCCCCGTCGTCCTCAACGCCGCCAACGAGATCGCGGTGGCGGCGTTCCTCGATCGCCGGATCGGTTTCACGAAGATCGCCGAGCTCATCGAACGGGCGCTGGAGGCCGTGCCCCACACCGAGCTCGAGGCGATCGACGACTGCGTGTCCGTCGACGTCGAGACGCGCCGCCTCGTGCAGGCGCTGATCGGAGACTCCGTGGCGGCGACGCGATGACGACGATCGTCTCGTTCGTCGTCGTCATCGGCGTCCTCATCCTGATCCACGAGCTCGGGCACTTCATCGTCGCGCGCTGGGCCGGCGTCGGGGTCGAGCGCTTCTCCATCGGTTTCGGGCCGGTGCTGCTGCGCTGGCGGGGCAAGGAGACGGAGTACTGCCTGTCCGTGATCCCCATGGGGGGTTACGTCAAGATGATGGGCGAGGAGAGCCCGATCGAGGGCGGCGAGGCCATGCCGTACGACCCCTCGAAGGCGTTCTCCCTCAAGCCGCTCTGGGTGCGCTTCCTCATCGTGTTCGCGGGGCCCGGGATGAACTTCCTGCTCGCGGCCGTGATTTTCATGATCGTCCTGGCGACGCTCGGTCGTCCGGTGTGGCCGCCGGTCATCGGCCGCGTGACGCCGGACAGCCCCGCGGCGGCCGCTTCCCTCCAGACCGGTGACCTGATCGTGAGCGACGGCGGCCGCCGGGTGTCGCACTGGGAAGACCTGGAACGCGCGGTGGCGTCGTCGTCGGGGCGGCCGCTCCGACTCACGGTGGCACGCGGCGGGACCACCCACGACGTGGTCGTGACGCCTCGGCTGACCGAGGTGCGCGACCCGATCTTCAAAGACGCCCGCCAGATCTGGGAGATCGGCGCCGGGCCCCAGCTGCTGCCGCAGATCGGCTCCGTGAATTCGGGATCGCCCGCGGAGAAGGCGGGGCTCAAGTCGGGCGACGTGGTCGTGGCCGTCGCGGGTCAGCCCGTCTTCACGCCCGAAGAGCTGATGCAGGCGATCCAGAAGCGGGCCGGTCAGACCTTCGAGGTCGCCGTCGAGCGCGACTCGCGCCGCATCCCGCTCACGGTCACCGCCAACGCGGTCAAGGAGAAGACCCCGGCGGGAGAAGACGTCGAGGTGGGCCGGATCGGGGTCGGCATCGTGACCAAGACCGTGAAGTACGAGTCGTACCCGCCGCACGTCGCGGCGTGGAGCGGGATCGTCAAGACGTGGGACATGACGGCGCTGACGGCCAAGGGACTGTGGAAGATCGTCTCGCGACAGATCGACTCCTCGAACATCGGCGGCCCCATCCAGATCGCGTCCGAGGCCGGACGCCAGGCCAAGGAGGGCGCGGCGTCGCTCGCGCTCTTCACCGCCATCATCAGCGTCAACCTCGCTCTGCTGAACCTGTTGCCCGTCCCGATGCTCGACGGGGGACATTTGTTCTTCTTCGTCATCGAGGCGGTCATGGGGCGGCCGTTGTCGCTCCGGAAGCGCGAGGCGGCCCAGCAGCTCGGCTTCGTGCTGCTCATGCTCCTGATGGTGTATGCGCTGTACAACGATCTCGTGCGGATCGACGCGTTTCGATTCTTCCGATAGGATCGTGCCCGAGCGATATCGAGGGGCGCCACGGCTGTGCCGGGGCGTCCCGAGCCTCCAAGGGGGGGTTGGGGGGCCCGTAACTAGGCCCCCCATTGATGAACAGGAGATTCGATGATCACGCGACGCAAGACACGACAGATCCAGATGGGCGGCGTGAAGGTCGGGGGCGATGCCCCCATCACCGTCCAGTCCATGACCAAGACCGACACCCGCGACGTCCAGGCGACGCTCCTGGAGATCTGGGCGCTCGAGGCCGCCGGCTGCGAGGTCGTCCGCTGCGCGGTCCCCGTCCGGGAGGCGGCCGAGAAGCTGGGCGAGATCAAGCGACAAATCCGCATCCCGCTCGTCGCCGACATCCACTTCAACTACAAGCTCGCGCTGATCGCGCTCGAGCAAGGGGTCGACGGGCTCCGGCTCAACCCCGGCAACATCGGCGGCAAGCGCTTCGTCGAGGAAGTCGTGAATCTCGCCAAGGACAAGCGCATTCCGATCCGGATCGGCGTCAACGCCGGATCGCTGGAAAAGGACCTGCTCGCGAAATACCACGGCCCCACCGCGGAAGGCATGGTGGAGTCCGGCCTGCGTCACATCCGGATCCTCGAGGACTGCAACTACCCCGAGATGAAGATCTCCCTCAAGGCGTCCGATCCGCTGATGATGATCGAGGCCTACCGGCGCTTAGCCGATCAGGTCGACTACCCGTTCCACCTCGGGGTCACCGAAGCCGGCACCCCCGGGGTCGGGACGATCAAGTCCGCCGTCGGGCTGGGCGCGCTGCTCTCGGAGGGCATCGGCGACACGATCCGGGTGTCGCTCTCCGCCGATCCGACCGAGGAGGTGCGGGTCGGGATCGACATCCTCAAGGCGCTCTCACTCCGCAAGGGCGGCTTGACGTTCGTGTCCTGCCCGTCCTGTGGCCGGGCCGACGTCGACCTCGTGAAGCTCGCGAAGGACGTGGAAGACGAGTTCCGGGGGCTCAACGAGGAGATCCACATCGCGGTGATGGGTTGTGAAGTCAACGGGCCGGGCGAGGCGCGGGCGGCGGACATCGGGGTCGCCGGCGGCCGTGGGATCGGGCTCATCTTCAAGAACGGAGAGGTCGTCCGGAAGGTCCCGGAAAAGGAGATCGTGCAAGCCATGCGTGAAGAAGTCGATCGGTTCATCGCCGAGCGAAAGGCCGCCCACGCGGCGGTCGGAGGGGGTGCCTGATGGGCCAGTACCGTACGCACGTGTTCGTGTGCACCAGCGGTGACGACTGCCCGAGCCGGGGCGACGTCGAGCAGCACGTGAAATTTCTGCGCACGGAGGCGCTGCGCGCCGGCCTCAAGACGGACGTCCGGATCAACAAGGCCGGCTGCTTCTCGCAGTGCGGCCACGGCCCGATGATCGTCGTCTATCCCGACGACGTGTGGTACGCGGGCGTGAAGCAGGAGGATCTCAAGGAGATCTTCGAGTCGCACATCGTCGGCGGCAAGCCCGTCGAGCGTCTCGTCTACAACCCCGAGGTCAAAGGTCCGAACAAGACCCCCGACGCTCACTGATTGAATCGAGGGGGGCCTCGACGGCCCTCCTCGATCGACATATGCGACTGAGCACGTCCCTTGTTCCCACCCTTCGGGAGGAGCCGGCCGAGGCCGAGGCCCTGAGCCACAAGCTCATGCTGCGGGCCGGGCTCGTGCGCCAGCTCGCCGCCGGCGTCTTCGTGTGGCTGCCGCTCGGCCAGCGCGTGCTGGACAAGATCAACGCGATCGTCCGGGAGGAGATGAACGGCATCGGGGGGCAGGAAATCACCATGCCCGTCATTCACCCGGCCGAGATCTGGAAGCAGTCGGGCCGGTGGGATGGCATCCCCGAGATGTTCAAGCTGAAAGACCGTCACGGCCGCGAGATGTGCCTGGGCATGACCCACGAGGAAGTCGTGGCGTGGCTCGCCTCGCGAGAGATCCACTCCTATCGCGACCTCCCGCAGATCTGGTACCAGATCCAGACCAAGGAGCGCGACGAGGCGCGGCCACGCTCGGGCGTTCTCCGGACGCGCGAGTTCGTGATGAAGGACTCCTACACGCTCGATCCCGACGAGGCCGCCCTCGACCGGTCTTACGCCGCGCACGAGCGCGCCTACCGCCGGATCTTCGAGCGGTGTGGGCTGGCCTTCCACGTCGTGCAGTCCGACACCGGCATGATGGGCGGCCACAGCGCGCACGAGTTCATGGCTCCGAGCGCGGCGGGCGAGGACGAGATCGCGATGTGTGGCGGCTGCGCCTATGCCGCCAACGTGGAGCTCGCGCGCGGCGTCCCGTCGGCGCCGGACGTTCCGGGCTGGACCCGCGAGGAGGTGGCGACGCCCAACGCGCGGACGATCGCGCAGGTCGCCGCCGTCCTCCAAATCGACCCGCGGCTGACCGTCAAGTCGCTGCTCTACGTCGCCCCGAACGCCGGCCCGATCCTGGTGCTCGTGCGCGGAGACCACAATCTGCACGAGCGTAAGCTCCTGCGGGCCGTGGGCGAGGAATGCCGCCCCGCGCATCCCGAGGAGGTGCTGCGGCACCTCGGCGCGCCGGTGGGCTCGGTGGGGCCGCTCGACGCCCGGGTCCCCGTGATCGCGGACGAGGCGCTGCGCCGGGGCAGCTACGTCGTCGGCGCCAACCGCGAGGGTTTCCACGTGCGCGGGGTGTCTCCGGGGCGAGACTTCGAGTGTCGCTTCGCCGATCTGCACACGGTGACCCCGGGCGAAGCGTGCCCCGTGTGCGGGACGCCGTTGACCGTCGAGCGGGTCATCGAGATCGGCAACATCTTCAAGCTCGGCACCAAATTTTCCGAGGCGCTCGGCGCCACGTACCTCGACGAGACGGGGCAAGAGCGTCCGATCGTCATGGGCAGTTACGGGATTGGTCCGGCCCGCATCGCGGCGGCGGCCATCGAGCAGCGGGCCGACGCCGACGGTATCGTCTGGCCTCCGAGCATCGCCCCGTTCGCCGTCCATATCGTCGTCGTGAACGTCCGTGACGAAGCGCAGGCGAAGGCGGGCGAGGCCTTCTACACCGAATGCCGAGCGAAGGGTCTCGATGCGCTGCTGGACGATCGCCAGGAGCGTCCAGGCGTCAAGTTCAAGGACGCGGATCTGCTCGGCATGCCGGTCCGCGTCACCCTCGGCAACGCCTGGGTCAAGAGCGGGCTGGTCGAGATCCGCGTGCGGGGCACTCGCGAAGAGCGTCGCGTCCCTGGCGACGAGGCGATCGGCACCATTCGCGCGCTGCTCGCCGGATCCTGACCGTCCGATCTCCGGACCGTCCATCCCCGACGCGTCCGACGCGTTCCGGAGCTTGCCTACCGAGGCGACACGTGCTAAAGTCTTGAAAAAGTGGGCTTTGCCCACTTTTTTCCTTTCGCGGGTGTGGGATGCACGACGACGAGCATGACAACCGGATCGAGGAGGTGATCCAGCCCGTGCTTCATGATCACGGGCTGGAGCTGGTCGATCTGGATTGGCGCCCCCACCGACCGCGCGCCGCGCTGCGAATCTTCGTCGACAAGCGTGGCGGCGTCGGGATCGGTGACTGCGAGCGCGTGAGCCGGGAGATCGGCGACGTGCTCGACGTCTCGGGGGTGATCAATGAGGCGTACGACCTCGAAGTGTCCTCACCGGGATTGGACCGGCAGCTGCGCAAGGAACGGGAGTACCGTTGGGCGATCGGCAAGCCGATTCGCTGCTGGCTCGCCGGGGGCGAAGAGGTTCGAGGGCGGCTCGCCGAGGTCGGCGTTGAGCGCCTGACTCTCGAACGGAGCGGCGAGCGTGTGGAGGTATCGCGGGCGGACATCACGAAGGCGCGTCTGGAGGCGGAAGTTCCCTGGCCACGCCGGAGCCTGTAGGGCGAGCTGTCAAAGCGCACATGAATAGAGAGCTGATCGCGGTGATCGAGCAGATCGGGCGGGAGAAGGGGATCGACAAGGAGGTCCTCTTCGAGGCGCTGGAGTCTGCGCTGCTCTCGGCGTCGAAAAAGACGCTGGGCGCGGCCGACAACGTGCGGATGCATCTCGACCGCCAGACGGGCGTGCTGCACGTGTACGGCCGGAAGAAGGTCGTGGCCGACGTCGTCGATGCCAAGCTCGAGATCAGCCTGCTCGACGCGAAGGCGTTGAACCCGGCGGCCGAGCTGGACGACGAGCTCGAGCAGGAGCTGCCGCCCCAGGAGTTCGGCCGGATCGCGGCCCAGACCGCCAAGCAGGTCATCCTGCAGCGTGTGCGGGATGCCGAGCGGGAGCGGATCTACGCCGAGTTCGCGGGCAAGGAGAATCAGATCCTCCGTGGGATCGTCCACCGGATCGAGAAGCGCAACGTCATCCTGGAGATTGGCAAGGCCGAGGCGATCCTGCCGGAGCGCGAGCAGATTCCGGGGGAGCGCTACAACCCCGGCGACCGCATCCGCGCGTTCGTGCTCGAGGTGCGCCGGACCACGAAGGGGCCGCAGATCACGCTGTCCCGCACGCATCCGGGCTATCTCGTGCGCCTGTTCGAGACCGAGATTCCCGAGATCCAGGAAGCGATCGTGCTGGTCAAGGCCGCCGCGCGCGAGCCCGGCGAGCGCGCGAAGGTCGCGGTGGCATCTACCAAGCGCGACGTCGATCCCATCGGCGCCTGCGTGGGACTCCGGGGCACGCGGATCCAGGTGATCAGCCGGGAGCTGCGCGGCGAGAAGATCGACATCATCGAGTGGTCGCACGATCCCGCGACGTTCGTGGCCCGCGCGCTGTCGCCGGCGAAGGTGTCGTCGGTCACGATCGGCGAACCCGACGCGGAGGGACAAGCGTCGGCGTTCGTCGTCGTCCCCGACAACCAACTCTCGCTGGCCATCGGCAAGAAGGGGCAGAACGCCCGCTTGGCCGCGAAGCTCACGGGCATGCGGATCGACATCAAGAGCGAATCCGAGCTCGAGGCGGAGCGTGCGCAGTCCTCTCCGCCGGGCGTGGCGCTCGCCGAGCTCCGTGGGATGACTCCCGAGGCGCTCGAGGCGCTGCGGGGGAGTGGGCTCGACTCCCCGGATGCCGTCGTGGAGGTCGGGCGGGAGAGATTGGGCGAGCTTCTGACGTTGCCCGGACAGGCCGACGAGGTTTTCGCCGCCGCCGAGGAGTGGGCGGCGGGTCGCCGGATGTCGCCGGCGCCGCCCGATGAGGCGGCGCACGCGCCCTCGACCGGGACGGATGGCGCATGACGGAGGGACCGCGGCGCACGTGTGTCGTCTGTCGGGAGGTGCGCGAGAAACCGCAGCTCGTCCGGCTCATCCGCCGCCCCGAAGGGACCGTGGTCGTCGATGGAACGGGGAAGTCCCCTGGTCGCGGCGCGTACGTGTGCCGGGGGACGGGTTGCGCGGCGCGCCTGGTCAAGGGGGGACGATTGAGTCAGGCGTTCAGGCGACCCTCCACGGCGGAGGCCGCCTTGATCAGTGCGCTGAGTGCGACAGGTGAGGTGAACGCGCGCAACGAGCGAGGCGTCGTGAACGAGCGTATCCACGTGACGTCGAGGAGGTGAGGGGACTGTGGCAGCCGCAAAAATAAAAGTCATCGAGCTGGCCAAGGAGCTGGGAGTCACGAGTAAGGATCTCATTCTCGCCGCCGAGGAGATGGGGCAGAAAGGCGTGCGGGCCATGACCCCTCTCGAAACCACCCTGGCCAACAGTCTTCGCGTCAAGCTCGGCAAGGGTCGCGAGCTGCCGGAGGAGCCGAAGCCCAAGCGGCCCCCCCGGGCCAAGCCCGCGCCCGAGGACGGCAGTACGCCCCTCACCGGGGTCGCACCGCGCTCCCGCAAGAGGGCGGGGGAGGAAGCGGCCCCCGTCGAGCTGAAGCCTGCCGCGACGATCGTCAAGCCCAAGCCCGTGCCCGCGACTCCGGAAGGCCAGACCGAGGCTCCGGAGGTATTGAGCCCGGTGGCCGAGGTCGTGACGGAGCCGAAACCCTTGGTCCCGCCACCGCCGATCCTCGAGGTCGAGCCTCTCGCTCCTCCCGCACCGAAGCCCATCGCCTCCCCGGCGCCGCCCGTACCCCCCGCTCCGCCGCAGACACGCAAGCCCGAGCCGAAGATCGTCCCGTTCCGGCCGCTCGAGCGCCCGGCGCCACCGCCGCGTCACGGTCCGCGCCAGCCGTTCTCGCCGCCGCGCATCACCGTGGCGCCGCCACGGCCGCCCGCACCTCCGGCGCCACTACGCCCGGCCGTGTTGCGCCCAGCCGCGGCCATCGCGCCGCCCGTCGCCGAGCCTTCGCCGTTTCCGGTCGAGCCCGTGGTGGCGCGCCCTGTGATCATCGAGGAGCCGCCGGCTCCGGTGGTGACCGTGGCGACCGCACCTCCGACCGCCCCGGCTCCGATGCCGGTCGAGGTCAAGCGCGAGCTCATCCGCGTGCCGGAGTCGGTCACGGTGTCCGAGCTGGCCGAGAAGATGAGGCGGAAATCGGGTGAGGTGATCAAGGCGCTCCTCGATCTCGGTGTGATGGCGACCGTCAACGAGCTGCTCGATCCCACGGCCGCCAAGCTGGTCGCCGACAAGTTCAACGTCGATCTCGAGATCCGCTCCGTCGAGGGTGACGTTGTCGACGAAGAGGACGCCGATTCGACCCAGCTCACGTTGCGCCCGCCCGTGGTCACCGTGATGGGCCACGTCGACCACGGCAAGACGTCGCTGCTCGACGCCATCCGGCGCACCAAGGTCGCGGAGAAGGAGTTCGGCGGGATCACCCAGCACATCGGCGCGTACCAGGTGATGACGTCTCACGGCAAGGTCACCTTCCTCGATACGCCGGGTCACGAGGCCTTCACCGCCATGCGCGCGCGCGGCGCTCAGGCCACCGACATCGTCATCCTCGTCGTGGCCGCCGACGACGGGGTCATGCCGCAGACCGTCGAGGCCCTGAACCACGCGCGGGCCGCGAACGTGCCGATCATCGTGGCCGTGAACAAGATCGACAAGCCCGAGGCCGATGCCGAGCGGGTGAAGCGCGAGCTGTCGAACCATGGGCTCGTCCCCGAGGACTGGGGCGGCCAGACGATCTTCGTGGGAACCTCCGCGAAGCAAGGTACCGGCATCGACCAGCTCCTCGAGATGACGGCGCTCCAGGCCGAGGTCTTGGAACTGCGCGCGAATCCCAACCGCGCGGCCAGGGGCGTGATCATCGAGAGCCGTCTGGACCGGGGCCGTGGTCCCGTCGCCACGGCGCTCATCCAGAACGGAACCCTCAGGGAGAGCGACGCCGTCGTCGTGGGCGCGTACTCCGGGCGCATCCGCGCCCTCCTCGACCCGACCGGCAAGAAGACCCGCTCCGCCGGACCGTCGGATCCCGTCGAGATCCTCGGGTTGTCGGGCGTACCGTCGGCCGGGGACGTGCTCGTGGCCGTATCGGACGAGCGCAAGGCGCGCCAGATCGCGGCGATGCGCCTCGAGCGCGACCGGGGCAAGGGCAAGACGGTGATCCGAATCACCCTCGAAGGACTGCACAAGCAGATCCAGACCGGCGAGGTCAAGGAGCTCCGGCT
>Ga0180086_1000094_pt1 | contig 10758 bp, 13 predicted proteins | sample EasRiv760_16_10D_FD_121778 | JGI IMG/M metagenome (GOLD analysis project Ga0180086, IMG submission 121778) | Soil microbial communities from meander-bound floodplain in the East River, Colorado, USA - East River metaG ERMLT760_16_10D | ecosystem: Environmental > Terrestrial > Soil > Floodplain ... | reverse complement strand
TACTGGGGAAGCAGCGGGCTGAGGGCGAGTGCCAAGTTCCTGGATATCGGCTAGCCGTTTGATTACGGCATCCCGCTCCTGGAACGACTGTTTCGCCATGTTTGCGAGGTGACCAGCCCCCTTCATCGCTTCGGGAATCGTTTTGTACTTGCCTGCAATCAGACCGGTCGCGGGATCGCGAATGGCCTCAAATGCAGCAACGAGTTCCTCAACGGAAAGGGTGTCCGCCTTGACCGGGGCAACGGTGGCCGAGTTCGCGCCAGCCTGTGGGGCGGGTGGTCCGCCTGCGGGCTGCGTGTTCGGGGCCGCTGCTTTGGTCGGTGCTCCCTCGGCCGTCTCGGTAGTCGAGTAGTCCGGGGGTGGAGGGGCCGCGTGGCTCCACCCAATCTTGTTCATGGGTTCCATGACTTCCTTCTGCACAAGAGTACGAGAGAGGAACGCCGTGAGTTCTTGCTCTTCTTTGGTGCGTCCGATGGACATGCTACTTCTCCTTGCGGTGACGCGGTCGTCGCGTACCTTCGAGAGGGTTGCGTGGACCTACCCGCTCTGGGAGGTCCTTGCCAGTGGACGCTTCATCAAACTCGTGAACCGTCTCTGGGCTGATTTCGCCGCGCTTGAGCTTGGCGTGAAACAGACGCCGCTGAGCGTCAGACTTGTAAGGCATCAAAAATCCTCGTCTGGGGATACCTGTTGTGGCATGGCAGATTGATCGAGACCGACCACGGGCCGTACGAGTCCGCGTTGCCGCTTGACTTCGTAGAGCATTTCGCTGGTCATGTTCTCCATCGCATCATGCACACGCTCCATGTTCGTTTCTTGGATGAGTACTTCGAAGAATGCCAACATTCCTTCACCGAAGACTGCACCACCAGCGAGGAACTCGTCGGGATACTTGTCTTGGCGCTCACGGGAGCGATCCTTCCAGGCTTGATTCATCTGGTCAAGAATGCTCTGGATGTAAGGTTTGAAGTAGTCTTCGTATGCGGATGAGTTCAAAACGAACTCGATACTGCCCCGCTTTTGCTCATCGAGCTTCCGAGCGTCAAAGAACTCGCGGAAGTTGCCACGCATTGGACACCACCTTTCTTACGCGGCCATGCCAACTGGACTCATTTGTGAACGAATGTCCGGTGGCTGGAGTAGTGAGCCTGCGCTGCCCATCGCGGCCCCAGGCATTCCAGGCATTACGCTTGGACCCTGAGAGGCGATCTGCCCCGAGGTTGGGACGCCATTCAATCCACGACCCTGGAGCATTTGCTGTAGCTCTGGAGATTGCATGAACTGTTGAAGCATCGGATTGGTGACAAAGATTTCGTTGATGTTCGGAACCTCAAACACACGGAAGATTCCACGGAAGAAGTTGACCGCATTGATCTGACCCATCAGCGACTGTCCGATTGGCGTTCCTAGAGCCTGAAGCAGTTGCAGAAGATTCTGTTGCTGCATCTGCTTGGATAGGCCCATAGTTGCGCCCATCGCGCGTGCGCTATAGTTTGGCATCATGTCGTAGCCGCTCAACGTCTCGCGCGAAGCAGGAATCGGCATGCCAGTATCTGGATCGAGCATCGCACCATCGCCAAGGATAAGAACCTCAACAGGTGGTTCGAGGAACTGCTTGCTGAGGGCTGAGAACTGATTTGCAATAGCCTCTAGCATGCACTCTTCATAGATGCGGGATTCCAACATCAGTCGAGTGCCAGCCGCCTCACGGCGACCAACGAACTCGCGGGCCGTCTGGCGGCTATCACCGCTTAGACCCTGTACAGCATCGTCCACGATGCCCGTTCCCATCTGAAGGAACTCACGCATCTGTTGGAGCTTCTTGTCTGCAACGGTTAGACCCTCGAAGTTCCACTGCATCGGTGCCATGACCTTATTCGGGTCACCATTCACACCAATCAGACGGCCAGGACGAGAGTAGAAGTTGCGAGTAACCATACCGGCCGAACGATCATACGCGATCATCGGGTCGATCATCAGATCAGCCGCATCAAGCGACTGGTTGATGTAGCGATTGCCCGTGATCTGCATCTTCTCGACCACCTCGGCCTTGCCGGGAGCGTAGAAGTAGTGCAGGTCAGGCGTCGGGCTAAACGAGACGAATGGCAGGAGCCCGTGGTTGTACGGGTTCGGATTGTTCCGCATGAGGTAGCGACGATTAGCTACCGTCACTACACGTTGAAGAACACCGTCCGGTGAAAGTTCTGAAGGTACGTCGCCCCAGAACTCCAGAATCTCGATCGGGCGCGAGTACTTATTCATGAAACGTGCAGTTTCGTCGTCCATGCCCGAACGGACTTGGAAGCGCCGGGTTGACGCCATGAGTTCACCCGTCTGAGCACCGATTGCACCATCACGCTGCATGCGTGCAAGTTCAGACTTTGAGAAGGTGCCGATCGAGGCGAGGTAGCGTACATCGTCTAGGTCGAGGAAGTAACGACGGATTACCCATTTCATGTCGCGTAGGCGAGCGACTGTTGGTTGCGGGAAGAAGTCGAGAAGATCAATGTTGAGCGTCTCGGGGCCATCAAAACTTACGACGTTGCCCTTACGCAGGTACTTGACGACCTTGCCCGAGATGGGCATTCGATCGATCTGTTCCAGGATGCGCATCTTCTCGATGCGCTTCCAGCCTACCTGCATCACGGAGACGCCGTACAGGTCTGCGCCAACGATAACATCGACTTGCTTGAGAAACATCTGATCGTCTTTCATCTGCGCGCCGTTGAGTCCTTCCTGCTTGCGCGCGATCTTCGCATCATCAGGGCCATAGCCCATGAAGTTGACTGGAGGCCACACGCTGAGGGAAGACGCAGCCTTGCGGGCAGCATCGGCCCAGATGGCCGAGAAGATCAATGGGATATGAACGTTGTTCTTGTGCGGATGAAATCGTCCGTTCCAAGAACCGCGCCACAGGTCGTACAAGCGCGGCCACTTCTGCCGAATACCGCTATACTGCCGCTCCGAGTAGAGCATGCAGTCGATGACCATGTTGCACATTTGCTCACGATACGCCCAAGCGTCCGCAGCACGTTCAATGGTTCCAGCAATCATGTGAGTCCCTCGACTGGCAGCGAGATAAACTGGCCGCGTAGTCCTATCAGGCCGCCGTCGGCGACCATCTTGGTGTACAAGTCACGGGTGAGTTGCACGTCCACGCCGCAATAGTTGAAGAGCTTTGCCCAGTGCCCTTTCTGTGCGAGAACTTTGGCATTGTCCCCGTGATCGATTTTCCCACGACCCAGATTTCGGCGAGCAACAGCATCGAGGGTGAAGTCACCTTTCTGACCACTTATCCCTCGGTGGGCGTATGCTTGGATAAGCGTCTGATAGATGTCTACGTGCTTTCGTAGACGAAGTCGGCGATGAACCAACCCTTCGATACATGGTACATCGAATCGTTCAGAGTTGTATCCGACGAGTACATCGGCTGTCTCCAGATGGCGAGCACAGTTCTCAATCGTATTGTCATCGTAGAGATAGAGCCAGTTGTTTCGCGTATCATAGAGTGCGATTGCTGAAGCTCCACCTTTCCCGGAGCGTAGTTCTTCCCACCCGGCATCGATGTCATCGGGGCGCAGGTCGGAGGCCCACTTACGGGTCTCAACATCAAAGAAGATAGTGCGCGGCATGTGGCCGCCTTTCTTATACTGGTTCCGTAGGGAGCAACCAGTTATCGTCATCCCATCCGTGACCTGGAGACATGAGTCCCAGAGTAGCAAGCTCTTCACGATCGGTGAGGAACTGGTTGAGTTCTTCATAGTTCATGGGCTTGCCAATGTTCTTGAGGTCTTCATCCCAAGGACGACGAGGAGTTGCTCCTTCGTCTTGGGTCATGCCCGGTTTGATGGCTGGCGGGGTCCATCCGCACTGTCTAGTGAAACCGTCCGTCATCGCATCGGCGAGGTCATCATGACCAACAACGTCAACACGCACGATTTGATCGATCAGTGTCTTGACGACTGGTGGAACGATAAAGTGTGGGCACTGACGCGGAATGTACATGTGCTTCACGTGATCATACTCAAGCGGAGGACAATCGCAGTGATCCTTGTGGAGGACGATGCGAACGTAGCCCTCAGCCCAGTGACCAACGGCTGTACGGATGCGCGCTTTCTTATCGATAGTGCGATTGAACTGGATGAACTGGTTGTCGGAGAGCATGAAGCCGGCCGTGCGCAGGATACCCAGAATGCGGTTCTTGTAGGTGCCTTCCTTACCGCCGGGCTCCTTTTCATCTGTGATCGCGCGGATGTAGATACCGCGTTTGCGCAGGTTGAGACAAACCTTCACCAGTTCCTTGTTGAACTCTTCTTCACGCCACTCATTGGAAGCACGGAGTAGATCGGTATCAAGGTAGAGACGACCATTGTCTTTCTGATCCTTGATCCAGACCACGATCGCATTGTAATCGCCTTGACCGATATTCTCTCGGTTCTTGAAGGCGGTATCGATGTGGATCGTCGCCCACTGTGGGGTGACTTCCCAGTTGAAGTCTGGGTACGACATGTAGAGCCACGGGATTTGTGACTCCACGAGAGGAGCGTGCTCACCAGCACCAGGATTGTTCTGCTGCTGACAGGCAAAGTCTTCTGCATCGCGCTTCTTGGCGCCGGCGATCATCGGCTTGTCCCATAGACGGGGATTCGTCGGTTCACCGGTAAGTTCGTCTTCAGTCTGGTAGAAGAAGACGTGCCAGATACCTTCGCCGAATGGAACCTCATCGAAGATTGACATGTGAGGGCACGGCATGCCACTCCACGTTGCAACACCCTCGGTGCGCAGATGCACGCCCGCGATGTCGTTGTCTAGATAGCGGGTAAGCGTGAGCGCGATGAGGCCGTTCGTGTGGACAGAGTTGAACGAGGCGTTGACGGCCTCGTGCTGGCCACGCAGGTAGGCGACCTTTTCCTGCTTGAGCTTGTTCTTGATGAGTGGGTCGTCCCACCAACATTGGCGCGGGTGATAACCCGTGGAGCCGATGGCAGACGATGACATGTCGAAGGATGGTTCGGAGATGTTGCGGGAACGGCGGTAAGCGTGGTTGACAGAAGTTTTGGTCCAGTCACTACCAGAAGTCTTCCAGTTGCCATAGAGCCAAGTGAACCAGGAGTCTTCGTCCTCACCAGAGAGCACGGCCTTCTGAGCCTTGAGAATGTCTATGGAGAAGTCTTCGGTCGCTGACTGAATCAGACAGGTCATGTCTGGGTCATCAAGACCTGACCAGATGGTGGCTGATTTAGTCGAACACACCGTCTTCCCATAACCACGAGGGAGTATCGAGGCGATGTGGGTGCGACCGGGTTTGCCGGTAAGCGACCTACGCTTCCAATCGAGGATGTGCTTCTGGAGCCACTGAGTGTAGGGGATGTGGATGGGCTCATAGAGCCATTGCGGCTCAGAGGGGTGCGACTTGAGGTACGCTGAGGCACCCCATGATTTAGTTACGAAGTGCCATAGCGAATATGGGTGAGTCCCTACTTTCTCCCCATCAGTTTGGTGCCAAGAGTTTGGAGCACAGATCGAACGCCAGAGATCACGTTCCGCTTCCAAGTCCCAATCGAGCGCAACAGTTTTCGCCATCTAAACTCCCAGAGCCCAATGAACCTATGTTCGTAAGCGAACTCAAGTGTAACGAATGCACAGTCACATGAGGCACCCTCTCGATAAATAGTATCGAGTAGAGCAGTGAAATCTGCGGCGGACAGAGCCGGTTGATGCTCACAGACTTTTTGGGCCGTGAGTCGTACACCATTGGAAGTATAGAACTCTTTGCCTCTCCAGTTTCTCACTGACCACTTGCCGTCACATAGCATGAAGACCCATCCAGCGAGATAGAGCCGGAAGGGACAACCAAAGCGAGGCATAATCGAAAGCGTTAGGCCACGTCCACCCTCATTGAAAAGGAAGTGACCCCTGCGCCAGGAGAACCAGGGAATACCAGAACCATTACGAAATAGATTCATGCTACCAACCTTTCCAGGCAGCCTTGAAAGAACGACCGAATGAGGAGAAGGCGTATCGAAGACGGGAGAAGAAACGACGACAGCGCGACCACCAGAGGGTGCGCTTCGCTTGTCCAACGGTTGGAACAGATTTGCCGTCCAGCATCTTGACTGCGAGAACACGACCTTCAGAGTCTACGTCAGTAACGATAGCACCGCGACGAATGAGTTCGATGTCACGAGCAAAATCCCGAGTGAAGGCTTGGCGGAACTGATCTGGGGATGCAGTTTGGCGAGCCTTTGCACGTCGTGCGTCCTGCTTTTCGAGGTCGCGCTTGGCGGATTCAGGGATTAGAAACATCAGCGTGCCTTTCTGCGCCTGAGAAGGCGCCTAGCTGCGCGCTTTAGGCGCTGCCAGTGTGAAGGTTTCGGCTTCGAGGTAGCAGCGTTGAAAATGTAAGCTTCCTCTTCAGCAACCTTGACAAGATTCTCAAGAGTTGGGTCCATGTTGAACTGAAGAACGTTTGCACCAGCATCACCGGGTGGAAGCAACTCGTATGACTCGCCGGCCTCATTGAAGTAGGTCTTGGTGCGGTCGCGGATGCCTGTCTTATCGAGGTCTGCACGAATACGAACGCGGGTAGCATCGTGCTCCTTGAGAACAGCAGATGGGTTGCGGAAGGCAACCTTCACACCATCAACCCAGGTATCGCCGAACTCATCGACTTCTGCCTGGACAGTGTGCTTGCGAACTTCTGGAATCGGGAAGAATGGGTTCACAGATCATCCTTTCTGTATCTGACCTCCCCAACACGACGCACCTACGAAGAGGTACACGAGCTAGACCCGGTCTTGCACCACGTCTTTGACAGGGAGGTTCCATTTAGAGGGGCAGAGCCCCAAGTAGTAACGGCCTCTCCCGTCGGGCAAGCCTACTTTCTCTGTGCGGGGCTTTCCGCAGCCACCACCAGCGAGGCTGGAATGGCTTCGCATCATTACTTCCCGCTACCGAGATCGGGGACCGATGTGGCAGGCGGTGTAGGGAGCCCTCGACGGGCGGCTGAGAATGCCCGAGGGTCCACATAGTTCGAGCTTGGTCGAATCGCATGTTGCTGCTTGGCCATTCGTCCGGCGTAGAGGATGTCAGACTCGGGGCAGCCCGGGTGCTCGGCAGCATGGTGCTGCTGTGCTTCGATGTCGGTCGTCTCACAACGCTGACAGGTTTCAACGACGTAGCGGTCCATTGGAAGACCTTGTCCACAGGTAGAGCAGGTAGAGCGCATTAGATGTTCCTTTGAGTTGGGTCGTGCGGCGGAAGTGCCGGGGGTGACCAAGGAGGAGTGAGAGCGCGCGTAATCCACGGCGCATCGATGCTGTTCGGCTGATTCACGAGAGCGCGATCACATTCGCGCCGATTCAGAGTGACAATGTGGTGTTCAATGCGATCATCTTCGTGCTCGATTACCTTCGTGATTCCAGGTAGTCCTTGCACGACGGCGAGGTAAACGCGAGCCGGTTCACACCAACAGTCAGTTGAAGACATGTGTCCGCAATGCTTGTTGAGCATCACGTGCAGTTCCTGTTCGACACGCATCATCGTGCCTCACATTCTAGCGCATCTTGCGCTCGATCGCTTGGTTCCATGACTCCAGGGCCGCGTGGCGTTTAGGGTCGTGCAACCATGTGTAGAGTTTGTCCTCCCAAGCACAGATAGCCGCCTCTTCAAGTTCGTAGACCATACGACGGTCGATCCCGAGTTGGATGGCCATGTGGATGTGGAGTAGTTCATGTATGACGAGTCGAACTTTGCCGTCTCGTCTAGAGTCCAGGAAGATAGTGATCTCCCACACCTTCATTGGGCTTGTTGCTGTCGGGTCCTCGTACTTCCACGTCGATTGGCCGCACCACTTCTGCCGGCGGGTCACTACTTTCGTGTCCGGCCTCGCTAGAAGCTTGCGGAGTTCCGCTAGCAGGCGCAGCTTGGTCATTCTGCGCTTCGGCATTCGCTTCCTCCTTTACAGTGAAGGCTTTTTGAATCGAGGCCATCGCCATTTCAGGACCACACGCAATAAGTAGATCGGTGAGCCGCTCTACTCCGATCGTGAAGGTCTTGGGCTTCCCAGGACCGAGTTCCTTGGCCCGCGCCATATCGCGGAGCTTCCCATACATCTGGGAGGCGCTCATTCGCGTATCGGGGTGAAGATCAGGACGGAAAGCGAAAGTCAGGCACTGCTTGATGAGGCGCCTATGAATGGTCTCATCATCGCCAGCATCGACTAGATCATCGATCATCTTGGCGAGTTCTACTAGTGCAGCATGATCCAGAAGCGAACTGCCCTTTGCCGGGGCCGTGCTCTTCGCAGGAGGAGGAGTGTCCACGGCGGTCTTGGCCTCCGTGGGCTGCGCAGCTTTCGACCCCGGCTCGGCTGTCCTCGGCGCGGCATTGCGCGGCGGGGCCAGTAGCCCCTCAAGGATCAGATCGCGTCGCGCTCGTGCCACGGTGGCGTCGGAACAGCCGGTGGCGAGGACGCACTGGGACTTCGAATGGGTCGGATTCTGGAGGATATAGGTGCGGGCCTGCTCCAGTCTGACAGCCACGAGTGATTTGCCCGGTGGCTTCGAGCGATTCTTAGGCATCGGTGACATAGGGTATTCCTTTCATATGCCCGGGACCCTTCGCCCCCTTTTTCGTACCGCGCGGGGGGTCACTGGGGTGCCGGCCTAGCCTGCATGCTCGCGCGCACTCACACTAACGCACGCTCTATCAGCGACTCCACGAGGGCACGCCTCACCCCGCTGCGCGCCAATGCCTGCCCGGCCCGCGCGTGGGTTCTCACCTGGAGGTGGCGCTTCCAATACTAGTATCCCACAAGAACCATGCCAAGCACAAGCCAGAACTGTCATGCCATTGTCAAACTTTCGATTCCGAGTGTAACGACTTGAAACAGGCGAACGTAGGCGCGAGTGGAGCGCGTCGCAGGAAGCGTGCAGTGCCGCAATGCCAGCAACGACAATCCGCACGGTTCGAGCGTGCCCTCGCTTGGCCGCTCGTGTAGTTGCAACGGTTTACGGCCGTTCTTGACTCGGCACGCGAGATGCAGTAGCCTCGATCACCAACGCATCATCGAGCCCGACCGGGACGGCAAGGTGCGAAGGACCGACAGGATCGCCCAGAGCCCGAAGCGCCCGCAAGGCTGCCGTGGGACAGAAGTGCGAGCCTGTTGACAGGATCGGACGCAAGCGGACCGTGGAGTAAGACTCCCGGTTCCCATGAGCGTCGGCCAAAGCCCTCCATGAGCCCTCACGGGACAGTAAGGAGCGCGCAGCGTAGCGCGAGGCAAACGGCCCTGAACGGGTGGCGACCCGATCCCACAGCAACGAATAAGACACGGCAAGGCGAGGCACTCTGAGCGACCACATGCGACCAGAAAACTCGCACCCGCTGAGACGCTAGTAGGCGGCAGAGGTTGAGCGTCCGAGACTCTAGTAGGACGGTGCAAGAGCATGTGCAACGTAGTCAGTTGAAAACGCCAAGACCCGAGGAACCACCTTGACCCGTGTAGCGGTTGCGTGCTACAGTGTGCCCCCAGTCAAAACAAAGTCCCCAAAGCCTGCGAGTGACGCTCGCGTGACTGGGCCGCACACTGGCACGCCTGACGAGCCCGTTAGGGCGAAACCGTGGAGGAACCATGCTAGCGTATACCGGAACCTGGAGCACCAGTCATTACCTTGCCACCGAACGGAAACGTTTGGAGCGCGAGCGTGTTCTCGCTGCTGATAATCGGCGCAAGCATCGTTCGCTGGATCGGCGTGAGCGTCTGCTCAAAGACCTGGAAGTTGTGGACAAGAAGCTCAAGCACTACGTGAGCAAACGCTACTACGCTCTTGCACGTGCCACGTGTCTACTCCGCCGTCGTAACAAGCTCGTGAATGCGCTCAATGAATACGTGGGCACCTCTCAGAGTGTCCCATTGGAAGAGGTGTAATCATGACACTCCAGAACCTTCAGTGCTCGACCCCGTACGACGAGGGTTATCTAGCAGGAACCCTCGATCGGAAGGATTGCAACACGAAGTTCCCACCTGAGTGTATAGTGAACTTCCGTTCGGAGTATGCGTGGAACGGTTTGAATGACGGCAGCTACTACCCGAGCGAATATTCGCAAGGCTACCATGACGGGTGGAATGGGTACGGTTCCCGTGTTCTATGACCTTGAGATTACCCGCGACTATCGAGGCGACCCGACCGCTGTCATCCTGCGCACGCCGTCCTATGCATCCGCGTTGAAACATCTCGATACGGGCACTTCACGCTCGATTTGGACCGACGGTGAAGTGGTCGTCAAAATCGATCGGCAAACACCACAAGCACAACGTGAAGCGGAAACGTGGCTAAACGTTGCCGAGGAGGATCGTCATTACTTCGCAACACCGCTTCAAGTTGGGCCTGATTACATCATCCAAGAGTTTGTGCATTTGGATAAAAACCAACCCGGATTACATGAGGCGTACATACTCGCGGAAGAGCTTTTCCACAGGTATAACCTTATGTGGGACTGGCAGGGCTGGAATCAGTTTGGTATAGATGTGCGCACCGGGTTGCTTTGTATCCACGACTACTGTGCACTGCACCCTGAAGGCACATCACACGAGTGGACAACCCTGAACATCGCCGGAAGTAGAGGCCATCTAATGCTATTCGGATGTGTGAAGTCTGGCAACGTGTCATTCTGCTCCATCGAATGCGCACGCCACAATGGTTGTGAGCCCACACGATTTTTCTTGAATGGTGAACAGATCGGTGAAGTGTGCGC
>Ga0180086_1000093_pt1 | contig 10768 bp, 20 predicted proteins | sample EasRiv760_16_10D_FD_121778 | JGI IMG/M metagenome (GOLD analysis project Ga0180086, IMG submission 121778) | Soil microbial communities from meander-bound floodplain in the East River, Colorado, USA - East River metaG ERMLT760_16_10D | ecosystem: Environmental > Terrestrial > Soil > Floodplain ... | reverse complement strand
TTTGGGTTGTAACTCACAACCGGGTCTTTGTCATCCCGAAAGTGCATGGCCTTTGCACGAACAATGATTGATGTCGCCCGAATCAAATCGCCCAAGTCCGTAATCTTTTTGTTTGCGCTGCGAGCGTAAAAGTTACCGTCAACAACTTGGCCTTTGACGACAGCTTCGCTGCGTCGATTTGCCAATTGAATGTAGTGCTTAACGGTGGAACTCGTCATAGATGTGCTGCTCCAATTCTGATGTTGATTCAAAGGTTTGTGTTGGTCCCTCAACGACTCGGACTTCCCGAATCTCAATGCTCGGCGGCACGCGCCAACCGTAGCCTCCCCAATCTTCACCAGGATGATGAACATACTCAACTTCGAGTACGTGCTCCTGATAATAAAACTTCTGAGTTTGCCAACAACTTCCAATCGGCATATTGCCTCCTGAGATAAATGTGGAAGCACGGGAATTGAACCCGCTTATCAGCACTTTAGGCTGAGTTTAACACCAAGTCTCCCACGCTCCAGTTGCAAAGCTACTGGAAAAACCGGGCCGTTCAATTGGCCTTGGTAGACCCGTGCGGGGTCTTATGTTTACGCGGTTCGGGTATCTAAAAAGCTGGGGTTGTACCTAAGGTGGTGGCCCCGACGACCAGAACCTTAGTGAGTACCGTGTCACGCGTATCACACGGTTTCTAGGTTCTGGCGTCAACCAGACGACTAGCATTGTCTATACACCGAGCGCTCGGCATACCTCCAAAGGCTGAATCTGAGAAATGGTTTCGTACAACGTGTCGACGAACTGCTTGGCTTCCACGCCGGTGGCTTCGTCGATCTTGTCATGCAATCTCGCCGTGGCCGAAGCATTGTCAGAGCCATATGTGCGTTCGAGGCGATACAATGCATCCTTGTTGCGGCGATGACTGCGAACCTTTCGGGCACCATTTCGGATAACATCATAGGGTGTGAGTTGTCCGGCGTTTTCTTGAGTGCGTCGATTCTTGCTGCTCATGAGTTTGAACTCCAAAGGTGAAAGAAATAAAAGTTAAGGTGACCAGAGTGGTTAATGGCACCAACAATCCTGATCCTTATCCGCCACTTGACCTCAACTTTACAGAATGATGTTGACCTTGTTTCCGTTCGGGTCAAGGCAAAACATCAGATCATCGGTCAACGTCCACTTGCCCTCACGAAGCCGAGTTAACGCCTCGGCCTTTGTGAACTCTGTGCCGACTGGCATGAGGTCTTTGAGTGTAACCTCATCAACCGCATACTTGTGGACTTCGCACAGTAGCGACTGTCCGGTGTTTGAAACCCGAACGACCTTCAGGCTCTTGACCGGAATGCTTCCATACTGGAACTCTTGCGGGAACGCCTTGATAATGCCGCGGCGGGCCGCACTCAAAAGGATGCACTTGTAGCCGGTATTTCGCGTGTCGTCTGCCCCACGCAGATACCAACCGAGTTTGTCCCCAATCGTTTCGATCGGGTACGCACGGCCGTAGATGAACGGCGGCTTACCGTCCTCAAGCTCAACGCGAAGCAGTGAGTAGCTCGCGTCCACTGTCTCCAGAATCGTGCCAACCGGCGGTGCTTTGGAAATCACATCAACGTACTTCTTTTTCACTTGATCGCTAACACTCATTTTTGTACGCCTCTTTAATACGAGATATACGACGAAAAACACAAGAGCGGTGAACCTGTAAGTTGTTTGCTATTTCATCTGCTGAGTACCCCAATAAAAGCATCCTGATGATTTTTCCATCTATATCATCCTGCGATAGATGTTCGATTTGCTCCTCCACTTCAAACATATTGTCCGCATTTACCGGAACGTCGTCCTTGAGGCATGAATCATGAGTCGTGCAGCTATCCGGTTGATTCACGACGCTTCGCAGTTTGATGGCGTATGCCAACGTGTTAAGGCTCACATGCTTCTGAATGTAAGCTGACACGTTCTCATAGTCTTTGAGTTTACCCTCACCAATCAAGCGAACCGCGTTAGTCAAATGGAATAAAGCTTCACTCATCAATTCGTCGGAGTTCCCTTCCAAGCGAGACACGGCAGAAAAGGCGAGTTTGATGTGGCCCTCAACTAGTTTCTTGGCTGCATCTTTGTCGCCTTTGGCCGCGGCCATTGCATAATGCTTCACTTCTTCTGTTGTGAGTTCGACGAATTCCGTGTCGGAGAGATAGTGCTTAATCCAGCGGGGCATGTAGGCTTCCCGTCTATCACGTTGAGTTCCTGTAGAATATCATCCCTGGGTTTCAACTCGCGGACATGATCCCTGTCCCGTACACCACTGTTCATCGAAGTACGTTTACCCCGAAACGCACGTTTGATTGCCTTGCCTTCGTTCATCGCTTCGAGGTCAATATCATCTAGGGCCATTGCGTCTACTCCCATATAAACTTGGTTCAACAACATATTCACCATCCTTGACCCAAATCCAAATCGGCCGTTTGTGGAATGTGCCGAACGCTTTATCGGCATCGGTGTTTTTCTCAACTACGACCGTAAAGTTGATGTCTTCACCGATGATACGTCCAATGTATCGTGCGTACTGTGTCGATGTTACCTCCCAGTGAGTGATCTCAGCCTCAATGATCCAGCCAAGATATCGAGTCCGTTGTCCGCAGTGGTCAACGAGTTCCAACTCATCGCTCCCTTTGGACAAGAAGTTCATTTGGGCGTTCTCCGTACCTGTTCAACCAGATGACCAAACGTTTCAGGATCGAAGCCGGTCGGCTCAAATCCTCCAAAATCCAGCCAAGCGGCCAGTGCTGCGATATGTTCGGGACTTCGTGATTTCAGAATCTCTGACCAACAAACATTCGGGTCCATTTCAAATCTCCTAATACAACCAATACGACGTGAACTCGTTGCAGGGAAACTCTGATGCCCAAACTGGAGTGTCAAAACTCGCAGCTTGATCGTCAAAGGTTTCATGTGGAAGACAACGAGACAACGTATGTGGCACGGCGTAATGTTGCTCAACACCAGGACGTACAATGTTCCGAACCTCATTACAGATTCGGCTGTATTTCCTGTTGAGATAGTAGCCGCGTCCTGTAGGATTGTGAATCACACAAACATACGGACGAGAAAACTCCCAAATCTTTTCGGCGTTGTCAAAGATGCCGTTGAGATTGTAGTAAGGAAGATTTCTGAGGTTACCCTCATCAATTGTTGCTGGCGGTTGCTCATTCTCTCGGAGCGGTGGACCATGTTGCCCGCAAGTATTGCAAATCCAACCGTCACTGAGGATGGTGATTCGCTCATCGTTGCAATGCCAGCACAACACCTTGGCATTGAGCATTCGCTCAACGTTGCGGCAGTAGTCGTGCATTTCCCAAATAGAGTTGGGATCGTCGTAAGAAGGTAGATTTGCTGCCGGTTCCGTCTTCGGGATGATTAGGAACTCAAACGTCGATGGCTCGACTACCTGTTGGAATCTCTTGAGCCATGAATCAAGAGCCTGTTCGCTCTCGAATTGAAACACTGAATCGACTTCATCATTTCGTTTTAACACAAGAAACATGATTTCAAACTCCAGATTGAGGCTACATCGTCTTAGTGACGGTACGATTGGGGTTGTCTGCCGGGTCCACCCACCCCTAGTCTTTAACCCCGGCGGCTGGCGTAACGTGACTTACGCTACCATCTTAACCATTGGCGAGCCATCGCTGTGATAAACGATTCGGCCATTCTTATCAGTGACGGCGGTGATTCCCGCCTCATCGAAGACTTTCTGATTCACTGTGTCGAGAGCAGACAGCGGCACGGTCTTCTTGATTTTGAAGAACAAGCGAAGACTGTTGACGCAAGCTTGCCGAACACTCAGACTGCCTTTGACTCTGGCAAAACTCATGTGGTCGAGTTCAAACTCAACAAAGTCGCCGACAACCAAATGTTGGAACAAATCATCGCTGTGGACAATCCATCGACCGGAAGCGTTTGACACGTACCAAATCCGTTGATTGCCTTCTCCGCGAATAACCAGTTCGCCTTTCATCTGAGTTTCCCCTCAAAACCTTGCCTGAAGAACTCAACTCAAACCGAACAATTCGGCTTGAACGTTTGCCTAGTCAAGCTTACCATACATTTTGGCGATTGTCAAATAAATTTTGCACGTTCGCCACTATATAAGCGCCAGACTATCAGCAGCGTTTCTGAGTTGAGTTCTTCAGCGGCCTATTTTGAGTTCAACGTCAACGATGACTAAACGTCAAAGCTTGTGGCAATTTCACAAAGGCAAAGAAATATGCCAGTTGAATGTTTGGAGCTTCCAACTCACGGCCACCCGCATCGAACCAAGTGCCACCCGGATCATCGTCATCTTTGCCCGGATTGTCGCCGCAAAGCCAAACGTTGTAATGCCACTGTGGAGCGTTGAACCTCTGACCGCTAGCGATTCCATGATAACTGAACCGATACCAATAGAATCGTTGCTTGAGTTGCTCCTCAGTAAACACGTCACGTATATGTACGCCTTCCGGCGTAGCCTGCGGCACCAGTTCAAGCGTCATGATCGCCCACCCCAAACGTAGGGCGGCGTCCTGAATCTCTTGACTGTGGAATCCTGCACGGCACATTGGCTCCGGTAAATCGGGAAACGCAATAGCTCCACCATCGTGGCCAATCTCATCAATCAAACGCTGCGTCGGTATGCACATCACTTTCGCCGCAGCTTGCACTGAGCAGGACCACCTATTCATACTCGTGTAAATCTCCATTTTTGACGATGGCTTTGTCCTCATAGGGACCAAGTTTTCTGCGTTTAATCTCATCGGCGGCGTCCTGCAAAGCAGCGATTCCATCGGATAGTTCTGTGTACCCGCCTTCGCCGTACACACCTAATGCTATACGTGTGACGACGTAGTTCAAAGCACCTTTTAGCTTTTGACTGGGAACATTTTTGATATCTGAAACCAAATCATTGATCGCAGTATCGTTGATGTTCAACCGATCTTCTCGGCTTATGTAGGGCATTCGAGGAATTCCTCCGTTATTGTAATCTGAGGCGTGAGTCGTGAATCAAGAGTCAGGAAGTAGTGAAGGCGACCTTGGGCTTCTAGGTATTCACCGAGAAGACCGTAGTCAGGGTTATTCGTTGCAATGACAATTGCATCGTTAGTATGTTGCTCAGTTGCAACAACGTTCAAAGTCAAACCGATGCCCCAATTGGCGAGTTTATACTCATGCTCACCGAATCGCAGGACAGTGGGACGTTTGAAGTGAGTCTTGAATCCTAAGCGCCTCAAGCAGCTAATAAAGCCACTTGCTTCATGCTGCTTTTGTATCCCGTAGGCGTGTAACTCGCCTTGGATAGCGCCGCAATCAGGCTTGCTTAAAGCTTCAAGGGTCTTCCAAATCGTCTTCTCATAAGATAGCTTCCGACCAAAGGTCTTATTGACACGATGATACAAATCTGAAAGATCAAAGAACATAGATACCCGCATATCAATCTCCGTCCAAATAAACATAAATCTGCAACATTTTACTACGCCACTTTTCTATGTAGCCAAGCGCCGTGTTACAGTTTATGCAAAGTAACCCTCGAACTCGACCAGTAATATGACAATGGTCAACGAGCAAAGGTTTGTCTGTTTTGCGTGAACATAGTTTACAAACTCCATTTTGTTTCTTTAACGTTTCAGCATATTGTCCAGGTAGCAATGAATAAACTCGTTTTAATCGAGTCTCTCGTTGATTTGGACCTCGTTGTCTCTTCCTACTACAATCGACGCAACATGATGAATGACCATTTGTGCCAAGTGCTTGAAGCCCAAATTCCACCCATAATTATAAGTTTTGCAACGAGTGCAAACTCTACCCAGTTCACCGACCTTTGTTTTCAATTTTCCAGGCATTATTTACCTGTTCCATGCTTGCTTGCCTCTATAGCGCGTCCTTGTCTCTCGGCTTTTTGTCGAGCAGCAACTTGAGATTGCGTTGAATTTGGATTGTACGTGTAGCAAGCGCCCTTGCCACCGTACTTGAAACCTGGCTTACCGTTCTTGGAACAGCGTTGCACTGGCATTAAACGAACTCCAAAGTATCGGGCGACCAAAGCTTCGTGTCCACTCGAATCAGTGGAGCGCCAAAGACTGGGCCGTCGTATTGATTGATTGTGATACCGCCCTCGGCCAACATGCTGAGTGCATACTCAACATCGGCTTTCCAGCGATCCGGCGTCATGTTCATACGTTGTTTATGCACCCACAATTCCTTTACGGGTGAACACAGAATATCCTGCGCACAATGACAGCAAGCTGCCCAGTACGCATACATCACGAGCGGACCCGGAGCACCCCAAGCGCGGAAAAGAGACGCACGTTCAGCGTGTTGAATACGCTTGAGTTTCTGCTCGCGGTCGTCCAGAATCGGCTTGATTCCAGCGGGGAAATCATTGCACCCATAGCCTGCAACCCAACCGCTCTCAGGAATGACAACAACAGCACCTACCTGATTACTGGGATCAGGTGATCGGGCACCAGCCTCGTATGCTTTACGTAGAAAGTCAACGGCATTCACGGGAGTTCACTCCGATCTGTTCCACTGTCGTAGAACGCTGGGATTTCAACATCAGCTTCGAGCGTTGAAGCTGAAGCATGAACCAAGTTGTACATACCGTGGCCATAGTCTCCACGAACCGTGCCGGGCAGTGGATCGACGGTGGAACCAATCAAGCGCCTGATTCGAGGAACAGCATCAGGACCAGTGATTGTGAATCCGACGAGCGGAGCACTAGTCATGAAATCGCACAAGCGCTTGTAGAAGTCACGTTCCTTATGCTCAGCATAATGGACCGCGGCCCAATCCTGCGTCTTATGACGCATCTGTACGTTTGCAATCCGTAGATACGTGTTCTCAATCCGTTTGATGATCTCGCCCATAAGCCCACGCTCCAAAGCATCGGGCTTAATGATGACGAAGGTCATTTCATCGGGTATCGCCGTCACCATGAACAACGCCCCTTTCCTGCCGACTTCTCAGTTTGTTGAGGTTAAGATCAGCGGCATGTGTCAAAGATAGGTTGTTGAAGTTGCAAAAGGCCGCAAAATGCTCAAGAAGGTTTCGCAGACAAGCACGGATGATGACCTTCTTCGTTTCGTTACCGTCACGTAGCACCTTCTTAGCCGCCTCACAAGCCTTCCCCGCCATTAGGAAGAACTTGATATCCGAGCCTGGATTGTTCAAGGTGATTTCCTCGAACGATTCAACGCCGGTGCAAACGCTCAACTGTAAGCCCATGTCCGTGCAAACGGCTGCGATGTACCAAAGTACGTCACCAAGCTCACTATAAATACGCTCCGTGTCAAACTGCGGAGCTTCGATCGCTTCGACCAACTCAGCGAGTTCGCCGATAAGACCAAGGCACGGATAGGCAATCTCAAGATTCAAATTCTTGTAGAGCGCCGTTCGATGCGCTTCGACCTGATAATAATCAAGCTTCATGGACCAACCACCATTCATGGGAGAAATCCCGCAATGACTACAAAAGCGCTCGCACGTACAGCGTCAGCGAATTGCGTCGTGGTTAACTTTTCGTACTTAAAACGGCCATCGGCATCATAAAACAATTCTGTGAGTTCAGCCTCAAGAGCATCATCACGCCCCGAATTGATGAACACATTATCAAACCGGCGTTGATCGCCGTCAACGACTGTGAGTTTAATTTCCTCACAGTCGTTGAAAATCACTGCGGTCTTCATTAGAATACAACGTCTTTCTGGTCGGCTTTGTTCTTCCAACGCAGAACGGCACGGCCGGTTTCGGGACTCAGAACACAATGCGTCACCCCGGTTGAATCAACGACGCGATGTGTAGACCCACCCTTACGAATGTACAAACTCACAGGTTTGTCGATCCGGTAAGTGTGACCGCTGTCAATTAGGAAATACTCGCGGTATTCCTCGCACGAAATGTCGAACTTGTTCAAGTCGGACGGCACCGCAACAACAGGTGCTTCTACTTTCGCAGGTGGCAATGCAAATTTGCTCATTTCAAATACGTCCTCCAGTTAGGTGGCCCGTGAATTGGAGCCAAGTTGTCTGAGGTTAAAATCCAAATAGGTACTCCCTCACAATCCATACGAGGGAACGTTTCTAACTGTTCCGGCGTGAATTTGTAGCCTTGCGGATTCTTCACTTCAATCCAGCGTTGCCCGTGGCCACGCTTACACGCATACAAATCAGGGAAACCACTTTGGTAAAGTGAACCGTAAGTCTCAAGGACAAACCAGCCATCCAATTCTAGGGCATTGATGATGGCAGTTTGGATATCACGCTCCGGCCCGCTTCCTGCAATTCGCTTTTCGACTTTTTCTTTCGCAATCTTTTTCCGATTCCGAGTGTGAACTCGACAGACAGGAAGATAACTTGCCCAGTTTGGTGAACTGAACAAACTCATGTATTCGCGTTCTGAGGTTAAAATCCAAATCCCAACGCCAGCGGCGCTGAATTTGGGGAACGTATCAAGTTGGGCGTCGGTGAACTTATACTGTTCACCGTACTTGATTTCGATCCACCGCATCCCATATCGCCGCTTGGCGGCAAACAAATCTGGAAACCCGCTTTGGTACTGGTTTCCGTGAGTCGCTCGCACAAACCATTCACGCTCCCGTAGGAACGAAATGATCTGCTTCTGGATTCCATGCTCAGGTCCATGCTTACTCGTAATCTTTTTGATCTGAACCATGAATCTCAAATCTGTAGGTTAGTGTATTCCTTGAATCCGTCTACAGTTTCCACGCTGCCGCCATACAGAAGCAGCGGTATGCGCTCCTCGATTATGGTTCCTACGTCGTGCATCACTGATCTGATTTCCCACTCAGCATGTCGATTGCTTCGGAGCGTGAGAATATGCCTCAACGATCTAATGTTCACGGACCAGCCGATTTCGTTCGTAGCGCCATTCGGCATGATACGGCGAAGCGCTGAGGTTAAGCGCTTCTTTCGATTGAAGTCCTTTTCGTCATCAAGTCCGAGTTTAGTTCGCCATGTCTTCACATGCCGCTTGATCTGACTTAACAGTATTCTCATTTCAGCCGCAATGCCTTCGATTTCCAGTTCATCTGGAAGGACGAGCATAGCGTCTTCGACCGTACAGTAGCGTCCGCTCGTTTGTGAAAACGCCGTACCTACTCTGTGTCTGACGAGTTCATGTGTGAAGACTCTAGAACAATCCGTTGTAACGAAGTTGAACCAGCAATGCTCGAACACGCTTCCATGATGTGAATCGAACGTGCCTTTGAGATTAGCCTCAACTTCTCGAATCCTCGTGATGTTGTCGTTTTTCCCCTCAACTAAGCTTCGGTAGCACAACTTCGCGTAGAAGCTACAAAGTGCCATCCCAGGGTCAATTCCCTGTCTAATCGCAGCATTGAACTCGTTTAGGAATTCTGCTTGATTAGTGTATTCAAGATACGCCCGCAATCCTTGTATATCAGGTTGCGTGTATCCAATCAGAAACGTTTTTGGTGTTGTCATCGTACTGAGCATACTCCGCCGCTGCATTCAAGCTCCAAGTCGTAGTCCAATATATCCGCTGGAATATCCGCATGAACTATTGGCTTGACCCTTTGTAGCAGGCGGTAATGTTCCTCCTGCGACACTGGTTGAATTGGAGCCTGCTTGAATCCGTGGCCGGTTTCAAGAAGGAAGGAAACTGATTTGATACTCGAATCGTAGTTCTGTCGGAACCACTCTTGAATCTGCGGCACCGAGTCTGGTTGATAGTAGTGTGTAACTGAGACACTATTATCCGACCAGTATGTTTGCACAAGCTTACCCCAATCGAGCGCTTGCTGAATCGTGAGGCTTGAAGCATGGATGCCGCGATATGTGGCAGGGAACGAAACAACCACGGTACTCTCGTCGATTGATCCGTCCATTTTGAGTCTAGGCTCAACAGGATAGCCGTGGTTTGCACAGATTTCCACCAATGGGTTATTGGACGCGAAACGCACAGTCCGAATCACGAAGTCGCCTAAAGACGCAGCAATGCCGGGAAGAACTCCTGGGAGCAAACTCAGGGTTCCGCTCGGCTTCATCGTGGTTCGTTTTATACTGAGTCCACATCCGTAGAGTTTGGATACAGTTGCGTCAACAAGTCCTAAGTAGCGGTAACATTCATCGAGAATCTTCGGATCACGGAACTTTTCGGCTTGCATAAAGCCGGAGAGTCCGATTCCGATTCGATGGTTTCGATGAACAACCTCTTGAACATCCGGGTCAGAGTAACGATAGTTCGTGACAGTCTTGCACGCTTTGAACAAAAGCCCAGCGACCTTCTTGAATTCCTCCACTGAAGTCAAATTCGGTAGGAAGATTTCAGCCAAGTTACATGGCTCACGGTCGTTGAGTGTAATCTCACCACACGGGTTCAGACCCACGACATAAGGATCACGATTTATGTTCCTGTACTCGCTGAGTCGCCCAAGTTCTCGGCAATTCTTCAAACTGACAAAGCCGTAAGGTTCACCGTTTCCGGTGTAACCATCCCACACCGCGGGATTGATATCCTCGAACGTATCAGCAGCAATGGTATTGTTACTCATCGTCCGCCAGTCCGGTATGGCTCCCTTGCTCCAGTTCTTCGCGTTCATGAAGTCCCGATCGAAGGGACAACCGATCATAATCTCAGAACTACGTCGAACGTTGCCACTAACGACGATCGTTCCAATCAGGTTGAAGATGTCAACGCAATCAATCGGCCTTAACTTCTGACCGAGACGACTGCGTATAATCTCAACGATCTTGGTAATGCCATAAGTCAA
>Ga0180086_1000092_pt1 | contig 10880 bp, 8 predicted proteins | sample EasRiv760_16_10D_FD_121778 | JGI IMG/M metagenome (GOLD analysis project Ga0180086, IMG submission 121778) | Soil microbial communities from meander-bound floodplain in the East River, Colorado, USA - East River metaG ERMLT760_16_10D | ecosystem: Environmental > Terrestrial > Soil > Floodplain ... | reverse complement strand
GGTAGGGGCGGTCAGTAGTCATAGCGTCGAAGGTATCGGCTACGGCAACAATCTTGCCCATCAATGGAATTTCGTCACCTTTCAAACCCTGTGGGTAGCCCTGGCCATTGACCATCTCGTGATGCATGTACATACCGGGTAGGAAGTCTTTCATCGCCTTGATTTGCGACATGATCTTGTAGCCCTTCTGAGGGTGCTGCTTCATGATCACAAACTCTTCATCTGTTAATGCCGAAGGCTTTTTCAGAATGCTGTCGTCGATGGCAATCTTTCCGATGTCGTGCAGCAACGCGCTGATTCTGATTTTTTCACATTCATCATCGGAGAGGCCCATACGTTGACCAATCGCAACCGACATTCGCGCCACTCGCTCGGAATGGCCACGCGTGTAAGGATCCTTGCCGTCTATCGCCGCCGCGAGGCCCTTCACAGTTCCCAGAAACAATTCCCGGTTTTCATCAGCCGAACGCTGCAAGTCTTTGATGTAAGTCTCAACCTGATCTGTCATCAAATTAAACGAATCACCCAGATCGCCCAGTTCGGTGCGGCTCCGCACGTCGATGCGTTGTGAAAAATCGCCCGAGGCGATGCGATGAGCACCAACGGCCAGCTCCTGAACCGGCTGTGTCAACTTCTTCGCGAAGAAGAAACCGATGACGATAGTTAGAAATCCGGCTACCATGCTGATCCAAATCGTCTGCCGACGCATATCGCTCACGGAAGCAAGCGCGGCCGATTCATCCTGAATCGCAATCACTCCCAGCCGCGAGTTCTTATCCAGTTCGGCACTGGCGTATGAGCCGAGCATTACCACGTTTCGCTCGTCGCGTACGAGAGTGAATGGCTCCAGCGCCGACTGCACTTGCTTTCCCGACTCCTGCCAGTCGCGAACCACCTTAAGGTCGGTCATCGGCTTCTCGGAAAATGCGACACTCGCCTCGGGATGCGCCACCGCGCGGCCGTTTTGATCGACAACAAAAACTACCGGAAGGCCGGCATCCAGTAGCTCGCGCTCGCTTCGGGAGGTTGACTGATGAACTGCTTTGAAAACTTCCTGAAACGAAACGATCGCTACAACTGCCGCCACAACGTCGTGGCCGGTTTCACCCCCCATGACCGGGGCGGCAACTGTCATTGCCATTTCCTGCCCGGAGCGAATGATCTGCGGCCTGCTTACAACAATTCCGCGACCGTTCATCTTCGCCAGCACCTCGCTGACGCGCTGATCAACTTCCACACGCTGAATCAAGTCTGGCTGGAAAGCTCGATGCAGTTCACCGCTCACCGGCCAGATAGCCAACCCAATGAGGTTGGGATCCTCTTCCAGAGTTTTCTGCAGGCGCGAGTCGTAGCCCGCGTCATTGAGCGCCTTGATGCCACCGGCAATCTCAAAGGCCCGCGCGAGACCGGACACAACATCGCGATAGCGCTGGCCGTAAAGCTCGATCTGCCGCGCCTTGTCCTGCACCAACTGTGCCTGATACCGCCCCTCAACTGACCGCAGTTCTTCAGCGCTTCGTGCCGAGAGCAGGCTCCCAGCGAAGGCCAGGGGCAGCAGGCCGACTAACAGCAAAACGCCGAGGACTATGTATAGCAGGCGAATTCGCCCAATCTTTTCCAGCATTTATTCGAAGAAGGGTTGTGGATTCAGTCTTGGGAAATGAAACTTTCCTCTGGAAGGCCGCAAGAGCGTTAGCCAGCCGAAATGGCCGCTAGACCATTATGTCGAGTAAACTTAGGCGTGTCAACGCGTTTGTTAAACTAGGTTGGCAACCGTGACTGCACGGGCTCCCTGGCTACAAGAAGCGGAGGCAGGGAGCAACTCCGACCCGTTGCTAATGCCGACGCGCCTTTTAATAGACTTAAATGGCAATAATCACGTCTAAACTAGTGAGCGCAACGCCTCAAATGGCGGGCACAGCGGAATCGGAAACGCGGGCAACGAGCCTCGCAAACTAGACAGGATGGGAACGGCTACGAGCGACGAGCAGATCGTAGAACGTGCTTTGACGGGCGACGCGGACGCTTTCGGCGAGATTGTGCAGCGCTGGGAGCGACGAATCTTCGCGCTTGCCTTTGGCATGCTCGGACGCGAAGAGGATGCGCGTGACGCGACTCAGGAGACTTTTCTCGCGGCGTTCCGGAACCTGCGCGCCTTCCGCGGTGAAGCCAAAGTTTCCTCGTGGCTGCATCGGATAGCTGTCAACCAGTGCATCACGCGCCAACGAAGGGCGAAGGTTAGAAACGAGAGTGCGCTCGAGACGGAAGAGGAAAAGGATGCCGCGAGTTTTGCGGCGCCGATTAGCTATTCGCCGGCACGAGTAGTTGAAGGCCGAGAAACTACCGTCGCGGTGAGGCTGGCAGTCAATAGTTTGCCTGTGGCACTGAGACAGGTTGTTGTGATGAAGGAATTTGAAGAGCTTACTTTTAAAGAAATAGCCGACGCGCTCGACTTGCCGTTGAGCACGGTTAAGAGTCGGCTATACACAGCATTGAAGCAGTTGCAAATGCGACTTCAGAAATTTGGTAAAGTTGAAACGCCGGACGTGGAGTAAAGTGACATGAAAGAAGTGAATGCCCCAAATTGCGGACGCGAGAACGATTTGATCGCCCTTCTCTATGGCGAGTTTGATGATGTTGAGGCCCAAACGTTTCAGCGTCACGTACGCGATTGTGCTTCATGTAACGCGGAGCTCGCGGCTCTCCGTGATGTCAGAGAATCGGTTATGACCTGGCGCAACGAATCTCTCGGCGTTATCTGCTCTCCGATTACCCAATCGGCGGCGAGAGTTAGCCACCAAGAGCCTTCAGCGTTAGCGGCTGTGCGAGAGTTCTTCAATCTTGCGCCCCTCTGGATGAAAGGGGCAGTAGCCTTCGCTTCCGTTCTGTTCTGCCTGTTTGCCGGGCTGGCTATTGCGCGCTTGCGAGATGAGCCGCGAGTCGTGACTGTCAAAAATCCCAGCAGTGCATATTCGCAGCAAGAATTCAACGCACTCGTCGAGCAGCGCGTGCAGGAAAAGCTTCAGAGCCAAGAGAATTCGCAGCAGCAGCCACCTTCCTCGGTCGATGTAAAGAATACCCAGGACCGAATTCCTGACCGTCGACCGGCTAACCGCAGCAGTGTCGCGTTTAACGTTCCGACTGAGAAGGCGCGACGTCCGCTCTCGAAATCGGAGCGCGAGCAATTGGCCGCTGATTTGAGGTTGATATCCGCAAAGAATGACAGCGAGCTTGATCTGCTCGACGATCGAATTAATCAATAGCGAATTCCTGTAACGCAAACTGATTAATTTGCGGATCGAGCCAAGCAAACTAACCCTTTGCGTTACAAATGATCGACAACCAGGAAATTACCAATGAGGTTTTTTATGAGGCACAAAGGACAAATTCTAACGCTACTTGCAGCGCTCGTCCTCTTCACAGCAGTTCCGGTTATTTGTGGGCAGGCAGCTCAACAGCAGTCTGGCCCTCCGGAGGTTCAGCAAGGCGGCGGCGATCCGATTCGCCAACTGAATCTAACACCCGAACAACTCGAACAAATTCGTTCGATCCGAGAACAGAACAAGACCGAACGGGCTGCGATCAATGAACGCGTTCGCGAAACTAACCGCGCGCTCGAGGCAGAGCTCGATTCTGATAATCCTGATGAAGCTGTGGTCGAACAGCGTGTACGCGATCTGGCAGTAGCCCAGGTGGCAGCGATGCGAATGAGAATCTTGACTGAAGTCAGAATCCGGCGGGTCTTGACACCGGAACAGAGAATTATCCTGCGCTCGTTGCAACGGCAAGTCAGACGGGAACGCCTGCTGAATAACGCTGACGAGAGACAAAGGCGACAAGCGGAGCGATCTCGAGGCTTGCAAAACCAACGCAATGGACTCGAACCACTCACTCCTCGACGCGAAAACCCACGCCGTCCCCGCCTTTAACATCACTACTAGACGCGACCGAACCGGGCCGGCCAGGCAAGCGCCTGACCGGCCCTTGTTGTCACAAGTCTTCGGGCCACCGTGGTCTCCAACCCACCCGTAATCTCTTCAAGCTTGACGCATTGCGTAGATTTTGCGCATGATAAGCCGCTCTTTTCCGATGTGGCCATTGTCCTGTTGGAGTCGCAAGCTCCGGAGTCAGGTCGCGGTCACGATTCTTCAGACGTCGCAACGGCAGCCGGGTAGAGTTCACCGACAAGAGTCAGGACTTCTGATGGCTAGCTCCCTTATCAGCCCCTAAATGAACTTCGTTACGCGCTCTATCCTCGAGCTGCAAGAAACCACGTTGATGACCGCACGTGCGGTAACCGGCGTTTTCAAGGGCCCGCGTTATCTAACTGAGACGATCACGCAGATGGACGTGATTGGTGTCGGCTCGCTTACCATCATTCTGCTAACCGGATTCTTCACCGGCGGCGTGATGACCTTGCAGACGTTTCCGACTCTTGCATTCTATGGAGCCCAATCACAGACCGGAAAGCTGGTGGCGATCTCGCTGATACGTGAGCTTGGCCCCGTGCTCGGCGCCCTGATGGTAACGGGTCGCGTTGGTTCAGCTATTGCTGCTGAATTGGGATCGATGACCGCCTCTCAGCAGATCGACGCCATGCGCGCCCTGGGCACCGATCCCATTAAGAAGCTGGTTGCCCCTCGCCTGATTGCCCTGGTAATAACCTTGCCACTCCTGACCGTTATCGCTGACGTGGTTGGTATTGCCGGTGGTGGACTTGCAGCGACAACTCTCTACGGGCTTTCCATAAATGAGTTTCTAACTTCGGTGTGGGACGGGATAACTGGCGATGATATTATTGGTGGAGTAGTCAAGCCGATCTGTTTCGCCATCATCATCGCATCGGTTGCGTGTTACAAGGGTCTGACAACTGAAGGTGGCACAGTGGGCGTGGGAAGATCGACAACCCGGGCGGTGGTGACGGCGTCGATCGTTGTCATCGTGGCGGACTTCTTTCTCGCCAGGGCGCTCCAATACATCCTGGGTATGCCGAAGAGTTAGTTAGTTAAAAGCTATGGCACTACCAGCGACTGAATCGCAACACATCACCGCCTCCGGACGGGTAAGCCGAAATGCGGCTGATTCAACCTTCGCCAACGTCGACGACGGCCAGCGGGTCATTCCCGCCATTGAGTTTCGCGAGGTGGTGCTCGCCTTCGACGACCGGGTGGTCCTGAACAAGCTAAGCTTCAAGGTCATGAAGGGCGAGACAAAGATCATTCTCGGCGGCTCAGGCGGCGGCAAGTCTACAATCATCAAGCTCGTGCTGGGCTTGTTGAAGCCTGACGAGGGACGAGTTCTCGTTGACGGCGAAGACATCACCGACTACAACGAAGTCAAGATGATGGATGTGCGCAAGAAGATTGGGATGGTATTTCAGGAAGGCGCCCTTTTCGATTCATTGTCGGTCTACGATAACGTTGCCTACCGCTTGCACGAACAGGGCCGGCCCGAAGAGGAAGTAGAACCCGAGGTGCGCCGGATGCTGCGCTTCGTCAATCTTGAAGATGCCATCGACAAAATGCCGGCTGAACTTTCGGGCGGCATGCGCCGGCGCGTCGGTATTGCTCGGGCTTTAATTGGTGATCCGAAGATCGTGCTTTTCGACGAGCCAACAGCCGGCCTCGATCCGCCAACCGCGCGCACAATTTGCGAACTCGCCATGAAACTCAGGGACCTGGAGGACGTGTCGTCTATGTTTGTTACCCACGAGATGAATAACCTCGATTACCTGTGTTCTGAATACGCTGTCGTCAACGAAGCGGGGCAGGTAGTTTTTGAGCGGGAGGGCGAACGGCTTTGTCTAATCAACAGCAAAGTGATGATGATGCGCGAGGGCAACATAATTTTTAGCGGCACTGACGAAAGCCTGCACAAAGCTGAGGACCCGTACATTCAGAAGTTTCTTCGCGGACACTAGAGAAAGGATGAGGGATGAAGGATGAAGGATGAATGAGGGGAAACCACGATGGGCATTCGGACGATGCGCCCTTCCCGGTTTCATCCTTCATCCTTCCTACTTCATCCTCGGATTTACGCCATGCCAAGATCAACAAAAACGGTAAGCTTAAATCAATTGCGCGTCGGCATATTCGTGCTGGTGTCCATAGTGATCCTGATCTTTCTGATACTCAACGCCTCCGGCGACATAAACCCGTTTAAGAAAAAGCTGCATTTGAAGGCGCGTTTCGCCGACGCAAACGGCCTGCGTAAAGGATCAGAGGTTCGCCTCTCCGGCGTTCGAGTGGGAAAAATCGACAGCATCACCCTGTTGCCTCCATCGACTGAGGCAAGCACACAGCGCGTTGAAGCATTGATGACTATGGACGCGGTTATTGATGGCCGCCCGGCCACTGAACGCATACGGCAGGATTCAACAGCAACACAGGGCTCGCCGAGCTTGCTGGGAAATGAAATGCTAATCAACATCAGCCCGGGCACGGCTTTGGCTCCGCAGGTAAAAGACTACGACACTTTGCGCTCATCCAGCGCAAACACGGTCAACGACTTCGCTACGTCAGGGACCGATCTGGCCCAACGTCTCAGCAAGCTCTCCGATCAGATCAGCGTCATTGTGAAAGACGTGCAGGAGGGTAAAGGAACGGTGGGACGGTTGTTTAGCGATGAGGCGCTCTATAACAACCTCAATGCGACTGTACGAGAAACCGAAGATGTAATGCGCCTGATAAGATCGGGAAACGGCTCCGCGGGGCGGTTTGTTAACGACCCCGCCCTCTACAACAACGCCAACGAGCTCGCGTTGCAGTTGCGAAAGATTTCCGAAGACTTACGCGCCGGGCGCGGCACCGCCGGCAAGCTACTCACAAACGACGAACTCTACAATCGAATCAATCGCACAGCCGACCGGCTCGACCGCTCAGTGGATCAAATCAATTCAATGATAGCGGACATCAATGCCGGCCATGGCACGCTTGGCAAACTGATCAAAGACGAGCAAATGTACAATGACGCTCGCGCGGCTATCGCCCGCTTCAATACCACAGCCGAGCGAGTCGACAACATGGTTGCAGCAGCTCAGCGCGGGGAGGGCACCGTCGGAAAACTCCTTACCGACGAAGCTCTTTACTCCAACGTCAACCAACTCTCGTCAGAAAGCGTGAAATTGATCTACGACTTCCGCCAGAATCCGAAGAAATATCTGACGATCAAGTTCCAGCTGTTTTAGTTTCCGCGGAAGTTGACAAGACGATAGGGTTTCGTTCCTCGCCCGGCAAGCTACTTTGCATTGTCATCCCTATGCGACTGGAACGCCGCCCCTCACGGGCCGACGCGTTGTCTATACTCGCTGGAAATGATGAAAGCCTTCACCATCTCGGCCTGCTGTACCCGCACCAGCACGTCGTCACCTGGCTGGGTGAACTGATCCAGCTTCGTCAGCCAGAAATCGTAGCCGGTGTGGTCCGTGTCCTGAGGATCATTCGGGTTGCGCCGCAGATAACCAAAGTACTGCATCAGCACAAACGCGCGATTGAATTCCTGCTGCGCCAGCGTCGAGTTCTCAGCGACGCGCCGTAGCGCGCGCGCACGCGCTGCGGTGTCGGTGGTCGTGCTTGCTGACCCAAACTCGTTTATGGCTGCCGTGCGGTCACTCGCTGCGGGCGTGACACCGGCGTTCAGGAAAAGTGCATCAACAAATGCTGCTGGCGTCAGCGAGGTCGGAAAGGCCGTAGTGAAGCGAGAGCGCAGCACAAAATCTGCTATCACGGCCTGCTTGTTGTTCTCCAATAGCTGGTCCGCGCCCGGTTGTCCGATTATCACGCCATTGCCGATCTCCTGCGTGTCATAGAGAAATTCGAGCAGGCGAACGATTGGCACTGAGACCGGATGCGAGCCACCAAGCGTTGAGGTGCCGCTTCCGTCACCGTAAGCCGTCTTGTAGAGGCGCTCCACCAGATAACCCGTCTCCTGAAATTCAATGGAGATGTAGAACGCGGCCGAGACGTTAATGCGCTTGTTATCGATGCACTGCTGATCGAAGCCGCAGAGCGTAATCTCGTTGGTCCAGAAAGCGAACCCACTCGGATCCGGCTCGCGGTTAAGGAAGTCGAGATAGTGCAGGTGCACGAAGAAGCTGGCTGTGTCGATAGGATTAGGACCGGTCACACCGTCATTGTCGGTGATGATCACGGTTGCGGTCGATGGCGCGCCTAAAGAACCACCCGCTGCGTCACTGAGACTGACGTTGAAAGCCTCCGTGCTTTCCTGGTACGAGTCATCGATGATGAAGACCGAGACGGGTTTGGAAATTTCTCCCGCTGCGAACCGAATAGTCTTGATCCTGATCTCATAGTCGCAGCGCGAAGAAGCGACGCCAGTGACAACGTTGCAATTCTGTGCGCCCGCCGTATCGCTGGTCGCCAAGAGGACGCTCGCCGCGCCGGTCGTGTCCCCGGAGCGAGTGACCGTGAGGTTGACCTGGAGGTCGCCCTCGCCCACTGGATAGGACGAAGCGCTGAATTGAATCGTGTTCGGTGTGGGTGTTGGGGTTGGTGTCGGCGCGGCCGGGTCGAGTTCGAATGAGCCGATGTCGGCTTGTGCGCCGCCTACTCCGTCGCCGTCTTTCGGTCGCGTTACGCCGCGCTGATCGGTCGGGAGCGCGGTGGCGCCCGTATCAATCGCCGGACTACCGGCAAGCAGCGCCCGAGTAAAGGTTGGAGTAAGGGGAGTCAAGGGTGGGCCGCCGTTGTCCTGCAATGGGCCGAGTAGGGGATTGATTGTGACCGCGGTTGTACCGAGTTGATTGAGGGCGCCTGAAACTGTGCTGCCGTCGGCGTTGCCGATCAGACTGCTGTTGGCGGTGAAGGCACCGAGGAGGTCAGGGCTACCGGCACCCGTGTTGAGAGCGACGAGAGTGTTGCCTAAGGTGGCAGTGAAAGTGGGACCGTTGAATATGCCTCCGCCGCCAACAGTGGCCGTGTTGCCGCTAATGGTACTGCTGTTGACAGTCACTGTCGCGGTGTTATTGATGCCGCCGCCCTGGTTGCCGGCAGTGTTTCCGTTGACGGTGATGTTAGTGGCGTTCACTGTGCCGGTGACGCCATTGTAGATGCCGCCTCCGCCGCCGTCAGGGGCAGTAGCAGTGGCATGGTTCCCACTGACTGTACTGCGAAAGATGTTCAGCGTGGCGCTGTCGAAAAGGCGTATGCCGCCGCCGTTTTCACCCGTGGCAGTGTTGTTGCTAATAGTGCTGTCGTTGATAGTCAGCACGCCGCTGTTGTTCACCCAGATGCCAGCGCCGCCACCGGTTGCGGTATTGTCGCTAACTATACAGTGGTTGAGAGTCAACGTAGCGCTGTCGCCCATGAAGATACCGCCGCCTTTGGCGGCAAGGAGGGCGCCGCTACTACTACCGTGGCTGATGGTCAAGTTGTTGATAACGACGACTGCGCTGTTCGCGAGGGTGACGATGCGGAAGGTGCTGTTCCCTTTCACGGTCACGCCCCTGCCGGTCGTGTTGTCTATCGTTAAAACCACCGAAATGACGGGCAACGAGCTTGCGAGAGTGATTGTGTACCGGTCGGTCGCACTGTCGTACCCAGGGTCACTCGTTGGGATGGCGAAGTCGATAGTGCTCCCAGCGGTAGCGGCTAAGATCGCTTGCCGCAAGCTGCCGGCGCCGGAGTCAGCAGTATTTATGACAGTTGGTGCAGCTTGGACGCTTTGCGAAGCAAATACGAGCAAGCTAAGTAGTAACGTCGCGAACGCAATGTTGGACATTCGAATAACGGATCGCATAGTTGTTCCCCCTGGAGTTGAAGCGAAAAGCTTAAGAGACGCTTTTCATGTTTGTACCGTGGGTGAGCTGACACAGCCACTCAGAAGCATTTCCACGATGATCTTCTAATCAAATGCAAGAATCGGCCAAAATCTACGCCAGCGAGATTATGGGGGGGCGTTTGGTCCTCTTGAGTCGTCTCTCAGAAACTCAAGAAGATACAAAAAGGGGGTCGCCGGAGTCCTTGTCGAAGGGTGATATCTAGAGAATCAATATAAGGGCGGAATACTACTGTGTCTGTGCGCTAACACACAGATACGAGGCATGAGTTGAATTGTGTTTACCTGTGAGCTACACGGTTTAATGTTTCATCGGCAAGTTCTTCGGGCGCGACTTTCGTTCTGCGTTTTTCACAACGGTCTCACTCATCGCATCAGAACCTTTTTGCGATCCCCATTAGCTGATCCGTGCGTCAATGATTCCCCGTCGCTTTTCACTCTTGCCGACGCGTGCCGCTAGAACGGACTCTCGTCCGCCGACGGCCCATAGATCGCCGGCACGGGAATGTCGTTCAATCGCAAGTACACTCCGAGTTGTGCGCGGTGATGAATCATGTGATTCATCACGAAGTTGCGCAGCACTGCGATCTTCGGCATCGTTAAGATCGTGCTTCCGTTTGACATTAACGTCCAGGGCTTGAATAAGTCGGCGTCGCTTGCGCCGGTAATCGCACTGCGAGTTGCGGCGACGTTCTCGTCAAACTTCTCCAACACATCTTTAGTTGAGCTCAACTCCGGAGCCTGCAGTGGCTGGCCGCCCGGAGCCATGTCGAACGAATCCGAGCTAATCGTCAGACTGCCCCAACTGGGGAGATTCGCCAGGTGACCCGCAAGGTTTCCCATCGGGAAAGACTTTTGGTGTGGCTTCCAGGCGAACCTCTCATCAGGAACGCGTTCCAGCGTCTTGCGCGTGTTCGCCATCTCGTTATCAAACTCTGGTAGTAATGATTCGCTTAGTCCCATTTGCCCCTCCGAATTTTTATGGATTTTAGAGCCTCGATGTACCTGGACCGACAGAACCCAGTGCCTTATTGATTTGATAGCAGTGTAGATTGCCTAACGTCGAGGCACAATACCAAAGGCTC
>Ga0180086_1000091_pt1 | contig 10901 bp, 11 predicted proteins | sample EasRiv760_16_10D_FD_121778 | JGI IMG/M metagenome (GOLD analysis project Ga0180086, IMG submission 121778) | Soil microbial communities from meander-bound floodplain in the East River, Colorado, USA - East River metaG ERMLT760_16_10D | ecosystem: Environmental > Terrestrial > Soil > Floodplain ... | reverse complement strand
GTGACATCGAAGGCGAAATTTTCAACTCCGCCGGCGCCTGCTCCCAAACGTAGCCGACACTCTCGCCAGACATCCAACCAAGAAACTGATCCCTGAATTCGCCGGTCAGGAGTTTCCAGGCGGCCTGCCCGTCTGCCGGGGACAGTTCTGCCGCGCCGTAGTTGATCAAAATCGCAAAGGGCACTTTTGTTTCCCGCAGATATCGCAGAAAGGCACTGCCTTCCTTCAAATACTCGGGCAGGTTGTTGATGTAGATGACCGGGACAACGAATTTTGAACTAAACAGCGGAACGTCGCGCGCGCCTTTGTACGTCTGCACAAACTCCTCGATGGGCTCGGCATTGAAAGGATAAAGCGGACGCTCCACGGCCGGCTTGTCGTAGAGTTTCCAGAACTCCGGCGTGATGTTCCAGGGCATGAGAAAGTCGCGACCGGCGATCCTGGGACGCTGCCAGACCGACGGAACAATGACTTCGTTTGAATCTCCTGGTTGCAACAGCGACGAAAGTGGCGCGCGCGTCGTGGCCCAGTCGCGCAGGTAACGCATGGCGGCGAAGTCCGGCTTGCGGCGTCCGTCAGGAACGTAAGCAAGATCGTTTGTTAACACCAGACAATCAACATGGCGCCGGGCTTCGGTTGTCCTTTCAATCTCAATCGAAATGCGAGCGGGACCTTTCTCGAGTTGCACGCCGGCCCCGTCCCAGGCGAAGGCCCAGCCCCAGTACATGCTCACTTCATCGTGAGCGTCGAAGATGTCCTTTGCTCCAAATCCATGACGGAAAACCTCACCAGACGCGGAGGCGTCCGGCGTGATTCGTATTACAAAACTTTCGGAGCGATTGACCCAGTCAGCATAGCGCACCCAAATTTTGTAGTTGCCCGCGCGCGGTATCTCTACATCCTGATAGATTGTGCCTGCGTTCTCATCGGCGCTGGCGGCCACGGAGTTCCATTCGCTCTCGCCGCCTTGTGACCATTCGGCAGACACTCCCGGACCGTTCATGCCCCATCCAGGCGCCTTTGCTTTCGGCAGGTTCATCCAGGACGGATTCTGGATTGGTTCGCCGTTCGGCTTGGTTCCGAAGCCGCGCATGTTTTCGGCTTCGTACCAGAGGTATTCGTGCTTCGCTTCGTTTGTCGTTTGAGCTAACGCTGTGTGACTGAGTAGAAATGCAATTAAGACCAGGCAATTGAATTGTTTCATCTGGTTGCTTGATCGAAAGGAGTTCAAGGGGAATTAACCAGGCCAATCAGATAGCTCTCAGGTTGGGAATGTAGCTCAGGCGACCTCTATTTACAACACTTACAAAGATGCTTCGGAAAAACGCGTGTGCATGCCGCGCATGCCGTGCACTCACAGCTATATTTGCAGGTAGTTGTGGGACATTTGTGCGACAAGGATAATTTAATCACGTTTCTCAGTGGGACATTTCCACGATGCTGACGTGGTTCAACTTCGAGCGTGCTCTTACTGAGTTTGGAGATCTGATCTTGGTGATCCTCGGCGCAGCGCTCACTCTCGGGATGAAGCTTACCATGCCATTTATGCTTGTCGGCATTGTCGACAAACTTATTGCGAGCAAAACCACCTACCCATTCTTCTATGGGCTGATGGCTTCTCGGCGGGGAGAGTATGACGGTGGTAGAGAGAGACGGAGGTGCGCGTCAGTGGAGTATGCAGTATGAATAGCCTGATTACGTCTTACGCAGTAAGCTGACAATACCTTTCGACCGCAGTGCCGATTTCTCTCCTAAGCTCGGGTGACCTGTAGTTACGAGCTACCTACGAGTAATTTTCGTTGCATCGGGACCGTCTGCAACGAAATTCACCAAATTATCTCCACTCGTCTTACTACAGTCCACCGGCCACGTACGGCTGGGCGTTGCTTTTAGGAGAGTGACTAATGCCTGGTCGCTTACGTCAGCAAGGATAAAGGCAAACACGCCTCCTCTGCAATCAGTGCTGCAACATGCAATGGACCCGCCTGTACCGTCCCACCTTATGATTTGTCCGAAACTCATATTTTTTCCTCCGCATTTGTTCGATCCCTGCTATCAGCCTGGCTATCGCTTCGCTCCGTTCTAGAATCCCGTAAAAGTTGGCGACTGTACCGACACGTCAAGAACTTCGCTCAACGTTGGATACATTGCCGTATGACAAAAGATAAAACTGTGCTGGATTTGCGCGGCCCGGCCGCCCCTCTTAATAAACCATCCGATCAATGGAATCTCTCGGATTACAGGAATCATGTTAAGAATCGGGAATCCACCGGACGTTCGCTTGGCCACGCCCAAACGCGAGTTCGCCGAGAACTGGGAGATTAAGCGGATTTGCTGATCCGACAGGTAGACCTCGGTATTAATGCTGTGTCTTTCTATGCGGGGCAACTGCGGATCGATGGTGTCGTTTGGCTCGCGGATTTGAGTAGCGGACACGAAATCGAAACGGAAGCGCAGGGCCTGGCCGCTGGGATCAATAACCGGAGTAACTTGAAAAAGATTGCCCGTGGCGATGCCATAGACTGAGGGTGGCGCTTGTCGTGGCATTTGATCGAGGGCATTGAGCACCGACCCTGCTCCCGCCCCAGCGCCGCCCGCTGGTCCGCCGGCCAGCGCTTGAGGGCTACCGGTCGCGCTATTGACCAGTTCTTTCCCCACAGTTCCAAAAAGGTTTACTAACTGCTGCGCCGCTTGCAAAACGTTCTGCTCCTCACCGACTGCAAGCTGCGCCGAGCCCTTGGGATCGACGCGCGCGCTGAGGCGGTTCGACGCGAGAATGGACTCCTCCTGTATGACTCCGACGCCCAAGTGCGCCTTAAGCAGTTTTTCATTAATTCGCCGGAATGCAGGTTTCACATAAACATTTTCCAGATCTCGATTGACCTGCTCCAGGTATTTGCGGAAGGTTAGATTTACCGCCGACTCATTTGCGTCAGAGAATCGATAACGCGCCGATCGACGCAACCCCATTGCCTCAGCCAGCAGCGTCGACGTGCCGTTGTCAAGCTTCAGCGCCTCTTCGATGCGTTTGCGTAGCCGTTGAGGTGAGGCGTTGGGAGTATTTCCCTGTAGCCACTCCAGCATGGGCTTTATCCCAAATTCATTGATTCCAACGCTCTGCGATTTTAGCCTCTGGATCTCTCTGTCGTGATTCTCTTGCTCTTCCTGTGTCGGTGTCTCCTTCTCCCTTTGTTGAATCGCTTGCTGAAGCTCTAAATCGCTGCGCACCAGCGCTTCCACGCTCTCAAGGACATGGGTAATGCCGTTGAGCCGCAGAGCCTCGATCAGCCTCGGCTGAAAAGCCAACGCATCAGCAGAATTGCCATCCTTACCAATGAAATGTCGTAGAGAGGCAAAGGGATCGTCGTGGCCCTCAATCGTGAGATTGGCAAGCACTGCGCTTCGGTTATCAGCCGTAGCGAGGCTCAGAACAATGAGCGCTTGAGCCAGCGTTACAGTATGTGACGGGTGCGGAACAATGGCATTCAGAAAGTTGGTTTTAGCCAACTTGTCAGTGAATTCTTCTTTCCAACCCAGGGCCTTCATTACCTCTGGGTCATAAAATGCGATCGAATCAATCTCGCTCAATTTCAAGCGGGCCTTTTTGTTAGCCAGCTTGATGTCCAACCCCGCCTTGTCAGCAGCGCTGGTCGCAGGGTCGTCACGTTGTTTTTTGAGCTCTTCAATATCCTTTTCAACCCGCTCGTTGTAGCGAGTAACCGACACGCGTACCTGCTTGTTTATGGCGTCACGCAAGCCCCTCAGCGCGTCGTCGATCTTCTGCTGAGTATCATTCAGCTCCTGATTCATCTGGTCAAGAAACTTCATCGTCCGCTTGGCGCCGTCGGCGGTCCCGTCGCTGCTTATTTCCATGGTTCGCACTGTCATCATCGCCTGGCCTGCGGGCTTGTCGAACTCCTTCACGATCTGGCGCACGATATCGATGTCGTCTCGCTTTCCACGAATGAAGAGAGTTCGACTATCTGGAAAGCCAAACAAAAGCACACGGCTAAGCGGGTCGCTCTTTGGAGTGCTCGCAGGCGGTTCGCCGGAGGCTGGTAGATTAGTCCAGAAGGGAGCGTTGTCCCTCGCCTGAGCGAAAGCAAAATTTTCCGCCTGAGCCGCAAGAAAAGCTGCTCGCAGCGCAGTTCGCTGAGCTTCGGTCGCAGCCTCGCGCTCTGTATTAGCTTTACTCAAATCGCCCTTAGCGGCAGTAAGCTCTGTCTTTAAGTCTGCAAGTTCCGTATCCGGCGCGCTGGCGGCAGTGACGTCAGCGCGGGCTTTCGTGGCCTTGTCCTTCGCCAAGTCCTCGTCTGCCTGCGCCTCGGTGACCTGGTCCTTGGCTGCGTCGAGTCTTTGACTGGCTTTGTCGCTCCGCTCTTGTAGGGGCGCATCGTCTGGCTTAGCCGCCGCGGCCTGCTTAGCAGCATCGAATTCCCTCTGGGCTTTGGTCTGTTCTAACTGCGCTCGCTTGGTTCTGTCCGTTGCTTCAATGACCTTGTTGTCAGCAGCATCGGCTGCGGCCTTCAGTTCTTCCAGTTTGGCCCGATCCGTCTCCTTTGTCGCTTGAACTTTGGCTTCAGCCACACGTACCTTATCTTCAACCTTAGCTACCTTTGTACGGGCGTCGCTTACATTCGCATCGGCATTCAGCAGGGTCTGGCTGGCTGCATCGAGCTCACCTCTTTTGATAGCCTTGTTGTCCTGTAGTGCCTGGTCCCCGCCAATCTTCTGCGCGTTAGGGCTTAACACGCGAATCAGCCGGGCAACATCGTCATAATAAAACAGGTCGATAGAGGCCATCGTCCATGTCGATCTGTCCTGCGGGTCTTGCTGACTGACGTCTTGCGCCGGCTGACTCGGCGACGGCGTCGGCGACGGCGTCTGCGATGGCGAGCGCGACAACGACCACAACGCCGAGCCGCTGGGGATCGAGCCTATTGCAGTGCTTAATTCATCACCAACTTTTTGCTGGTCCTGAATGTCCACAATAAACGCCTCATAGTCAGCCAGGACCTGCTTCACGTCCTCAGGAGGGGCGGTTTCGCTCTTTGAATTCTCAAACGGCTTGTAGGCTTCGTCGAGTAACTTGCTCTCAGACGTGACTTTTTCCAGGGCACCGTTGATCTCATCGTTATCTGACCTAGCGGACGATTTGGCCGTCTTGAGTTCTTCGAGAGCTGTTCTCGCGGAGCCGCCTGCATCGTCATAACTCTTGATCGCATCTTCGCCAGGCGATTTGCATTGTTGCGCAGTCCCAGCTGTTAACCTTCTGGCTGTAGAATAGGTAGCTCGACCAAAGACTAAGGGAAGAAGGAATGCCATGAACAAGGCGCAGTACAGAAGACGAAAAATGACGATACGCCGAGCCGGAACGAAGGGGTGAAATCGGAATCGATCAGAAAACTGGAACAGCCTCACAGAAGAGGATTTCATTTTCTTGTACAGAACCGCGGTGACTCCCACACCTAATGAGTATTGCTGATAAAACATTTCGTGGAACTGGTATTCAAGCAGGGCTCAAACTTCAAACCAGGAAGCTCGAACCCGGCTGAGTTTATTTCGGACTCGAGAGCTTTCGCAGACTTGAGAAAAGAGACGCAGATCAGCGAAGTAGGTACAACATTCTGACGAATTAGTCAATAAGTTAAACCAATATATCACTGGGGTACCTCGCATTAGCCCGCCAGTGTGCGACGGGCGCTTTTTCAAGGGTGAGTCGAGATGTTTTCGGCGTTTCTAAAACAGACTTGAGTGGAGATTGGGGGAGGTTGTCTCCGTGGACGGCGGGTTCAACGCGACAACAAAAAGGTGATAAGCGGAGAACACATGCTTCGGTGGGACAAATCGGCTTTTTCAAGGATTCTCGAAGGTCGACTCTGCGATTTTAATGGGACAAATGGAGCGGGCGACGGGGATCGAACCCGCAACTTCCAGCTTGGGAAGGTGGGCTTGCCCCCGCTTGTTGACTAACACGAACGGCTTCGCCTTTCGGAGTAACGCCATTATTTTTTGGAGGCTATGCCTCCGTTCGAGGCGCAGCCTCTCACTAATAATTAATTGGAAGTTAGCGGAAAGGCATAGCCATTCCGCACATCAAACGGCATTGCCGCGAAGCAACCGCGTCTCCTCGTCTCGACTTGGCTGGCTAGCCCAGCGCTTCCAGGCATTCTGCGAGTGTCCGCTGGCGGCAGGTGAACATCGGCGTGTCGCGCAAGGTGTAGGAGCTGGCTTTTGTCTCGCGCAGCTCTTGCACCAGGTCAAGAAAATCCGCCGGGTTGTCAGTCTCAAATGCAACCACGAATTCCTGATCGTCCAAACCAAACGAATACGTCGTGTGAAGTTTTACGGAGCGATATTTGGAGCCGATGCGTATGTGCTCGTCCATCATCTCCTGACGCTGATCGGCGGTGCGCGAGTACCATTCCCGGGTCTTCACAAAAGGATAGACGAAGAGATAGTCTGACTTGCCGGGTACGATGTGGAGTCGATCTTCAACGTGCTCAGGATTGTCCTGGTCGATATACATCGAGCGCTTTGTCATCGATAGAAACGACTGCGCCGGCTCGAGGTATTTCGCCATCTGAGTGTGGTTGAGGCGGGAGGTCATCTCCTGAATCGGATCCAGCTCCGAACCGATACGCCAGATCATGAAATCGACATTTGTGCGCAGCCCTATCGTCGAGTAACTATGGATCAATAGCTGTTGACGAAACTCACTAACCGCATTGATAAACTCTTCTTTGCACCGGCGCTTGTCGTCTTCCGCAATGGTGCGCCACTCGGGACGCGCGAGATAGAAGGTGAAGTTGACAAATTGCCGCGGCAGCTTCGCTTTTTGCTCCTCGATTTCATCGCAATTGGGGGCGAGCCGGAGCGAGCCTCTCGCCGCTATGCCAGGTTCTTTATCCGTACTCATTGCAATAACCTCTAAAACTGTGAAGAGAATTCGCTTTGGTAGTGAACAGAGTTGATTGTTGACGCGCACAGGTATTCTGCCTAGTCTCAGGGGTGATTGCAACCGAACACGGCTGGGAGGGTGGGCAAGACGCCTGCGCCGCCCGGGGCGAAAAGGAATGATTCCCGATGCGGGATAACGATTCATCCGGTTTAGCGCCTGACAAATCGCGGCGGGCGTTCGTCTTACTCCTGCCTTTCGCGGCACTTGGCGGAATGTTTGCAACCGTTGCCACGGCAGCGTTTCGTTTTCTGCGTCCCGTGGTCTCAGCCAGCAGTGAAAAATGGATCGACGTGGCGCAGGTTGCCGAGCTAAGCGGTAACAAACCGGTGGCGCGAAAAATCGTCGCGGAGCAAGCGGCGGGTTGGGCCAAGTCTCTCGCAGAGCATTCTGTTTATGTATTACCCGGGAAGAACAACCAGGTGCTTTCGGCCGTCTGTCCGCACGAAGGTTGCGAAGTTTCCTGGCGCGACGACGAAAGCGTTTTCGCCTGTCCCTGCCACGACAGCGATTTCGCGGTCGATGGCAGGCGAATAAGTGGCCCGGCGCGACGGGGGCTCGACCTGTTGCCGTCGCGAGTCGCTGACGGCAAGCTGCAAGTGCAATATCAAAGTTTCATCAACAACACGCAGGAGCGAACACCGCGCGGATGATCTCGCCCAGGGACACTGATTTCGGTGAACTGAAAATTGCACCGCGGCCTTTCTCCGTTGGCGTGGATGCAGGCGGCAGCACTGGTTGGCGGTGTTGGGTGTGGACCACTACGGGCGTCGTCCTGATGCTCTTACTGGTTCAGTTTATCACCGGGCTCCTGCTTGCTTTCTACTACGTTCCTTCCGCGGATCACGCGCACACGACGGTGAGTTTCATCGAGAAGGCTTTGCCGGCGGGTCCATGGATACGGGCGCTGCATCATCACGGCTCGCAATGGCTGCCGCTGTTCCTTTTCCTGCATCTCCTCGAACTCTTATGGCGCGGAGCTTATAGAACGAGAGCAGCTCGGTGGATCGCTACTGTGGTTTTGCTGGGATTGGTGATGGCTGCGGGGGCGACCGGCTATTCGCTGCCGTGGGACCTGCGCGCATTTTTCAGCACGCGCGTGGCTGAAGGCATTGTAAATGGATTACCACTTGTAGGCAGCAGCGCGCGCGCCTGGTTGCTGGGCTCCAATGAGATTTCGACCCTCACTATTTCCAGATTCTTTGCGCTTCACGTTTTGCTAACGCCACTCCTCATCTTGTTGGTCGTGGGCTGGCAGCTTTTCGTTCGCAGGTCGAACCCACCTGGCGTAACCGCGGAAGAAGAGCACTCTGAAAACAAAGCGGAGAGTCCGATAAAGAAAATCTCGCGGTCGCGCGCGGTGGTTGTCAATCAGCAAACGCGCAATGTGCTGATGGCGGCGGTTGTATTTCTGCTGCTTGGCCTGTATTCACACAAGTTTCCCGCGCCGCTTGGTCCTTCGGCGTCAAACGCGACCGCCGATTATCTGCCGCGACCGGGCGCGCAGTTTGTCTGGCTGTATCAAACTTTGAAATACGTCCCGGGCGCTTGGGGTTCGCTGGTTGGAGTTGTACTGCCCGGTTTGGTTCTTTTAATGCTTGCCATGCTGCCGTGGCTCAATCGTAAACCCTTCCGGCGCATTACAAATCGCCCGAGGCGCAACATCGGTGCAGTGATCCTTTCGCTTTCGATCGTTTTTATCACGAGCATGACGCTCATCTCGTATGTAAGCGACCGCCGCGATCCGCGCACTCGTCAACAACTGGCCGTGCAGGTGGCGGAAGAAGCCGCGTTTCGCCGGGAACCTTTCGTGCCCGCCATGCTAAAAGAAGCCGACACTGCAAATGTCCCGGCTTCGGCCGCGTCGCCGGGCATGTCCGCAACCGGGCCTCCCTTGGCGTATACGAAGCTTTGCGCGACGTGTCATGGCGAACACGGCGAGGGCGCACGGCAGGGTACACTAAAGTTCCCGCCGCTGTTGAGCGTTGCGGAAAAGCCGCGCCGTTCTGTTGCAGACATTGTTGGGATACTCAATGATCCGACAGCTTATGGACTCGAGCCGCCAATGAAATCTTTTGCGACGAAACTTAGGGACGATGAGAAGCGCGAGATAGCAGCCTGGGTAGTGACACTGAAGACAACCAGGTAGATTTTCCATTCGTCATTTGTCATTTGGCATTTCAGTACGGCTCGATGCCTCAGAATAAGATGACAAATGAGAAATGATGAATGGAAAGTCGTCGGTATCTCCGGCGGCGTGTCTATAAACATTTCGTCCCTCCTGGACTTTTTCGCGATAATGCACTGAGGTCTAAAACTGACCAGGGCGATTCGATTTCAGGGGAATGGTAAACTTCAAAACAAAATGAGATTGATTTTTATCGGACTCGCGGGCTTCGCTGGAACCTTGATGCGGTACTGGCTCTCAGAGTGGATCGCGAGAAGATTCGGGGAAACGTTTCCGACCGGCACACTTGTCGTGAACTTGATTGGCTGTCTTGTTGCCGGCTCGCTCCTTTACCTGATGTTTGATCGCTACCTTATTAGCCCCACGGTACGCACAGTTGTTTTGATCGGCCTGCTCGGCGGCTTCACGACGTTTTCATCCTTTGGCTTGCAGACGTTCACACTTCTCCGCGATGGTGAGATGGGCCTCGCACTTTTCAATATTGCTATCTCAAACGTCGGGGGCCTGTTGATGGTTTGGGTCGGCTATTCGCTAGCGAAGATTTTGTGAGGTGCTTATGACTATTCCCGAGGAAGGCTATTTGTTGCGTATCTTTATCGGCGAAAGCGACCGGCATGGCCACCAACCGCTTTACGAATCGATCGTCCTTCAGGCAAGAAAGGCTGGGCTCGCTGGAGCTACTGTGTTGCGTGGTGTGATGGGCTTCGGCAAACACAGCATCTTGCACACAGCGAAGATTCTGCGACTCTCAGAGGATCTGCCCATGGTCATCGAAATCGTCGATAGCCTGGAGAGGATTGAGAAGTTTCTGCCGGTTCTCGATGCACTGATCAAAGATGGCCTGGTAACGATCGAAAAAGTAAGAGTGATCCACTATCGCGCGTGAGGTTCGTAGCGGGTCGTATCTCCAGGTGAGCAAAAAACGAACGCCAAAAGCCGTCTTGAATGCGAGTACCCGGTCGCTACCGCTTCTGGTTCTGTACTGAGGGTTGCCACCGATTGCCGACTGCTCATTTTCCACTCAACGTGATTGTCGCTGGTTTCACCGACTCGGCAGACCGCGTGCTATACTTTGCCACCCCTGCAACAAAAATCAATCAGCCTGGAGAAATATTCATGAAGCCTTGCACCGTCGCGCTCTTAATTGTTTCCGCTCTTCTTTTGTTGAGTGGTTGTAGCAAGCCGGCTACAGAGACTGGCAACAACGTTCCCGCGGCAACGCCGGCGTCTAAAGCCACGGCAACGCCGGATGAATTTGCGGTAGCACGCGCAAACTATGCCAAGCATTGCTCGGCGTGCCATGGAGATGAAGGCAAAGGCGGATTGGTGAAAGTTGAGAATACTAAGCTAAAGGTTCCGAGCCTGAGAGAGGGCCATGCGCTCGAACACCCTGACGAGAAACTCGTCAAACAGATCACGAACGGTGGCGATGGTATGCCGAAGTTTAAGGATAAACTCTCCCCCGAAGAGATCAATGCGATGGTGCCCTTCATTCGCCATGAGTTTCAGGGAAAGTGAACTTAGTAAATCGTAAATGGTAAATCGTAAATAGTGGTACGGAATTTACTATTTACGATTCACGATTTACCATTGACGAGCAAAGCACCCGTAGCTCAGTTGGATAGAGCGTCTGACTTCGGATCAGAAGGTCGCAGGTTCGAGCCCTGCCGGGTGCACCGCCTTCCACTCTTCAAAAACTCAGCTCACACTGCTGACGGGAACTTCGCTAATACTCTGATTCCTACCCCTACTTCG
>Ga0180086_1000090_pt1 | contig 10904 bp, 10 predicted proteins | sample EasRiv760_16_10D_FD_121778 | JGI IMG/M metagenome (GOLD analysis project Ga0180086, IMG submission 121778) | Soil microbial communities from meander-bound floodplain in the East River, Colorado, USA - East River metaG ERMLT760_16_10D | ecosystem: Environmental > Terrestrial > Soil > Floodplain ... | reverse complement strand
GGAGATTTTCAAAGGCTCGGCAAAGTTTTACTGGTTATTGTGGTGGTGGGCATTGCCGGGTTCTATCTCGCCGAACGCTTTTGGCTATCCAGGAAAGTTGAAGAAGCTGACCCGGAGCGGTTGCAGGAACTGGAGCAGGTTGCGCAAGAGAAGTTTCAGGGTCTAAGAGAGGAGTTTCAGGAGCACATTCCGTTTAAGCAGTCGCGTCACGAAGACCAGAAGAAGGTGACTTCGAAACACGGCGGGACTAAGAAAGACTGAGAAAGTTCGCAGGTTTTAGTTTCATATTTTTTCCACGACTAGCCGAGTGGTAAATTCAGATTTTCCGTTTATCATTTCTCAATCGTCATTCGTCATTCAAAACGCTGGCAACGGACTTCACTGACAAATGAGAAATATGAGAAATGACAAATGATATATGGAAAATCTCGTTCGTTTCCCTATTACGGGATAACCAGTTCTGGAAAGGACTACTGAAAAACTGAGTGCTTATTGAATCTTCTGCACCTTCGCGCGTTGATCTTGCCGGCGGCACGATTGACATCTGGCCGCTCTATTTATTTCACCCTGGGGCCGCCACAGTAAATTTCGCCACCTCGCTTCGTGCTCATTGCCAAATCAAAACGCGCGATGACGATCGTATCGTGCTCGAATCGCGGGATCGCAAGGTCACTTTTGAAACTGAACTCGCCGCCCTGGAAGACCTCATTCGCGAAGAACGTCTCGAACTTATCTCGAAGCTGGTTCACTTCTTCAAACCGACCACCGGTTTCCATTTGACCGCCAACAGCGAAGTGCCCGCAGGCGCCGGCATGGGCGGATCATCGGCGCTCGCCATCGCCTGTATTGGAGCGCTTAATCGACTCGTTGGAAATCGCTACGACGAGCGAAAATTCATCAGCATCGCTGCGAATATCGAGACCACTGTGATTCGGGTGCCCGCCGGTTTCCAGGATTATTATTCGGCGCAATATGGTTCCACCTCGTGCCTCCATTTTCGTCCCGACGGTATTGAACGGGAAGCGTTGAGGATCGATGAAACGAAACTCGAAAATCGGATTGCCATCTGCTACACCGGCGAGCCGCGTCTTTCGGGAACAAATAACTGGGAGATTTTCAAGCGTCACATCGATGGTGACCCGAAACTCTTCGAACTCTTCGATGGTATTCGCGATTCCGCGCGGCGCCTGCGCGCCGCCCTGCTGGCTGACGATTGGAGCGAGGTGAGCAAAACGATGAGCGCCGCCTATCCCAATCGGAAACGACTGGCGCCCGGGGTAACGACTCCGCAAATGGAACGGCTGGTAGAAATAGGCCTGGCCAACGGCGCGGAAGCGGCGAAAGTTTGCGGCGCCGGCGGCGGAGGTTGCATCGCCTTTCTATGTGCCGAAGGACGAAAAGCTGACGTCGAGCGGGCCCTGAACGGGGAGGAAGGCGCGGAGATTCTCAATTGGAAGTTTTCGCGCGAGGGATTAACGGTTAGCGTGTCTTAGATCCTGTTTTGAGATCTCAGATCTGAAATTTGAGATCTCAGAACATCCATTGATGCCGGTTGTCATAGTAAGACGGCGAACGATCCGGATAGCGTTTCTTGTATTTCTTGTAGCGGGCAAGGAGTTGTTCATATCGTTTGTCTGAAGAATGAATTCGCCGATGTGGGAGCTCGCGCAGATGATTTTCAATCTTCGACATGTTCCTCGGCGAGAAGCGCCAATCATAGTTACCCAGTTCGTAAAGACTTGTGAGGCCGTAACCTTTTATCCGTCCGGAGAAATCCACGTAAGGATCGAAATAGCTCCACGTCAAATCCCTGAGCGATCGAAATAGCGGCTTGCGGCCGTTTAATCCGATATCACGCGAACGGCCAATAGAGCCCCACAAACCATCTTCCTGAAAAACGAAAATCACGTGATCGAGCAGGTCCTGCGACTCGATATCCAGCAGTAGCGGAAGATAGCCGTGTTGTTCGAGAATCACGGCTGCACCGACCGCGGCTTCCAGGCAGTGGGCTTCATTCCGTTTTACGACTTCACGGAAAGAGCGTAGCGTACCGCAGTCGCGCTCCCAGTTGTAAGGCATAGCGCTGAAAAAACGTTGCACCTGCGCCGGTTTACGAAGCGATTGGATCAATCGCCACTCTTTCCTGGTAAAAGATTCTCTGCCTGGTCGCAAACTCATCGCGCAAAAGCTTTAGCAGATGAAATGTGGAAAGGCAAAGAGCAGGCCATTCCATGGGACAGGACTTACACGATTCACAAGATAAAACCAAAAAGAGTCTAGTACCCTGTTAATCCTGCCTGAGGTTGAATTACGCTAAAAAAGCTTGAACGCGATTGACAGTAGGGCTGTGCTCTTGCTTCGAGTGCACCGGGTGAGGTAAGAATTTAGGTCGAAAACATACTCTAATCAGGTGAACGCGACCGGATTGGCTGCACAACTTCCACGAGGTTACAAAGGGCTTAACGATTAAGGGTAGAACATCAAGATGGAAAGAGATCTTTCAATCCGCCAGATGAGTCGTGGCGAGAAGGAAACTGAAACGTCGGCCGCTCGTCTGATCGAACACATCGAAGAGGCGCTGGCTGCAGTTGCGATTAGTTCGCCCGTGGAGGTCGATTCACTCGAGGCAGTGGCCGATCGCATTGAGCGTGCGGTGCGCGATCTGTCCACGGCACTACGAGAACTGGCTGAGCAACGCCGCATCGCTCAAAATGCGGTTGAATAGTCGCGGACGCCAGCCCGCGAGTCAGAAACGACTTAGTCACTCAAACAGCGGAACGCCTCCGCGATCTTTCCCACTGCTTGCGGCGCATCTCCGCGAGTGCCCGTTCCGTCATCCTGGAGGCCAGTTCATTGGGCGGCCGCCGAGCACGTGTACGTGAAGGTGAAACACCGACTGCCCTGCGCCCGCGCCGTTATTAATCACCGCCCGGTAGCCGCCCTCAGCGAGTCCCTCAGCGTTTGCCACTCGCGCGGCAACCCGAAGCAAGTGGCCCAACAGCGCCTCGTCTTTCTGCGAAGCATCGTCCAACGATTCAATGTGTTCGTGCGGAATCACCAGCAGGTGAGTCGGCGCCTGAGGATTAAGATCGCGAATAACTACCGCAGAGTCGTCCTGGTGGACGAAGTCGGCGGGAATTTCTTTCGCCACTATTCGACAAAACAGGCAGCTTTGTTCTGACATCTTGTTTATATTCCACCTTGTTGACTCGATGTTGTTATGGTAACGCAAACTGTTAGTTTGCCAGTTTCCAGGTAACGCAAACTGTTAGTTTGCGATGTGGGTTGACAGCTCATGAGCCGTCCGCAAACTGTTAGTTTGCGATGCGGGTTGACAGCTCATGAGCCGTCCGCAAACTATCAAGCACCCCAGCCGGGCTGCCCGGCTGGGGACCCCGCACAGTTTGCGTTACTTTTCCGCGACCAGTCCGGGCTGAGAAGCCTGCGAGAGCGGCGCAGTTACTGATTCTCGAATCCGCTCAATATCTGCGCCCACGGCGCGCAGCTTGGCTTCTATTTTTTCGTACCCGCGATCGATGTGATAGACGCGATCGACAATTGTTTCTCCCTTAGCCACCAGGCCTGCTAAAACGAGCGATGCCGAAGCCCGCAGGTCAGACGCTATTAGCGGCGCGCCGGTTAATGCCGTTGGTCCGGTAACTGACGCGCTGTGGCCCTCGATGGAAATGTGCGCGCCCATTCGCTGTAGCTCTGACGCGTGCATAAAACGGTTTTCGAAAACTGTTTCTTCGATAATTGCCCGGCCTTCGGCCTGCGTCATCAGGGCCATGTATTGGGCCTGCATGTCTGTGGGAAACTTCGGGTAAGGCTGAGTGGTTACGTCTTTCGCCGTTAACGCCTCAGGACAGCACACGCGAAGCGTGCTTGGATTGACCTCTTCGATCCTAACGCCAACCTCGCGAAACTTATCAATCACGGCAGAAAGATGCCGGGGCTGGCAGTTCTTAATCTCCAGGTCGCCATTGGTGATCGCAGCCGCGGCGATGAAGGTCCCCGTTTCGATCCGATCGGGAATGATCGTGTGCTCGGCGCTGCCCAGTCCGGCGACCCCTTCAATCTCAATCCTGCTCGTTCCCGCTCCGCGCACCCGCGCGCCCATTTTGTTGAGCAGTTCCGCCAGATCGCCGATCTCAGGTTCACAGGCCGCGTTGTGCAAAACTGTTAAGCCCCGCGCCAGCGTCGCGGCCATCATCACGTTTTCTGTTCCCGTCACCGTAACCTTATCGAAATGGATTTCGCCGCCAACCAGACGGCCTGCCTTGGGTGCGCGCGCGATGACGTTTCCCGCTTCGAGCCTGACCTCGGCGCCCAACTTCTCGAATGCCATGAGATGCAGGTCTATCGGCCGCGTGCCAATCGCGCATCCGCCCGGCAGGGAAACTTTGGCTTTGCCAAACCGCGCGAGCAGTGGCCCTAAGGCCAGCACCGACGCGCGCATCGTTCTCACCAGTTCATAGGGCGCTTCAAACACCTCGATGTGGCTGGCAGATATTTTGTGAGTCCGCAGCTCAGGCGTGAGCACAGTGGCGCCGAGGTCCTCGAGCAAGCGACGCTGCGTAATAATGTCGCGAACGTAAGGAAGATTGTGCAGCGTGACCGTTTCCGGACTGAGCAACGCCGCAGCCATGCAGGGCAGCGCGGAATTCTTGGCGCCACTTATCGAAACGCGGCCACTGAGCGCCCGACCGCCGGTGATGCGAAATTTGTCCACGACCAGAACAGATTAAATTAAAACGCGTAAAGGTTAAAGCGGGAGCGATTGTGGGACTGGGTTGGTCTGGAGTTCGACATCGGCAAACGAGCGGGGGCAAGGCGGGGTCCCCAGCGGGGCAGCCTCGCTGGGGTGCTAATCCCGCCTTCCCCACCATGAGCTCATCTTGGTTGAGTTTCAATTCTTCAGTGAAAGGCTTTCAAGGTCACATATCCCAACTCGTCGCAGAATCTCTCAGGTAGGGAAGGCGGGCTTGCCCCCGCTCTTTCTCAAGATTCAAGTGGTTCTGCGCTAGAGGCGGAGACCTTCGCTTCGCCGAATTCTTATCCCGCCGTTTGTGGTCATTGCCCTAATGGTGGCGCCACCCGAGCCGAGATTCACTGCAAGCTCGCGCGTAATATCTCCCTGGACGGTTACCGGAAAATCAATGCTGAGGCGCCCGTTGACAGTACCTGTCTCCAGGTGTGCGGAATAGTTTTCTGGGATCCAAATCGAGACGCCGCCGTTGGTTGTTTTCACGTCCAGAGCTTCACCATCCCAGCGTGCGCCACTCAATTCCACATTCAGGCCACCGTTGGTTGTGCCACCCCGCACGGTTCCGCCAACACGTCTCAGATTAACGCCGCCATTCAGCGCGCTAAACTCGAGCCGTCCATTCACGTCAGCAATCGAAATGCCTCCGTTGTTTGTTTTCAAAGACAGGTTTGAACGACGCGGCACGAAAACTTCATAGCTAACGCTCCACCAGTAGTCGGTGCGATTGGGCGGACCGGAAGCAAAAATCTTCGAGCCTGCAGTTTCTATCCTGACTTGCGTGGCAAGTTCGTTGGCCTCGGCATCAGTCGGGCCTGTGGTCTGAATTCGTGCCCGCATCAGGATTTCATTTCGGTCCCATCCCTTAACCGCAACACCACCGTTCACCCGCCCATCGACCGTAATCGTGCTGTCCGTTGCGGGCAGGGTCTGTTCCTTGATTTCGCAATGACTCACCAGTTTGTCGCTATGCCAATTATCGCGACAGTCCAGAGAATCGTTTGATTTCTCTTTTTGAGAAAAGGCCGCCACACTCACCACAAACGTCATCATCACAGCCAACACAGCGCGGCTTAGCAACTTATTCATGTCGTTATCTCCTTATTGGTTTGCTTGCGGTTCGACTTCGTTCCGGTCCAACACCATACGCCGTGGGCTGTGCGCATTGTGGTAGTTGCCCTGGGGATTGGTAAATCTTTTACTACGACCGCTTCTGTAAAGCAACCGTTCGAGGAATGCCTTGCAAATCCGTGTGAATCTCCAGCAGTTTCCATTTGTGTCGGTCAATCAGTTGCTCAACCACCGCGCTTTGGTTAAATCCGATCTCGAATAGAAAGTGACCGCCGGTTTTCAGAAAACCTCCGGCTTCGAGCAGCAGCCGGCGAATGATCATCAGGCCATCCGGGCCAGCCGTTAGCGCCAATCTCGGCTCGTAATCGCGCACTTCTTTTTGCAGACCTGCCAGCGCGCGCTCCTCAACATAGGGCGGATTTGAAACAATCAAATCGAAAAACGATTGACGCGGATTCCGTGGATCCAATGAGGCAAAACAATCCGAGACGACAAAATCGATCCGCTCCGACACTGAGTGGCGCGCGGCATTTCGTTTCGCGACGGCCACCGCCGCCGGCGAGATGTCAATTGCGACAGCGTGCGTCCCGGGAATTTCGCGAAGCTCATGGAGCAAAGTGACAGCAAGGCAACCAGAGCCCGTGCCGACATCGCAAATGAACGCCGCTGCCTTGCGTCCAAGTTTCAGCGCGGTTTCAACAAGAAGTTCGGTGTCGGGCCTCGGAATTAACACGTCGCTGGTCACTTCAAAATCGAGACCAAAAAACTCCTGGTGGCCGGTGACGTATTGCAGCGGCTCTCCTTGAGCGCGCCGCTCGAGATAATCATCAAACTGCTCAAGTTGTTCCGGGCCAATAGGGTCTTCGGCGTGACTTAGAATGAAAGAGCGTTCGCGCTCGAGCACATGCGCCAGCAACGACCCGGCCTCGCGACGCGCTTCGGATACGCCAGCCTGACGGAGCTTTTGTGCTCCCTGCAATATTGCCTCTGCTATTGAAGTCGTCATCTGTTTCCGGGTTTCCCTTGTAACGCAAACTGCTAGCTTGCGTGTTGTTAATAGGATTGCATGGTCCGCAACGGCCGCAAACCAAGAGTTTGCTCTACGTGTTTCGTCTTTTCCTGGTTACGTTTATAATACGCGGCCTAAGTTCGGAACAAAGTAATTAGTTTAGCTGGCGAAGGTCTGTTCGGATTTCGGGAACGAGAATCTCATTGTGAGTTTCTTGTTAAATACAACGGTACGAGTCTCGTTCCTCCCGTATGCGACAGGACCTCCAGGCCATTCGGCTTCGGAGGTTCTGGCGTAATAAGGGGTCAGGGTTTAACAACGTTTCCCAAGGAGCGGCGTGGGCGCACTTTCAAAAGCAATTTTGTTATTCGCGATGAATTGGCTCGATGCGCAGCTCACCATTCTCTGGGTGCGTTTGAATGTTGCCACCGAGGGAAACGGCGTAATGGCGACCCTGCTAAACCACAGCGAGAATTCGTTTCTTTCAGTCAAACTCGCCGTCGGTGCCATGTCGGCTTATATCCTCTATCGCTTTGCAGAGATTCCGATTGCCCGACGCGGAATGAAAATCGTGCTGGCTGTCTACCTCGCCTTGATGCTGGTTCACATGCTGACTGGCTTTTCGGCGCTCGGATGGCATGCGCCGGCTACCGTCCTCACCTATTTCATTAGCCTGCCAAGGGCGTTCGTAGCTTCCTTCTCGTAAAAAAAGCGGAACAGCGGAACACCGGAAACGTTTCAGATTAACAGAGGAAAGAGTCTGCCCAGGGGTTCGTGTATTTGGGTCAGGGGTCCCCAGCCCGGGGTCCCCGGGTGGTGCAGCGCCGCCGCGGGGTGGCAACCGGGCAGCCCGGCTGGGGTGGTGGTGCTTGCGCGACGAGTCGGGTAGTCCTAAATTTAGGTGGGCCGCTAACGGCGATAGGCTCCAAGGCAGGCCGCGCAACTACCGTGGGCAGGCCGGCATCTTATCAAGGCCCAATGTTAACAAGTTTTATCTAAACCATACACCAAGCGAGAAATAAGCCATGTTCAGAATTTCAGCACGTCAACTACTTGCGGTCGCTTTACTTTCGGCACTCTTTGCCGCCGGCACGATTGCAATTGTAGATCGTTTGGCAAATCGATTTCAGCCCTCCGGTTCGGCGTTCAGCGAAACGCCGCCCAAGGGTCTGACCGATCCTGCCAGCACCACCGACGAACAAAACAACATCGAGATCTATCGCACGCTTTCACCCGGCGTCGTAAACGTCCATTCCACCTCTTACGCCCGCGACTTCTTCGGCTTCGTTGAGCCGCAGGAGGGTTCCGGCTCCGGATCGGTAATCGATCAGGAGGGTGACATTCTGACCAACTACCATGTCATCGAGGGCGCAACGAAACTCGCCGTCAGTTTTGGCGGGCAAAAAAACTACGCGGCGAAACTGGTGGGAGGCGACCCTGATACTGACCTCGCCGTAATCAGATTGCTTGAAAGGCCAAAGGAACCGTTAACGATCATCAGCCTTGGCGACTCGGATAAGCTTGAGGTCGGGCAAAAGGTTTTGGCGATCGGCAATCCCTTCGGTCTGGATCGGACGCTCACTACCGGGGTTATCAGCGGCTTGCAACGTCCGATACGGGCCCGCAATGGACGGCCCATCGAGGGTGCAATCCAAACCGATGCGTCCATCAACCCGGGAAACTCCGGCGGCCCATTGCTCGACTCGCACGGCCGCATGATCGGAATCAATTCGCAGATCCTTTCGCCATCGGGCGCTTCAGCGGGCGTCGGCTTCGCGGTGCCGGTCAATATCGCGAAGCGCATCGTGCCGCAGTTGGTTCGTTCCGGCCAAGTGCTCCGGCCCAAACTGGGAATCGGGACTCGCGATGTTGAGGCGCTCAAGAATCAGCTTGAATTGCCGGTCTCCGACGGTGTGATCATTCTGCAAGTTGCGCCCGGTGAAGCTGCGGCAAACGCCGGTCTCCGCGGAGTAACTCAAACCGAGAATGGAGACTTTGAAATCGGCGATATCATCGTCGGTATCGACAACGAAAAAGTCGGAAACAACGATGACCTGTACCGAATTCTGGACAAGCATCAGGTCGGCGATACGGTGCAGATTCAAATCTTTCGAAACGGTCGCCGGACAACCGTGCCGGTACGCCTGACGGCCCCCCCCGCAAACCGGGGCATCTTTCGACGATAGAAGCCAATATCAGAACCGGAAGCGGTAGCGACCGGCCGAGCGCTCAACTATTTTAAGGATGGTGGTTTAGAACGGCGCAACAAGGGAAGATCGTCACGGGAGAGTTGAGTCTTTGACCGGTCGCTACCGCTCCTGGTTCTGCTAGTAATGTGAATCAAACAAACCACTTTTTCGATCTCGGTTACGGCTGGCTCTGCAAACATTGCAGCGCGGCTGACACCGAAGCGAAGCAGCACCACCCCGAGGGTCGTGCCGGCTTTTTCAGCCACCCAGATTCCGAAAAGAAAGAAACGAAAACGTCAGGATTGGCGCTTGCCAGTTGGACCGACGCTTCCCGTCATGCCCTGACCTGCCCAAGCTGCGGAATCGAAGAAACGATTACAAACGCGTAATCAATTTCAAATCTCAGATAATCTCAGATCTCAAATCTGAGATCTCAGATTATCTCAGATATCTCACATCTCAAGTCAGCCGCCTCAGTTGTTTGGTTCGATCCGCAGGATCGCCGAAGTGCTTTTGGTAGTCACGCATGCTGCGCGTGATGACGTTCAACGCTTCTGCTCGATCATAGACCGCCACAATCTCCACGCGCCGCGGGGCATCGCCCGGCAACTGTTTGTAACTCAGAAAATAATGCTTAAGGCGATCGACTAGCGCTTGCGGACACTCGTCAATGTCTTTGATGTGGCCGTAGGCAAGGTCGGCTTCGAGCACGGAAATGATCTTGTCGTCGGCCTGTTCGCCATCGATCATTCTGAGCCCGCCGATTGGTCTCGCCTTGAGAAAAAAATTGCCCTGGGCAAACGTCTTCTCGGTGAGCACGCAGATATCCATCGGGTCGCCGTCGCCTTTGATGTCAGACGCTCCCGTGCGTTCGGCACAAAGCCTTGCCACCTCTTCGCCACAAAAAGTTTGCGGAATCAACCCGTAAAGCGAGGGGCACATCGAGGAAAATCGCTGCGGCCGGTCGACGTGCAGATGGCCCGACTGTTTATCCAGTTCATACTTGACGGCGTCCGTGGGAACTATCTCTATGTAAGCTTTCACTGTCTGGGGAGCTTCGGCTCCGGGAGCCACGCCATGCCATGGGTGCGCCTGAAACATGAGCTTGAGAAGATTGAAGGGAGCCTCTTCATTGGACATAGGCATAGACCTTTCCTGTTTCTGTTTCCGTCGGTGTTAGAATCCTAGCCTCAACGGCTGAGCGTTTTCAACAGCGCAACTGCGCTCGCTCCGAATACCATATGGCAACATCTGTCGGTGTGATCGAACGGATCCAACCGCACGCAATCTCTTTGCGTTGGGTCATAAGTGCGCGCGAGGATCTTATCTGGCTGATCGGCTCAGTTGCCTCGAGCTACCTGCTGCTTATTCTTTACGTGAAAGGCATCATGCCGCTGGTGCCGATGGTTGCGCTCTGGGCCATCTTGATTGATGCGCCCCACGTATTCGGCACATTCTCCCGCACTTATTTCGATCGCACCGAGCGGAGCAACCGCCGTCGGCTGCTTTGGGGCTCGCTACTTTTCTTCGCGATTGGGCCGCTCATGGTTTTCGCGGGCGCGGGTCTCATCTTCTTTTTCGTCGCCGCGCTCTGGGCCTATTACCATCTGGTGAAGCAGCACTACGGCTTCATGGTGCTCTACAAAAAGAAAAACAACGATCTCGCGCCAGTTGATAATGCCCTGGACCGTTTGTTGCTGCTGTTCGCTTTCAATTACCCATTTGTCGCTTTTATCGCGCGTGATCCGGAAGCGATGGCCCGCGTCCCGGCGACGTTGCAGTCAGGCGTCAATGGGTTGGCGACGATTCTGCTGGCCGGCACAGTTGTCCTCGGCCTCGCCTGGCTGGCAAGGCAGATACAGCGCGCTCT